>Ga0134125_10002805_pt1 | contig 20467 bp, 22 predicted proteins | sample KB31751_FD_96464 | JGI IMG/M metagenome (GOLD analysis project Ga0134125, IMG submission 96464) | Terrestrial soil microbial communities with excess Nitrogen fertilizer from Kellogg Biological Station, Michigan, USA - KB3-175-1 | ecosystem: Environmental > Terrestrial > Soil > Unclassified ... | reverse complement strand
TCCGCCGTGTAGATGGACAGCGGGGTTTCGGGGTCGTCGTCCAGCAGGAACTTCCCGGTCCCGTTGTAGCTGAACTTGAGCCGCCCGGTGCAGGGGGTGCCGTCCATCTTGACCCCGGCCCACCTGCAGAGAACCAGGTTCCAATCCGGTGATGGTTGATTCATGTCAATGGGCTCCTGTGGTTCATCCGATAGCGTGCCTTCCCCTGTCAGGTTGGCCGTCCATGTGAAGTGCGGTCGGTTGGTCGCGGCGAGATTCCCGGACCCGGTGAGTATCAGATACCACGCTCGGCCGCGTGCGATGTCGGCTGCAAGTGTTCCTTCGCCGTCGAGTGGTGTGACCCATTGGAAGGCTGGCGCGGCGTTGGCCGTTAGTGTGCCTTCTGCGCCCGCCAGTGCTTCCCAGTCGAACGCAATGGTGGCCGTGGTGGTCAGCGTGCCGCTGCCGCCGAATGGGGCCGTCCACGAGCGTTCCGTGGTGGCCTGTACGGTGAGTGTGCCGGACCCGTCAAGGTCGGCGGCCCACTCGAAGTGCGGTGATGCCGTGGCTTCGAGCAGCCCATCACCGACACGATCAGCGTCCCATGTGAATCCGGGGGCCGTTGTTGCCGCGAGTTGCCCACCGCCGTCGAGTGCCGCCATCCAAACGAATGACGGCCTCGGGTTGCCGGCGAGCGTGCCAGCGCCGGACAGGTTCGCCGTCCACGAATAGACGGGCGGTTCCTCGGTTGCGCTCGGGGACTGGTAGGCGGCGATGATCGCGGACCGGCCGACGACGTTCGTAGTCCATGTTCCCGTGGTCGTATACGCCGTACCGCCCGCACCCTCCCGTGACGCCAGAGCGTGGGAGGGGTAGTCGGCGGCGGCGACGTAGGTATCCAGGCTCTCAACAAATGAGTTGCCGAATGTGACCGTGCGCGCATTCGTTCCAGCGGTTACCGACCCGATGGATGCAAGAATCGTCCGGTCGCCCGCAGTAGGCGTCAGGGATGGGGTCGCCATGCTCGTGCTCGCCGCGGCCGTGTTCACTGACAGTGCCGCGTCATAAGCCCCGGAGAGTTCGGCAACCCACCATATGCCTTGCCCGTTCGCGGAAAACGGGTATGAAGTGCCGCCGCCTACCCGATCCCAGAGGTAGTGGCCCATGTAGTTGACCTGCGAGGTGCGCAACGTCCAGCCGCTCGGTGTGCTGACGACCGTGTTACCGGCAATCAACACCACGACGGTGGACGTTGGGGAGGATGCGGCTGGTAGGGCTACCGTGAATGCGCCGCTGCCGTTGAACTGGCCCGACGCCTGCTGGATGATTGCCACGCCGGATCACCCCCGGCCTAGGCTTGTGTATAGATGAACGTGACGGTCGTGGTGCCTTCGGTAGCGAAGTTCTGGGAAGTCACGTCGCCGCCGTCAAGGTATGTCCCGTCAGCCGCGTGCACACCCTGGCCGACGATGGTTGCCCCCGCCGGAACAGTGAACGTCGCGGTCGCTTCAATGACGCTTCCCGATGCCGCCGACCATGTGAGCGGCTGCTTCGAGTAGCTGCCCCCCGGTTCGGTGCCAGCGGTTGCGCCCGGGCTCGTGATGTAGAGGGCCCCCTGTTTTGCCGCCGCACCATACGCGTTGGCAAGGGTGTTCCGTTGTGCTTCGGTCTTGATTGCCACAGTATTCTCCTAGGGTGGTGCTGGTGTTGTGGTTGTGTCGCCCCCAGGCGAACGTGGTCTATTTCTCCGGATCCAAACCCTGCTCACGAAGGTAGGGGCCCCAGAGTTCGGCAAGGTCAGCGAGCTTCTTGGTTGTCAGGCTTTGCGTTTCGAGGGCCTGCCGTGTCGCCCTGTTCTGCGCCAAACCCTCGGCATGGTTCGCGTTGTACTCTGCCTTGATCCCACGGACTTCGGCGGACAGGTCTTCACGGATGCCGCGCACGTCATGGTGTAGCCGGTCCAAGTCGTCGCGTAGGTTCGTGGAATGCGTGTTGGATACCTGCTCGCGGACCTCGTTCAGGATCGCCGTGGTTTCCTCGTCCTTCGCGTGCAGTGCGTGGATGGATGCCCGCAATGATGGTTGCGCTTCCTCCACCAGGTTCCCGGCAGCGTCCAGCCGTTCGGGCCTGCCGCTGAGGTCGGTGATTGATCGATACACTTCCCGCACCCCACGGAATACGGGCCGCAAGAGTAGCCATAGCCCGCCGATGATGACCGACGCCCCGCCCATGAAAGCGAGTATCTGCCCGACCGTGACCCCTGCCATGTAGTCGGGGATCTCGGTCAATGTGTCGGTGTTGAGGTATTGCATTGGCCCCCCTTGGGCTTGAGACTGTGCCCCGCTTGCTTTGTCGCGGGGGGTTTACTATGGTGGTGCCGTGAGCACGATAGAACAGGCGAAGGCAGCGCAAGACCGACTGGCCACCGCCAACCAGAACTTCATCCAAGCGGCTGCAGAACGAGACGCGGCCGTGAAGGATGCCAGACTGGCCGGGGTGAGCGCGCAAGAACTCGCCACCCACCTCGGCCTGTCCAAACAGCAAGTCCACAAAATCATCAAAGGAGCATGACCATGGCCCAGCCGATTACGTCAGAATCCCGCGCCTACGCTCACGACATGGGGTTCGACCTCTGTGAAGAATGCGGCGCAGTGTTCGCGCCACTCCCCGGCTTCCCAAATGACGGCCACACGTGCCACGCCGACGGGACCATTACGGCGAACAATCAGGAACCTGCCTAGACGGGCTTTACTGTCGGCCCGTCCCCTCCGGAAGCAGACACCGTGAGGCTGCTTGAAGCGGCCGGGATCGAGAAGCCCAGCCGCGCCCGCCCCCCATTAGGCGTAATTGTTCGGGAAATGTTCAACGCGCCCGTATCGTCGCTTGCCGATAGTGTCACCGCGGCGGCGCTATCCACTGACAGTTCCCACGTCGATCCTCGGGCCCATGCGTAGGCGCGGGAAAGATCAATGGTCGCTGAGCCCGACACCCACGCCGCGCTCTTCGCCAGATTCACCACGTGGGATGACCCTGCGTCCGCCCACGCCGCAGCGCCCATGGTCAGGACTTCAACTCGCCCTGCATCGCGTTCGGCAGCGATGAAGTCCAACATCTGGCCCCATCGCTCCGACGAAATGTAGCCTTCTTGGTCCAAGCGGATGGGATGGCCGTAAATATTCACCATGCCGCCTAGTGCGCCAGCCTCCACCACCATATCTTCCGCCAGCCCTGCCCAGGATGTGATGTCAACTCCCAGCCGGGTCATGGCGGTCACGGGCGCCCCGGATAGCGGCACCACGTAGCCGGGAGTAACCGAGGAGACCACAGCATGGTTGTCAAGAATGGTGCGACCCGCGATGTGGGACCACCACTGTGACAAGTCCGCCCCCGCGTCGAATCCGTTGTACCCCGTCGCGCCCACTCCGGGCATCACGTATCCGTCGATTGTGACCAACGGGCAGCCTGCATGTAATGCTTCCAGGGAACCTAGGATCTTGTCGCGAATGAGGGAGTCCGCTACTGCGTCGCCATGGTCGCGTGAGTGGTTGACGATTTCCCACCCATATTGAATAGCCCATGACTGGAGCTTCGCGAAGGTCATGGTTTCGTTGCCGAGTCCGCCGAAGTCCGAGGGCGAGGGAACGAGTGTTATAGGAAGCTGGTGATCAATGACTTTTGCCATGAGTTTGGACTCGAAGCGGTCAAAGGCGTGGTCGATGGTGATCACCACGACGCCCTTGCCGCCCGTCCCGATGCGGCCACCGTGACGGGTGCGGGCCCTCTCAAGCATAAGCTCCCGGTGATGCGGCGAGCGTTCTGGCTCATCCAGCACTTCTTCGATCCAGTCGTGGTCGACGCCGGCCTGCGTGAAGTTCTGCCGGAACCCGCGTGGTGCCTGCCCTGTCGCGTACGGGAGAACCGTAAGCCAACGGACGCCCCGGTATGATGTGAGGCCCGTGCGGTCGGCGGTGACCCGCAGGTGGAAGGGCTGCCCGGCGACGCCCGAAGGCATGTCGGGAACCGTTGCCGCCGTGGCCGCGCTTGGAGTGCCGTAATTTCCGGGAGTCGTATATGAGGCCAGGGGCGCGCCCTCGGTGACTGGCTCTGGGATGTCAGTTAAGGACACCCACGGTCCGGGGAACGCCCCGTTGGAGGCACCGGCACGGTGAAGTATTCGCGGCTCGTTGTATCCGTTATTGCTGCGCCACACTTGGGAAACGCCCGAGCCGCCGTTGGGGATCGCCTCAATCGACCCTGCCCCGGTGAGTGGAGGGAGGTTCGCCATGGCTGCGGCGACGGCCGACGAGACTGGGCGGACGCCGGAAGTGGTGAGTGCATTCGCCGTGGTTCCCGTGGCATCAGGCTTTGTCCACTCGGCGGCCTCTGCCGCGACCTGGATCGCGTTGTCTGCCGTCTGCGCGAGGTCGCGCATGTCATTAGCCAGCTTTGCCTCGATGCTGTCCTGCTTGATGAAGTCCCCGGCAATCGGGTACTGAATGCCGCCAGCGGTCGTTTCCGGCATAGTGCCTCCCAGTGATAGGGAAGGCCCCCAACGCATGGGGGCCTTCCATGCTTATGCCTTATGCGGCGTCGTTGAATTGCCCGTACGTCTGTGGCTTCGGGCCGAGCGCGTCGTGCTGCGTGTAGGTCAGGTTCGCCCCGGACAGCGCATCGTTGTAAGCCTTGTAGGTCGTGAACGTAGTGGCCGTGCTGATGATCCGCACCGACAGGGACAGCGTCGTGCCGTCCTTGTCCGCACTGCGCTTCATGCCCACGATGAGCGCGTTCATGGTCACGCCCAGCAGGCGCGGGGATGAGATGGTCACCACGTCTCCCAACTGGATCCGCGGATCGTCCACCACGTCGAGGCCCGTAATTGTCGGCAACGGGGTAGCGGTCTGCGCCGATAGATAGTCCGCGATCCGATCCAACCACTCGTTGTCGTCCTCGCGGTTGTTCCACACGTCAACGTCGTGCACCAACTCCGGGCCAATGCCACCAGCGGTAACAGGCGTGACCGAAACAGGGGCCCATTCCACCCGACCAAACCCGCGGATGATCGGCCCCGGGAATTGCCGCCACTTCGGCCACAAGTCCGGGTCATCCGGCGTTTTCAAGTTGATCTGCGAGTCCGACGAAATCGAGGCCACACGCTGTGAGATCTTCCACGTCTTAGCCGAAATCTTGCGAATCCCGAATGTCACATACGACTGCCCCCAGTCATCGACCGGATCGCCCTCACTGGCAACCGACGCGAAGAAGAACGACCCGCGCCCCGCATTGAAGGCAGCCTCCATAGCGCCAGAGTTGACGATCTGCGGGTGCTCGTCCGGCATGATCCAGTCAACGTCATTCTCCGGGCTGATGAACTGCGCCTTGTAGTCCTCGCTGTTGAGCGTCTCGCCCGACCCCTGGTAGAGCTTCTTGTTCCGGTAGCGGCCTTTGTCGATTGCGGGGATCTTCCCGGTAACCGTGACCTTGGACCGCGACCCGAGCAGCGGGTCCTCCCAGTTGAGGTCGAGAATGTCGTCCAACGTGGTCAGCGTGCGCACCGGCGTACGGGCTTTTAGCGCCAGCGTGGGGACGACCTGCAACACGCCCTTCTCGTCAATCCATGAACCGATGAGCAGTGACCCGCAGATACGTTTCATCAGATCCGACGCGGGTTCGTCCTCAATTCCCGGACCGGCGTCCATGAGCCCGATATGGATGACATTCGACAGGTCCAGAACCGCGGACGGAACCCACGACAGCGACGCGAACTCCTGCGACGCCGTGGCCGGGTGCGAAACCTGGATTCCCGCAACACGGGTCGGCGCATCACCGGACGTGATGACCGAGGACATGGCTGTGCCGCCGATGGTCCCGGTCCCGGTGGCCGTGGTCCCGGTACTCGTCTTGAGCGTCACTGCGCCGGCCTTGCATAGCGCCGTGACCATCATTGCCGTGCCGAGCGCCACCCGGCACGCCTCCGTCCCATTCACCCGCAGGATCGCAATACGGCCCGACGTGACCGACAACGAGACCGTGTTCGATGCGCCGTAATAGGCGGTCAGGAAGAAACTGCCTGCATGATCGGCCGCGACCATCGCCGTCAACTGCACAGCGACCGTGGACGCATACGAGACGCGGGGGCTGTACTTGTTGTTGAAGTTCCCCACCGACCAGCCCCACGGGGCCGTGTTGTTGCTATGGTGCGACGCCGTGGTGTCATATGCGCCGCCCGTTTCGAGCGTCCCGGCAACCTCCGCATTCGGCCACATGCTGCCCTGGCACGACACCGCAACAGCCGGGTCGTACTCCGTGGGAGGCGTCGAGTAGAAACCCGCCGTCCGCAACGCATGATCGATGTAGTGGATCGAAGACAAGCCCACCCCACGGTACGGGTCCGTTTCCACCAGCGGCGGCATGATCCGCAACAGGGGCAAGTGCGAGACGCTGGCCGAAAGCTTGTCGTAGTCGTCAATGATCGTCGCCTGAAACCCACCGCGGGCATCACCAGACGGGCCATCCATGACACCCGTGAACTGCACCCACTCCGTAACGCCATCGCCCGCGAAGATCTGCACACGATCACCACGACGCGGCAACCAGCCCGTCGAAGCGTTGAACGGGTTACGGGCCCGCTCCTCCACATCCTCACCCGCAAAGACAATGTTCCCCGTAGCCTGCTTCACGCCAGACGCCGACACCACCTGATCCGGCATATCCCCCGTCAGCTCACGATCAACCGACCACGACACATGCTCACGCTGGACCCCATTCACCAGAACCCGGGAAGTGAAAGCGCGGGAATCACTATCGACCAGAACGCCAGCCTGCAATCAGCCCACCTCCTGGACGGTAAATGAAATGTCAGACCAACGTCCGGTGTAGGGATTGTTGATCGCCTTCACGACACTCCGAGACGCACCAAATAGAACCGCCTTCGGGCAACCCTGGCCGTCAGCCCACGGGAATAGCGTGTCCGTCCACGTCAACGCAGGACGGGCCATTGCGGTCGCATTCACGGCGCACACATAAGCCGACACTGCCCCGGCTGGTGGTGTCGCCGTCACCCATGAACGGGCTACCGTGCCGGCAGTCGCGGCAATGGTCGAGGACGTGCTGCCAAGACTGCCATCAGCGGCGTCGTACCATGCGATGCGGGCAATCGCACCAGCTCCGAGCAGATACGCCGACGCCGTGACCTTCTGGCCGGGGAGAACGGGCACCTTCTCCGAACCGAAGAAGATCGTCCCCGCGCCGTTGTTCGAGTACGACCTGCCCGCCCAGCCGTCCGCACCAAGATTCAACGGGCCAGCCTCGGACAGCGCCGAACCCGACCCGGCCACATAGGCACCCGGAGCGCACGACGCAGCATCCGGGCTCAACATGTTCGTCACCGGGGCGTCCGTCGAGACGAACACGAACGGCCCCGGACCCCACTCGCCGTTGGAGAACGACATGAGGGTGCCCTGCTCCTGCGGGCGGTAGTGTTTAACGCTGAGTGACCATGATCGGCGCCCAACAGGGCGGACCTGTGCCTTGATCCGCCCCTCAAGCGTCGTCCGAAACGAGTAGCGCTCCTCCGGCTCAACCGAAAGCGACCCAACGTAGGGCAGTTCAACGAGACGCCCCAGCTTGCCAATGAAGGTACTCAAACGATTGCCTTCTTTCCGCGGCTCAACTCGTGGACGCCCTTATTGACGACCTTGGCCAGAACCTGCTCCGACCCGAACTGCATGACGAACGTCGTGCCATCCGGGACAGCCGGGGTGACCGTCGTCGTGCCCTTTAGCGCCAGCTTGTGGATGTCTGCCCACTGCTGGTTGTTCAGGATCGCCTCGGGCTTCCGGGACGCGTTCACAATCGACGTGAGCCCCGGATTCAGGACGCCCCCGTTGTCGTACAGGTAGGAGGCGAAGTTGAACGGCTGCCCGTTCCTCCACAGCTCCTCGTGCAGGTGGGGGCCGGTGCTCTTGCCGGTGTTGCCTGAGTAGGCAATCGTCTGACCCGCCTTGACCTTGTCGCCCGGTTTCGCAGCCCACCCGGACAGGTGCCCGTAGTAGGAGTTCATCCGGTTGCCGTGGCCCATGAGAAGCCCCTTGCCCGAACGCCCGGTAACGATGTTCCAGCCGATCTTCTGCACGACCCCGTCGAACGCGGCCTTCACCGCAGTCCCAATCGGGACGGCGAAGTCGATGCCGGCGTGCGGGTAACGGCCGCGGGACGAACCGAAGCCCGACGTGATGCGCCCACCCGGACGGAAGAACCGCCCCAGGGGTCCGTCATAACCACCGACGAACCCGCCAGCAGAACCTCCGGTGACGACATCCTTGCCCGCGATCCACGACAACGCCTTGTCAATCGTGGACCGAACCAACGACGCCGCCATGTCGCCAAGACCGGTGCCGCCGATCATGGACGACAGCGCGTTCTTGACCGGCTTCAACACCATCCCCGCAGCAGACGCAAGCCCGCCACGAACGAACGACATGCCCTTCGCGACGGCATCCGACCAGAACCCGCCAATGCCCTTGTGGGCTTGCTGGCCCTGTTCGAGCGCGCCCATCGGCATCTGCTCTTTACCGGCGAGCATCCGGTTCGTCTCGGCAGCCGTGTAGACGCGGCCCGGGTTCGTGAAGTTCACCAGCTCGGGGCCTTCCTCGCCAACGAGAGCCCAGCCACGGGAAGCGAAACCACCCTTGGCAAACGCCCGCATCGGACCACCCGACGTAGCGACACCCTTGTTGCCAGTGCCCATGCCAATGAGGGGCAAGGACGGCAGGGGATCGCCGCCCACGATGGAACGAACCTTGTTCAGCGCCTTCCGCAAACCGTTGTTGTACACCGTGTCGATGACGAAGTTGATCGGCTTGGCGGCTGCGGACTTGATCGCGGACCACGCCCGCGAAATCGCATCCACACCACGCTTGAAAGCCGGGGCGACATGCTTCTCAATGAACGCCCCGAGCGCCTGGAAGATAGGCTTGATGCCCTTGTTCCAGACCAGCGAAATGTGCTTGCCGACCTTGTCGAAAACCGGCTTCACGATGTTCTCGTACAGCCACCGGAAGATCGGGCCCACGACATTCCGCATGTACCAGCGGATCGCCAGGAAGATCGTCTCGATGACCGCCCACGCGATCTTTATCGCCGTGGAAATCAGGAACCAGATCGGCTTCACGATGTTGTTGTAGAGCCAAGAGAAGATCGGCCCGACCACGTTCTGGATATACCACTTGATCGCCTTGAATATCGGCATGATCACGTAGTTCCAAGCGAACTTGATCACCGTGGAGATGACCTTCCACGCCACCATCACAGCCGTCTTGATGCCCAACCATGCGGCATCCATGATCTTCCGGGCCGTCTCGTTGTTCTTGTACAGCCAGATCAGAGCGCCAACGAGCGCGCCAATCGCGGTGATGATCAGGCCGATGGGGTTTGCGCGCATCGCAACGTTCAGGGCCTGAAACGCCACAGTCGCAGCAGTGATCCAACCCTTGACCGTAGTCACGATTTTCATTGCCACAAACGCCGCCACAGCGCCAGTCGCGGCACCTGCCAACGCGGCCAGAACCCAACGGTTCCGATCCAGCCAGCCCCACGCGTCCTGCAGCCACTTGACCACATCAGTGCGCACGAAGTCGATCAGCCGAATGAATCCGTCGCGGACGTTGAACAGGAAATCGACAACCACCGAATCCTCCTCAACATTGAACGCCGCCCGGAAAGCCTTGGTGAACTGGCCCTTGACCAGCAAGTCATAGAGGCCCTTCACGCCATCCGTGGCACGCCCGATGAAGTCGCCAATCGCGGCACCGGCAACCTTCGCGCCCTCCTCCAACGGCTTCAACCACTCAATCGCGCCAGAGAAGAACTTCTGGATCTTCGGGTAGACGCCCGAGAGCAGGTTCGCGCCGATACGACCGACAGCGGCCATGGTGTTCTTGAATGCGCCGGTAAGCGTCTTGCCCGACTTCTGCGCCGCCCCGCCTAGGCCCTCTTGCATGGCCTTCTGGAACGTCTCGAAGTCGATCTTGCCCTTCGAGGCAAGCTTCGCCGTTTCCTCCGGCGTCTTCCCGATCTGCTTGCCCAAAAGCTGCAGAATGGGGATGCCCTGATCGCCCAACTGTGCGATCACATCGCCCTGGATCTTGCCCGACGCCGCGACCTTGTTGAAGATCGCACCCATCTCCGACATCGGCACGCCCGCAATGGTTGCCGCGTCGCCAACGAGGGTGAGTGTCCGCTCTAGTTCCTTGCCCGGCTTGATGCCCGACGCCACGGCACCAGCCGCGACCGTCGCCGCCTCGTCAAGTCCAAACGCGGTCCCCTTCACGGCGGCATTCGCGTTCGTCATGATGCCCTCGACCGTCTTGGCCGAATGACCCAGCCCTGTCAGCTTGGCCTTCGCGTTCTCAATCGCCTGCAAGCGACCGAAACCCTTGGTCAGCGCGAGACCGAGGCCGCCGATGACAGCGCCACCAGCGGCAACGGCGCCAACCTTCAGCGCCCCACCAAGAGTGGCCCCCATCTTCGAGCCCGCCGACTGCCCCGCCTTCTCGGCCGCAGGATCGAACTGCTTGGCGATGGTACGCTGTGCACCCTTTGTGATTGGGCGGACCTCTACCTCAGCAACACCGACAACCGGCATGGGGCACCTCGAATCACTATTTAGATGTCGTCCGGGGAAAACCCAAACTGTTGAATGAAGTCCTCGGCCCACTTGCGCTCAGCAGCAGCAATGGCCTTCTCGATCCCCGTACGCGGGGTTGGCGAAGGCTTCTCGGACTTCGGCTTCATGCCGGCAGACGCAATGATCGCCTGCTTGACCTGCTTCATCTCGTTCAGCAGATCGCCCAACTGCTTATTGGCGAGGCCATACTCGGAAACGCGGGGGGCGCCAGCATCTTCGTCCTCGGCCTCGCCGCGGGAGGCCAGGTACTGTTCGGCCAGCAGGGCGGCCGCTTCTGGATCGTTGGTTATCGCCTCGTTGAGCCGGGACGCGCTTGGCAACATGTCGATGAAATCAAGTAGCGCCACCCAGCGTCCGGCCGCATACCACTCCGCGAGATCCACGCCGTACACCTGCATCAGGTCGGCGCGGACCTCGCGGCGGAAACGGCTTATCAGCCCTCGGAGGCGTCGCCTTCCCCCCCGTCGCCCCACGTACCTTGGTAGTAGTTCATGACGGCGTAGAACACCGGGCGGACCCGGCGCATGGTCGGGTATTCCGCATCAAGAGCGGCGTAATCCTCCTTGGACAGCCACTTCTTCAGGAACGGACTGACCTTGCCGTTGCTCGCGGCAGCGTTCATCTCGTCAAGCAGGGCTTCTGCTTCTTCGGTCGGAAGATCGAAGATGTCCGGGAACGTAACCAGCTTCCCCGACTTGAGCGGATACTGAGCCGGATCCGGATTGGTCTCATGCTCGATATTGACGCGCTTGATGTTACCAAGCGGCTTGTCGTTATTCTTGGCTGATGCCATGGTGTTACCTCCGGGTGTGAGGGTTGGTTACTTGGTGGTCTTGGTTTCGGTCTTCGCGGCGTCGGCTTGCTTGACCTCATCGGTCCTGGCTCGGGTTTCGCGGAACCCCTCGGCGCGCAGGCGTGCGGCCTCGGCGGGAATGGCAGTCTCGACGGTCAGGCCGTCAGCGTTGGTAAAGCGGGGCATGATGCCTCCTGAAGTCTGTCCGGGCATGGATGAATACGGTGCGCGCCGCCACACCCGGAAAACGACGCGCACCGTGATTAGAGGGAATTGCTAGACGCCGGCTGCGTAGCCGAGGACGTCCTTGTGGGCAACAGCACCCGTGCCGCCCATGTAGTGGCGAACCGGAACGCCCGACGTTTCGCCCGTGAACACGTCAAGGGTGAGTTCGCCGCCGACCGGGGAATCGCCGCCCCACGTCTCGTCTCCGCCACCCGAAAGCTTCACGGCCTCGAACCCCTTGCCAAGAATCCAGTTCTCGGCAGTCGGCCCATCCGAACCGATCACGAGCAGCTTGAACTCCTCGCCAACCGGCAGCTCGGGCTCATCAAGAACGATCTCGCCCGTCGTCGCATCCTGGGTCACGGCACTGTAATCGGCACCGTACTTCAGTTCCATGATGTGGCGACGGCCCGTTTCGAGCGGCGTGAACGTGATCGTCCGCGGAACCTGCGTGATGTCCGACCGGACCGGAGACGCATAGCCAAGGGCGTCGACGTCCTCCTTGTTTATCTCGCGCCCGAACGTATAGCCGTCCGCGGAAACGATGCCGACCGGGAGCCAACCAAGGGTCTTCAGGTCGATCAGCGAGCCCGTAGCAAACAGGGTCTCGGGAAGATCCACGTCGGCGCGGCCCATGAAGGCCACGGCCTTTTGGACTTTTCGGATCAGCTTCCGCTCGTCCGCATCCTGGCGGATCGTGTCAAAAGTAGGCATGGTGCATTACCCCTTCCAGGGTTCGTTATGAATTGGTTGGCCCGGACGGGCTAGACAGGCCGCGAAACGACTTCAAATGAAGCGGTGGCCTTGCTCAAAGTTGCGGACGGATACGGGACATCAACCGGGACCGTCAGTGTTCGGATCTCGTCAACGAACCCAGACGGCGTCTCGATGTTGTCCCCGACAATGGAAGCGCGGACCGACTCGAGCACCCGAACAGCTACAGGCATGGGCGCGAACACCTCGACCGTCACCCGGTCAACACGATCCACATACCCCTCATTGCCGCCCGTCGCATAAATCACCGCAACAGGAAACGGCCCCTGAGGTGCCCCAAGCTCATCGGCGGGCTGCTGGTAAAACGCATGCACAACACCATCAGGATGCTCGTGGCCGTCGATCAGGTCGAACAACACGGCCCGCGCATCAGGGAAAACCAGTGCATCAATCACCGCCGCCCCCTAACCGCCATCGCTTCGGTGACACGCACCAGAACCCGGTCACGCGTATCCCGCCAGTCATTGTCGGCACCAGCCGAAACGACAGCACCCGCACGCTGCTCATTAGCCGAACCCATCCGAATAGGCAGGTTCGATGCCGTGTAGGTGCCGCGCCCAACATCCTCGGCACCCTCCGCAATCCGCTGGGCAACAGCCAACGTTGCCGTCGCCATCCCCGCCGAATTGTTGATCGCCTTGAACCCATCGGACTCGGCCTTGTAATGCCGCGCCCCGGGAACCCTCCGAAGACTCATGCCCTCACCAGCTGGACCTCGACACCAAACGGCCACTCGCCCGGGCGCCCATCAACCGACCAGTCGCCGGCCATCCGATGACCAGCCGGCACACGCACCCGGTCAGCAGCCAGGAACCCGAATGACTCGTGGTAAAGCACCACCGACGACTCCGCCACATCCGACCTGTCCAGCGGATCCGACGTAGCACGCGGGCCAACCAGGCAACCAGCAACCGGAATATCCGCGGTAGGCAGCGGGTAACCCTTCGGATCCCTGCCGCCACCACGAACCACGACCACGTCCGTCAGCCAGGACTTGGGGAACCTGTCAAGGATGCTCATTCACTTCCGCCGATCAGGTCGAAAGTGAAAGCCTCGCCTGACCCGACAGTCGCGAGCAGATCCTCTTGATCGGGCAGCAGGACGAGCTTTCCCGGATTGTCCCCGCCGAACGTGGTGCTCTCCGAGAAAGGCCCCGTCGTCTGCTGCGTCGAACGGCGCCCGTCTGGATTCTTGAATACCTCGGTGACCATCGCCGTAACGACGTCCTTGGCGGTATCCAGGAGATCCGTGGACGCCGGGATCAGGTCGGCCTCGGCATCAATGCGGGCCTGCAGATCGGGGACGCGACGCCGGACCAGCCGCTCAGCACGGTCGATCCAGATTTGCAGACGGTTGTTATCCGTGGGGGCATTGGAGCCGACCCACGAGTCCGTCACATCTTCAGGCGAAACCCAAGACATCGCATCCCCTTACTGCTCAGCGCCGACGGGACTGTGAACGCCGCGTCGGCTTCTCGTCTGCGGAATCGTCGGTCGCGGATTCCTTCTGGGGCTTCTCCGATGCCGCCCCAGCAGCAGGCTTGGAAGCGCCATCAAGCGCGACCCAGCCACGGGACTGGTAGCGATCCGCAAGGTCGCCCTCGCAAGTCACCACCAGTCCCGTCTCGGGGTTACGAAGCCGCGGCAACCTAGACGGCGCCGTCCGTGAGCTTCACGTAGGCTTCCGCGTCGTTGGTCAGGAAGCCGTACTCGGCCTCAGCGCGGATCGCGACGAGGTTGTGCTCCCACAGCGAGGTCAGTTCACCGTTGATGGTGACCGTGGCCTCGGTGGACACGTCGTAGGAGATGCCACCGACGGCACCCCACACGGACTGCGACCAGTCGCCAGCGAAGCCAACAGTCGTGCCATTCTCGACACCCTCGCTGTAGAACGCAGGGCGACGCAGCAGACGGCCGCCCGACAGCGCCGAATCCTCGTAGGTGGCATCCACGAACAGCGGGCGCCCCTGCAGGTCCACGGCGGCATTCAGGGTGGGCTCCACCGTGTTAGCGAAGGCCCAGCCGGTCAGCTTCTTCTTGTCATCGACAAGCAGCTTCAGGGCGCCGTTCAGGTCGGCATAGGCGCCGCCGGTTGCCTGGGTGGCGGTGCCCAACTCGACAGCCTTGGTCGTTGCCGAGATGTTGTTCCCGGCACCGAAGGGGCTGTTCGTGCCGTGGAGGACCGCGGCGTCGAACGTCATGGCGAATGCTTCCGCGATCTGGTCGCGGAACAGGGTCACGTAGTTGCCCGGGTTGGCGCGGACGACTTCGGCGGAAACCACCGTGATCGCGGCGATCTTGTGGGGCTTGATGGACTTGAGCCCGAGCGCACCATTGGTGGTCGGCTTCTGCCCGCCCTCAGACACCCACGAGGCGGTGGGCTTGGACGTTACGACCGGGATCTCCTGGCCGTTGATGCCCAGCGGAACGCGCCGGACGAGCGACTGCACGACGGACTGCCGTGCGGCCTGGGTGAAGTAGTTCTCAGCCTCGGCCGGCTTGAGGAAGCCAGCGAAATCGCTGGTCTGTGTTGCGGCGGTCTGCGCCATGTCAACTCCTGTGTGTGGTTAGCGGAAGCTAGGAGATACCGAGCTTCTTTTTGAGTGCGTCCTCAATGCCGCTGCCGTTCAATGCGAGGTTTTCCGAGCCGTCACCGTCGAGATTCACCCGGTACGAAACACCGGACTTGCCCTCGGCCGCAGCGACCTTCGCGAGCAGTTCCTTGGCCTTCTTTGCGGAGGCTGTGAACTCCTCGGGCGTCTCGCCATGAACGAGATCCTGGTATTCGGCAGGGATGCCCTCGGCGGCAATGGCGGCGAGACGTGCGTTTTCGCGCTGCGCCTTCTCCGCCTTGCCCGACAGCTCGTCAAGTTGCGCCTGCAGTCGCTGCGTTTCCGTCAGCTTCTCGGCCTCGACCTGATCGAACTTGCCGGCCTTCGCCTTCAGGTCGTCATAGTCCGCAAACTTCCCGCGCTCCCGGCTGACCCGATCCGCAATGATGCGGTTGAGGTCATCCTGGGACGTGATCGGCTTGAAATCGGTACCCGCGTTTTCGTGCGCGGCAGATTCTTCACTCATTGGTATTTGCCTTTCCGTAAGCCCGTCGGCACTAACCAGACCGTTGACCGCCGTCTGTATCGCGTGGATTGTGGGTGGACGCCGAACTATGGCATCGGTCGTTTATAGGCAGCCCGTCCGCATAGGCGCCGTCCAGCAGGGGTTACTTGACCCCTAGTTCTTCTCGCATTGCCGCGACGATCATGCTCTGCCGCTTCTTCGGGCTGGCAATGTCGCCCTCGGTGGTTACCCACTCGTATTCGTTGTGGCGATTCCCGGCCGCGTCCATGGATTCGAGGACGTTGCGCTCAAGCCCCGCGTTGGCCTTCTTTGACGCTTCAAGGTACGCGTCGTAGTAGCGATCCGCGCCGGCCTGCAACTCCGCCTCATTGCCCTCGGTGACGACGACGATGCGGCATCGGCAGTGGTCGTGGAAGTCCTCGCCAATCGCACGGGATCCCCGCGTGCGGATGCCCTTCGCCTGCCCGCCACTCTTGCGCGTGCCGTCAGCCCGAAAGTTGGACGAGATCGGCTTCCCGCGCCCGCCAACCTTCCCGGCCGACTGCTCCGACGTGTACCCGGCGAACCGACTAGCCAGCATCCCGCAGAACGCGCAGCAACCCGGGCGCGGGACACGCTGCGACCGCATCGACCCCTGGTTGGCCGCATTACCGATCATCGTGTCAGCCGACGACTCGGTCAGGATCTTCGTCATCCCACCCGACAGTAGGGAAAACACCAGCGCGGCCCCGCCCTGCTCGAAGATGGACGACCGTGCACCCCAGCCGGCCAACGCGTGCCACCGTTTCGCCCCGACGCCATCCAGCGTCTCGGCCTCAACCGGCTTGCGAACCCCGTTCATCTCCTGCAGCTCCGTGAAGAACTGCGCAGACACCAGCGATGACGCGCCCACGTACTGATCTCCCAAGGTAGGCAGGAGGTCCATAAGGGCCTCCTGCTGCACCGCGGGCGGCTCGTTCGCGACCGTCGCCATGAGCTGGTCCAGTTCCGCCAGTGCGGCCACGCTCAACCTGTCAAGCAGCGTCGAATAGCCCTGCGTCGCACTGTATGGAATAAGCATTAGCTAGCCGCCTGATTCTCCCCGCCCGCAGCGGCCGCATCAGCGACACGCCCCGTCTCGGGCGTACGGTTGGCGATCCTGTCCATGAACGACGAGATCGACGCCTTCCGAAGATCGCCACGCAACCGGACAATCTGCTCACGCGAGAACCCGGCATACTCAAGCCCGACCTCGGACTCGGCAAGCCCCGGAATGTTCGGTGCAAGCTGGTTGAAAGCAATAGCCTTGTCCGTGGGCGAAACGGTGCCAACGGGCGTGAACACGGCGGACAGGTTGCGGAAGTCGGCAGGCAGTGAACCGTCACGCCACTCGACCGCCATGCCCAGCGCCTCCACGGCACCGGCCCCCCACGACCTGTTCGCGTTGTTCGCGTCGTTGAGCAGATCCTCTTTGCCTGCATAGATCGCCTGGGACGACGATGGGTTGTCGTGGATGATGCCCAGCGACGAAACCGGCAGCCGCTGGTCCCCCGCGAACAGTGAAGCCCACATGCGCAGGTGCGAGATGTGTGCCTCGGGGGAAGCTCCGTCAAACCGCTTCACGTCCGGCACTTCCTGCGTCTTCTCGTCCTCGACAAGACCAAACACGCGGCCCATGACCGCCTTGAAGCGGTTGTTCCCGGCAAACGCCTTCGCGTCGGCCCCCATGAGCCAATACTGCGGGCCCGCGAACCCTTCAGCCTGAACCTCGGATCGGACCACGGTGCGCAACCCGGAATCAGTGAAGTACATGGCAGGGCGCGAGATCCGTGAGTACCCGAACGGGCGCTTCAGGGTGGGCTTGTGCGGTAGCGGGGCGACTGATACGCGGCCCAGTGGGTTATCGAACCGTTCGACGCTTACGCGGCCGTTTATGCCGACCTGGATGCGGACGATCTTCTCGTGCAGGTACATCGCCATGTCGGCCGGGAGACCGTCGCGTAGTTCGATCACCGCAAGATATGCGCCGATCTCCATACGCTCGCTATCCCAGATCGCCGCCGACATGTCAGCCAAGTGCGGACGAACCCGCAAATCACCCGACATGTCATCCACGCGCAAGAACGAGCACGAATGAATCGCAGCCGAAAGCGTCGCCCCCGGGAAGAACTTCATGAACTTCGAGTCATAGAGGATCTCGTCAATCCCGAACGGGTCATCCTCGCCGCCCGCCGAAACGAACCCCTCCAAAATGGAACGATCCGTCAACGCCCGGACACCAGTCTCGACCCAACCCATCACAGGGGCCAGCTTCTGCAGGATCTCCGGGGGAATCGCAATGCCAAGGTCCACAAACGCGTTCTTGCCGTCAAAATACACCTGACGAAGCACATTGCGCGGCTGCTTGGCCTCATAGACCTCAAGCAGCTTCCGGAGCACCAGGCCCTCCTCCTCGGAGAGTCCATTGGGTGAAATCAGCAAACCGTGACACCCCCTCCGGATGATCCAGCAGACGCCGCAGGCTTGCGGGCGAACTTGACGGCGCCAAAATGGGCGCAGGTAACGGACATGATCTGGGTGAGGTCAACCTCGACGTCATCGCGTGCAAACGCCCACGACCCCGCCTTGCCTACAGGTTTCTTCGTCGCGCCGGCCACCGACGCGTTCAACTGCTCCTGATCGAAGTGGGTAACAGTGCCCTCGCGCACGGCATCATGAAGCCCCATGCACGCCTGCGCGAACTCCGGCGTAGACAAGATCCGCACCATGCACTTCTTCTCCTTGAGCATCGGCTCAAACGTGCGGGCAGGACTAAAGGCGTCGATCACAACCGGCGTGCGACGGCGTGCAAGCTTCTGAATCCAATTCACCAACTCCGCAGACCCCGACTCGTTGAACGGCTCCGTCTCCGCGACCTCAAGGTGCAAGCCTTCATCGGAAAACATCGCCAACGACACCGAAACCCAAGTACGCTCCGGATTCATGTCGATCCCGACCGCAGCAACCGGCCAATCATCCGACGGATGCTCGATCTTGCGGCCTTCCCAAGCGCCAGGGGGAAACGCCGTCTTACGAGACGCCATCTCATCCCAGATGCCCATCGCCTCACGCAGAAAGGAATCCTTGGTCAGCTTCCGCCGCATACGCAGCATCGACTTTTCCTTGGTGCGCAACGGGTAGGACGGGTTCGCCTTCCTCCACTGATCCCGGTCATCCGGATCGGCCTTCGGGTCCGCACTGAACTCGATGTAGAGCGAATCCTCACTATCGCCAGACAATGCAGCCCGACGCGCCTCCTCGAAAATCTCCGAAGGGTCAATAGGCTTGGGCGGCGTACCGATCATGATGGTCAGCGCGTTCGGCGAAGCATTCTGGGCGGGCACCATGTCGTCCACGGCCCGCTCGGTCAGGATCTGCGCCTCATCGAAGACCGCAATGTCCACTTTGGTGAACCCGCGGCCAAACCCCCGCTCGCGGGCCCCGAACACAACCCGGGAACCATTCGTGAACTCGATCTTCTGCTCAGACCCGTTATCCGGCGTCCGGTCAATATGCGGGGCCATGCGTGGCGTCGCGGCCATCGACTTCATGCCCGAAAACGTCTCGTCCGCCGTATCCTTCTTATGGGCACTCCACGTAACCGTCAGATCGTCATGCTTGATGCACAACGCGAACGCGATCCAACCGATCATGAACGTCTTGCCGACCTGCCGCGGGATGCTCATCGTCACGCCGCCAACAGTCGTCGCATAGTAGCCGTCGGCATCCTTGGACAAGATCAACTGCGCCGCGCCCTGCTGCCAAGGATCCAGCGTTATGCCTAGCTCGGCCAACGTCTCCCGAACCGACGGCCAGCCCGTCGAAACAATCCCCTCCGGAATGACAACATGGCGGGCCAGATCATGGAGACGATCAGACTGCGCGAGGGTCGAACTTCTCGTCACTAGTACCAGCCGCCTTACCTAGGGCATCCGGCTTGTCTGCCAGTTCAAGATCCTCGATCTCCTTGGAGATGCTGCGAAGATGGCCGGTCAGCGACGCAAGATCCCGAGCCAGTACGCCCTCGTTCGACACATGGGCAACGATGATCTTCCGCAATGCCAGCAACTCATCCAGCCGCGTGCCCGACGAAATCGCCTCGGACAACGACTTCAGGGGAACGGGGGCATCGTCCTCGGTGGCAATCCGCACCGGAGGCAACTGCTTCTTACCGGCCATCGGGAATCACCTCCTATGCGGTCAGCACCTTTATCCCCTTGCGTGAGTTACAGGCGCGACAAGCGGTCTTCAAGTTGGATGGGGTGTCGCCCCCGCCCAGAGAGCGGGGAAAAACGTGATCTAGTGACGGTGCCAGAGGTCCGTTCGGACCCCCCTCCCGGTCAACCGGAGACTCGCAGAGGTAACAGATCCAGCCATCGCGTTCATAAATTTCCAACCGGGCCTTCGGGTCGATCCAGTCTGAACCGCGCCTATTGGGCCAGTGCCCGTTTTCCTCACGGAACCGCCTGCGCCAAATAGTTGAGTAGTTGACGCCGGACTCAAGGCGCTTAGAGTCGTTGAAGTCTCGCATCTCCTTAGCCTTTGCTTCCAAGCACTGGGGGCATCGACAACCCCGCTTGTACTGGGTGGATGTGCCGTGAACCAATGCCCTGCACTTGCGGCACGTTGACCTCCCCTGAACGAAACCGGCATGAGGAAACATGCCGCTCCCACATGAGGCGCAAGTATCCTTGGACCCCAAAACGCGGGCTGCATCGCGACATTTGCGACCGCAGTACTTGGATGGTCGGGTCGAGCGAAATTCACTGCTGCAAGTAAGGCAAACGGAGAGCACGCCTGCTGTAGAATTTTGCATATCGACTCCTGTAAGTCGGTCACCGCCCCGGAATGTTCGCGCATTCGCGGGGCTTTCTCTTTGCCCATCTGTGGAAAAGTGGCATGAATGAAAGTGGCACT
>Ga0134125_10002803_pt1 | contig 20475 bp, 16 predicted proteins | sample KB31751_FD_96464 | JGI IMG/M metagenome (GOLD analysis project Ga0134125, IMG submission 96464) | Terrestrial soil microbial communities with excess Nitrogen fertilizer from Kellogg Biological Station, Michigan, USA - KB3-175-1 | ecosystem: Environmental > Terrestrial > Soil > Unclassified ... | reverse complement strand
TAGGGGATCGCGATGCGGAACATGTAGGCGTGAAGCTGCAGATACACGCCGTTCTGCAGCCGCAGCATCTTGAACTCGTCCTCGGTGAGCTCGCCGGAGAGGCGCCGCTTCACCTGGTCGCGAAACTCGGCGACGCGCTCGTTGACCAGCGTGCGGTCGATTTCGTCGTAAGCATACATGGGGAACTCTTACACTTGCACCGGCAGTGGCATTCCGATGGTCACCGGCAGGCCGATGGTGACGCCGGAACGTCGGATCTGCTCCCGCAGGTTGCCCGGCTCGACCCTGCCGCCGTCGGTGACCGCGATCGGCGCGATATAGGCGCCGACCGCGCCGAGATCGTCGGCGACCGATTCGGCGAGCAGCATGCGCGCATCGTCGTTGGTGCGGACGATGGCGGCATCGCCGAGTTCATTGGACCAATCCTGACGTGCGGTACGGTAGATCACGGCGCCATCCCAGGTCCGGTTGGCGGTGACGATGGACGGACCGGAAATCCTGATCTTCTTTTGTTGTTCGAGGGGTGAGGTCATTGCGCTGCTTCCAACTTCTCTGAGAGGACGAGGTTGAGGGTCTGGCGGCGCCAGGGCGCGGAATGCGCCACGACGTCGCCGACGATGAGGATCGCGGGACCGCCGCCGACTTGCGTGACGAGGTCCGGCAATTGTTCGAGCGTGCCGACGGCCGCCTTGGCATTGGGCCGCGTTGCGCGTGCAAACACGCCGACCGGCGTATCAGGCGAGCGGCCGGCTGCGAGCAGGCCGTCGCGCACGGAAGGCGCCGCGGTCATGCCCATGTAAACGACAACGGTCGTCTGCGCGTCGGTCAGCGTCGACCAGTCGAGCAGGTCGGCATCATCAGCCTTGTGCGCGGTAAGGAAGGTGATGCGCAGCGCCTTGCGGCGGAACGTCAGCGGCACCTCGAATTGCGCGGCAGCGCCGATTGCCGCCGTGATACCCGGCACCACCGAGCAGGAAATGCCCGCCTCGCGCAGCGCGTCGACTTCCTCGCCGCCGCGGCCAAACACGAACGCGTCGCCACCTTTGAGCCGCACCACGCGCTGACCGGATTTCGCGACCGCGATCATCAGGTGGTTGATCGCGGCCTGCCCGATACCCGGCTTGCCGACACGACGGCCGACGGACACGCGCGAGGCATCGCGGCGGATGCGGTCGAGAATCTCCGGCGACACCAGCTCGTCGTGGAATACGACATCGGCATCCTGCAGCGCGCGCAGCGCCTTGACTGTCAAAAGATCGGGATCGCCGGGGCCGGCACCGACCAGCGTGACCTGGCCTCTTGCCTTGCCCGAGGCTAGCGCACCGGCAAAGGCAGATGGGTCGGCGATATTATTCAGTGCGGCTTCCGCATCATCCTTGTGACCGGAAAGAACCAGCGCGCCGATCGGGCCATCGATCACGCGCTCCCAGAAGCGGCGGCGGAGCGGCGTCTCGGGAATGCGGGCGTGAATCGATTTGCGAAAGCGGCCGATGAATTTGGCGAGATCGCCGATCCGCGCCGGCAGCACGGCCTCGATCTTCTCGCGCACGCGGCGCGCCACCACCGGCGAGGCGCCGCCGGTGCCGATCGCGACCACGACATCGCCGCGGTCGACGATCGCGGGAAAGATGAAGCTCGAATGCGCGAGATCGTCCATCACATTGACGGGAAGGCCCACCGACTTCGCACGCGCCGACATCGCAACGCCGATGTCGCCGGCGCCCGCGCAGAACACCGCGACCACGCCGGAAAGATCGGCGGCGAGCGGATCGCCCTTGGCGAATTCGATGCGCGCGAGCTGCGCCGGTTCGAGGTCGTGGATGTCGTGATCCCCGGATGTCGAATACCAGCGGATGCGTGCGCCGGCCGCCACCAGCACGCGCAGCTTGGCGCGCGCGAGCTCACCGCTGCCCACCAGAGCAACAAGACCGGTCTGCAGATCGAGAAATACCGGCAGATAGCGCATTCGAGGACCACCTCCCCACTTCGGGGTTGACTGAAATTATTTTCTCTCTAAGTGTCTTGCAACCCTCATAAATAGAAAATTATTTCTTCCATGCCGCGCATCGAAGATGGAATTTTCGCCTCCTAAGGTCAAGATCGACGCGATGTCTGTTCTCCCCAACGAATCCAACCCTGACCGGTCCGCTCGCGGCCCGCTTCTCCAAGCATCTTCCATGCCGGAAATGTTCGAGGGTGCCGTCTCGATGGATCACCTCGACGCGCTGGAAGCGCAGAGCCTCTACATTTTGCGGGAGGCGTTCGCGCGGCTGAAGAAGCTCGCGCTGCTCTGGTCGCTCGGCAAAGACTCCAACGTGATGATCTGGCTCGCGCGAAAGGCCTTCTTCGGCCGCGTGCCGTTCCCGGCGCTGCATGTCGATACCGGCAAGAAATTTGCCGAGATGTACGCGTTCCGCGATCGCTACGCCAAGGAATGGGAGCTCGATCTGCGCGTCGAGCCCTGCCCGCCGATCGATGCGGTCGATCCGACCCTGCCCCCGGCGGCGCGTTCGGCGGCGCGCAAGACCGAAGGCCTGAAGATGGCGCTCGCCAAATACGGCTTCGACGGATTGATCGCCGGCATCCGCCGCGACGAAGAGGCGACGCGCGCGAAAGAGCGCGTGTTCTCGCCGCGAGGCCTGGAAGGCGGATGGGACGTGCGCGACCAGCCGCCGGAATTCTGGGACCAGTTCAACGCCTCGCCGCCGCCCGGCGCGCATTTGCGCATCCATCCGATCCTGCATTGGACCGAGGCCGACATCTGGGCCTACACCAGGCGCGAAAACATCCCGGTCATCCCGCTCTATCTTTCGAAAGAGGGCAAGCGCTACCGCTCGCTCGGCGATGCCGACATCACCTTCCCGGTGCAGTCGAGCGCGTCGAATATCGAGGAAATCCTGCTCGAGCTCGAACAGACCAAGGTGCCGGAGCGCGCCGGCCGCGCGCTCGACCACGAGACCGAAGACGCCTTCGAGCGGCTGCGCGTCGCGGGTTATCTCTAATCTCTTCCATGAGCGCGGGCGTTTGCCATGAACATGATCATCAACCATTCGCTTTCGGCAACGCCGAACGGTACCACGCGGCCGCAGGTCCGCATCGTCATCGTCGGCCATGTCGACCACGGCAAGTCGACCCTGGTCGGGCGCCTCTTGCACGAGACCGGCAGCCTGCCCGAAGGCAAGCTGGAGATGCTGAAAGCCGTCAGCGCGCGACGCGGCATGCCGTTCGAATGGTCGTTCCTGCTCGACGCGCTGCAGACCGAGCGCGACCAGGGCATCACCATCGACACCACGCAGATCCGTTTTCGCACGGGCTCGCGCGACATCGTGCTGATCGACGCGCCTGGCCATGCGGAGTTTTTGCGCAACATGATCACCGGCGCCTCGCAGGCTGACGGCGCCGTATTGATCATCGATGCGCTGGAAGGCGTGCGCGACCAGACGCGGCGCCACGGCTATCTCCTGCATCTGCTTGGCATCAAGCAGGTCGCGGTCGTCGTCAACAAGATGGATCGGGTCGATTTTTCGCGGGCGCGTTTTGTGGAAATCAGCGACGAGATTTCCACCCATCTCACAGCCCTCGGCGTCACGCCATCGGCCGTGATCCCGATTTCCGCGCGCGATGGCGACGGTGTCGCTTCGCGCACGCCGCGGATCGGCTGGTATCGCGGTCCGACCGTCGTCGGGGCGCTGGACGCCCTCGAGCCGGCGCGGCCGCTGGCGACGCTGCCGCTGCGGCTGCCGGTGCAGGCGATCTACAAATTCGACGACCGTCGCATTGTCGCCGGCCGCATCGAATCCGGTCATCTCGCAAGCGGCGACGAGATCGTCATTATGCCCGCAGGCAAGATCGCGAAGATCAAATCGGTCGAGAGCTGGCCTCTCACGCCCGTCAGGGGCAAGCAGGGCGCCGGCCGCTCGGTCGGCGTCACGCTCGACCGCGAGCTCTTCATCGAGCGCGGCGACATCATCGCCCATGTCGGCAAAAGCCCGCGCGACACCCGCCGCCTGCGCGCTCGTATTTTCTGGCTTCACGACAAGGAGCTGGCGAAGGGCGACCAGATCCTGGTGCGCCTTGGCGCGCGCGAGGCGCGCGCGGTCGTGGTCGCGATCGAGAAGGCGGTCGATCCCGGCGAGCTGTCGAGCAGCGAGAACACGGCGATCGCGAAGAACCATGTCGGCGAGATCGACATCTCGCTCGCGCTGCCGATCGCGGCCGACGCCTATAGCAACAACCCGCGCACCGGGCGGCTCGTCATCGAGGTCTCCGGCCGCATCGCGGGCGGCGGGCTCGTGCTGTCGGTCGATGCCGGCCAGCGCGCGATCCCGGTCGATATCGTTCCGGTGGAATCGGCGCTGCGCCCTGACGAACGCTCGGCGCGCTATCGCCACAACGGCGCGGTGATCTGGCTCACGGGATTACCCGGCGCCGGCAAATCGACGCTGGCGCGCGCGCTGGAGCGACGGCTGTTCTCGCGCGGCGGCTCGCCGATCCTGCTCGACGGCGATACGCTGCGCGCGGGGCTCAATGGCGATCTCGGCTTTTCGCCGCAACATCGCAGCGAGAATATTCGACGCCTCGCGGAGGTCGCAACGCATCTGGCCAAGAACGGCCACATCGCCATTGTCGCCGCGGTCTCGCCGGCGCGCGAGGACCGCAACGCGGCGCGCCGCGTTGCCGATCAGCTGTTTCGCGAGGTCCATGTCGCAACCCCCGCCGAGGTCTGCGAGAGTCGCGACCCCAAGGGCCATTACGCCAAGGCCCGCGCCGGCGCTCTCGCCGGCTTTACCGGCATTGGCAATGACTACGAGGTGCCGCTAGGCGCCGAACTGGTGCTCGACACCTCCAACCAGGCCGTCAGCGACGCCGCCGAGGAGATCGAGCGGATGCTGGCTGCGACCGGAGTCCTGCTGCAGGAACTGGTCGATCTCGCCGCGAATATTTGAAACATTTTTCCGGAAGTTCTCGTTCTCTGTGTGCCCTTCTCACGAGCCCTTCTTTGGCGCTAAAAGGGCCCCGAAAATCGCCCCATTGGCGCGCTTTTTCTGCCTTCGAGCCTGAAAACAGCGCGTCTCCCCCCGTTTCCTGCCAAGAAAGCCCATCATGCAGCGTGTCACAGCCCATGGATTGCAGATCGCACCGGTCCTCCACGATTTCATCGCCAAAGAGGCGGCGCCCGGGACCGGGATTGACCCCGACGCGTTCTGGGCGGGGCTGGCCGCGATCGTCCGCGACCTCGCACCCAGGAACCGCGAGCTGCTGAAAGTACGCGATGCCCTGCAGGACAAGATCGACGCCTGGCACCGCACGCACAAGGGCAAGTTCGACCTCAATGCCTACACCGCATTCCTCAGGGAGATCGGCTATCTCTTGCCCGAGCCTGCGACACAGAAGGTCGAGACGGCCAACGTCGACGAGGAGATCGGCAAGATCTGCGGGCCGCAGCTTGTCGTTCCGCTCACCAATGCGCGCTATGCGCTGAATGCGGCGAACGCGCGCTGGGGCTCGCTGTATGATGCCTTTTACGGCACCGACGCGATTGCGCATGATCCCGGCGAGACCGGGAAGGGTTACAACAAGACGCGCGGCGACAAGGTGATCGCGAAAGCCAAGGCGTTGCTCGATTCGGCCGCGCCGCTTGCAACCGGCAGCCACGCCGAAGTCACAGCCTATAGCGTGATCGCGGGCCAGCTCTCCGCGAAACTGAAGAGCGGGAAGGTCACCACGCTGAAATCCGCGGCGCAATTTGCCGGTTACCAGGGCAGCGTGGAAGCGCCCTCCTCGATCCTTCTGGTCAACAACGGCCTGCACATCGATATCCGGATCGACCGCAAGCATGCCATCGGCAAGGATGATCCGGCCGGCATCGCCGACATCATCCTGGAAGCGGCGCTTTCGACCATCCTCGACATGGAGGACAGCGTCGCCGCCGTCGATGCCGAGGACAAGGTGCTGATCTATCGCAATACGCTTGGCCTGATGAACGGCACGCTCTCCGCCGGTTTCGAGAAGGGCGGCAAGAGCATGACGCGCGAGCTCCACGCCGACCGCGTCTACAAGAGGCCCGCGGGCGGCGAGTTGAAGCTGCACGGGCGCAGCCTCTTGCTGATGCGCAATGTCGGCCATCACATGTTCACCGACGCCGTGCTCGACGAGAAAGGCGAGGACGTGCCCGAGGGCATTCTGGATGCGGCGGTCGCCGGCCTGCTCGCAATCCATGACCTCAAGAGCAATTCGAAAGTGAGGAATAGCCGTGCCGGCTCGATCTACATCGTCAAGCCGAAGATGCATGGTCCCGACGAGGTCGCGCTGACCTGCGAGATCTTTGCCCGCGTCGAGAAGCTGCTGTCGCTGCCCGCGGACACAATCAAGGTCGGCATCATGGACGAGGAACGCCGTACCACGGTCAACCTCAAGGCCTGCATCCAGAATGCGTCCAGGCGCATCATGTTCATCAACACCGGCTTCCTCGACCGGACCGGCGACGAGATCCATACGTCGATGGAAGCGGGCCCGATGATCCGCAAGAACGACATGAAGGCCCAGCCCTGGATCAAGGCCTATGAGGACTGGAACGTGGACATCGGCCTGATCGACGGGCTGCCCGGACATGCTCAGATCGGCAAGGGCATGTGGGCCGCACCCGACAAGATGGCGGACATGCTGGCACAGAAGATCGGCCATCCGCAGGCCGGCGCGACCACGGCGTGGGTGCCCTCGCCGACCGCCGCGACGCTGCACGCGCTGCACTATCACAAGGTCAACGTGCTGGCCCGCCAGCAGGAGCTCGCCAAGGGCGGCCCGCGCGCCAAACTCTCCGACATTCTCACCATTCCGGTGTCGCAGTCGAACTGGGCGCCCGACGATGTCCGCCAGGAGATCGACAACAATTGTCAGGGCATTCTCGGCTATGTCGTGCGCTGGATCGACCAGGGCGTCGGCTGCTCCAAGGTGCCGGACATCCATGATGTCGGACTGATGGAAGATCGCGCGACGTTGCGCATCTCGAGCCAGCATCTGGCGAACTGGTTGCACCAGGGCGTCATCACCAGGGATCAGGTGATGGAGTCGCTGAAGCGGATGGCGCTGGTCGTCGACAAGCAGAACGCGGGCGATCCGCTCTACAAGCCGATGGCGCCGTCCTTCGATGGCGTCGCCTTCAAGGCCGCCTGCGATCTAGTCTTCAAGGGTCGGGAGCAGCCGAACGGCTACACCGAATACATCCTCACCGCGCGCCGGCGCGAGGCAAAGGCGGCCGCAAACTGATCTTCGCGTAGTGAGCACAAAGGCCGATCCCATCGTCATTGCCATGGCAAGCGTCCATAGTCTCGCGGCGTGACATGCCCGAGTGATGCATGGTTTCGTCGCCCTCATCGATGAGGAGGGCGCAGGGAACACCGGATGCTGGCCGCACCCGCGAGCCTTGCGTGCAAAGAAGGTGCACTTTTGCGCACGCAAGCAACGACAGGGCAGCCGAAACAGCCGGCGTTCCCTGCGCGATGGTTTACGGCTTATACGTGGTCTCCCCGGAGTGCCGGGCTTGTTAGCCTCCGTCACTCGCGGGCTCGTCACCCGCAAGCTTGATCCCAGCGTCGGGGGATCAGGACCGCACGATTTCGCTACGTCCGCCTCAATGCCGCTCGTCTGGCGACCTGACGCGTCCACCGCTCCCCGCTTCCAACGTCCGTGACGATCGCGATACGCCCCTCTCTGCGAAGGCGGGATGCTTGGAGACAATCATGATTTTCTGTAAAACGGAAGGATAATATTTTTCGCGCGCGAGCTTGACTTTGATTTCTGGCGTTCTGATTAAGCGAAGTGATTTGCCCGTCGGGTCGCCATGCGCGCGTCCGTGGGGCGGATTAGAGCTAGCGGAAGCGTAACCCGCCACCCCTTCGGAACTGCGGCGAATTACGGTGACAGACAAGATTCAGAACCCGCGCACCCACGAGAGGGTACGCCAAGCGCTCGGCCAATGTCCACGCACTTGGTCATCATCTGCCTCCCGCACTGCCGAAACCGCACGCAAAGCCCAAGAAGAAATCGAAAAGGGAGGAAAACCTAGTGCGCGATTCTCAAACTATCGATAGAAAGGGTACTTGAAGGTCAACTAAGCCTCACCCTTTTCGGTTTATTCTTCTTTATCGGAACGATCGTCATACCTTCGCTTGCGCATCTCCAGGTCTTCCTCGCTGCGCCGCTGTTCGGCCGCGATCTGGCGATCGAGGCTCGCGATGTACTGCTGCGCAAATGACCTTACTTTTTCGTCGGCATCGGAGAGCCAAGGCACGAGCGCTTCACGCTTCTGTTTGTACTCTTCGACAAGCCCGAACTCTCCCGATACGACACCGGTGCTTTGAAGAATGATTTCAACATCACCCAGGAGATTATCGTCGGCCACCAAGTTGCGAACGATTTCTTTGCATGGAGCCTCGACGAACGGTTGCCCGCGATAGCTCGACAAAGTCCTGATCACAAACTCGACGTCATCGCGTGCGCCCGTTTGGACCAAAGATGTCAATTTGTCTTTCAGCGGGTCTGAAAAGTTGGGGAACGCAGCAGCAATGAGCCGACCGCCCGTGAATTGGAACAAGGGATCTCCGCTCACGAATCGTCGGCGCACCAGGTTCACCGCGTGGTCAGCAAGTCCTGTAAAACGGCTTTGCAATTCGTGAAATTGGTGGGGGACTGGCTCGTACGAGTCCTTGTCTTCTCTCGATGCCGAGAGTGTCAGGCGTTCATCAAAGAAATCGAAGACACGGGCGCCATACTTGTTGGCAAGAACGGCCAGAACGAATTCCGCGTGCGTCTCGACGCGCGGCTGGTGAATGAGATTCTTGAGCAGCGCCTCTAGCTGCGGCTCGCTAACGTCGGAGAGGAACGATTCATTCTTTGGAATGAACCACGCGAGGTTGACCCAACGAGGGTCGCGCTTCTCCGTGAAGAAATTGATTCCTGGCAGGATGATCTCGTCGATCAAAGCCGGCGTCGCGTCTTTGTACCGGCGGAAGGCCGTTGCAAGTGCCTGCGCCACGACGTCATCGTTCTTCAGCCGAATGCCGGCTTCTGTAACCGCTTTCAGCGTGGGGCTGTCGAACTGGGGAGCAAATTGGAGATAGTGGGCGATCTGAATGAGGTAGCGATCCTCGGTCAGCCAGTGCGAGATCTTTTCCTTCACGACGCCCGGCTGATCGCTCTCTGCGAGACCGGAGAGCATCACGCCAAGAAATCCCGTGAGCCGGTCGTCGAGGCGTTCGATATAACCGAGCATGATCGATGGCTTAGCGCGCGCCAGCTTCTGAAGAAACAAACCAAACTTCGGAAATGTCGCCAGATCGTTGGACTCGGTCCGAGCACAGCGCTGGATGATTGCAAACCATTCATCCGCATTGGCCGCATCAATTTGCCCGACAAATTCGTCGATGCGTTCGTTCCGATACGCATCGGCTTCGGCGACATCGAACTCCTCGCTCTCCCACATCGGCGGAAACACGGAGTCATAGCCGATGAGCGTTTTGTAAGTCACGAATCCCTTGTTCTGATCGGCGGCCTTCCGAAACGACTGGATGCTTGCGCTCAACCGTTCTGCAGCGGCCAGAACCGCTGCATCCTTCTCGACATTAGGAATCCCGCTATTGCGTCTGTGGAGCCACAACAATTTGTCTTCGACGTTTTGGATTAATTCGTAGGTGTCAGTCGATGCGAACTCCCGGAGGAACTCGACGACACGCGTACTGTCATCAAGTATGAGCGTTAGGAGCTCTCTCCCATAATTCGACTGGATCGGCATCTCGGTCGCGGCAAACAGCGTACCCTTAATCCGCATCCGCTCGTTGTCTGACGATGCTGCACGATATAGCTTCATCAAGATGTTCAACGCCTCTGACCGCAGGGCTGCGAGCGCATCGCCAGTAACGACGGACCCGCGATGTAGGGTCGTCGTGTTGTACGTGCTGCTTATGCCATGTACTTCGGTGCCGAGCGCTTCGTCGAGGACCGAAAGCACGACCGGTAGGAGATCGCGCATCCGGCTTTCGGGAAATGCGCCGATCTTCTGAACCAACACGGACTGCACAACAGGCCCAGCTTGTTTCCAGACATCCAAGTTGTGCTGGGCGAGCCGCTCGGTCAGCGTCATTAAATGCTTTCGTTCTTCATCACTCTGCGCTCCGGGATAGAGTTCGCAGATGGCGTCAAACGTGAGGTCGATGGACACGTACCGCAGCTGGGTCAGAATTTCGCAGGCAACATCGACAACTCCGGCGGCGTTCGCGCCGGGAAAGTTGCCGAAGGGCGTTTCGATCATTCGCGGCTTTGCGAGCCGGGCGTCCTTGACTGCTGCTACAAGACTTTCCTTGATTTCCGGATACACGCCCACAGGATCGTCATAGTTCGGGAGCACGTAATCGCGGAAACGCTCAAGCAAGTCGACCCGAGCGTTATTGTCATCGCACTCGGCGAGGGCCTTGAGGGCGCCACTGTCGAACAGCTGCTTGCCGCTCATGAGCCGCTCGTAGTCGTCGAGCGCCTTCTGGAACTCGTACCCAGCCGGCAGCAGATGTGTCTTCATGATCCGTTGGAAGCGCTGCTCGATCGCCTCGAACAGCTTGCCGCCGAACCCCACTAACTTCGGCTTTTTGTAGAGAATGTCGTGCACCATCTCTGACCATGCATGATTAAGTGTGGTCTGTACCTGCACCTCACACGCAAGTCCCGCAAAGCGGGCGTATTCCGGCAGCTTGGTTCGGTCCGGCTTGAGGCTGACGACAAAGTTGTTGGAGATGAACAGATCGTTCGGCCCGCTTTTGCCGGGCACGGGGTAGTGAATTTTGGTGCGATCCCAGTCGATGTCAAAATTGTCGCGAATCACGCCGGTTTGCATAAAGCGCGACACATCGGAATTCGAATAGAAGATGAGCCGGCAGCCGGCTAAATCCTTGATGTCGCTTTCGAGCGTTGCGGTTCCGACGAGCCCGCGGTCCTCCAATTTCTTTTTGAGCGATTCCGGGCTCTTCGCCCGAGCCTGTACCTGCTGAAGGCGGAACATGTCCGGGTGCGCGGCGAGCGCGGCCTTGAGGATCGACGCAACCGTTTCGGCAAGCTCGGCGTATTCAAACTGCTTCGATTGGGAATAGGTCTCGAAATCCATAAACCAGATACCAGTGTTGCAGCTGATCAGAACGACTCAACGCACTGCAAATTCTATCAGAATGGGCTCGATGCCGCGGCCACAAACACGCTGCTGAACCCGAGGTGGCCACCTTGGCCGGATTGGGTCCCGACCGGAGCCGTCTGCACGGCAAGACCTTGGTAGTAATTGGAATAACTCTCGCGCAACAGCTGATCGATTGCTAGGCTCTGCGAGCTCGTATTTCGGAACATTCACATCAATAGAGATGGCAGGGGCGTCGAGAAATAGTGCGAAATCCGATCGCGCAAGCGAACGCGTTCGCGTCGATCGCATCACGTTCTTTGCTGCCAACAACAAGACGGCGGCCGAGGTGCACACCATTCCAGTCGGCGAGGATGCGGAGAAGTACGCTCGGGATTGGATCGACCGGGAGAAACGCGAGGGGCGCCCCGGCCGCTCGTACCTCATTGAACGCGATAGCGGACGCATGAGGGACACTGCAATGGTCAATCGAACTGCCGAAGAGGCTAAGAAAGCGAATATCGAGGCGATGGGTGAGCCTCTTGGCGCACTCTATTCCGCGCTCTGGCAGGAAGTCGCAGTCCTGCACTTTCATTGGAAAGAATATGTCGAGCTGTTTGGCACGAAACCGGAGCGGATCAATCTCCTCAATCAGGCGGCTCCCACCTTCTTTCGGATGCTACAAGACGAGCTTTGGGAGAGCACGCTACTCCACTTAGCTCGTTTAACGGACCCCGCGAACTCGCGAGGGAAGCAAGATCGATCGAACCTGACCATCCAAGCGCTTCCGACGTTGATCACTGATACCAAATTGAAGGACGAGGTCAGCAAACTCATTGCAGAGGCGATCAAGCTGACAGAATTCTGCCGCGACTGGCGCAATCGCCACATCGCACACCGCGACCTGAAGCTCGTGCTTGAGCAGCCAACGACCCCCCTTGCTGCGGGAAGTCGAGCACAGGTAAACGAGGCGCTCAAAGCGATCGCGAACGTCATGAACGCGCTCGATGGTCATTACTTCAAGTCGGAAACTCGATACGATTTAGTCGGCCCGCTCGGCGGAGCGGTTTCGCTACTGTATGTACTCGATGAAGGGCTGCGAGCGCAGGAAGCAAAGCAAAAGCGGCTCGAAGAAGGAAAGCCTCTGCCAGACGATTTCCAGGCGAGAGACTTGTGATCGTATCGCCGAGACACCCTCCAGCCGATCAAAGAGAGAGGTCCCCTCCCGTGGGTCGATGAAAGCGGCGCAGACACAAGAATCACGGTGACAGTGCACTCAATTGATTGCGAAGCATCGAACCCGCAATCACGGTGCTCGCGCCTAGAATACCGCGATGTATTTCAACAGCGAGATCACGCCGAGGATGATGACGATGACGCGGCAGATCTGCTTGGCGCGGCCATCAAGCGGCAGCATGTTGATGAGGTAGAGAACGAGGATGATGACGAGGAAAGTGACGAGAACGCCGATGAGCATGCAGGGCCCCCTGTCGAATGCGTTAGTCTTTCGTTAACCTCTAACAGCGCGTTAACGCCGCTCACGTAACCCGGTTCCGGCGCAGGAACCCTTTAAAACACCTGAGTTCTTCGGCGGCGTTCCTTAATTGTACCCAAACCTGCTGCCTAAAATTTTACCCTTTTTTGCCCAAATGGCGCCCGCACTTTTTGGGGGCCATCATGCTCAACAGGTTGACTGTTTCCGCGTTGCTCAAGGCCGTGATCCTGATCACCGCGGTGATTACGGTCGTCCAGTTCTCGCTCAGCGCCCTGGAGTCCTGGCAGCGTCTCAGGACCGCGAACCGGATCGCGCTGGTCGCCGACGCCTCGGCGAGCATGTTCAAGGCCATGGACCACCTTCGTAGCGACCGTGCGACGACCAACCGGGTCCTGCACAATGACGACAAGCTCGATAGCAAGATGGACACATACATCCGAGGCCTGCGTGAGACGGAAATGCCGGCGATGGCCCACGCGCTGGAGGTGCTGCCTGCGATCGGATTTGCCCGGCAAGACACCCTGGTCGGCGATTTGGCCCGTCTTGACAAGACGCTGATCGGCCAACAGAAGGAATTCTGGGAAGAGATGGACAAGCCGAAAGCGTCGCGGCGCATCGCGCTCGGCAAGGACTATCTGGAGACGGAGACCTCGCTGCTCCGAACGCTGGAGACAATTTCCGGCATCCTCGCGGCGGAGGTCAATCACCAGGACCCGACAATCGATCAGCTCCTGATGATCAAGCAGGCCGCCTGGCTGTTGCGCAACACCGCCGGCGAAACCTCGCTCCTCGTCTCGAACGGATTGGCTGCCGGCAAGGTGGCGCCGGATGTCCCCAGGACCTACACCAAACTGGTCGGCGGCACCGAGATCGCGTGGAAGGCGCTGGAATTGGCAAGCGCCGGCATGCAACTGCCTCCCGCGCTTTCCGAGGCTCTTGCCAGGACCAAGTCGGTTTATTTCGATTCGCAATATCTCGCGACCCGCGATCGCCTGATGGCCGCGCTGGCGAGCGGCGACAAGCCGGAAATGGTTGCCAATCAATGGAGCCCCTACACGGTTTCCCGCCTCGCCGCCGCCGTCGGCGTTGCCGAGGCCGCGCTCGAGGCGGCCAAGGTGCATATCGCCGACCAGCATTCGCTTGCGCTGCGCTCGCTGATCCTGCAGCTCGGCTTGCTGATCGCCGCGATCGCGCTGGCCGCCGGCGCGCTGACGATCGTCGGTCGCCGGGTGATTCATCCCCTCCATACGATGCGCGATGCCATGCTGAAGGTCGCCGCAGGAGATCTTGCGGTCGAGACCGGCTACACCGGCCGGAAAGACGAGATCGGCGGCCTCGCTTCCGCGCTCGAAACCTTCAAGCAGCAGGCCGAGGACAAGCTCAAGATCGAGGCGCAGGAGCGCGAGCGCAACGCCGGCGCGGAGGCGCGGCAGCGCGCGATCGAGGCCTATGTCACCGAGTTCGAGGGAGGCGTGCGCCAGACGCTGCAGCAGCTCGGCGATGCCTCCGGCGAGATGCGCAAGACCTCGGCAGGCCTGTCGACGATGTCACGCCAGACCAATGCGCGCGTCGAGGTCGCGCAAAAAGCTTCGGGCGAGGCCTCGATGAACGTTGACAGCGTGGCGTCGGCGGCGGAGGAGTTGAGCGCCTCGATCGACGACATCAGCCAGCAGGCGGCGCATGCGGCCGGCATCGCGAGCCGCGCCGTCGACCGGGCCGCCAGCACCGACGATACGGTGCAGGGCCTTGCTAAATCGGCCGGCCGCATCGGCGAGGTCGTCGGACTGATCAACACCATCGCGGCGCAGACCAATCTGCTCGCGCTGAACGCAACCATCGAAGCCGCAAGGGCCGGCGAAGCCGGCCGGGGCTTTGCCGTCGTCGCCTCCGAGGTCAAATCGCTGGCGAGCCAGACGGCCAAGGCGACCGACGAAATTTCCGAACAGATCGCCGACATCCAGAAGGTCGCGGGCGAGGCCATCGACGCGATCAAGGGCATCGGCTCGATCATCGGCGAGGTGAACGAGGTTGCGACCGCGATCGCGGCCGCGGTGGAGGAGCAGGGCGCCGCAACGCAGGAGATCACGCGCTCGACGCAATACGCGGCGCAGGGCACCAAGAACGTCTCGGAGAACATCACCGGCGTCAAAGCCGACGCCGACGCGTCGGCCGCCGCCGCCGAGAATGTCAAGGGCGCCAGCGAGACGCTGGAAACGCAGAGCCAGTATCTGGGCCGCCAGGTCACCGACTTCCTCGGCAAGATCCGCGCAGCGTAGATCGCGCGCAATCGGCAAACATCAGGCCGCCGTATCACCGGCGGCCTTTTATTGCCGAGTAGGGGCACATCGAGTACAACGGCAAATCCTGTGGTTATGGATGCCGGGTCGCGCTCGCGGAGCCTGTCATCGGACGGGCTTCGCGCGACCCGTTGACTCGCTTGCCCCGGACCACAGCGAGCGTAGGCCCCTCGCCGTTGCTATTCTTTTGCCACCACGGGCACGTGCTTGAAGCGCGTGCGGATCGATGCAGGCAGCGGCGTGAAATTCAGTTCGGCGTGCCTGCCGGCGCTGCGATTGGCGACCATGAGGCCATCCGCGCCGGCGACGATGTCGCCCTTGCGTAGCGTCGGATCGCTCTCGATCGAAACCGGCGCAAGGCCGGCCTGGTCCTTGCCGTTGCATGTGCAACCAGCGACCATCTCGGTGCGGTATTTGAAGGCGTTCGGCAGTTCGGAATAGGGTTTTCCCGTCGGCGTCACGGCATGATCGATGTCGTTGCCGTAGACCACATCGGTCTTGCTCGCCGGACAGAAGCTGTTGCAGTTGCCTTGCGCGTCGGGCCCCGTGATCGGGAAGTAACGTCCATCGCAACTGCGCACGCACCACGCCGGACCGCCGTTGAAGGCCACACGCGGGCGCGGCGCCTCCATCGGCCGCAGGCCGTCCTCGCCAAACGGCAGCATCGTCGGGGCCCTTCGTACCGGCGGATGGAACAAGGCGCCGAACAGGCCGGAGAAGAAATCGCCGGCCAGCGCCGGTTGCGACAGGCCGCTGGTGCTCAGCAGCAGCGCCACGCCAATCGCTGTTTGCCATCGCATGCGCATGAAGCCTCCGGAGTTATCCAATCTCAGTCAACGCCTGCGGCCGGGACGTTCATGGCCTCGTGTCCCTGCGCGCGGCGTGCCTGCAGCGGCGCATTCTTCGGCAGCACGACCACCCTGGTGCCGACATTGACGCGGCTGAAGAGATCCGTGACGTCCTCGTTGGTCAGGCGGATGCAGCCGGAGGAAACGAACTTGCCGATGGTTGTGGGATCGTTGGTGCCGTGGATGCGGTATTCGCTCGAACCGAGATACATGGCGCGCGCGCCAAGCGGATTGCCCGGCCCGCCGGCGACGAAGCGCGGCAGATAAGGCTGGCGGGCGATCATTTCGGACGGCGGATACCAGTCCGGCCATTCCGCCTTGCGGCTGATGGTCTGCACGCCGGACCAGGTGAAGCCCTGGCGCCCGACACCGACGCCATAGCGGATCGCGCGCCCGCCGCCGAGCACGTAATAGAGATAGGTGTTGCCGGTATCGATGATGATGGTGCCGGGCGCCTCGCGGGTCGCGACATTCACGATTTGGCGGCGCAGCCGCTCCGGCAGCAGACTGTCCTCATCCTGCGGTGCGGCATTGTCGCTCGCATAGCCTTGCGGGAATGCGCCTGGGTCCACCGGCGCATAGCCGAGCGATTGCGCGTTGGCTGCGGCAAGCACCGAAGATGCGAGAAGCACTGCTCCCGCCAAAGCGAGCGCGTTCGTCGGTGAGTGCCGGCGACTGATTGAGCTGTTCTGCGTCATGTGGGCTGCCCCCGTCGGATGTGCATCACGAGATGCCATCGAGGAAACGCCATCGGGCTGTCCGGGTTCCAGCGCACGCCGTTGCGCACACGCGGCTGTCAACTTCAAAGAGTCTCACGTTCGCGCGACGGAACCTTCGATCCGCTAACGGATTGTCAGGACGAATTCGGAAGGCGCGGCTTCGCGATCGCTCATCCCGTTGGCCCTTCGCAGGGAGGGACTTTTCGTGCGTATCCTTCCCACCGAGCGTCCGCTTCCCGGCGCGGGCGCCGGCTCGCCCCTGCCAGACAGTCCGAGCAAACAGCCGCCGGTGATCCGGCGCGCGGAAGTCGTCGCGTTTGCCCTGGTGGCGCTGCTCGTCATCTGCGTCGTCGCCGTGCTCTATTTCGCCAAGGCCTTCTTCCTGCCGGTGGTGATGGCTTTCGTGGTCGGCACCATGCTGTCGCCGGCGGCAAGCTTCCTCGAGCGTTACCGCATTCCCCGCGCGATCGGCGCGATCCTCATCGTTGCGGCGGTCGGCGCGGCCGCTTCCTTCCTGGTCGCCCTGATCTCTTCGCCGTTGATCGAATGGAGCACGCGGCTGCCTGAACTCGGTGCGCGATTGAAAGACAAGCTGCATGTGTTTGACCCTCTGCTTGCGCTTTGGCAGGACCTGCAAAGCCTGGTCGGCGGTCCCGGCGCGCTCTCGAGCTTCCAGATACCGAAATTCAACTGGGTGCAGCCGACCATCGAGTTCCTGTCGCCGACGTTTACCGAATTCCTGCTGTTCTTCGCGACCTTGATCCTGTTCATCGCGAGCTGGAGCGACCTGCGCCGCACCCTGATCCTGACCTTCAGCGATCACGGCGCGCGTCTGAGGGTGCTGCGCATCCTCAACGAGATCGAAGTGCAACTTGGCGGCTATCTGCTTACCGTCACGGTGATCAACACTGGCGTCGGCATCGCCACCGGGATTGCCTGCGCGGCCGCGGGTATGCCCAATCCGGCAGGGCTCGGCGCGCTCGCCGGGATCTTGAACTTCATTCCGATCATCGGCCCCGTCGTAACCTTCGCGATCCTGGTCGCCGTCGGCATCATCGCGCTGCCGACGCTCGGCGCCGGGTTGATTGCGCCGCTCGCCTTTGTCGGCATCGCCTTCATGGAGGGGCACTTCATCACGCCGACCATCATCGGCCGCAGGCTGTCGCTGAATGCGCTTGCGGTCTTCCTCGCGCTGGCATTCTGGACCTGGCTGTGGGGACCGATGGGCGCCTTCCTGTCGTCCCCGCTGTTGATCGTCGGCCTGATCGTCAAGGAGCATTTGCTACCGGTCAATTCGCCGCAGCTCCCGCCTGATTGAGCCGGCACGCACTGGAACTTTCCGCCCTAGAGCTGCGTTTTTTCAGCCGAGCGATCGCAGCCTTTGGGAGTTTTTCGATGTCCAATAGTGAAACCGCGATGAAAGATCGCGCCAACGAAGCGTATCAACGCCTGGAGAATGATGTGATTGCCGTCAAAAACGACATTGCCGCGTTGACCGGCCAGATCACCGAAGCGCTCAACACGTTTGCCGGCCAGGCCAAGCGAAAGGCGCGCGCCAATGTGGACTCCGCGCTCGATGAAGCCTCCGAGCGAGGCAGCGCCATGCTCGGCGCAGCGCAGGATGCCGCCGTCACCATCGAGGAGACGCTGGAGGATGTCATCACCCAGCGCCCGCTCGCAACGGTGGGGATTGCGCTCGGGCTCGGCTTTCTGATCGGCGTCACCTGGCGCAGGTAACACTTGGCTAACCGTTGGCTAACACTAGGCCAACCCTTGGCGCAGATTATTTGCGCGGGATCCAACTGGTCCTGCAATTTCAAGTGCGGAGGGCGGCCATGGTCTCCCGGACGGACGAAAGAAAAACCAGGAAACCAAACTTCTTGACTGTATGGCGGCGATGGCGGGCGGCGGTCGCCTTTGTCGACGCGCTCTACAGAGCGAGGCAGCACCATGTTGCAGCGTATCGTCGATGAGGCGAGGACCTCGGCCGGCACGACGTTACGGCAGGCCTCGCTTGCCGCGATAGCGCTGATCAGCCTCTTCATCACCGTTGCGTTTCTTTGCGCTGCCGCCTTTGTCGCGGTGCTGGACCGCTACGGCCTGATCGACGCCTGCTTCGCGGGCGCAGCGGTCTTCTTCATCGTCGCGTTCATAGCGGCCTGCACCTATCTGGTGCGCAAGCGGCAGATCAAGGCCCGCGCCGCCGCGCGCGCCAAGGCCGCCACGAACAGCCTGCTCGCCGATCCCGCGCTGATCGTGACCGGCATCCAGATTGCGCGGGCGGTTGGCGTCAAGCGGCTGATCCCGATCCTGGCAGTCGGCGGCATCGCCCTCGGGTTGCTGGCAGGCCGAACCTCCGCGGGCGATCAGGCGCCCGCGGAATAATCGGATTTGATTTTTCGGCTCAGGCGAGGCAGCGGCCGGGCTCGAGCCGTTTGGCGATCGCGGTGAGCACACTGACCACCGGCTCGCAGGCCACCGTCAGCTTCTTTTCGCCGGACTTGAGCGGGAGCGGGTTACTACGTGCCGATCCGCTCTGCGCCTCATGCGCTGCTGGAATGCGCACCAGCACCGAGGTGTCCGGGAGGCGATCGACATGAATCGAGATAGTCTGCGTCGGGGCAACGGGTTGCGCGACAATCGGGGCACGGTCGGCTTTCGCTGCACGATTGACGCCCTGGTCGGGCATGCCCGTCGTCCGCATGCCTACTGTGAGGTCCTCGCCGGCGGCGAATTGCGCTGCACCAAACGTCATCGCGATGGCGATGGCGCCCAAGATTCCCTTGCGTGTCTGTGACATAGCTGGTCCCCTCGCCCGCTGGCGATTGGTGACTCAAACGTTAGTCACACACGTCGAGTTCTCGGACGGGCCGATCACATAACTGTGTCCGAAATTATTTTTGAGCGCACTGGAACGACTCAGGGGGCCGCGAGTCATCTCGGCAGCCGGTTATTCCCCCCTGCCCCATTGACCGGCGACGTAGGGCGCGGCTGTGGTGATGCCAGCCGCGCCCTGCTTTTTTGCCTGCGGCGGTCTGCTTTTTTGCCTGCGCTTGACCAGAAACAAAAAACCGGCGCGCCCTTGTCGGACGCGCCGGACCCAACTCAGAACTCAAGAAACCTGGTTCAGGACGCCGCCGCCCTCGGCGCGCGGTTGCGCGAATTGCGCTGGAAGAACAGCGCCTGGCTCGCCACCGCCGACACCATCGCGGGCTGGAAGGGCTTTGAGATCAGGAACGCCGGCTCGGGGCGCTCGCCGGTGAGGAAGCGTTCGGGATAGGCCGTGATGAACACCACCGGCACCTCGAAGCTGCGCAGCAATTCGTTGACGGCATCGAGCCCGGACGAGCCGTCGGCAAGCTGGATGTCGGCGAGGATCAGGCCGGGCTTGCGGTTCTTGGCCAGCGCCACCGCATCCGCATGGGTGCGCGCCACGCCGATGACGTTGTGGCCGAGGTTGCGCACCAGGCTTTCCAGGTCCATGGCGATGAAGGTCTCGTCCTCGATGATCAGAACATCGGTTGCGATCTCGGCCGCCATCTCGCGGCCCGCCATGTCCGCAAGCCGCCGTGTCTCGGCGACGTCGCTGCCGAGGATATAGCCGACCTCTTCCTCCGGAAAGCCTTCCAGCGAGAGCAGCAGGAAAGCCTGGCGCGGCAGCGGCGTGATGTTGGACAGCCGGCGCTCGGGCGGCATCGGCAGCGTCGCGACATCGGCATCGTCGTTGATCGAAACCGAATTCCAGATCCGCGTAAACAGCCTGAACAGCCCGGCGCGGGCTCCGTATTTCTCGTCGAGCAGCGCAGGGTCCTGCAGCAGGGCCTCGAGCATCGCGGCAACGTAAGCGTCGCCAGACGACTGGCTTCCGGTCAGGGCGCGGGCATAGCGCCGCAGCAGCGGCAAATGTTCAGCAACTAGCTGTGATCGGGTCATCCCCACTCCATCCGTCTTGATCCATCTTGGG
>Ga0134125_10002801_pt1 | contig 20490 bp, 15 predicted proteins | sample KB31751_FD_96464 | JGI IMG/M metagenome (GOLD analysis project Ga0134125, IMG submission 96464) | Terrestrial soil microbial communities with excess Nitrogen fertilizer from Kellogg Biological Station, Michigan, USA - KB3-175-1 | ecosystem: Environmental > Terrestrial > Soil > Unclassified ... | reverse complement strand
GACCGTTCCTCCTGTGCGCTCGCCCACTGGAAGCGGCTGCCCCCGTGCTCGGCCGCAATCGATTCGATCATTTCTGCCTGCTCGCGCACGCCCGCCTCGGTTCCGTGAAACTCGAAGAACAGCGTCGGCTTCGGATCGAACTCGAGTTGCGAGTAGCGAATGCACGCATCCATCTGCACGTCGTCCAGCAATTCGATCCGTGCGACGGGAATGCCCATCTGCATCGCGACGATCACCGTGTCGACGGCACCTTTCAGATCGCCGAACTGGCAGACGGCCGCCGAGATCGCCTCTGGCAGTCCATACAGGCGAAGCTGCACTTCGGTGATGATGCCGAGCGTGCCTTCCGACCCGACGAAAAGCCGCGTCAGGTCGTAACCCGCGCTCGATTTGCGCGCGCGTCCGCCCGTGTGAACGATCCGGCCGTCGGCGGTGACGACGGTCAGGCCGAGCACGTTCTCGCGCATCGTGCCGTAGCGCACGGCGTTCGTACCCGACGCACGCGTCGACGCCATGCCGCCGATCGTCGCGTTCGCGCCTGGATCGATCGGGAAGAACAGGCCGGTGCCCTTGAGCTCGGCATTGAGCGCCTCGCGTGTGACGCCCGCCTGCACGCGGCAGTCGAGATCCGCCTCGTTCACTTCGAGCACGCGGTCCATTTGCGAAAGATCGACGCAGACGCCGCCGTAGAGCGCCGCGACGTGCCCTTCGAGCGACGTGCCGACGCCGAACGCGATCACCGGAATGTGTGCGGCGTTGCAGACGCCCACGATCGACGCGACCTCCTCGTTCGTCTTTGGAAATACGACGATGTCGGGCATGCCGGCATCGGCGAGCCCCTCGCCGTGCGAATGCTGCTCGCGGATCGCGTGGCTCGTCATGGCGCGTTCGCCGTACTCGCGCCGGAAGCGTTCGGTCAGTGCGGCGACTTCGGGTCGCACCTTATCGGTCGTCGTATTCATCGCAGATTCACATTGGGATCTAGAACCGAGGCAACTCGGGATGCGGCAACGCGCCGTGATGCACATGCATCGCGCCGAACTCGGCACAGCGTGCGAGCGTCGGCACCGCCTTGCCCGGATTCAGCAGGCCGTGCACGTCGAACGCCCGCTTGATGCCGAGGAAACGCTCGAGCGCCGCCGGCGCGAACTGCGCGCACATGCCGCGGATCTTCTCGACGCCGACGCCGTGCTCGCCGGTGATCGTGCCGCCAACCTCGATGCAGAGCTCGAGGATGCGGTCGCCGAATTCGACGGTGCGATCGCGATCGCCGGGCCTGTTCGCGTCGAACAGGATCAGCGGATGCAGGTTCCCGTCGCCCGCGTGGAAGACATTTGCGCAAGGCAACTCGTACTCGCGCGACCAGATCTCGATCTGCCGCAACACGCCCGGCAATGCCGCGCGCGGAATCGTGCCGTCGATGCAGTAGTAATCGGGGGAAATGCGCCCGACCGCCGGAAATGCCGCCTTCCGGCCCGACCAGTACAGGAGGCGCTGCGCCTCGTCGTTCGACACGCGGATCTCGGTCGCCCCGCTCGCCGTGAGGACTTCGCGGATCTCGCCCATCTCGGCGGCCACCTCGACCGGTGTACCGTCGGCTTCCACCAGCAGCACCGCGGCCGCGTCGAGCGGATAGCCCGCGTGCACGAACTGCTCGACGGCGCGCGTCGCGTCGCGGTCCATCATCTCGAGGCCGCCGGGAATGATGCCCGCCGCGATAACGTTGCCGACCGCCGCGCCGGCTTTCCCGATGTCGTCGAATGCCGCAAGGGCGACCTGCGCGAGCGCGGGCTTCGGCAGCAGCTTGACGGTGATCTGCGTGATCACCGCAAGCAGGCCCTCGCTCCCGCAGACCAGCGCGAGCAGGTCGTAGCCCGGCGCGTCGAGCGCATCGGCGCCGAACTCGACGATGTCACCCGTGATCAGTACGCCGCGAACCTTGCGCACGTTGTGCACGGTGAGCCCGTACTTGAGGCAATGCACGCCGCCGGCGTTCTCGGCGACGTTGCCGCCGATCGAGCACGCGATCTGCGACGACGGATCGGGTGCGTAGAAGAGACCGTACGGCGCGGCCGCTTCGGAAATCGCGAGGTTGCGTACACCGGGCTCGACGATTGCGGTCCGCGCCATCGGATCGATCGCGACGATGCGGCGAAACTTCGCGAGCGACAGAACGACGCCGGTCGCCACGGGGAGCGAGCCGCCCGAAAGGCCGGTGCCCGCACCGCGCGCAACCACCGGCACGCGCGCTGCCTGGCAGAGCTTCAGGATCGCAACGACCTGCGGCTCGGTCTCGGGCAACACGACCGCGCCCGGCTGCTCGCGATAGAGCGTGAGCCCGTCGCATTCGTATGGACGCGTGTCTTCCGGCTCGGTCAATAGCGCCGAGGAAGGAACGATGTCGGCGAGCGCCGACGTGAAGGTGCGATCGAGCATCGGGGCAGCGGTGATGATCGATTATTTCATAGTGCCCCTGAGCGCCGAGTCCGGCCGGCGAACCCCTTGGAATGCGTGGGACGCGCATCCATCTTCCGACGTTCGGGCCGCGCGCTTCTCTGCGGCACGACTTGATAGAATCGCCCGCGAGTCGGCCGTACCGGCCGGCTCGGCTGCCTGGAGAATCTGCGATGCGTCACATCCGTCTGCTGCTCGTCGCGCTGCTCGCGCTCGTTCCGTTCGCCGCTTCGCCCGCGATGGCGCAGACGACGCTCAAGATGAACATCTCGCTCGCCCAGAACTCGCACTACGGCGTTGCGATCGACACGTTCGCGCGCGAAGTCGAGAAGCGCACGAACGGCCGCTACAAGATCCAGAACTTCTATTCGGGCGCGCTCGGCGCCGAGCGCGAGTCGATCGAGGCGCTGCAACTCGGCACGCTGGACCTGACGATGACGTCGACCGGGCCGGTACCGAACTTCGTGCCGGAGATCGCCATCCTCGACATTCCGTTCCTGTTCCGCGACTACGCACATGCACGTGCCGTCCTGGATGGTCCCATCGGCCAGGCGATGCTGAACAAATTCGAGCCGAAGGGCATCGAGGCGCTCGCGTGGGGCGAGAACGGGTTTCGCAACATGACGAACAGCAAGCATCCGGTGAAGGAGCCGTCCGATCTCAAGGGCCTCAAGATGCGCACGATGGAAAATCCCGTGCACATCCAGGCGTACAAGGCGTTCGGGATCATTCCGACGCCGATGGCGTTCACCGAGGTGTACACGGCGCTGCAGCAGGGCACCGTCGACGGACAGGAGAATCCGCTGTCGGTCATCGAGGCGGCGAAGCTCGATCAGGTGCAGAAGTACCTGACGCTCACGCGTCACGTCTATTCGCCGGCGCTGATCCTGATGAGCAAGGCGCAGTGGGACAAGCTGTCGGCGGCCGACAAGCAGGCGTTCCATGAAGCGGCGATCGAGGCGGTGAAGGCCAACCGTGCGCGTATCGACTCCGACGAGAAGAAGGCGGTCGCCGATCTTCGCGCGAAGGGGATGCAGATCGTCGAGCATCCCGACGAGGCGAAGTTTGAGGAAGTGCTCGGGCCGACGTTCAAGGAGTTCGGGAAGAAATTCGGGCAGGAGAATATCGACCGTATTCGGAACTACAAAGCGCCATAGTTTTGTGTTCCCAAGGCCGCGGACTCGGTGCGCGCGACGCGGCCCGTCCGCTGCCCGCACTCGATCGACGTTACCGGTAACCAAAAAGGTTCGGCAAGCCCGAAGAGAGCACGGGAAACAGCGACAGCAACACCAGCACCGCGAGCTGAGCCCATAAGAACGGCCACAGCTCCCTGACCAGGCGCGCGAGCGGTACGCGGGCGACGATCGACGTCACGAAAAGCAAGCCGCCGACCGGCGGCGTGATCATGCCCATCGTCAGGTTGACGATCACGACGATGCCGAACTGCAGGTCGTCGATGCCGAGCGCGTGTGCGATCGGCGCGAGGATCGGCACCAGCACGACGATTCCCGGCAGCGGCTCGATGAAGATGCCGAACGCGAGCAGCAGCACGTTCACGGCGAACAGGAACGCGAGCGGCGGCAGCTGCATGCCGATGATCCAATCGGTCAGGTTCTGCGGCACGCGCGACACGGTGATCACCCACGCGAACGCCGCCGACATGCCGACGATCAGCAGCACCGACGCCGTCATCAGCGCCGAGCGCGCGAGAATCGACGGCAGCATGCGCCACGAAAGCGTCCGGTAAATGACGCGGCCGGCGAACAGCGCGTAGAACACGGCGACGACCGACGCCTCGGTCGGCGTGAAGGCGCCCGACGCGATTCCGCCGAGAATCAGCACCGGCAGCACGAGCGCCGGCAGCGCGCGCCAGGTGTTGCGCAGGTAGTCGCGCCAACCGAGGTGTGCGGTCGCACCACGGTAATTGCGCCGCACCGAGATCACGTGATTGATGGTCGCCATCGCGATCGCGATCAGCATCCCCGGCACGACGCCCGCGATCAGCAGGCCGACGAGATTCACGTCGGGATAGGCGAGCGCGTAGATGATGACGCTGATCGACGGCGGAATGATCGGACCGAGGATCGACGTCGCCGATGTCAAGGCCGCCGCATAACCGGCGTCGTAGCCATCGTCGCGCATCATCCGGATCATGATCGCGCCAGGCCCCGCGGCGTCCGCCAGCGCGGAGCCGGAGATGCCGGAAAAGAACGTGAGCGTCAGGATGTTCGTGTGTCCCATGCCACCGCGAAAGCGGCCGACGAACTGCGACGCGAAACGCAACAGCACCGCCGACAGCTCGCCGCCGGTCATCAACTCGGCAGTCAGGATGAAGAACGGCACCGCCTCGAGCGCAAAGAGATCGATGCCGGAAAAGACGTACTTCGGCAGCGCGACGAGCGGCACGTGCTGCCACAGCATTGCGGCCAGGGTACCGCCGCCCAACGCGAATGCGACCGGCACGCCGAGCGCGAGCAGCACGATGCACGCAACGAAGAGGACCGTCACCATGCCGGGCCGCGTTTCATCCTAAGGCAGCATCGGCATCGAACTCGCCGTCGCCCAGCAACTCTCGCCGAGTGACGTAGCCGCGCGCCATCACCGCGAGATGAATGAGCATCAGCGCCGATCCGATCGGCATGGCGAGGTAGATCGCGCCGATCGGCCATTCGAGAACCGGCGTCGTCTGCGCCCACGTGAGGATCGCGTAGCGAATGCCGACGACGATCATCACGCAGAAGAAGATGGCGAGCAGCGCGAAGACCGCGCCCCGAATCATCGGCGCGAACCGGGGCGAAAGCTGCTCGAGCGTATCGATCCCGATGTGCCCGCCATAACGCATGACGAGCCCGGCACCGAGGAACGTGAGCCAGACCATCGTGTAACGCGACGCCTCCTCGACCCACAGGATCGAGTGATCGGTGAGAAAGCGCAACGCGACGTTCGCGAAAACCATCAGCGCCATCGCGGCGAGCAGCACGACGATGAGCGCGCGGTTGACGGCAAGCAGGCGGCGGTCGAAGGCTGCGAGCATCGGCATGTCCCGGATCGGCGCCGCGATTCTCGCACGCGGCGTGCAGAGCGTCGGCACGCGGGTCGACCCTCCGTATAATCGTCGGTGCTCATCCCCTCGTTGGATCGCCTTCGTGACGACTATCACGGCGTCGAATCGTCCGCTCGCCGGCATCCGCGTGCTCGAGATGGGCGCGCTGATCGCCGGACCTTTCTGCGCGAAAATCCTCGCCGAGTTCGGCGCCGACGTCGTCAAGATCGAGCCGCCGCGCACGGGCGATGCGTTGCGCACCTGGCGCTACGTGGAGAACGGCACGTCGCTGTGGTGGCACGTGCAGTCGCGCAACAAGCGATCGGTCGCTGTCGACCTGCGCGAGCCTGAAGGACAGGCGATCGCGCGAGCGCTCGCGCTTCGTGCCGACATCCTCGTCGAGAACTTCCGTCCCGGGACGCTCGAGGCCTGGAATCTGTCGTACGAGTCGCTCGCCGCCGAGAACCCCGGACTCGTCATGGTGCGCGTCTCAGGCTACGGGCAAACGGGCCCGTATCGCGAGCGTCCCGGCTTCGGCGTGATCGGCGAGGCGGTTGGCGGTCTGCGCTACGTGACCGGAACTCCCGACAGTCCGCCGTCGCGCGTCGGCGTTTCGATCGGCGATACGCTGTCCGCGCTCTACGGCGTGATCGGCGCGATGATGGCGCTCGAAGCGCGGCTTAAAAACGGTCGCGGGCAAATCGTCGACGTCGCGCTGTACGAAGCGGTGTTCTCGGTGATGGAATCGATGCTGCCGGAGTTCGATCGCTTCGACGTCGTCCGCGAGCGCACCGGCTCGATCCTGCCGGGCATCGCGCCGACGTCGGCGTACCGTTGCGCCGACGGCAGCTTCGTGCTGATCGCCGCGAACGGCGATTCGATCTTCCAGCGCCTGTGTCGCGCGATGGGACGCGACGATCTCGCGACCGATGCGTCGCTTGCGCGAAACGACGGCCGCGCCGCGCGCCAGCAGTGGCTCGACGGCGAGATCGAGCAGTGGACCTCGCAACGCGCACCCGACGACATCGTCGCCGCGATGCAGGCGGCCGACGTGCCGGCGTCGAAGATCTACACGATCCGCGACATCGTCGCCGATGCGCAATACGCCGCGCGCGAGATGATCCGCGAGATCGAACTGGGCGACGGATCGCATCTCGCGGTACCCGGCGTCGTGCCGAAGCTGTCGGCCACGCCCGGAGGCTTCCACGGCGGAGGCCCGCGGCTCGGCGAGCACACCGACGACGTCCTGCGCGATCTCGGTTACGACGTGGCGACGATCGCCGATTTGCGCGCCAAAGGCATCGTCGGCTGATGCCACCGAAGCAGGGTCGGAGACGATTTTCCGTACATGTCGACGGACGACGTGAGCTGCATCTCGGCCGTCGACGCATGCAGCGCGCGCGTCATCGACGGCATCGACGCGAGGCAGACGTCCATCGCGCACGGCGCGGCCGCGATCAGCGCGCCGAGCAGCAGCGTCATTCGCGCGGAGTCGGTGGCTGCCGACGTCCGCATCTCGACGCGATCACTCAAATACAACGACCCCCGTCGACTTCGAGGCAGGCGCCGGTGATGAATGCCGCTTCGTCGGACGCGAAGAACACGGCGGCCGTTGCAATGTCCGATGGCTGCGACAGCCGCCCGAGCGGAATCGTCGCGACGAACTGCGCCCGCTTCTGCGGCGTGTCCTCGCCCATGAAATCCGCGAGCAACCCCGTTTCGCCTGCGACCGGGTTGATGACGTTGACGCGAATGTTGTCCGGTGCGAGCTCGGCGGCCATCGAGCGCGACGTGACGATCGCCGCACCCTTGCTGCCGTTGTACCAGGTGAGTCCGGGACGCGGCCGCACGCCGGCCGTCGACGCGATCGTGATGAGCGCGCCGCTCTTCTGCGCACGGAAATGTGGCACCGCATGCTTCGCGGTCAGGTAGAGGCTCTTCACGTTCACCTGGTAGATGCGGTCGAACAGCGCTTCCGGGACGTCGAGCATCGGCTGGTTGCGATGCGTCGTGCCCGCATTGTTGACGACGACGTCGAGCCTTCCGAACGCATCGAGGGCCGCTGCGACAAGTCGCGCAACGTCGCCATCGTTCGACACGTCGCCGGCGCACGCGATCGCACGCCCGCCTTCGCGCTCGATCGCGTCGACGGTGCGACGCGCAGCGTCGGCGTGCAGGTCGTTCACGACGACGCGCGCGCCTTCGCGCGCGAAGCGCGTGGCGATGCCGGCGCCGAAGCCCGATGCCGCTCCGGTGACGATCGCAATCTTGTCCTTCAGTCTCATCCTTCGCTTCCCCGCTGTTGGCGATCGGGACGATGCGAACCGCGTGTGCCGCCGATCGCGGCCATCGAAAGATGCGGCGTCATCGCGTCGGCGATGATCCTCGCGAGCCGGCGTTGACTGGGCTCGGTCGGATGCAACCCGTCGTCCGCGAACATGTGCGCACGCGGCGAAACGCGCATCGGAATGTGCATCGCGTTCGGCACGCGGGCGATCGCCTCGCGCGCAACGCTGTCGAAGCGCCGGACACGCCGCCCGACGATCCAGCGCAACGGCCGCCGCAACTTCGGAAATTCGTCGAGCGGCGGCAGGCCGACGTAACCGATCACGGAATCGGGCGAGTGCCGGCGCAGCTCCCGGACGAGCTTCAGCAACTGACGGCGAAAGCGTCCGCTCCGCTCGAGCTTCAGCACGTCGTTGACGCCGACCGACAGCAGGATCACGTCGAACGGATGCGACGGCAGTTGCGGCACGGCATCGCGGCGCACCTTCCGCGCACCCGCGCCGATGATTGCGGTCGCATGCCAGTTGATCTCGCGCGCAAGGCGCCCCGACATGAAGCGCGCCACGTGCACGACCGTCGAGCGCTCGATGCGGCGCGCACCGACGCCGGCGATGATCGAATCGCCGATCGCGAGAAAGTGCAGCGGCTCGCCGCGGCCGATCCTGCCGGCGCCCGGCCCGACCGCGGGCACGAGCGTCAGCGCATGCCGGCGCAACGCGAACGCCTGCGACAGCATCACGGGAAAGAGCGCGAAGATGACCGCGCGTCCGACGAGCTTTTGCGCGAGCTGCGCGATCGAGAACGGCCGCTCGGCCGCCGCGTCAGCCATGCCGCAGCACGACCGTCTTCAGCGTCGTGAACGCGTAGAGCGCCTCGAAGCCCTTCTCGCGTCCGTACCCCGAATGCCTGACGCCGCCGAACGGCAGCTCGACGCCGCCACCCGCCCCGTAGTTGTTGACGAATACCTGTCCGCTCGAAAGCGCGCGCGCCATCCGCAGCTGCCGTCCGCCATCGCGCGTCCAGACGCCGGCGACCAGCCCGTAGTCGGTGCCGTTCGCCAGCGCGATCGCGTGCGCCTCGTCGTCGAACGGCATCGCGGCCAGCACGGGACCGAACACTTCGTCGCACGCGAGGCGGTGAGCGGCCGGTACGTCGCGCAAGAGGGTCGGCGCGACGTAATAGCCGTTGCGCGGCGCGTCGTCGGCGATTCGTCCGGTCGCAACCGTCGCGATGCCGCTTCGTTTCGCATCGTCGAGAAAGCCGCGCACCCGCACGAGCTGCGATTCGCGGATCAGCGGTCCGCAATCGCGATCGGCCAGCGCCGGTGCCGCGACGAGCTGCGCGAATCGCTCGCCGAGGCGCGCGAGCAGCGGCTCGTAGATCGCGCGCTCGACGAGAAGACGCGACCCTGCGCTGCACGTCTGGCCCGCGTTCTGCACGATCGCATTGACGATCGCGGGCAACGCCGCGTCGACGTCGGCGTCCGCGAACACGATCTGCGGCGATTTGCCGCCGAGCTCGAGCGTGACCGGGCAATGCCGCTGCGCCGCGAGGGCGGCAACGGTTGCACCGGTCGCCGGCGACCCGGTGAACGACAGATGCGCGATGCCGGGATGCGCGACGAGTGCCGCGCCCGCTTCGGAGCCGAGTCCCGTGACGATGTTGAGGGCCCCTTCGGGCAATCCCGCCGCCGCTGCGAGCTGCGCAACGCGAAGCAGCGACAGGCACGCGTCCTCGGCGGGCTTGACGACGCACGCGTTGCCGGCAGCCAGCGCGCCGCCGACCGATCGCCCGAAGATCTGCAGCGGATAGTTCCACGGAATCACGTGGCCGGTCACGCCGTGCGGCTCGCGCCACGTCAGCACCGCGTATCCGTCGGCGTACGGAATCGTCGTGCCGTGGAGCTTGTCGGGCGCGCCCGCATAGAACTCGAAATAGCGCGCACACGCAGCGACGTCGGCGCGTGCCTGCGCGAACGGCTTGCCGCAATCGCGCGCCTCGACTAATGCGAGCTCGTCGCCATGATCGATGATCGCGCGCGAAACCGCCGCGAGCCGGCGCCCGCGCTCGACCGGCGCAAGCGCGCCCCATGTGCCGTCGCGCGCACGCTGCGCCGCCTTGACCGCCCCGTCGACGTCGGCGCCGGTCCCGCGCGCGATCGCCGCGAACGGGGCGCCGTCGGACGGATCGACCATCGGCAACGTGCGACCGTCACTCGCGTCGACGAGGCGGTTGCCGATGAAGTGCTGCGGCGCAATGTCGAGAGCGGGCCAGCGACGTTCGGGAGCGTTCATGGTCGAGTTGAAGTGGACGTTCAAATGCGCGCGCTGTAACAATTCGCTACGTGACAGCCCGGTGGTCAACGACGGCACGCGAAGCGGCGTTGTTCGGGCGACGGCCGCGAGCGGAACCGGAGATTCGCGAGCAGGTCACATTTTGCCCGATTCAGGAGACGCATCATGCCAAGCCGTACCAAGCAAATCGTCCTGGCCGGCGCCCTCGCCGCCGCTGCAGTGGCTTTCGCATCGGCAGCCGAGGCCCGCGGCTTCTTCAGCCTGTCGATCGGCGTGCCGGGCGTGGTCGTCGGCGCGCCCTACTATGCGCCCGCACCTGTCTACGTCGCGCCGCAGCCGGTTTATGTCCCGCCACTGGTCGTTTACGCGCCGCCGCGGGTCGTGTATTACGCGCCGCGTGCACGTGTCGTCTATCGCGCGCCGCACCGCTTCTACGGCCGTCCGGTCTACGGGCGTCCCGTCTACGGCCGCCCGGTCTACGGGCGCTACTGATCGTCCGCCAGGTCGCGTTCAGCCGCGATAGCGAACGCGATAGACGGCACCGGCGGTATCGTCTGCGATCAGCAGCGATCCGTCGGGCGCCACCGCGACATCGGCGGGCCGGCCGAAGGCCCGTTGTCCCTGCAGCCAGCCCTCGGCGAACGGCTCGTACGACACGGGGCGCCGGTTCGCGTCGAGCCGCACGAGCGTGACGCGATAGCCGACCTTCGAGCTGCGGTTCCACGAGCCGTGCTCGGCGATGAAGATCTGGTTCCGGTACTGCTGCGGAAACTGCGTGCCCGTGTAGAAGCGCATGCCGAGCGAGGCCACGTGGGCGCCGAGCCGCTGCGCCGGCGGCGCGAACGCCGAGCAGGGCTTCGCCGATTTGAACTCGGGATCGGCGATCGTGCCGGCATGGCAATACGGGAAGCCGAAATCGAGCCCGGGCTTCGGCGCATGATTGAGCGTGTCGGGCGGGATGTCGTCGCCCATGTTGTCGCGGCCGTTGTTCGTGAACCAAAGCTCGCGCGTAAGCGGGTCCCAGTCGAAACCGACCGTGTTGCGGATGCCACGCGCATACACCTCGAGGTCCGTTCCGTCGGCGTTCATCCGCATGATGTTCGCGTAGCGATCGCGATCGGGTTCGCAGACGTTGCACGGCGCGCCGACGGGCACGTAGAGCTTGCCGTCGGGTCCGAACGCGATGAATTTCCAGCCGTGATGTCCGTCGGTCGGAAAGTTGTCGGAGACGACGACCGGCGCGGGCGGATGATCGAGATGCGATTCGATGTCGGGCAGGCGCACGATGCGGCTCACCGCCGACACGTAGAGCGCGCCGTCGCGAAACGCGACGCCGACCGGCTGGCGCAATCCCGAGGCGATCTTGCGCACCTTCGCCTCGGCGCCGCTGCCGCCGTCGGTCGTGACCGCGTAGACGGTGCCGTCGATCGAGCCGACGAAGAGGGTCCCACGCGAGCCGAACGTCATCTCCCGCGCGCCCGGCACGCGTGCCAGCAATTCGATCGTGAATCCCTGCGGCAGCCGAATGCGCTCGAGCGGCAGGCCCTGCGCGAACGCGCTCGATGCCGTCAAGGCGGTTGCGAGCACGAACAACGAGACGATGCGCACGAGCATGCCGCTCTCCTCGAGCAACGCGACGATGAGGATTGGATGCGCGGGCGCTCACACGGTTCATTCGGCGCGCGGCGGTGCTATCCTCCCATTTGCCATGGTGGACGACCGATCAGCCGCGCGAATCAGTCCCGCGACGCGAGGCGCAGAGGGTCGTCGAGTGTCCGCGACGCACCACGCCACTCCTGACGAGCTGACATCGGTGCGCGCCGACAACCTCGTCGGCTACCCGATGATTCGCCGGCTCGTCGCGTTTCCCACGGTGAGCCGCGATTCGAATCTCGAACTGATCGAATGGGTGCGCGGCTATCTCGAAGGCTTCGGCGCGCTGACGACCCTCACGTTCGACGACGAGCGGCGCAAGGCGAACCTGTTCGCGACGCTGCCTGCGCGCGACGGCAACACGACCGACCGCGGCATCGTGCTGTCGGGGCATACCGACGTCGTGCCCGTCGACGGGCAGCCATGGGACACCGACCCGTTCGAGGCGACGCTCGTCGGCGATCGCCTGCACGGCCGCGGCGTCGCCGACATGAAGAGCTTCTCGGCGATCGGCCTCGCGTTCGTGCCCGAGTTCGTCCGCCTAGGTCTCGCGCGTCCGCTGCACTTCGCGCTTTCGTACGACGAGGAGATCGGCTGCATCGGCGTGCGCCGGCTGATCGCCGACGTGAACGCGCGAGGCGTGACGCCGGCCGGCTGCATCATCGGCGAGCCGACCGGGATGCAGCTCGTCGTCGCGAACAAGGGCCGCAGGACGTGGCGCTGCCGGGTGCGCGGCCACGAAGCGCATTCGGCGTTGACGCCGCGCGGCGTCAATGCGGTGCAGATCGCATGCGACCTCGTGACGTGGATCTCCGAGCGGGCACGCGAACTGCGCGACGGGCACCGGCAGGACCCCGCGTACGACGTCCCGTTCACGACGCTGCACGTGGGTGTGATTCACGGCGGCACCGCGCTCAACATCGTCCCGCGCGACTGCATGTTCGAGTTCGAGATCCGACACCTGCCGATGGATGATCCCGACGCGTTCTTCGCGCGGCTCCGTGCCTACGCCGATTCGCTGGTGCCGGCGATGAAGGCAGTCGATCCCGGAACCTCCATCGAGTTCGACGCGCTGTCGGAGATGCCGGGCTTCGACAATGCGGACCAAAGCGCCGTGCTCGACATCGCGCACGATTGCAGCGGCTCGAACACCCGGCACAAGGTGTCGTACGGAACCGAAGCCGCACTCTTCCACGGCGCGTCGATGCCGGCCGTGATCTGCGGCCCCGGCCATATCGAGCAGGCGCATCAGCCGAACGAATGGGTACGCCTCGAGCAGCTTGCGCGCTGCGAAGCGTTCATGCGCAGGCTCGCGCAGCACGTTTGCGTCGAATGACCGCTGCAGAGTCGCCTCAAGGCGCGAATCCGGCACCTCGCATCGACGTCGCGTTGCCGGACATCTCGCGCTGGGCGCGCGGCAACATCGGCGTACCGTACGTATGGCGCTTCGATGCGCCGACGAGCGGGCCGCGCGTGACGGTACAGGCACTGACGCATGGCAACGAAGTGTGCGGAGCCACTGCGCTCGACTGGCTGCTGCGCCACGGCGTGCGCCCGACGCGCGGCACGCTGACGCTGATTTTCGCGAACGCCGCCGCCTACGAATCGTTCGACGTGGCCGACCCGTATGCGGCGCGCTGCATCGACGAGGACTTCAACCGCATCTGGGACGAATCGGTGCTCGACAGCGAGCGTCGGTCGCGCGAGCTTGCGCGTGCGCGCCAGCTGCGCCCGCTCTACGATACGACCGATTGCCTGCTCGATCTCCATTCGATGACCGATCCGTGTCCCGCGCTCGCGCTCGCCGGGCGCCACAGGAAGGGCGTCGATCTCGCGCGCGCGCTCGGCATGCCGCAGTACATCGTCGTCGACGAAGGTCACCGGGCGGGGAAGCGCCTTCGCGATTACGCCGGCTTCGACGACCCCGACGATGCACGGAGCGCGCTGCTCGTCGAATGCGGCCAGCATTGGGAGCGGCATTCGCCCCGGGTCGCGCAGCAGTGCATGCTGCGCTTCCTGCGCCATTTCGACGTCGTCGATCACGCGTTCGTCGACCCGCTGCTCGCCGCGTACGATCCGCCGCCGCAGCGCGTGATCGAGATCACCGATGTCGTGACGATCGCGAGCGAAACGTTCGCATTCGAGTTGCCCGTCAAGGGAATGATGACGATCGAGCGCGCAGGCACCTTGCTCGCGCGCGACGGCGCACGCGAGATTCGCACACCGTACGCTGACTCGGTGCTGATCATGCCCGCGCGCCGGCCGAAACAGGGCGAGACGGCGGTGCGCATCGGCCGCTACGTCGACTGACGCGCTACGCCGACCAGCGGGCCACGTCGACTGAGCGGCCACGTCGACTGGGCGGCTACGTCGGCGGTACGTCGTACCAGTAGCGCCTTGCTCCCTCGCGCTCGGCCGTCACGCTCATCGCCGCGCCGGGAACGAGTGTCACGCTGATCGCGCCGCCGAGATCGGTGCGCGGCCGTGCGGCTCCTGCCTGCGCGTACCGCGCGACGATTTCGCGCCGCGGATGACCGAACCGATTGTGGTAACCGGCCGCGATCACCGCGAAGCGCGGCGCGATCGCCGCGATGAATGCCGGCGTCGACGACGTCCGCGAGCCGTGGTGCGGCACGACGAGCACGTCGGCGACGATGGGCTCGCCGCGCGCGAGCAATTCCGCTTCGGACGCCGCTTCGATGTCGCCGGTCAGCAGCGCATTGCCGCCGCGGGACGTGACGTGCAGCACGCACGAAAGGTCGTTGCTCTTGCGCGCGGCGTCGGCATACGCCGATGCAACGGGATGGACGATCTCGAAGTCGACGCCATCCCACGTCCAGCGCATCCCGGCCATGCAGCGCATGGCGGGCGGTGCGCGTGCATTGTGCGCGACGATCGGATGGTCGTAGGGTAACGACGACACGACGCGACCGACGGGCAGCGCATGCAGGATCGACAGCGCGCCGCCGGAATGGTCGCTGTCGGCATGGCTGACGATCAGCGCATCGAGACGCGCGATGCCCGTTGCGCGGAGGAATGGCACGACGATGCGGCCACCGGCGTCGACCGCTTCGTTGAAACGCGGACCCGTGTCGTAGAGCAGCGCGTGATGCGCGGTGACGACCAGCACGGCAAGCCCCTGGCCGACGTCGAGCACGATCATTCGCAGGCCGCCTTCGGCGACGCCGGGCGGCAGCAGCAGCGCCATCGGCAGCATCCATACGGCGCCGAGCACGCGTCCCGGCACGCCGCGCGGTGCGATCAGCCACAGGATGCCGGCCACCGCGACGGCGATCGTCCAGCCGCGTGGTGCGTGCGACGTCCATGCGGCAAGCGGCAGCGCCGCGAGCCATTCGAGATAGCGCATCAGCAACGACAGCACCGCGTGCGCGACGATCCACGGCGCGTCGATCGGCACGACGATGCCGAAGAGCGCGAGCGGAACGACGCCCAGCGTGACGACCGGGATCGCGATCGCGTTGGCGAGCGCCGAGACGACCGACACCTGCTGGAACAGCGCGAGCGTTCCCGGCACGAGCCCGATCGTGACGACCCACTGCGCGTGTGCCGACTCGCGCAACGACTCGCCGATGCGCGCCGGCCACCGCCCCGACGATGCGACGTGCAGGCGATTGCTGCCGGCGTACAGCAGCAGGCCGACCGCCCCGAACGAGAGCCAGAAGCCGGGCGCGAGAGCCGCCCACGGATCCCAGAGCAGCACTGCGACGAGCGACCAGAGCCACACGAGCGACGCCGTGCCCGGACGCCCCAGCCACAGGCCGAACGCAGCGACGACGAGCATCAGCAACGTGCGCACGGCCGGCACCTCGGCGCCGGCGAGCAGCACGTAGCCGAATGCAACGATGGCGCCCGTCAACGCCGCGACCTTGCGCGCGGGCACGCGCAGCGTCAGCGCCGCGCTCCGCCGGGCCAGCGCAAGCGCCACCACCCCGGCGAGGGCGGCGAACGCCGTCACGTGCAAGCCGGAGATCGAGACGAGATGCGTGATGCCGGTCTTGTTGAAGACCGCCCATTGCGCCTCGGGTATTGCGCGCTGGTCGCCGATCGCGAGCGCCACGAGAACGCCGCGATAGCGCGCAACGGGCAACGCGTCGCCGATGCGCTCGCGCACGCGCTCGCGTGCCCGCTGCACGTAATCGCCGAACCGGCCGACGAAGGCGTCGACGCGCGCGTTCGCCGCATCGCCCCGTACATAGCCCGTCGCGCGCAAATCGTGCTCGAGAAGCCACGCTTCGAGATCGAACCCGTGCGGATTGACGTTGCCGTGCGGACGCTTGAGCCGCACCGTCAGCGTCCATCGCTCGCCCGCATGTACGGCCGGCGGCGTTACCGTCGGCTGGTCGCGTACGGATCGCGACGGATGCCACGCGAGCGACACGCGATGCGGTACCGTTGCGCCCGCCGTTTCGACGCGCTCGACGGCGAACGCGAAACGCGATCCCGCATCGTCGTTTTGCGGCAGGTCGTCGACGATGCCGGTGACGCGCAGATCGACGTCTTCCCATGCGGGTGGCAACGCATCGGCGAGGCGGACATCGGCGCGCCAGGCGGCGAAGCAGAAGCCGATCGCAGCGGAAGCAACGACGCCGATGGCAGCGCGCACCATGACGGCAATGTCGCTGCGCGATGGCCGCGCGGCCGTGGGCGCCTGGGCGCACGATGTCGGCCGGCCCAATGCCGATACCGCAACGACGCCCGCAAGCAGTGCCGTTGCAACAAGCGCCAGCAGGCCCGGCGCGGACGGCAGCCGGGCGCAGAACTGCAGCAGCGTCGCGCCTGCCGCGAAGGCGGCGAGCGCCGCGATGACCGGAAACGGATGAGCCGCCGCGTTCGTGGCGTCCTCGGGATGCCGAACGTCGATTGCAGCATCTCAGCGCATCGACGCGCGCGATGCGATAGGCCATTCGGCCGATGTGCGCGCCGCCGCACATAAGGGCGGCCCCGGCGTGAATCGGCCCCGAGTGCGAAGCGTGAAAGGGACCGCCGTCGAGCCCGCTAAGGCGCGTAGAGGATCATCTGCGTGCAGCGAAACAGCGCGATCGCGCGCCGGTCCGCTGCGCGCGTGACCGTCGCATCCCAGACGTGTGTCGTTCTGCCAAGATGCACGGCGTTCGCCGTGCACGCGATCGTGCCCTCCGAGGCGGTGCCGAGGAAGTTGGCCTTCAGCTCGATCGTCGTGAAATTGACGGCGTCTTCGGGAAGATGCGCGAGACAACCGTAGCCGCAGGCGGTGTCCGCGAGCGCAATGATCGTCGCGGCGTGCAGGTAGCCGTTGGGCGCGCGAAGTCTCGGCTGCACGTCGAGTTCCGCGTCGAGGCGCCCATCGGCGAGCGCGATCGCGCGAAAGCCGACGAGGTCCGGCAGGAATGCCTCGCCACGCGCATTCAGCGCGTCGAGGGTGGCATCGGGTCGCAACGGCATCGCCGGTGCCTAGTCGCGACGGCGCGCAAGCACACGACGCAGATCGTCGAGGAAACGGTCGACGTCGTCGGGCGACGTGTCCCATGCACACATCAGACGCACGCCGGTGTCGCCCACGAATACGTAGAAGCGCCAGCCCTTGGCATGCAGCGCATCGATCGCATGCTTCGGCAGATCGGCGAACACGCCGTTCGCCTCCACGGGCGCGAGGAGACGCGCTTCGGCGATCGTCGCGAGCCCGTCGCCAAGCCGCCGCGCCATCGCGTTCGCATGCGCGGCGTGCGCGAGCCAGGCGCCGTTGTCGAGAATGCCGAGCCACGGCGCCGCGACAAAGCGCATCTTCGACGCGAGCTGGCCAGCCTGCTTGCGCCGTCGAGCGAATTCGTCGGCGAGCGCACGATCGAAGAACAGGATCGCCTCGCCTCCGGGCAATCCGTTCTTCGTACCGCCGAGACACAGCACGTCGATGCCCGCACGCCAGCTCGCATCGGCGGCGCTGCAGCGAAGCGATGCGACGGCATTCGCAAAGCGGGCCCCATCCATCTGCACGCGCATGCCGCGCGCGCGCGCGGTATCGCACAGCGCGGCGATCTCGCCTTGCGAATAGACGGTGCCAAGCTCGGTCGCCTGCGTCAACGATACGGCACGCGGCCGCGACGAATGCTCGTCGTGCGGCGTAACGGCCTTCGCGATGACCGCTTCCGGCGTCAGCTTGGCGAGCGGCGTATCGACGATCAGCAGGCGCGCGCCGCCGCTCATGAATTCAGGCGCGCCGCATTCGTCGACATTGATGTGCGCCATCGCGTGACAGACGACCGCGTCGGTGTTGCGGCAAAGCGCCGCGAGCGCGAGCGAATTGGCGGCCGTGCCGTTGAAGACGAAGTAGACATCGCAGTCGGTCTCGAACGCGCGCTGGATCGCCGCGATCGCGGCGCGCGTCCAGTCGTCGGCGCCGTAGCCCGGCGCGTGCCCGCGGTTCGCCGCCTCGAGCGCGCGCCACGCCTCCGGGCAAATCCCCGCGTAGTTGTCCGAACCGAATTGGGGTCCCCCCACGCTTGCGGCTATCGCCGCCGCGCTGCCCCCGGAGGCGGCGGAACGATCGCCTCGGGGCCCTTCGGCGCTCGTGATGGCTTCGCTCGTCTTCCCCGTCACAGCCGCTCGCCGACCCAGCCCGTCACCGACTGCAGCGCCTTCGGCAGCGCCGCCGGATCGGACCCGCCTGCCTGCGCCATGTCGGGACGGCCGCCGCCCTTGCCGCCGACCTGCTGCGCCACGTGGTTGACGAGCTCACCGGCCTTCACCTTGCCGGTGAGATCGTTCGTGACGCCGGCGATCAGCGTGACACGCCCGTCGGTGACGCTGGCGAGCACGATCGCGGCGCTCTTGAGCTTGTCCTTCAGCTTGTCGATCGTCTCGCGCAGCGCCTTCGCATCGCTGCCGTCGAGCGCGGCGGCGACGACCTTCGCGCCTTTCACGTCGACGGCATTGCCCGCGAGATCGTCGCCGGCGCTCGCGGCGGCCCTCGCCTTGAGACGCGCCAGTTCGCGCTCGGCCGTCCGCGCGCTTTCCTGCAACTGCGCGATGCGTGCCTCGAGCTCGGCGATCGGCGCCTTCAAAAGCTGCGCAGCACCGACGAGCTTCGCCTCCTGCTTCTGCACGTAGTCGAGGGCGCCCTTCCCTGTAACCGCTTCAACGCGGCGGACGCCGGCCGCCACGCCGCTTTCGGCGACGATCTTGAAGAGGCCGATGTCACCGGTGCGCGAGACGTGCGTGCCGCCGCACAGCTCACGCGAGGTGCCGATGTCGAGCACGCGCACCTCGTCGCCGTACTTCTCGCCGAACAGCATCATCGCGCCCGACTTCTGCGCTTCGGCGATCGGCATCACCCGCGCGCCGACGGCATCGTTGTCGAGAATTTCGGCGTTGACGATCGCCTCGACCCGATGGATCTGGTCGTCGGTCAGCGGCGCGTTGTGCGCGAAGTCGAAGCGCGTCTTGTCGGGATCGACGAGCGAGCCCTTCTGCTGCACGTGCTCACCGAGCACTTCGCGCAGCGCCTTGTGCATCAGGTGCGTCGCCGAGTGGTTGCGCATCGTGCGCGCACGCGCGTCGGCGTCGACGGTCGCGGTGATGCGATCGCCCTCCTTCAACTCGCCGTTCTTCACCTCGCCAACGTGGCCGACGACGTCGGGCTGAATCTTCTGCGTGTCCTCGACGTTGAAGAGCGTCAGGCACGCGCCCCACTTCGACAATTCGCCGCGATCGCCCACCTGGCCGCCCGACTCGGCGTAGAACGGCGTGCGGTCGAGGACGACGATCCCGCGCTCACCGGTCGTCAGCGAGTCGACGCGCGCACCGCCCTTGTAGAGTGCGACGACGCGGCCCTCCTCGGACAGCGATTCATAGCCGCGAAACGTCGTCTTCGGACCCCCGTAGACGAGCGTCTCGCCCGCCTTGAATTGCGACGCGGCGCGCGCTCGCTCGCGCTGTGCGTTCATCGCGCGCTCGAAGCCCGCTTCGTCGATCGTGACGCCCGCCTCGCGCGCGACGTCAGCGGTGAGGTCGAGCGGGAAGCCGAACGTATCGTAGAGCGTGAATGCAGTATCGCCGTCGACCCCGCGCCTGCCGTCGCGCAACGCCTCGCCGAGGATGCGCATACCGTTCTCGAGCGTCTCGCCGAAACGCTCCTCTTCCGCCTTCAGCACCTGCGCGACGCGCGCCTTGTCGCGCCTGAGCTCGGGATAGGCATCCCCCATCTCGCGGTCGAGGTCGCCGACGAGCTTGTAGAAGAATGGCTGCTTCTGTCCGAGCTTGTAGCCGTGGCGGATCGCGCGGCGGATGATCCGGCGCAGGACGTAGCCGCGGCCTTCGCTGCCCGGCATGACGCCGTCGACGATCAGGAACGCGCAGGCGCGGATGTGATCGGCGATGACCTTGAGCGACGGGCTGTCCAGGTCGCTCGCCTGCGTCGCGCGCGCCGCCGCCTTGATGAGCGAGACGAAGAGGTCGATCTCGTAGTTCGAATGCACGTGCTGCAACACCGCCGCGAGCCGCTCGAGGCCCATGCCGGTGTCGACGCACGGCGCAGGCAGCGGCGTCATCGTGAACGCGTCGCCGCTCTTCTGGCGGTCGAACTGCATGAACACCAGATTCCAGATCTCGATGTAGCGGTCGCCCTCGGCATCGGCCGATCCCGGCGGGCCGCCGAAAACGTCCGGACCGTGGTCGTAGAAGATCTCCGAGCACGGGCCGCAGGGGCCCGTGTCGGCCATCTGCCAGAAGTTGTCGCTCGCGTACTTCGCGCCCTTGTTGTCGCCG
>Ga0134125_10002800_pt1 | contig 20491 bp, 20 predicted proteins | sample KB31751_FD_96464 | JGI IMG/M metagenome (GOLD analysis project Ga0134125, IMG submission 96464) | Terrestrial soil microbial communities with excess Nitrogen fertilizer from Kellogg Biological Station, Michigan, USA - KB3-175-1 | ecosystem: Environmental > Terrestrial > Soil > Unclassified ... | reverse complement strand
CGGCGTACTTAATGAACAAGGCTATTCAGGAGAATGTGTTTCTGGACGGCGGCGGCTGGCGATTCCAATGCTCTGACTATCGGCAGAGCAGCAGGGACGAGTATCTCGCACACTGCTACCGCATCCACAAGCGAAGCGACCACGGCCGCACCGTGTTCTTCGATGGTTCGGGATACGTCTTTCTGAGGCGACGGTACAACGCTTACTACTGGTCGTTCAGCTACCGAATCGACCGGCGAATTCCGGGTTGCAGAGAGGAGAACCCTTCATATGCGGAAGAGGTGGAAGAAGCTGAAGAGTTTGAAGAACCACCTCCGCCACAGTTCGAAAGCTGTGCCCATGAGGTCTTCAGGCGTGGTTCATCGCCAGAAGTTTTCATCAACCTGCACTGAAAAGATTTCGCTCCATCGCCGCTAAGGCTCAGGCACGGTAAGGAGTCGGGGCTGCGTGAACAGTCGACCGCTGAGATCGTCGATCGCGCTATCAGCCATCCAACGATAGTCGCCCCTGCACGCCTTGACAATGAACCGTGCTGAGCGACCCTCCCTCCCGGCAGGAGGAACCTTCAAGTAGGTCCCGCGATAATCCGACCGTGGAACCATCAGTCCCCCAGCGGAGTCCTGACGCTGCATCCGATCCCAGCGGACCTCCGCCTGCCGGTTGGCGTAAAGGGCAGCGTCGGCGGCAGCGGCTTCAGCGAACCAGAAGTTGTCGAAGCGGCGGGTGACTTCGCCGGTCCCAGCATGGACGTCGTAGAGGCCAATCTTGCCGGTGGCCAGAACGCCCCCGGCGGCCAGGTCCGCGTCATGGCCGCTCAGGCTGGCCGCGCCGCAGGTGGCCTGCCATATCCCGTTTTCGCTCATCGCCAACTGGATGTAAAAGGGGACGAACCCTTCAGGCAATTCGATCCCGGCTTCGCCCGGTGCTCTCGTCGATGCGGAGGCCAGAACCGTGACCGTGCCGCCAACATTTTTGATGACCTGGAGTTCTTCGGTTCCGTTGACGACCGCGATCAGCCATTTTTCAGTGGATACGTATCTGCTGAGAATTCCGGCTCGAAGGTTCGTGGTGAGCTGCATCGCCAGTTCAACGGCGGCGACGAATCGCCCATAGCTGATCGAGCCGGCCTGAGCAAAACACCCGGAATTAAGGTTGGCATCGCTGGCGATGGTTCGCTTGCAAAGACCACCCGCGACTTTGAAGCCATTGGCGCCCGTTCGGTTGGTCTCGGTCCAGACCTGGCCGCTCGGCAGCGCCTTTCCTTCCAGATTTCCTTCTGGCTGTTCGAACTCATCATGGGCAGTCAGCGCAGTCGGAGCGATTTCCGGGGGGTCGACGACCAATTCGCCGTAGCCCTCGTCCACAGGGACCAGCATCAGGTAGTCGCAATAGATGTCGTCGCCAGTGCTGGTGGATTTGGCAAGAATGCGCCCCTCCCAGCGCTGCATGCCGGCAGTAACCTTGATCAGGTGGACGAGCCCGAGGTCAACGAGAGTGAAGACGCCCTCGAGTTCGTCCTTCTTCCAGGTCTTCGCTTCATTCTGGGTGGTCAAGCGAAAGTCGCCCTGCGCCCATTCGAGCGCGACGCTGACTTCGCCTGAATTCGAGGTGGGCCGCTGGAATCGACCAAAGACTCGGAAGGTCCCGATGTTGCTCAGGTGATTGCCGGCGCTGGCTTTTTGGGTCGACAGCATCGAGATGTAGGCGCTTTTGAGGCCGCCCTGGAAAACGGTGTTTTTGCTTAGCCCAGAGGCGCCCGCGAGTTCTTTCGTTTCCGCCCCGCCCTGCGGGGTGCGGCTCTCGGCCTCGTAGAACAGTTCGGCGTCGACGGAGGGGTCGTAATAACGGCTCTGAACCCCCCAGATCAGCGACCACTGATCCACCCCTTGCGCCTCGGTCATTACCAAACGCCCCAACGCCGCCGCGTCACCCTTGGGACCTAACTCCGTAAAGACGAGGCAGGGTTTGGTCGTCTCGGTGTGCAGAACCCCTTCCCCTTCTGCACCACGGGCGAGCGGCTTCGCGGTGAAGGTGATTGCTACTTCCGCGCGATTCGTCGCCAGCATCGAATTGTTCTGCGTCACGTTGGCCTCGCCGTCTCGCAGGTCGAAGACGTAGACCTGACCTGAAGCCGTCGTCCGCTTCAGCGTCATCGGTTCCTTGCGCTCAAGCCGCCCCATCTTCTGCTCGAGGTAGCCGAGCTGGGTAAACAAGTCTTCGAGCGAGGATCCATAGACGCGGACCTTGATCGTGATCGTGCGATTTTGGTAACGGATACCCCCGACCTCTTCGCCCTCCGTGTCGGCGCTCGAGGACCAATTAATCCCCCGAGGGGGAGGCGGGTACTCATGTTCCATCGCGCGGAACTTGACCCCGTCGTTCAGCGGAAGTTCGATATTACTCGCGTCCTCGGTGACAGGGTCGAGGACCAGAAGTTCTCCCGGCACGGGCGGCAGCTCCCTTCGGGCTCTGGGGGATCAGTAGGAGGCGAGCGAGCCGGCGACAGAAGGGGTTGCGAAGCCGAGGCCGACTTTGCCGCCGATCTGTCCGCTGACCACCGCAGCTATCGCTTTCGCGACGGTGCCATCAGGTCCGCTCTGTTCTTCTAGGAGGCGCGTGGTTCGTTCGGCCTTCTCAGTGGCTTCTTTCTGGAGGTTGAGCTGCGCTTCCAGGTTCTGTTTGATTTCACCGATGTTTTCGTAGGCTTCCCGCGCCGCTTTGAGGTTCTGGGCAGCGGTTATGTCGTCGCGGGGATCTGGGGTCGCCCGCGCCGCAGCGAATTCCGCTTCGGTGAGTTCAAGGATTTTCTTGCGCGCCGCTTTGTCGTCGGCTTCGTCAGGGGTGAGTTCGGCCAATGCCAGGTCGCGGTTGGCGTAGTCGAGTGCCGTCGGCATATCCGAGGGGTCGAGGCCCATCGCTTCGGCGATGACATCGCTGAGGTTGAAGTTGCGGAAGCCGGCAGCGAGGTCGCTGAGCGTGGCGTGGTGTTCTTCTCCGCCCCCTTCGGCCCCTTCGCCTTCGATGGTCGCGTTGAGCCCGCTAAGGCTTGAGATGTCCTGGCCCAGCCGCGAGAGCAGCGCGCTCTGCGCTTTCTGCAGGGCGTTCTTGCGAGCCTGCGTCTGTGGGCTGCGCAGCGCCTTGGCGATTTCCTTCAGCTTCTTCTGGACCCGTTTCTTGTCTTGGAGCAGCAGTTCTTTGAGGAATTCGGCGGCGATTTTGTCGTCGAGGCCGCTGTCGACGATTTCGCCCGCAGCGTTCAGGGTCGGCTGGAAGGTCGCCCCGGCGACCGTGGTCGCCAGTTCGCCGATGCTGAGCTTTTGGGCGAAGGTGATCCCGGGCTGCTTCAGCATCGCCTGGATGTTCTTCGGCAGGCTCTTGGCGGTCGCGCTAAGGATCCCGGGGGCGAGGCCGGGAAGATTGACTTCGTGCTGGCGCGCCGAGCCGGGTTTCCCTGGCGGCCCCGCCGGCGAGCCGTAGGTGCCGCCGCCGGCCGAGGTGTGGCCGGCAGGAAAGGTCGGCGTCGCCAGCTTGGGCGCGCCGCCCCTGGCTCCGCGGGCGCCACCGCCGAGCCACTTCTTGATCACAGCCGCGGCGAGCGGCATGTATTCGGGGCCGTACGTGCCTGCGCCACCACCGCTGAGGCCGCTCTGTTCGGCCTCCCATTGCCCCCATGCCTGCCAGAAGCCGCCGTCCTTCTCCCACTCGAGGAAAGCGGCGTGCGAGGAGAGGATCGGGTCGAGCTTCATCGACGTCGGCCCGAAGGCGTCTGCGAGTGCCCAGCCGCCTTCGTGTTCGTTCCCCGATACCTGGCTCGAGGCGTTGAACCCCGACTCCGACTTGATCGTCCCCGCGCCCTGCGCCAGCACGCCTTCCCTCGCCGGGAAGCCGCCGAGCAGCATCGCGATCATCCATTCTTCGGGTGAGAGCACGCCGCTGTGCTTGATGTCGCCTGAGGTGAAGCCCCCGCGGGCAAATCCCTTCGCCTGCTTCTGTCCCTTGCGGTCGCGCTTACCGGTGCGGCTGCCTGAGGTCGTAGAAAAGTCCGCGTGGCGGATCGTGAAGCCGGGGCGGAACGTGTAGCCCGAGATCCATCCGAACCCACCACCGGGGTTCTTTTCAGAGGTCCCGATCGCTTTCCAGCCCTTCGGGGTTTTCAGCACCGAGTAGACGTGCTCGGTGTTTGCAAGCACCGTGAAGTCGCCTTTGCCCGGCGAGCCCCAGTTCTCGAAACCGCCTGAGACCATCGGCGCGAAGTTGAAATCGGCGCCATCTAGGCCCGCTCCAACCGCGAGCTCGCTAGTCCCACCGGAGCAGTCCCACGGGCCGTTCCGCGAGGCAGTGGCTCCGTGCCCGCCGCCCCACAAGTACGGCTGGTGGAGGGCGTTCATCCTGTTGCCGTTTGCGATCACGCGGCCGATGCCGTCGTGGCGTTCGAAGTACTTCTGGGCGGCTTTCCAGACCATGTTGACGCCGTGCTGCTCGCCTTCGCGCTCGGCTGGACCGCCTCCAGTGATGACCGGCCGCACAATGCCCCCGCTCGCCATGTAGTGGGGCGTGGTGACATTGGCGAAGAGTTCTTGGAGCGAGCCGTTCTGCACCACGCCGAAGGTCTTGGCGAACGAAAGCGCCGCTTGGACTTCAGGCTGCTGGTGGCCGGTCAGAAACGCCTCGCCCGGGGCGGCCATGACCACCTCCGTGTCGCGGCGACCGGTGCCTCGCAGAAAGCCCCCGTCGGCGAATTCGCGATGGTGCATTTCCGAGCCGACCCCAGTCCCAGTTTTCGCCGCCTGCTGGATCTGAAAGGACGGGATCTTCGTCACCCCCAACGCGCGGAGAGCCGCCGCGAGCTGGCTGCCGATGCTCCCGAGGGACTTCGAGAAGGCGCTGGCACCGCTTTCCGCCGACTGCGCCATATTCAGCATCGCATTAGCGGTACTCCGCTGGATCGACTGGTTGGCTGCTCCGAATTTGCGGGTCTCGTAGTCGGTGAGGTTCTTGACCTGCGCTTCGAGTTTCGGATGCCCCTGCGCCCACGCATCAAGCATGGCGTTGGTGGCCGCCCGCGTCTGTTCGCGCGCCTTGCCCGGCATCACTTCCAGCTTCTTCACCCAGTTGCTGACCCCGCTCGCGGTGACTTCCCCTACGTCTTTGAAGGTGCTGACCGTCGCCCTCGAGAGGCCGAATGGGTCACTACCTCTGACGAGATGGATATCCCCGAGCAGGCGATTGATTTCCTTGTGCCCGGACTCGGCGTCGATCGTGCCGGCCTTCATCCCCTGGCGGATCTCCGAGACTGCCGCCTGCATTGCCTGCGCGGTGTGATCGCGCCATTGCTTGGTCCCCTTGCGCCAGGTTTCGTTGGCGATGCCGAGACCGGTGCCAAGGGCGGAGCTGATCGCACCCATTCCGAGAGCCGCGTCGGTGCGGAGCTTCTCCATCGTCGTCTTGAAACTGCTTCGCAAACGCTTGAGCTGAGCTTCGGACTTCGTGAAATCGAGACCTTCGAATTTCTGGATTGCGTCGGTTTCCTCGCGCTGGCTCGCCGTTTTCGAGGCATTGACCAACCCGCCGCCGGGATTGATGAGGAAGGCTCCTGCGGCGGCCAGTCCACCCGTGGCGGCCAGTCCAGCGCCGGTTCCAAGAAAGCCCGGTAGCGCGGAGGCGAACCGGGCGCCCAGGCTCGGGGCAGCGGCACCGCTCCCAAGTAATCCCACGTCCCGCAGCGCCTGCTTCTCACCGTATGCACCGACATCGCCAGCCACGGTGGTCGAAGCCCTGCGACCCAAGCCGGGAATCGGGAGCCCTCCGCCGGCGGCGGCCTCGGCCGCATCGATGAGCCCTAGGGTCACCGCAATCTTCTTTGCGATCCCAAGCGCTGAGGACAGGCCGGTCACCATTCCGGTGAACCTCATGGCTTTGCTCACCGTGGCGATACCTGCGAGGGTCACCGCGAACGTCTTCAGCCCCGGGACGTTGTCGAACGCCCCGTTGACCAGCTTGACCATCGAGGTGACCGATTCGACGAAGAGAGTGAGTGGGCCGCTCGAGCCAGCGAGGTTTCCGAGCAACTTGCCGATCTGAACGAGCGCTTTGACCAGCGCTGGTCCGAAAGCAGCCGTGGTCGATTTGAGTACTTCGGTGATGACCGGCAGCAGTTCGACCCGCAGGGCATGGGTCAGTTCGAAGAAGCCCTGGCCTTTGGAGAGCGAGAGGAAGTCTTTGCCGACGTCCTTGACCAGGCGGCCCAGCTCGAAGATCCCGGGTTTGGCTTCGGCGAAGTATTCGCGCAGCGCGTTCCGCCCCTGTAAGGAGTGGGTCCAATCAGAGAATTCCTTGGTCTGCCCATTCAGCGCAACCAAAATGGATTTGCCCAATGGGTAGGCGGCTTTGCCGATTTCGAGAAAGCCAGAGGCGACGTTCTTGGCCATCGACCAGAGCGTTTCCATCGTCCAGCGCGTCTTTTCGAAGAAGCCGGCGAGCTTGCCAGTTTCGCGGCCCGACTTTGCGGTGTTGTCGACCCAAGTGGCGAGCTGTTCGCCGCTCTTCGCCATCCACTTCAAGAGCGGCTGGCCGACCACGAGTACCTGGCGCAGGGCATCTGCCAGCTTCAGGCCGCCGTTGCCTAGTCGGTCGATGATCTGAACGTTCCCGTCCGCGATCGTGGTGAAGTCGCGCCCAAACCCCTTGCTGCCGACCAACTCCCCGGCGCGCTGCGCCAAGCCGCCGAGGGTCTTGGCGGTCTTCCCCACTGCCTTGTCGACGCGGGGGAAGAGAGCGAGAGCCGATTTGATCCCGCCTTCGACACCCGGGAACAGACCCTCCGCCGCGGTGCTCTGCAGCTCCTGGACTTTGGGTTTCAGACCGAAGATGAATTTCGCGAACGTCTGCGCTGCGGCCGGGAGCGCGGCGAGTTTCGAGCCGAGTTTGCTGGCAGCGCTGCCGCCTTCTTCCATCGCTTCGCTCTGTGCCTTCTCAGCGTTCGCGACAGCACGGGCGGATTCGGCGATTTGCAGGTTGGCTTCGTTTACCTGCCGCTTGGCTTCGCGGACTTTGGGGTTCTTCTCGACTCCTTGGCGACTGCCTCTCGCGGCTTCCTGGTCCGCCCGCTTCTTTTCGAGTTTCGCCTCTTTGAGGCCCTGTCGGGCTTCTTCTACCCCGAGTTGGAGGCTCCGCAGTTCGGCACCCGAATGGCTACCAGGTTCTGCCCGAGCTCGATCCAATTCGCGCCGGGCATTCGCAAGGTTTTCGGCAGCCCGTTTCTCTCCAAAGCCGGCATCGATGGCCGCGTTTTTCAGATCCTCAAGGTCCCGAACAGCTTCCTGGCGTGCCAGGGTGAGTTCATGCTGAGCTCGCTTGGACCCAACCTGGGCCTGAGAGAGCTGGCGTTCCGCACTTCGGACCGATTCAGCGGCCGCTTCCTGAGCTTTGGCACTCTGTTTCGCCGTTTCCCCCGAAGCAATCTGCGCGCTGTTCATTTCGCCGAGAACGCCCTTGACACCGCTCAGGGCGAGCGCACCGACGCCCATTGCCTGCGCAAAGGACCCAAGCAACGCGGGATAGGCCACCAAAGCTCCCGAAAGGGGGGCAAGAGCTGAGGTCAAACCGATAGCCCCGGCCGAGACCTCGCCGAGTCCCTGCGCGGCGTAGCCAGCGCCAGCAATCAGACCCGGCCATTTGATCAGGCTGACCACATTCCGCATCCCCGTGAAGCGGGCGTTGATCCCTTGGATCTCCTTACTCAGATCCAAGGTGCTCCGCTGCGCCTCGCGGTTGCTCTTCGTGTAGTGGTCGGTGCTCTGCCGGGTTCGCTCGATCGCGACCGACGTCCCGTCCAACTTTGCATTGGTCCGGTCGGCGGCATCACCTACACCGTCGATCGATCGCTCCGCCCTCCTCGAGCCCGCCTCGAGGTCGCGGACGACCGCTTCGTAATAAATGCGAATTCGGCCACCTGGCATTAGGTGAACTCCTTTGGCGCAGCGGACAGAGGCTCGTCTTCCGCAGCCCCCGCCTCGCCGTTTTCGCCCTTGCGGACCCGGACGTGCTGGCGGATCAGCACGTCGAGCTCTTGAGCGGGTATCTCATGTTCGGCCTCGACCATTCCGATGCCGAACTCCCGACGAAGGATGTAGAACTCCAGTTCCTCGTCGGGGCTTAGGTAGGGCGCCTCTTCTGGAAGAGGTCACTGAGGAAATCGATGATGTCGGCGCTCTCGATCTCCTCCGCTAGCCAGAGGTCCTTGAGGATTTTCGACGCCTTCATTTTCTTACCCGGCTTGGGCACGATCATCTCGTCGATCTGCTCGAGCACCAAATCCATGGCCTCCTCATCCGTGGTGAGGACGTCGAAGCCCATCGCCTGTTCCTGGGTTTCGCGGACTTTGGTTTCCTTCGAACGCGTCAATGCGACGGTTTCGAAGAAATGGGTCGACTCGTCCTTCGCGTCGATCTCAACGGTCCGCGGCCGGAACCGCTTCTTGAACTTGATGGTGTCGCCGGCCATTTAGGTGTAGCTCGCAGTCGCATTGATCACGTCGAACGTGCTCGAGCCCGAGCTGGTGGTCGTCGACTTCCACCCGTAGGACGCCCCCAGCCGGCGTTTGGCCTGGAGCGCTTCCGGCGTGCCATCCGTGTACTGCGCGTTAGCGGCTTTGAACAGCAACTTGTAAGGGAACGAAGTCGCCGCAATGGTCGCCGTCGAGACCCAGCTCGCCAGGAGTTCGAAACCCGTTGCAGACTTAAGCGCCTGGAGATCCTGGCTGTCGATGATCTCCTTCGGGATCGTCCCCGACACCACGATCGGTCCTCCCGAGTTGGCCTTAAACATCGTGTCTGGGTAAAGCGAAGGCACCCCGAGGGTCCTTGCCGCTTCGACCGGGTTGTTGATCGCAAGACCGAAGTCCTGGGTCTGTCCGGTGCCAGCGAGGTTAGTCGGCAGAGTCAGGTTCCCGCGGAAGAAGGGCGGGATCGAAAGGGCCTCGAATGCAGGCGAGAGGCTTGGGTTCGACTGTTCGTCGAGGAACAGACCCGGGCCGTTGGCTTTGATAGCGGCGCCGCCCTGCTCGGGCGTATCGATGGTGAGATCCGAGCAGGCCAGCCCCTTGCCCTTCAGGTAGACGCCCTGATCGGAGTAGCCGATGTCGCCCTGCACGGTGTTCGGGTATGCGCCCGAAGGGCCGAACGGAGCCGAGAAACGGTGCCGGTATGCCCCGGTCGGAACAGCGGCGCCGCTCAGATCCGTGATCACGCCGTTGCCAGCAGTGGTCGTCGGAGGACCGAGGGCAAGGGCGAGCAGGAAGGCGATCGTGTCTGGGTATGCACGGACGTTCATTTCCCAAGTCGGGCTGTAGGACTCGGGCACAATCGCCAATGGCTCATCCGTGTTTCGCAGCTCGTCATCTCGATCGAGCGGCGCCTCTCCTCGCGTCGGCTGAAACGATTGCAGCGGCGGGAAGAGTTTCTTGGTCGAAAGCGTCGGGGTGTTGACCTCGTTCCCGGGGAAGGTCTCGAAGGCCAGCCGCGCATATCCGGTGGGCATTTACTCATCTCCTTTCAAGGCCGCAGCCTCATCTTTGGCGCGACTGGGGGCATCCCCGGCCCTGCCGTCTTTCCGTGCCTCCTGAAGGCCGTTGCGCCCCGCCTCGACATCTGCGGCGGCGACCTCTTCGGCCTCGCCTTCCTTGTGCTCTGGGACCTCAACCAGCTCCAGGATGTCGATGTCCTTGGCTGCGGCTTTCGCCTCCTCGAGGGTCAGGTCATCCTCGAGCCCTCCTACGAGGTGAGGGACGTCGGGCCGGTAGTAGCCGGGGAGAGGGCTGATCACGTGCGGGGAGGCAGGAGCGCCACCCAGGGTCAGGATCAGCCCGTAACGCTTTTTGCTTGACATGGGTTGGTCTCCTTTTGAGGGTTAGACGAACGTGAGAATCTCGACGCGGACCGGCCAGCGAATCTGCGGCCGCGCGTCGTCCTCGACGAATTCAGGTGGCAGCACCTCGACCGCTTTGGCTTCCTGGCAAAGGCCGCCGAGACTAGGGTCGGCATCGATCGCGAGTACGAACTTCTCGACAGCCTCGACCGCTTCGTCCTGAGATGCCTTTGCGACATCGAGATCGAAGTAGAAAACAGTGTCGAAGGTTGGCCGCCAATCCTCCTGGCCAAGATGGTCCTCAGGAGCGTCGAGCGCCGTACGTTCAACAGAAGGCAGCTCGATCACCGCTGCTTTTGAGCTGTCGAGTTCGCGCGGTGCCCACCGATAACCGGCGCATCCAGCCTCTTCAGCCTTCTCGACCAAGGCGTCGGCGAGCGGCGACAGGATTCCGCTCATCGGGCCAGATCCCCAAAGGCAGCCATAATCGAGTCAGTCAGGCGGTGCTCGAACTCTGGGTAGCCAGCGGCAACGCCGCGCTCGATGAATTTCTTGCCTTTGTAGCGACGCCCGCGCGCGCTCTGACCATTCCCGACCTGCGAGACGAAGACGTTCGTCCCGCGGATATGCAGAGCGCGTTTACGCCGCGGAACGATCTTTGTGCTCACCAAGCCCCCGAAGTTCAGGAGGCCGGCAATGCGATCCTTCATCTTCGGCCCCAGAGTCGTCAGATAGCCGGTCGTCCCCCTGGATTTGGTGGTCAGGTAGGGCGAGACGACAGCCGGCGCGGCGCGCTTTACTGGCGGTAGGATCGCGCGTTGGCTTGCCTCCTTGACTCCCAGCGCCGCCTTGGCTCGGATCGTCGCCCGAGCACGTTTAAACTCGTCGCTGGTCCGGGCCGCGTCGACTCGGACGTGAATCTTGTCGCTCATACGTAGCTCTGACGCTTGAACGGGTAGAGCATCCGCGTCACCGCGCTCGGTAGAGCCTCCGGGCGCTCGACATGGGCCTCGTCGAGGTTGAAGGTCTGGGAGAAGGCCGACACATCGCGACGCAGCCAGATCGCGACGGTGACGATCGCCGCCTGCTTCACCTCGGGGGGAACCGATTCAAACCCCCAATGACCGGTGACCTCCACCAGCCGCTCCTGCCAGCGTGATCGGGAGTGAACCAGGTAGGGGGCGAGACGAAGGTAGGTGATCGTCCCGTGCTGCGTCGGCGCTGGGAGGCGCCACTCTTCAGTAGTGAGTACAGTCGGGCTCTCCTCATCGACGTCGATTCGGACGCCCTCGACGGCACGCAGGTCGAAAGGAGCGAGAGAGAGGTATCCCCCGCCTCGATACTCGAAGGTCCGAGCTAGGGCTTCATCATCGTCGTTGGGCTGCTCGAACTCACGCTCACAATAGTTCCCGATCACGGGACCGGCGGCGGCGATGAGCGAGGAAATGATTGCATTCTGCTCGGTGCGCTCAGCCTCCTTTTGGAGGAACTCCCGGACGTCGTCGACCGAGCAAAGCATTAGAGCTCCGTGCGTTTCTCAGCTTTGGATTTGGCGCGTTTCGCCGCGCGTTTCTGCGGTGGCGCGGCCTCGGCGCCCAAGCGGTCGAGTTCTTGGCGGACCTGGGCAGCACGCTCGGGTTGGTCGTAGGTTTCGTAGTAATGCAGCTCCCTGGTCAGGGCCTTTACCTGTTCGGCTCGCTGCTCGTCGGTGAGAGACATCGCGGTCCTTTCTCTCCGTTGCGTCCTCGGCCAGCGAGTGCCGGCCGAGGACGCTCGGGAAGTTCCAGCCGTCGGGCTAGAACGTAGGCGTGGCCAGACCGGTGCCGGAGATGACCGAGATGGCCTTCGGGCGCCGGGCGTTGAGCTGCGCCCAGTAGTTGTGGAGCCGGAACCGGACGGTCATGTTGCCGGACCCGACGTCGCGGAACGTCTCGAGATATGGCCCGTTCGGGTCCTCGTAGACATACAGCTCATCGCGCCGAACGATGACCACGCGGTCCTCGTTGGTGCCTGAACCGAGATTGGTCGGGATGTTCGGGTCAACATAGACCGGAACGCCCTGAATGGCACCGACCGGCCCAGTTGCGATCACTCCATCCGTGGCGCCGGCTGCGTTCACCGGCGCGTAGGGGGTGATCAGGGGGCGGTTCTGGGAGTCCTGCGCCGCCAGGCAAAACGCCCAGCGCCGAGGATGCATGAAGATCGCATCCGCCGGCATGAAGATACCTTCATGGACGTTTGCGATTCCCTGCGCGATTTTGGGATAGAGCTCGCTCAGGGTCGGAGAAGCATCGGTGTAGGTGATGCCGTTGATTTCCGAGACCTGGAGCAGGCCTTTGTTGTTGGCCATCGCAGAATTGATGACATCCTGGTCGAGCCGGACCGCATACTGCTTGGTCAGGTCGGCGTAGATGATTTCGTCGACACCCGGAACGGAGCGGTCGATCAACTGCTGCGACACGTCCTGCAGACCCGCCTTGGTCTTCACGTCCGCGGCGAGCGTCCCAAAGGTCGCGTCCTGCTCTTTGACGGCTTCGTTGTCGGCCTGATTGGCCACATCGGTGCCGGTGCTGATCTTCGGGATGTTGACGCTGTCGGTATTCGGCGGAAGATCCCTCACACCGATCGCGTCGGCGATGACCCGGCCAGCCGTGGCCCGATCAACGAACTCGTCCTGCAGGTAAAGCGGGGCAACCAGATAGCCGCCGGCTTCGTCGGTGGAGCTCAGATCGAAACGACCCTCCGCCTCCATCTCCTGCATATGCCGCCCGAGACGCTCCGCCGCAGCATTGTCGTGGCGGACGTCGCGGTTGTAGAGGTCACGGAACAACGAGAACTCGCCACCCTTGCGGTAGGTGAGTTCAGCCTTTCCACCCTTCGGGCGGGCGTGCTCGGTGCCCTCGCCTCCGGGATCCTCCTCACCTCCGGCGTCCTCCGAGAGATCCGGAAGGGCGATCGAACGCGCCTCTTGGGTGCGCTCGAACAGCTCGACGCGAGCCTGGAACTGATCGGCTTTCGCCCTTGCGACTGCGAGATCATCTCCAGCCGTGGTCAGCGTCGCCTCAAGTTCGCTGAGATCGGCGTCCTCACCGGCCTCGTCGAGCGCTTTGGCTGCGGCATCTACGCGATCAGCGCAGGCATGCAGCTCCGCGACGGCATTGCGATACTGCTCCTGCACGGGAGCGATGTCCGTCACCGGATCGGCTCCTTCGATCGGCACATAGCTCATGGCGAACCGGAGCCGAGCCAGCGAGAAGTAGAAGAGCACGGCTTCGGCAGCCAGCCGCAGCCGAATTCGGTACAGCTTCATGTGGGTCTCCTTGGATCAGGAGTGGATCTGGCGCGCTGCGGCCGCAAGGGCACGCGACGCGGCAATCCGGCTGCCCACCAGAGGTGCGACACCCTCACCGTCCAGCTCCGGAGGAGCTGCGGCGGCGTCACCGTCCAGCTCCTCCTCGGGAGCTGCGGCGGTATCGGCCCGTCCTTGGACGCGACCGGCCTCTATTGCTGAGGCAAGATCTGCTGCAAGTCGTGAATCGGTCTGAGGGAAGGCGCCTTGGGCGCAGACCGTGACGTCGTAGAGTGCGGAGACCTCTTCGATCGTCCGCGTGATTTCGTCGTCCTTTTCAGTCCAGGTGTCAGCCCCAATTTCACAGGCGAAAGACATCTGGTCGATGTATCCACCCTCCATCAGCACCGCCAGGTCATCGATATAGCTGACGGGCGCCAAGCGGCACCAGACATGGAGGCCCATTGGGTCTTCCCGCAGTTCAAGCGTGTTGTTCCGAGTGCGGCCCATCGTCCAGCGCGTGTCGTGGTCCCAGACCATGTGGACATCCGGATTGGTATCGAGGACCCCCTGGAATGCTCCCGGAGCGATTTTCGTTCGGAAACCGCCTAGATCATGGGAAAGGCGATCGAAAACCGCAGCGTGGCCACGGAAGATTCGCCCGCCACCCTCCGCGCCAGAGTTCGCGAATTGCTCGATCGTGAATGGGAACGTGAACTGAGCGGCAGCCGGCGGGGAAATGGTGAATCGGGCAGCGGCGGTGGACTTGAGAGTCATGGCAGCGGCCCTCCTTTAGGCCGTAGGTACGTTGGCGGGAGCTTCTTCGGACGGATTCGGCGCGCCGCCGACCGGGGTTTCCTGCAGGACATCGCCACCCGCGATCGGGGCAAGGCCCTCGGCTTCGCGGATCTCGTTGGGCGTTTTCCACCCGCCCTGCCGAGACAGCCGGTGGCCTTCGAAGCGCGTTTTCATGTCCGGCTTCAGCAGCTCGGTGTGGTCATGCTCAACGTTCCAGCCGGGACCCGGGAAGAGGTCTTCGTCTAGGGCGAGCCCCTGGCCCAGCCGAACCTGCCACGGCGTAAGGCCATAGCTGAGGAAGCGCATGTTCTCCGTCTCCGGGGTCGTCGTCACGGATTTCAGGGGCGGCTCATCGAGCATTCCCGAAGGCACACCGGTCATCCGAGCGACGTCTTGAACCGAGAAGCGCTGAGCGGCGATGAACTCGGCGTCCGACAGAGAGACGGCGATGCGGTCGATTGACCAGCCGCCCCACATCATCGCCGGCCGCCCCGCCGAGGAAGCGCCCGCATGGCGCGCTTCGAAACTCGCTCGCAATTCTTGGCGTTGAGACTCGGATGGGGAGTCCGGATGTTTGAGGACGACCCCCGGCTGACCGTCGTTGGCGAGGAACCTGCCCTCAAACTCCTGTCGGGCGAGCGACGTGCCAATCCCGTGTCGGAAAGCAGTTACTAGGCTGACGCCGATCGCCGGGTCGTTAAGTACGATGCCCGGAATGTGGATGACATCGGTCCGGGTCACGGTCCGAGTCACCGGGCCGCCGGCCCGCGAGCGGATCTCGTAGACGAGTTCCCCATCCCGGCGTTTGATCTTCACCAAGTCCGGGATCAGTGGGAAGAGCGCCTTGACCTTGCCGCGGACCTTCACCTTCCAGAGGAGCGCGTTTCCGCGCAGCAGCGAGGCGTAGGTAAACGACCAGACCTGGAAGGCGGTCATGTCCGGATTCGGCTGCCGAAGGACATCGTGCTGTTCGGCATTGAGCAGCACTTCCTTTTCAGGGGCCAATCCTTTGGAGAGGAGAAGCGGCATGTTCGCCGAGGTCTCGCAGAGCAGGCGGATCGCCCTCATGAAGGCTGGCAGGCCGATCGTCTCCTCGAGCGTCACCCTCTTGCCAGCATAGGAGAGGGCGCCGCCCCACTGCGACGGTCGGGGAATCGGAACACTCGAATCGAACGCGCTGAACAACTCGCGATCCCCGTAGGGCGTCTTGAGAATCATCAGACAAGTACCTGCTTGAAGATCACGTTGGCCCGCGGGATCTCAACCTGGCCGCTGACGCTGACGTTGGTCTCCTCCTCCTCCAATACCTTCGCCGCGAGCAGAACAAGGTCGTGCTTCGTTTCCGCGACGAGGATGCCCTCAATGGTCAGCGATTTGCCCTGGGCGATCATGTGGATTCGGGCTCGCCGATGGCCACGAGATGGAAACGGAGATCTCACCATTCCCACCCCCCCGCGCTTACTGGCCGCAGCGCATCTTCGATCCCCATCACCAGGCAAATGCAGGCGTCGATCAGCTTCTTGGAGCGGGCCTTCGAGAAGCGCCACCCCTCCCCACCTGATACGTCCTTGGCGCCAGCCGACACCACATGGCTTCGTAGGACCGAGTCGCCATCATGTCGGATCTGCCCCTGGTTGAATGCCTCAAACAGAGCTTTCGAGGCCGGCACCAGGCGCTCGTTGGACTGCGGGAACTCGATCATCAGAAAGCCTTCATCCGATAGCTCCTCGGGATCGAAAAGGTGGGGGTCGTAGATCACGCCGAGCACTTCGGCGCCCTCGTCCCGAATCGCGCGGATGTGCTTTCGGACCAGCGACTGGCGGATGGTCGCCTCGGCGATCAGTGTGTGTGCAGCGGGCTGCGGCCGGCCGGCCCGCTTCTCCCGCACCGCCCAAACGTGGGCCTTCGGAACCACGACCTCCCGCTCGGGATCCCGCCACATTTGGACTACGGCGCACCCGTCACGTTTGCGGGCATAGTCGACGACCACGTACTGCGGGGCATCTGCCGGGACCGTTGAGCCGTCCTCGAGGGCGTCGAAGACGCGTTCATCGATCACAGCGTCTGCGGCCTGAGCCCAGACGTTGCAGCGATACCGTTTGAAGACGGATTCCTCGAGGGTCTCGTGGCCGTCTTCGAGCCCGGCGATCGTTACGAAGCTTCCCGGGTTCGCCCGCTTGACGACTTCCATATCGTCGAGGTCATCGTCGGGCTCGCAAGCCCATTCGAGCATGCAGGTATTGCCTGAGGGTGCTTCAACGATCGTCAGTCGGCCGTCTTTGTCGGAGACGGCTTGGCCGCGAGAGTTGACCCTTCGCCGCCGCAGGATCTTCCCGCCCGAATGCTCATAGGCGAAGACCTGTGCCCTCTTAAGGCCGAGCGGAGAGTTCTCCTCGTCGTGGCCTGCGGTCGAGATCGTGATCACTAGGCCACCGCGCTTGAAGGTCGCCGATCGCAGCGCCGTATAGAGGCTGTCGTTGTCGTGGGCGTGAAGCTCGTCGATCAGCGCGAGCGAGGGGTTGTAGGAGTGGCGTTTTCCTCCGGCTTTGGACGCGTCGGAGGCGAGGACTTTGATGAAGCCCTGGTCGCGCTTTGACCGGATTTCCCGCGTCGACTTCCGAAGGTCGAGCTTCGCTTCAAGCTCGGGCTCCGACTCCACAAAGTGGCTCGCGAACCGGAACATGGTCTTCGCCTGCTCCGCGTCCGCGGCGCCGATGAAGCACTCGGCGTTGTCGACCGTCAAGAGATGGAATACCGCGAGAGCCGCGAAGAGGAGCGTCTTGCCGTTTCCCTTAGGCAGCAACACCAGGAGCTCGGCGCGCCCGGTCTTGAACGCCATCTTCAGGATGAAGCGCTGGAACGGCTCAAGGCGAAGCGGTTTCGGCGCCCCGGTCCACTCAACCTCAGTCACCGGGAGCGTTAGTAGCTCGGCAAACCAGACGAAGAACTCGTAGCTCCAGCGAATCCTGCCTGCGGGGCGCTTCGCCGGTCGCCTAGTCGAGCCCGAACTTGCCGCCCTTCTCCGCGCGCTGCTTTTCGATCTGGTGTTGCTCCCGCGCTTTGGGGGTGAGGAGGAGGTCACGGGCATAGTCGTGGGCATCCCGTTCTGACTCGCGGGCGGTTTTGACGTTCGGGTGCTGGACGAGCTGTCCCTGCGAGCCGCGAGCCGTGAGGTTCAGGGAGCCGTCTTTGTTGCGAGGGATGCCGCTCCAGGCGAGCCGGGCCTTAGCGAGAGCGCGGACGTACCGCTCAAGCGCCGGCATGTCTGATTCTTGCCAGGTGCTCTGCTCTTCGAGCTGTTTGACCGTCTTCTTCCAGAGGGCCTTCGAGTCAGCGTCGAAGTCAGCCGGAGGGGGAGATTTGGAACGAGGCAACTGCCCTACCTCCGCTCAAAAGGGAGCGAAAAGGAACCGATTCCGCGCGCGCGCGTCTATGTAGACCGGCCCATCCAAAAACTGGCCGAAATCGGGATTTTCAAAAATGTTGCTCCTGCGCGATGCAGGGGAGGGGCGCCACCAACAGAGGCCCCCCCCTTATGCGAAGTGCTGGTCGCGCGCAGGACCACCGAGCCAAGGAACTGCCGGCTCGCGGATCTGCCGCTCGTACTTGATCCGATGCAGGGCGTAGGGATTGCGACCGGGACCGTGGTCCGGGAAGAACGGCTGGGTGCCATCACAGCAAAAGAACTCCATCGACTCGTGGCTCTCCACCATCTGGATCTGTTCGAAGATCCAGTAGAGCCACGCTTCCTCGTCGTAGGCAGCGGGCAGGACTGGCATGAGGTGGACGCCTTCGGTCTGCTTGGAATGGTCGAGAGAATCCGAAGACATGAAGCTGATGATGAGCGTCAGCCCTTCGCAGCCTTGGCCTCTGTCTATCTCGCTCAGCTTGAAGTGCCAGCCAGGCTTGTAGCTGATCCGAGGTACGAGGTCGGCGAGGACCTGGGCGCTATCGCTGGGCGCTACCTGCTTGTTCCTCATGGGTTGTCAGTGGCAGCGTCGTAGTCGTCTGGCGTTTTGCCCTCGCAGTAGTGCCAGAAGCATCCGCCCTTGTGATGGCCGTTAGAGCACGAGCCATCCTCGATTGGGCAGAGGTAGATCACGCCAGCTGCCTCGGCCGCCTTGACTGCCCAGACAGGCTCGCCCATGAGCGTGCCTTCATCGGGCTCGAAAATGATGGCCCACTCGTAAGCGTCATCGCTCATGCCGCAATCCTAGAAGGCTCGGCTTCCACCATCTGCTCAGCGATCCGCATGGCCGCTATGCCGTCGCTGCCTTCGCCTCGGAAGAACGCTTCCCACTCGCGGACCAGTGGCTCGACGTGGGGCATGCCATCGTAGATGGGTTCAACGCCAGCAAGGTAGAGCGACTGGGCGGTGTAGTCCAAGCAGAGCACGCCGTCACTACCGACGATCTCCAGTTGCCGCACCTTAGTCGGGTGAAGGTGGCTGGCCTCGATGCTCACCGAGCATGGTTGGCACGGGAATCCAGGTACTGGCTCCGTGTCGTAGTGGAGTAGTGCTGACACGTGGTGGCGGCTACGGGCGACGTGGTCGAGGAGCAGAGGGCGTGCCTCATCACCGAACAGGTAGTCGAGCACGTCCAGATCGTGCGTTGCTAGGTCGAGAGCCGGATCGCCTGCGCGATCGTAGGCGTAGCCGAGACGCCGCGCGCTGAAGTGCTGGACCACGCCTACTCGATGCAGGTTTTCCTTGAGCGCTTCGACTGCGGGGTTGAACCGCTCGGTGTAGCCGATCGTCACGTTGCCTAGCTCATGCGCAGCGCGCAGCTGGTAGAGGCTTTCGGCGCCAGGCTTCTCGATAAGCAATGGTAGGCCGTTTGAGCCCAGTCGCTCTGCGGCATCACGGAGCGAAGCGATCGGGGTGGAGACGCAGAAGGCATCGAAAGGCATCCGCTGGATACGCATTTCAAGTTGGCCAAAGACCAAGTCAGCGCCAGCGGCTGGATCGCGATCTAGAGTCACGACCTCATGCCCAAGCTGCTCCAGCACGCGCTTGTGGTTGCGGCCCATCCTGCCGTAGCCGATGATCGCGACCTTCACGCTGCTGTCGCACCCTCGTATTGGAGGCCGCCGGGATCGAACCCAAGCTCGCGAAGTGCCGCGTCACTGGCAGCCTTCGCGGCTGGGAAGCAGCCCTCGCAGACGGGAACGGTTCGCGCGGTTAGGCCCTGAGCCTCAAGCTCCCAGTCGACGGTGATGAACTTGGTCGCATCCTCCGTGCAGTTCGCGCAACAGCCTGCCTCGATGCCTGCCGCATCGCGGGCCTTGTAGTAATTCCGAGCGCTGGCGCGTCGGGCGAGGTCGCGCAGGTGGGTGCGGTGCTCGATGACGAGGTCCTGGCAGTCCAATGCCTCTACCTGTTGAGTTGCGGACTCGTTCCCCCAGAGCAACCGGCCATCAGGCGTCACGTAGGTGTAGTGGTTGGTCTCCACCTTGAGGCCAGGGATGGCGCGGAAGAGGGTCCGAATCGGGTAGCGGTGGTGGCCGCTCCACTCGAACTGCCTTGCCGCGACCGCAAGTTTTAGATCCTGATGCGGGTCTTGGTGCTCCCAGAAGGTCACCTCGCCGGCATCGAGCTCCGTTGCTGCCAGCCGTTGCTTGAAGTCGCTCGGAATCTCAAGGATGACCTCATCGGCATCGAGGACCAAGTACCAGTCATCGGGGTCAGCGATGGTCTCGGCGAGAGCGAACATGAAGCTGCGCTTCTCAACCTCGTTGCCTTCCCACTTCTGGGCCGGGGTGTGGATCGTGACGCCCATTCCGTTAGCGGTCGCGACGTCGGTGATGATCGCGGCTTGCTCGCTGCTCGAGCGGTTGCGACCCTCCGGGTATAGAAAGTAGGCGCCGTCGACAGCGACGAGGTGGTCGCAACATTTGGCTGCGGAGGCGACGGTGGCGGCGAGCCAAACTGCGCTCTCTTCGTACCAGGAGAGGAGGCCGATGATCCGCGGGAGATCTTCTGGTTCCCCTGCCGCGCGGAGCATTCTGGCCTTGCGACCGTTCACAGGGCCTCTACTAACCGACGCAGCTCAGTGTCCGTGCCAGCGCGCTTATCGGCCTCGTACTGGCTGTGGCAGCTATCCCAAGGCTGGTCGATAGCACCTGCGCCGCAGAGGATCATGAAGTTCCCTTGCACGTCTTCGCCTCCTTCGGCGCGACCTTTGCGATGGTGGGTGATAGGTCGCTCGGTGCTACCGCAGATCGCGCAGGAATCTCCGAGCCGACGACGCGCAGCGGCGCGCTTACGTTTCCACTCGGGCGTCTGGTAGTAGCTCTCGCTGGCTCGCTTCTGATTACGCCGCCGCCTGCAGCCAGAGCACGGCGACTCCGGCGACGGATGCCCGCAATCGATGCAGCGGACGGCATGGGGCATGTCACCTCAGGCCAAGACGGCCGGCATATTCAGCCATCTCCGGCGTGGAGGGACCGCGGAGCTCGGCCCGGAACCGGTCGGCTGATTCCTGGTTGCGCTGAGGACGCGACTGGAGCTCGCCGACCGTGGTCCACTTGCCGAAGGAT
>Ga0134125_10002799_pt1 | contig 20494 bp, 18 predicted proteins | sample KB31751_FD_96464 | JGI IMG/M metagenome (GOLD analysis project Ga0134125, IMG submission 96464) | Terrestrial soil microbial communities with excess Nitrogen fertilizer from Kellogg Biological Station, Michigan, USA - KB3-175-1 | ecosystem: Environmental > Terrestrial > Soil > Unclassified ... | reverse complement strand
TCCCGGCGGTCGCGGTCGGAGACGGCCGGGGACTCCCGGGACGCGGAACCGGTGGGCTGCCTGCTGGTCACCCGGGACGACGGGCTCGCCGACCACGTCGCCCTCGTCGCCGCTGCCTGCGGGGTGGTCCTCGTGGTCGAACGGGACCTGCCCGAGAGGCTTCCGGCCGGCTGCACACTGGCCCTGCTCGGCCCGGACGCCGCGGACACGGATCCTGCCTCGCGGCTTCCGGTCCCGGTGGTCCTGGTCGGGTTTGCCGCGGATCGGGACGGGCTCTGGCGCGCGGCCGCCCGTAGCCCCGGGGTGCGCGTGGCCATCCTGCCCGAGGCCTCTGCCTGGCTGGGGGAATTCCTGGGTGAACGGGGCCTGCATGCAGGACGGGGGCGCCTCCTGCTTGTCTCGGGGGCCTCCGGTGGCACCGGAACCACCACATTGGCGGTCCTGGCGGCCCTGGCCTGCTCCCGCACGGGCGTGCGCAGCCTCGTGGTCGACGCCGATCCGCACAGCAGCGGGATCTGGCCGCTGCTGGGCGGACAAGGCACCACCGGGGTGGGGTGGGAGGACCTGGCACGCTCCCATGGTCGGATTGCCCCCGGACACTTGGCGGGCATCCTCCCGGAAGTGGCCGGCACTGCGGTGCTCACGTGGACTGGAGCTGATCCGGTCCCGCTGGCCCGGGCCACCGTGAACGAGGTCCTGGCCGCCGCCCGCCGCACCTATGACAGCGTGGTGGTGGACGCCGGCCGGGTGGCGGGGCTCGACGAGACGCTGGCGGGCATGGCCGACGCCGTCGTGGTGGTGGGCTCCGCAGCGGCACCCACCAGCGGGCGGCTACCGGTGCCGATCGGCCGGAACGCGCGCGCACCGTGGCGCCTGGTCGTCACCGGTCGCTTGCCCGCCGGAGCCGATGCAGCCCGCATCGCCTCGGCCTTGGGGCTGGAACTGCTCGCCTATGTTCCTCCGCTGCCCGCACTGGCCGCCGCAGCCTCCGAAGGCCGTTTGGGGACGGCCCTGGCGCGACCCAGGACACGGCGCCGGATCGACCCGCTGATGGCCTGGGCCCTCGCGGCGGAGACCGCTGCCGAGGACGTCCGGCAGGTCGCATCGTGACCCCCGCCCTGCCAGCCGGTCCGGAGCCCGGAGACCCTCCCACCGGGCGCCGCCGGTGGGACGGGGCCCGGCGCGGGACCGCCAGGGGACCGGCCGGCGGCCTGGATGACCGTGTCCTGGACGAGGTGCGCCGCCGCGCCCTGGCGGGGGCGGGAACGCTCACCGGTGCAGACCTCGCCGGCGCTGTCCGGGCCTCCGGGCTGGTGGTCGGCAGCGGCAGCGCCGCCCAGGTCATCCGGATGCTCCAGGAGGACCTGCAGGGCCTGGGGCCGCTGCAACCGATTGCCGACGAGCCGGGCACCACCGATGTGCTCGTCGACGCCCAGGGCCTGGTCTGGAGGGACGGCGAGGATGGACTGCTGCCCACGACGCTCCGCTTCCCCGAGCCGGAGCAGATCCGCACCCTGGCCGTCCGCCTCGCCGCGTCCGGAGGCCGGCGGCTGGATAGTGCCCAGCCCTTTGCCGACGTCGTCGTGGGGCGGTACCGCATCCATGCGGTCCTGCCCCCCATCTCCGCAGGGGGCCCGCTGATTTCCGTGCGGATCCGGGCAGGGAAATCAGCGGGCCTGGGGGCCGTCCTGCCGGGCGGGACCACCAACCCCTGGCACCCCGTGCTGCGCGCCGTGGTGCGGGCTCGGCTGAACTTCCTGGTCAGCGGGGGCACCGGAAGCGGGAAAACGACCCTGCTCGGGGCGTTGCTCGGGGAAGCAGCGCCGACGGAGCGGTTGCTGATCGTAGAGGATGCCCGCGAGCTCGAGCCGGCACACCCGCACGTGGTCAGCCTGCAATGCCGCACGGGGAACATCGAGGGAGCCGGTGAAGTCCGGATGACCGACCTGGTCCGCCAGGCCCTGCGCATGCGGCCCGACCGACTGGTCGTCGGCGAATGCCGGGGAGCAGAAGTCGCGGATTTCCTGACGGCCATGAACACCGGGCACGACGGAGCCGGCGGTACCGTCCATGCAAGCTCGGCCGGTGCCGTCCCCGCCCGGCTGGCCGCCCTGGCATCCCTGGCCGGCATGGGAGGTGCGGCGCTCGCCGTGCAGGCGGCCAGCGCACTGGACCTGGTCGTGCACATGGGACGCGTCGACGGGCACCGGTCTCCGCTCGAACTGGGGCGGCTGGTCCCCGACGGCAGGGGATTCATCACCGTGTCCCCGGTGGTCCGGCACGAGGCCGGCACCGGCCTGCACCCCGGACCGGCCGCCGCATGGTTCGCGGAGGCCCTGGCCGAGAAGTCGATTCCATGTCCGTGGTGATGGCACTCGCCGTGGTGCTGGCTGGCGCTGCCTGCTGGCTGCTCCCGCCGTCCCACTCCCGGGGTCTCAGCGGACGCCGTCCCGGCAGCGCCCCCGCGGGCCCAGCGGGCACCGCCGGGCCGGGAAACCCGAGGCGGACCGCGGCGCTGCCGTGGATCCGTCGGCCAGCACGGGCCACGGCGCTGGATGGCCATGTCGAGGCCTTTCGCCACCTCGCGGCCCTCCTGCGCTCCGGGCGGCACCCGGCCGAGGCCTGGACCTTGCTCGAGGAGACCTGGAGTGCACGGCAGGGCACGGGGGCGGAATCCGGCGCCGGCGGTCTGCCGTTCGGTGCCCGGTCGCATGGACCCGCGCCGGCCGAGGCCGCTGCGGGGGACATCCTTGCGGCCTGCCGCGCTGCCCGGGTCGCACACGCCACCGGTGCCGGTCCGTCGGCCGGGGTGGCTCGGCATCTGCGCTCCTCGCCGCAATACCGCCACGCCTGGGAGCGGCTGGACTGGTGCATCCGGCTTTCTGAATCCACCGGCGCCCCCTTGGGGGAACTGCTGAACCGGCTGGCCGACCAGCTCGAGGCGCAGCAGGACCGCCGCCGGGCACTCGAGGCCACCCTGGCCGGCCCGCGCATGACCCAGAAGCTCCTGGCCTGGCTACCGGCCCTGGGTCTGGGACTGGCCCAGCTCCTGGGCGCGGAGCCCCTGGCACTGCTCACCGGCACGGCCGCCGGTCGCGCCTGCCTGGCAGCGGGCGCCGGCCTATGGTGGGCGAACGGCTTCTGGTGCCGGCGCCTGCTGGCCTCGGCGCGGCAAGGCGGGCACCCGCGCTCCCGCCAGGCCCGCGGATGATTGCGGCCTACCTGGCAGCCGCCCTGGCAGCGGCCGCCGCCTGGTGCGCTGCCGGGCCGGGATGGTGCCAGCCCGCTGCGCCGCGTCTCGGGACCGCATCGCCTGCAGATGAACCGCCAGGGGCACCGCCGGACCGGGCCGATGTCCCCCTGCTGCTTGAACTCGCCGCCACCCTGCTCGACGCGGGGCTGCCGGTGGACGGCGTCCTGGCCACCCTCGCCCAGGACGTTGTGCCCTGCCGAGGATTGCAACCGGTGGTGCGCTCCCTGGAGCTCGGCCTCGAATGGAACCGGTCGTGGCACGCCGCGCCGACGGCGTTGCGTGGAGTGGGCGAGGCACTGGCCTTCGCACACCTCACGGGGGCAGCCACAGCTGACCTGCTGCGGGCAGCCGCCGAGCAGGAACGGCGGCGGGAAGCACGGGACGCGGAGAAACGGGCCGCCGAGTTGGGAGTGAAGCTGGTGGTCCCCCTGGGAACCTGTGCGCTGCCGGCCTTCATCTGCCTGGGAATCGTCCCCGTCGTGGTGGCGCTGCTTCCCGCACTCGGGTAGGGCAATCAGCGACCGGCCCCCCACAGGGGCGCAGACGGCCAGGTTATCCAGAACCGGAGCGGCTACGGCTCTCCGGCCGGCCAAGCGGCCGGAGAGTGGTGTCAGGCCCCGACCCGGGGCCGGTACCCATGAAAGGCAGAACAAGCCATGAACGAGAACGCTCCCACCACGCCACCCGCCTGCTTCGCACAGGAGCCGGAATCGAGGCCTGGCGGCCAAGCCGGCTCCGGGGAACAAGGCATCGCCACGGCCGAATTCGCGATCGTTGCGCTGGCAGCCGTCGGCTTTGCCGGGCTGCTGGTCGGCATCCTCAGCAGCGGCGGTGTCCGCGACCTGTTGATGGGCCTGGTCCGGCAGGCCTTGTCCTTCTAGGTATCCGAAGATGGCCAGGAGAACGCAAAGAGGCAGCAGCACGGCGGAATTCGCCGTGTTGCTGCCGGCCGTCGCGGCCCTGCTGGCCCTGGTCCTCGGGGCCGGAGCATGCGGCATGATCCAAGTCCGGTTGGAGCAGGCGGCCCGGGCCACGGCCCGTGAAATCGCCCGCGGTGAACCGACCGCTTCCGCCGTCCATGCCGGCCAGCGGCTCGCTGGGGAGCAGGCCCGTTTCCGGGTCGGGGCAACGGGGCCCTACCGGAGGGTGGAGGTCACCATGCCCATCACCCTGCCGTGGTTCGGCGGACCCGAGGTACTGGTGCTCTCGGCCCGCGCCGAGACCCGGCCCGAGACCCGGCCCGAGGAGGCCGGGGCCCGGGGAACGGACCGCCATGGGCAGTGACCCGGCTGCATCCCCGACGCGGGCGCGCGGCGTGCAGGACATCACGGGCTCGGGGACCGTGCTGGTGGTCGGGCTGGCTGCCGCGACGGTCTTCGGGCTGCTCGTCATCCTGACGCTGGCCTCGGTTGCCTCCGCTGCCGGCCGGGCGGCAACCGCTGCCGACCTGGCAGCCCTAGCAGCGGCCGATGCCGCCCGGGGTCTTGCCCCGGGGGAGCCGTGTGAGGTGGCCTCCGAGACGGCCGGGCGCAACGGGGCACGCCTGGAAGGCTGCCGGCGTTCGGGCGACGGGGTCGTCGTCGACGTCTGGACCAGCGTGCAGGTCGGACCGGCGGCTGCTTGGCTGGCGCGGGTGGGGCTCGATGCCTCCGGTCGTTCCCGGGCCGGCCCGCCAACCCGCCCGTGGACTCCTGCCGGCTAGGTCCCCGAAGCGGAAGCGTGGCGCAACAGCAGCCCCAGGAGCGCGACCGCGCCGGCTTTGTCGAGCGGGTTGTTGCGGTTGCCGCACTTGGGCGACTGGACGCAGGACGGGCATCCGGCTTCGCAACCACAGGCGGTGATCGCCTCGCGGGTGGCGTCCAGCCATGTCGTGGCCCTGTCGAAGGCACGTTCGACGAATCCGGCCCCGCCGGGATACCCGTCGTAGACGAAGATCGTCGGCATGCCGGTATCCATGTGCAAAGCCGTGGAGACGCCGCCGATGTCCCACCGGTCGCTCGAGGCCACCAGCGGCAGCAGGCCGATGGATGCATGCTCGGCGGCATGCAGGGCGCCGGGGGCGGCATCGGGCAGGATGCCTGCAGCGGCCATTTCCCGTTCGGGGACGGTGAACCAGATCGCCTTGGTGAACAGGTCCCGGGCCTCCAGGTCCAGCGGTTCCTCGCCCAGGACCTCGTTGCTGACCACGGCCTTGCGCTGGAACGAAACTACCTGCGTGGTGACCTTGACGTCGCCGAAGTGGACCTGGACAGGGCCCCAATCCAGGGTGCGTTGGACCTCCAGGACGTCGATGGTCGTGATGTCGCGTGCCTGGGTGTAGTAGTCGGGGCTCGCCCGGTTCACCAGCACGCAATGGTCCTGCTCGTTGAGCTCCTCGACCACGTAGGTTGCCCCCTGGTGCACGTAGACGGCCCCGGTGTGGGCCTGGTATTGCGTCTGCGGGGAGTCCATGGTGCCGAGCAGGGCTCCGGTGCGTGCGTCGATGATGTTCATCGGGCCCCCGCCGTCCGCCCGCAGGTTGACCATCGAGGCTGCGCTTTCCGGGTGTGTCCAGAACCATCCGGAGGGCCTGCGCCGCAGGTAGCCGCGCTCGACCAGCCCCTCGAGCAGGTCCTGGGCCGTCTCCCCGAACAGGTGGACCTCCTCGAGCCGCAACGGCTGTTCCGCCGCGGCCGCGCAGAGGTGCGGCCCCAGCACATACGGGTTCGACGGGTCGAACACCGTGGCTTCGACGGATGTGTCGAAGATGGCCTCCGGATGGTTGACCAGGAAGGTGTCGAGCGGATCGTCGCTGGCCACGAAGGCCGCGAGGGCGTCCTGTCCGGCCCTGCCGGCCCGTCCGATCTGCTGGAAGAAGGAGGCCCGGGTGCCGGGCCATCCGGCCACGAGGACGGCATCGAGTCCGGCGACGTCGATGCCGAGTTCGAGTGCCGAGGTGGAGGCGATGCCCAGCAGTTCACCGGTGCGCAACTGGCGCTCGAGGACCCGTCGTTCCTCCGGCAGGTAGCCCGAACGATAGGCGGCGATCCGCCCGGGGAGGGAAGGGTGGACCTCGTCGACCAGGCGCCGCGCGATGGCGGAGATCGTTTCGGCGCCGCGGCGGGATTTGATGAAGGCGATCGTACGAACCTGGCCGCTGACGAGGTTGGCCAGCAGGTCGGCCGTCTCGGCGATGACGGTCCGTCGGGTGGGTGCCCCGTTTTCCCCGCGGGTCTCGGTGAGCGGCGGTTCCCACAGGGCGACCACGGTCTGCCCGTGGGGGGAGAAATCGACGGTCACCTCGGTGGCGTCGGCACCGATCAGGCGCCCGAAGGATGTCCCCGGTTCCGAACTGGTCGCCGAGGCCCCGATGAAGACGGGGTCCGAGCCATAGTGGGCGCAGACCCGCCGCAGCCGACGCAGCAGGTTGGCTACGTGTGAACCGAAAACACCGCGGTAGCTGTGGGCCTCGTCGACGATGACATAGGCCAGGCGGCGGAAGAAACGTGCCCATCCCGGGTGGTTGGGCAAAATCCCGAAGTTGAGCATGTCCGGGTTGGTCAGGACGAAGTTCGCGTGGTCGCGGATCCACCGGCGCTCGCCGGGATCCGTGTCCCCGTCGTAGGCGGCGACCTTCAGGGTGGGCAGGGCGAAACCGGCCAGGGCCGACAGCTGGTCGGATGCCAGGGCCTTGGTCGGGGAGAGGTACAGCACGGTGGTCCCGGTGGCCGCCAGTGTCACCGCAGGGTCGAGCTCGGACCGGTGGATCGCATCCAGCGCGGGCAACTGGTAGGCCAGGGACTTCCCGGAGGCGGTACCGGTGGCGACGATGGTGTGCTGTCCGTCGTGGGCGGCCAGGGCGGCCTGGACCTGGTGCAGCCACGGCTCCGCGACCCCACACCTGCCGAACGCCACGACGACGTCCGGGTGGGCCCACTCCGGCCACGGTCCATGGACGGCCTCCCGGGCCGGGACGACGCGCAGGTGCCGCAGCGATTCCGGGGTCGGCCCGTGGCCCAGCTGCGGGATGAGTTCGTGCTGTTCTGTCACCGCATCATTGTGGCACCGGGTGCCGACAGCTGGAGGACCGCCGTCAATCAGTCCTTCTTGCCCTCGAGTGTGACGATGCTGCCGATCGGGGTCCAACCCAGGTACTGGTACAGGGCCTGGCCGTCCACCGAGGCCACCAACAGGCCCTCCTCGACGTCGTGCTCCAGGGCCAGTGCGACCAGGGCGCGCATCACCAGGCTGCCCAGGCCGCGGCGGCGGAACTCGGGGGCGGTGATGATCCTGTCGAAGACCGCGAACTCATCGACCACGGCCACGTGGCCGCTGGCCGCGACGACCTCCGGATCGTCCTCGAGGTGGATCGAGACGTAGGAGTGCTTGCCGTCGCGTTCGGTCTCGATCGTGAAACCCTCGGCCGGGCGGGGCGATTCGACGTCCTGGCCCGACATGTCAGCCACCATCAGGGCCTCCTCGGCGGCAACGACGCTCAGGCCGGCTGCCATGGCCGCTTCGCTGACTCCGTGGGCGTCGCCGGTGACAGCGGTCATCCGCCGCGCGGGATGCTTGTTCAGCGTCTCCCCGACGGCCACGAGCTCCTCCGAGCTCGGCTCGTGGATGATGTACTCCCAGTCGCCGCTGGTGTCATGGCGCAGGGCAGCATGGACGCGCCCTTCCTGGCGGCTTTCATAGCCGCGGGCGCCCACCCAGCCCGTGACCCAGATGCCAATCAGATTGTCGTTCGCAGTCGATCCCATGCTCCTGACACTACCCGGTGACCGGATGCTGGGGGAGCGGATGCCGGAACTGTTGCCAACCGGTAGCGAATTGTTAACGTCGTCGGCCATCGTCCGGGCCAGGCTGTCGAGCGCCCTTCGCCGGCACCGGCGGCGCGCCTCCGGGGCCGGGTGGAGAGGCCGTGGCCCGGGCGACAACCGTGAGCTGCCCACGCCGTCGCCGCCGTACCCTTAACCAATGGCCCAGCACCGCATCGTCCTCTTCTATTCGTTCACGCCCCTGCCCGATCCAGAGGCCATCCGCCTGTGGCAGCGCACCCTGCTGGAGAAGTGGGGCCTCCGCGGTCGCATCCTGATCTCCAAGGACGGGATCAACGGGACGGCCGGCGGGGAGATCTCGGCGGTGAAGCAGTATGTCAAGGCCACCCGCGAACACCCGGCCCTGAACGGTCTCGACGTCAAGTGGAGCGAGGGGTCGGCGGAGGATTTCCCGCGGATCTCGGTCAAGGTCCGCCCGGAGATCGTCTCCTTCGGCGCCCCGGGGGAACTGGTCGTCACCGAGGAGGGGGTCCAGGGCGGTGGAAAGCACATCACGCCGGAGCAGGTCCACGACCTGGTCGACGCCCGGCGGTCCGCCGGACAGGACGTCGTCTTCTTCGACGGGCGGAATGCGTTCGAAGCGCAGATCGGCAGGTTCAAAGGCGCCGTGGTGCCCCAGGTGGAGACCACCCATGACTTCATCCGCGAACTCGATTCGGGCAAATACGACGAACTGAAGGACCAGCCGGTGGTCACCTATTGCACCGGTGGCATCCGCTGCGAGGTCCTTTCCGCGCTCATGGTCAAGCGTGGTTTCCGCGAGGTCTACCAGCTCCAGGGTGGGATCGTGCGCTACGGGGAGCAATTCGGGGACCGTGGGCTCTGGGAAGGCTCGCTCTATGTCTTCGACCGGCGCATGCACCTGGAATTCACCCCCGAGTCGGTGACCGTGGGCCGGTGCGTGGGCTGCGCGGCGTCGACGAACAAGTTCGAGAACTGCGCCAACCCCTCCTGTCGCAAGCTCCGCCTCTTCTGCCCCGACTGCGCGGCCGACGACGCCCTGCGGCTGTGCCCGGAGTGCTACGCCTCCGGCCACAGCCCCGTGGAGGCGTCGGCGACCGCCCGATCGGCCTCCTCGACCGCAAAGACCTCGAACCCCCGGGCCCGGTAGTTGGCCAGGGCCGCCGGGCCGTCGAGGGAACACGTATGCACCCAGACGCGGTGGACCTCCGAGAAGCCTTCCCACCGGGTATGCAGGTCCCAGGCCCGGGCGGTGCCCTCGCTGAGCAGCACGCCGCCGAGTCCCCGTCCGAGTCGCTCGGGGAACAGACCGAAGTACACGATCTCCACCACGCCTTCGGGCGATCCGGCGAGCTCGACGTACCCGCCCGGCGCCCCGTTCACCGTCAGCACCCACGTTTCGCTGCCGGGCCGGCCCACCCGTTCGTCCCACTGCGCACGGGTCAGGGTCAGGCGGTCGGTCCAATTCCACCGGCTGCCCACCGAGCGGTAGAGAAACTTGGAGAATTCCGGGGTGATGTCCTGGACCAGTTCGATGCGCGCGTTGTCCGGCAGCCCGCGATCGGCCGGACGCAGCACAGCGGCCGATTCCATCTGCAGGGAAGTCGTGGTTACCAGCGTCAAGGGGGCTCCTGGGGTGTCGAGGGGGTCGGTGCACCGGAAGCCTATCCGCAACTAGGATCGGCTGCGTGAATACTTCGGATGCCTTCGCCGTCATCGACCATGCCCCGCGCAGCGACGACCAGGACCTGCTGGATCGCCTCTCCGACGACCTACGCGCCGCCGGGTACGGGCACGATGCCGTGATCGGGTTGCTCGGGGACGCGGCCCACGACGCCCTCGGCCGGGACCAGCTCGTCCCCGCGCTGCTGGTCATCCAGGGCCTCCTGGAACACGGCGACGGCGGACCATTGGTCGGGGTGGTGGGCCTGTGGCTGCTGGGCATGTCGTTCGACGCCGGCCGGCTCGATGCCTCCTTCCCCCGGACGGGGCATGCGGGTCTGGTCCGCCTGGGACTCATCGAGCCCGCAGCCGGCCAATTCCGGGCGGCCGTGGATGTGCGCCCGCATGCCAGCGACGTCAATGCCGAGATCTGGGTGGCGAGCGACCTGGGCGCCCACCAGCGGCCCGGCGTCCTGCGGCACGACCACGTGCTGGGCATCGGCAACGCCTCGGTGACCCTGGCGCAGGCCGTCATCCGCCGCCCTGCCGAGCACGCCTTGGACCTCGGAACCGGTTGCGGCATCCAGGTCTTCCACCTGTTGTCCCATTGCCGGCGGATCGTGGCCACCGACATCTCGGCACGCGCACTGGCCTTCACCCGGTTCAACCTGCTGCTCAACCACCAGGCCCTGGGGCTTGATCCGCTCCGGCTGGAGGACCGCGTCCAACTCCGGCTCGGTTCCCTGCTCGAACCGGTGGCTGGCGAGCAATTCGACCTGGTCGTCTCCAACCCGCCCTTTGTCATCACCCCACGCCATGCCGGGGAACGGGCGGAGGAGCAGTTCACCTACCGCGACGGGGGCATGCCGGCCGACTCGCTGGTGGAATCGCTGGTCCGCGGGCTGCCGGGCGTGCTGGCCCCGGGCGGAACGGCGCAGCTGCTCGCCAACTGGGAGATCCGCGACCCGGACGACGACCACGGGGCAGGCGCCAAGGGGATGGTCGACAACTCCCCTGATGACAAGTCGGCTGCCCCGTGGGGCCGCCGCCCGAAATCGTGGATCGCCCCCGGTCACGATGCCTGGCTGATCCTGCGGGAGCAGACGGCCCCCGAACTCTATGCCGAAACCTGGCTGCGCGATGCGTCGCAGGGACGGGACCGGGACGCCTACGCCGCCGCGTACCGCGACTACCTCGCCGACTTCTCCTCCCGGGACGTTTCGGGCGTCGGGTTCGGCTTGTTGTGGCTGCGCCGGCCCGCCCGATCCGGCGATCCCACGTTCGGCACCCGCTTCGAGGAGATCGCCCACCCGATCGAACAGCCCATCGCCCGCTACCTGGCGGCGCAGATCACGGCAACGGACTCGCTGGCCGGGCAGCGGGCCGCCGACCTGGTCCTCACCGTGGCGGACGATGTGACAGAGGAACGCCACCAGCGTCCCGGCGCCCCGCATCCCGGAGTCATCCTCCTGCGGCAGGGCGCCGGGCTGCGCCGGACGGCGCTGCTCAGTTCCGCCGAGGCCGGCTTCGTCTCCGCCTGCGACGGGGAATACAGCGCCGGGGTCCTGGCACAGGCGGTCGCCTCCCTGGTCGACGGGGACCCGGATGAGATCGCCGCGAACCTACTGGCCAGTGTTGGCCGACTTGTTACCGAGGGCTTCCTCACGGAAATGCGAAACAAAGGCTAAAGTTTTTCCACATGACGCAGAACACATCCGTGGGACCTCCGCCCGACGAGGCGAGCGTGCGGCGACAGACCGAGAACCCCGTGGTCATCAGCGACCCGCAAGCCATCCGAGCCCTGGCCCACGAGGCCCGGCTCGAGGTCCTCGAAGAGCTGTTTGCGTCGCAGTCCACCCGAACCGCCACCGAACTCGCCTCGCGCTGCAACCTCACCCCCAGCGCCATGAGCTACCACCTGCGCGCCCTGGAGAAATACGGGTACGTCGAACGCGCCGCCAGCGAAGGCGACGGCCGCGAACGCCGCTGGAAGGCCGCCGGCGACCAGCTCGTCGTCGGGTCCCTGACCGATTCCATCGCCGCCAAGAATGCCTTCCTGAACGTCCAGCTCAACGCCTTCCGTGAGCGGCTGACGGCGGAGATCAACCGCCGCGACGCCGAGCGCAAGGCCGGGATCGAGCCCGCCCCGGGACGGGCTCCGGTCCTGACGACGGGCATGGTGTTCCTGCGCAAGGAACTCCAGGATGAGTTCGCCAAACGCGTCTACGCCCTGGTCGACGAGTACGAGGCCATGGCCGAGCCGGAGGAGCGCGGCGTCGAGGGCGAACGTGTCTACTACATGCTCTCGTTCCTCCCGGAAAAGCGGAACACCGGGGTCTGAACGGCGCAAGGCGGCATTGGCCACACCGGGCCGCGCGGCTTGCAGTTCGGGTCCCGGAACCGGCTAACCTAGTGCAAGAATGAGCAGGCGCGCCCCGATGGGCGAGCCGTCAGCTGCAAATAGGAGAGTTGTGCCCGCCAAGGCCAAGGAAAAAACCGGCAAGAAACTCGTGATCGTCGAGTCACCGGCCAAGAGCAAGTCCATCGCCAAGTACCTGGGCGAGGGCTTCGTCGTGGACGCATCCGTCGGTCACATCCGGGATCTTCCCCAGCCCTCGGAACTGCCGGCCGAACTGAAGAAGTCCCCGGTGGGGAAGTTCGCCGTCGACTTGGAAAACGACTTCGAGCCGTACTACGTCGTGTACCCGGACAAGAAGAAGAAGGTCTCCGAGCTCAAGGCCGAGCTCAAGGATGCCGACGAACTCTACCTGGCCACCGATGCGGACCGCGAAGGCGAGGCCATCGCGTGGCACCTGCTGCAGGTGCTCAAGCCCAAGGTGCCGGTCTACCGGCTGGCCTTCACCGAGATCACCAAGGAGGGCATCGCCCGGGCGATGGAGAACATCCGCGACCTGGACACCGACCTGGTCGACGCCCAGGAAACCCGCCGGGTGCTCGACCGTCTCTACGGCTACGAGATCTCCCCGGTGCTCTGGCGCAAGGTCGCCCGCGGGCTCTCCGCCGGACGTGTGCAGTCCGTGGCCACCCGCCTCGTGGTCGAACGCGAGCGCGAACGCATGGCCTTCCGCTCGGCCTCGTACTGGGATCTGGCCGGGGAATTCGCCACCTCCGCCGGGGAGTCCTTCCGCGCCAAGCTCGTCGCCGTCGACGGCGGCCGCGTCGCCACCGGACGGGACTTCGATGACCGCGGGGGCCTGAAGGCACCCAAGTCGGGCACCGGCGTCGTGCATTTGGACGAGGCCTCGGCCACCTCCCTGGCCACCGGCCTGCAGGGCTCGGAGTTCGCCGTCACCAAGGTCGACACCAAGCCCTACACGCGGCGCCCCGCCGCCCCATTCACCACCTCCACGCTCCAGCAGGAGGCCTCGCGCAAGCTGCGCTGGTCCTCGAAATCGACCATGCAGGTGGCGCAGCGGCTGTACGAAAACGGCTACATCACCTACATGCGCACCGACTCGGTCTTCCTCTCCAACGAGGCCGTCACGGCGGCCCGGAAGCAGGCCGCCGAGCTCTACGGCCAGGACGCGGTCCCGGCCAAGCCGCGCGTCTACAAGGCCAAGTCCGACAGCGCGCAGGAGGCCCACGAGGCCATCCGCCCAGCCGGCGATGCCTTCCGCCGCCCGCGCGACGTGAAGTCCCAGCTCGGCGCCGACGAGTACCGGCTCTACGAGCTGATCTGGAAGCGCACCGTCGCCTCCCAGATGGCCGACGCCAAGGGCTCGACCGCCTCCGTCCGGCTGGCTGGTGGGGCCGCCGATGGGCGCCGCGCCGAATTCTCGGCCTCGGGCACCGTGATCACCTTCCGCGGCTTCCTGGCCGCCTACGAGGAGGGCAAGGACGTCCCGGCGCAGGACGAGGCCGAGAACGACGCCGAACGCCGGCTCCCGCAGCTGGCCCCGGGGGACGCGCTGAACGCCTCCGACATCACCGCCAGCGGACACGAGACCTCCCCGCCGCCGCGCTACACCGAGGCCTCGATCGTCGCCGAACTCGAGGAACGCGAGATCGGCCGCCCCTCGACGTTCGCCCCGACGATCTCCACGATCATGGACCGCGGCTACGTCACCAAGCGCGGCGGGGCCCTCGTCCCGAGCTGGATCGCCTTCTCGGTGATCCGCCTGCTCGAGGAGCACTTCGCCAAGTACGTCGACTACGGCTTCACCGCCCGGCTCGAGGACGACCTGGACGAGATCGCCAAGGGCCATGTCGCCCGGTCGGCGTGGCTGAAGGACTTCTACTTCGGCGCCGACCAGGGGGCCGGCCTGCAGGGCATCGTGGAGAACCTGGGCGACATCGACGCCCGGGCCATCAACTCGATCGACATCGCCCCGGGCATCGTGCTGCGGGTGGGCAAGTTCGGGCCCTACCTCGAACGTCCCTTGCCGGCCGACGCCCCGGAGGGCAGCGAACCCGAACGCGCCAACGTCCCCGAGGACCTGGCCCCCGACGAGCTGACCGCCGAGAAGGCCATCGAGCTGATGGAGAACTCCGGGCCCTCCGAACGGCACCTGGGCACGGATCCGGAGACCGGACGCGAGATCGTGGCCAAGGACGGCCGGTACGGACCCTACGTCACCGAGGTCATCGTCGAGCCCACGGCCGAGGAACTCGCCGCGCAGCCGGTCGAGTACTACAAGAACGGCAAGCCCAAGCCCCCGAAGAAGCCGGCCAAGGTCAAGCCGCGCACCGGTTCGCTGTTCAAGTCCATGTCGCTGGAGACCATCACCCTCGAGGACGCGCTGAAGCTCATCTCGCTGCCGCGCGTGGTCGGCACCGATGCCGAGGGCGTGGAGATCACGGTGCAGAACGGGCGGTTCGGCCCGTACCTGAAGAAGGGCACCGACTCGCGCTCCATCGGCACCGAGGAGGAGATCTTCACGATCACCCTCGAGCAGGCGCTGGAGATCTACGCGCAGCCGAAGCAGCGCGGGGGACGGGCGGCGACCCCGCCGTTGGCGGAGTTCGGCACCGACCCGGTCTCGGAGAAGCCGATCGTGGTCAAGGCCGGCCGGTTCGGGGAGTACATCACCGACGGGACCACCAACATCACGGTCCCGCGCGATACCCCCCTGGAGGAGCTGACCCGCGAACGGGCCATCGAGCTGCTGGCCGACAAGCGCGCCAAGGGCCCGGTCAAGCGCGGCGCGCGCAAGGCCCCGGCGAAGCGGTCCACCGCCAAGAAGAAGTAGCGCGGGCGGAAACGGCGATGCGACTGGGCGTCCTGGACATCGGGTCCAACACGGTGCACCTGCTGCTCATCGATGCCTACCCGGGGGCGCGTCCCACCGCCTTCGCCTCGCACAAGCGCCCGCTGTCCCTGGTGGCCTACCTGGACGACGACGGGGCCATCACCGAGGAGGGTCAGCGCGAACTGGTCGACTTCGTGCACGAGGCCTCGCGGTTCGCCACCCTGCACCGCGCCGAGGACCTGCTGGCCTTCTGCACCTCGGCCATCCGCAACGCCAGCAACGGCCGCGCGGTCCTCGAACGCGTCGTGGAGGCGACCGGCATCCGGCTCACCGAGCTCTCCGGCGAGCAGGAAGCCGGCATGACCTACTACGCGGTGCGCCGCTGGTTCGGCTGGAGTTCGGAACGCATCCTCGACCTGGACATCGGCGGCGGCTCCTTCGAGATGGCCTACGGGACGGACGAGTTCCCGGAACTGGCCCTGTCGGTCCCGCTGGGGGCCGGCCGGCTGACCCGCGACTGGCTGCCGGGGGACCCGCCCCGGACCTCCGACGTGAAGGCGCTGCGGGCGTACGTGAAGGAGACCCTCGCCGAACCGCTGGCCCGGATCGCCGAGCGGCCGAAGCCGACACTGGTCACCGGCACGTCCAAGACCTTCAGGTCGCTGGCCCGCATCACCGGTGCGGCCCCCAGCGCCGACGGCCTCCACGTCAAGCGCGTGCTGCGGCTGGAGGACCTGAAGCTGTGGGGCCGCCGGTTGGAGGCGATGTCCGCCCGGGAACGCAGCGAACTGCCCGGCGTCTCCGAGATCCGCGCCGAGCAGATGCTCGCCGGGGCCATCGTCGCGGCCACCGCCATGAACGTCCTGGGCATCAAGACGGTGCGCATCTGTCCCTGGGCCTTGCGCGAGGGGCTGGTCCTGCGCCGCTTCGACCACCTGATCTTTGACGGTCCGCTGCCTCTGGGGAGTAGCGTGGGAGTAGGCCAGGTCGAACTGGGCCAGCTGCCCGGGCTGCCCGCCTTGGGCGCCACCGAATGAGACGAGGGAGCCAGGCGATGTCGAAGGACGCGATACAGGTCGGACTATCCAGCGCGTCGGTGTTCCCGCTGAACGTCCACGATGCCTTCGCGGTCTCCCGCGACCTGGGCTACGACGGCGTGGAGGTCCTCGTCACGGGCAACCACCTGTCCCAGGACCCCCGCAAGCTCAACGAGCTCAGTTCCCGCTACGACCAGCCGATCCTGGCCATCCACGCCCCGACGCTGTTGCTGACCCAGCAGGTCTGGGGCGGTGCCTGGTCGAAGATCGAGAAATCCGCGGCCATGGCCCGCGAGGTGGGGTGCGACGTCGTCGTGGTCCACCCGCCCTTCCGCTGGCAGGGCAGCTACGCCACCGGCTTCGCCGAGGGCGTCAAGCGCATCATGGACGAACACGGGGTGCGCATCGCCGTCGAGAACATGTACCCGTGGCGGGCCCGGGGCCGCGAGACCAAGATGTACCTGCCGCACTGGGACCCGGTACCGCAGCCGTACGACTACGTGACCTGGGACTTCTCGCACGCGGCGATCGCCAACGTCGATTCGTACGCGTCCGTGAAGGAGCTCGGCGACCGGCTCAGCCACGTGCACCTGTGCGACGGCCTGGACAACGGCAAGGACGAGCACCTTGTCCCGGGCCGCGGCACCCAGCCCGTCGTGGCGGCCATGCAGCACCTGCGGGACACGGGCTGGGACGGCCACGTCGTCGTCGAGGTCTCGACCCGCAAGGCCAAGGGGGCCGGCGAACGCGAGGAATGGCTGGCCGAAACGCTGCGCTTCGCCCGCGAGCACCTGGCCCCCGTCGCCGCCGAGGCGTCCGCCGACTCCCCGACGCGCGCCTCCTGACGCCGGCGCGGCCGACGGCGATGGCCCCGCCGTGCAAAAATGGGGCCATGGCACCCTCGAACACCTCCAGCCCCCGGACCATCGACCGCCTGGCCTTCATCGGCACCGGCAACATGAACGGGGCGATCCTGCGCGGCATCCTCGCCGGCGGATTCGACCCCGGGCAGATCACCGCCACCGTCCGCGGGCCGGAGAAGGCGGCCCGGCTCGCCGCCGACACGGGGGTGGCTGCACTGGCCACCGGCGAGGACCCGGAGGCGAACCGCCAGGCCGTGTCCGGGGCCGACATCGTCTTCCTCGGGGTCAAGCCCGTCGGGATCCAGGACGCCTGCCGCGACATCGCCACGTCCCTGTCCCCGGCCGCTGTCGTGGTCAGCGTGGCCGCCGCGGTGACCATCGGGATGATCGAGGCCGCGCTACCGGCCGGGCAGCCGGTGGTGCGCTCCATGCCCAACACGCCCCTGACCGTGGGCAAGGGCGTCGTCGCCCTAGCCGGCGGGACCTCGGCCTCCGCAGCCGACGTCGCGGCCGTCACGGGGCTCTTCTCCGGGGCCGGACTGGTCCGGGAGGTCGCCGAGGGCCAGCTCGATGCGGTCTCCGCCGTCAGCGGATCCGGGCCGGCCTACGCGTTCTACCTGGCCGAGGCCATGGCCGCAGCCGGCGAGGCCCTCGGCTTGGACGCCGGGCTCTCCCGCGACCTGGCGCGGGCCACGGTGGCCGGTGCCGGTGCCATGCTCGACGACCCGCAGGCCGACCCCTCGGCGCTGCGCACCGCGGTCACCAGCCCCCACGGGACCACCCAGGCTGCCCTGGAGGGGTTCGACGCCGCCGGCATCCCGGCCGGCATCGCCGCCGGCGCCCGGGCCGCAGCGGAACGGGCCGCCCAGATCACCCGTGAACTGGCCGGCTGAGCCCGGCACCCTCCAGCCCCGCTCCGGCGTGGTGCGGGTGCGGTGGCTGAAAGGGGCTACGGGCGGGAGGCGAACCGCTCGAGCAGGTCGACATGGCCGGAGACGATCAGCACGTCGCGCCGCGTGACCTTGGTGTCCGGCTGGGCGTAGGTGAAGTCCTCGCCCGGTGACTTCACGCCCACCACCGTCACCCCGTACTTGGACCTGACCTGCGATTCACCGAGCGTGAAGCCCTGGGTCTCCTTCGGCGGGTACATCTTGACGATGGCGAAACCGTCGTCGAACTCGATGAAGTCCAGCATCCGCCCGCCCACCAGGTGGGCGGCCCGCACCCCGGCGTCGGCTTCCGGGTACACCACGTGGTTGGCCCCGATCCTCGAGAGGATCTTGCCGTGCGAGGGCGTGATCGCCTTGACCCACAGGTGCTCCACGCCGAGGTCGACGAGGTTCACGGTGATCAGCACCGAGGATTCGATCGAGGTGCCCACCCCGACCACGGCCGAGGTGAAGTCCTGGGCACCGAGCTGGCGCAGCGCATCCACGTTCGTCGCATCGGCCTCGACCACGTGGGTCAGCGTCCCGGCCCACTTCTGCACCAGTTCCTGGTTGCGCTCGATGGCCAGCACCTCGCGGCCCTGCCGCACCAGCTGCTCCGCCACGGCGGCACCGAAGCGGCCGAGCCCGATGACCAGGACGGGGGCGTTGTGGTCCGATTTGTTCTCAGCCAATGATCGGCCTTTCCTCGGGGTAGTGGTAGAGCTGGTTCCGCTGGCGCAGGCTCAACGCCGTCGCCAGTGTAATGGTGCCCACGCGGCCGGCAAACATGAGCGCCGAGAGCACGTACTTGCCCTCCGGGGGCAGTTCGGCGGCCAGCCCGGTACTCAAACCCACGGTCGCGAAGGCCGAAATCGAATCGAAGAGGACGCGGTCCATCGATTCGCCGCTGATGGCCAGCAGCAGGCCGGTCGCGACGCTGACCAGGGTGGCCCCGAGCACGACGACGGAGATCGCCACCCGCATGGTGCTCTCCGGGATGCGCCGGCCGAAGGCCCGGATGTCCCGGTCTCCCCGTGCTTCCGCGACGATGGCCAGGAACATCACGGCGATCGTGGTGACCTTGATGCCGCCGGCGGTCGATGCCGAACCGCCACCGGCGAACATCAGGGCGTCGGTCAACAGCATCGTCGGGGCCTCGAGCTGGTTCTGGTCCACCAGGTTGAACCCCGTCGAGCGGGTCATGGCCGAGGCGAAGAACGAATGGATGAGCTTGTCCGCGACCGACATGCCCCCGATCGTGGCCCGGTTGTTCCATTCCATCGCCCCCCAGCCGACCGTGCCCAGGACCAGCAGGATGCCGGAGACGACGATCGTGAGCTTGGTGTGCAGGTTCCACTTCCGGTACCTGCCGCGGTAGACGATGAGCACCATGAGCACCGGGAACCCCAGCGAGCCGATGATCGCCCCGACCAGCAGGGGGATGAGCACCCACAGGTCGGTCTCGTAGGGGACCAGCCCGTCCGAATGCGGGGTGAAGCCGGCGCTGTTGAAGGCCGAGACGGCGTAGAAGACCCCATGCCAGATCGCCCGGCCGAACGGTTCGCCGAGCACCAGGAACCGCGGGGCCAGCGCCAGGGCCAGCAGGGCCTCGATGGCCACGGAGGTGGTGATCACGATCCGCAGCAGCGTGCCGACCTCGCCCAGCCGGCCGACGTTCTGGATGTTCATGGCCTCCTGCGCGCGCAGCTTCCCGCGTACCCCCAACCGCTTGCTCACCGCCAAGGACAGCACCGAGGCCAGCGTCAGGATGCCCAAGCCGCCCATGAAGATGCCCACGATGATGACGACCTGGCCGAAGAACGACCAGTGGGTGGCGGTGGAGACGACGGTCAGGCCGGTCACGCACACGGCGGAGGTTGCGGTGAACAGCGCGTCGTGCAGTGGGGTGTAGTCGCCGCTGGCCGAGGCGATCGGCAGGGACAACAGCGTGGTGAACAGGGCGATGACCAAGGCGAAGACCACGATGGCCAGCCGCGCCGGGGATGTCGCGGCCAACGCGTCGACTGCATCGCGGGACCATTGGAGGAACCGCGGCACGGCGTTCGCCCACGTCAGCGCGGTGGGTTGCAGTGGGGACGACATGGTCTCTGGCGGCTCCCGGACGGGTGGTGGACGGGTCTTTCCCGGCACAGTCCACAGTAGAGCACGGTGCGTCCCGTGGCGCCGGGAACCGCCACCGGAGCGACGCCGATCACAGCGAACTGCCGGGGATCGCGTAGCCTGAGCCGGTGAGCTTGAGTACACCGCCGCCACCACCGACCCAGGTCCTGTGGAGCGAGGACCTGATGGGCTACCACTTCAGCGAGAGCCACCCGATGCACCCCTCGCGGCTGGACCTGACGATGCGCATGATCGAGGGGCTCGGGATCCTGGAGCGGGACAACATCTCGTTGCTGGCCCCGCGGATCGCCAGCGTCGAGGAGCTCGCCACCGTCCACGACCGGGACTACATCGCCGCCGTGCAGTATGCCGGGGAGCACCCGGGCGAGGTCAACGAGGAGCGCGGACTGGGCACGGAGGACGACCCGGTGTTCGCCGACATCCATGCGGCCAGCGCCCGGTTGGCGGGCGGCTCGCTCCAGGCCGCGGACGCCGTGCTGGCAGGGCGCGCGCTGCACGTGGTCAACTTCGCCGGCGGGATGCACCACGCGTCCCGGGGGCGAGCGAGTGGCTTCTGCATCTACAACGACGCCGCCCTGGCCATCCAGCGGCTGCTCGACCACGGGACCCGGCGGGTC
>Ga0134125_10002797_pt1 | contig 20500 bp, 34 predicted proteins | sample KB31751_FD_96464 | JGI IMG/M metagenome (GOLD analysis project Ga0134125, IMG submission 96464) | Terrestrial soil microbial communities with excess Nitrogen fertilizer from Kellogg Biological Station, Michigan, USA - KB3-175-1 | ecosystem: Environmental > Terrestrial > Soil > Unclassified ... | reverse complement strand
TGTTAGGAAATAAAGGCATTATCTAAAGAAAGAACAGGTACAAATGCGGTCAGAGTCTAATTGAAATCTGCAATCTGAAACATGATCCTGGTATGGATGATCACACTTCTTACAATTCAAAATATAGAATATCCTTTTCTTCTTGGAGTCTTGGAATATATGCTTCTGTGTGCCATTACTCTTTTAGGAGAGTATCTTACTGGTGCCTTTCTTCTTGGATAATTACGACCTGTTGATCTTACTACATTGTTTGCAAGATTAGATACTACGCCAATAGTTGCCAAGGTTCCAATTGTAGAAACACCTGCTGCACCAATAGCGCCAATATCTGCACTCATTTCTTTCTCCTTAAATCGCCATGCCAGATTGAGCCTTCTACATTACCATGAAATGCTTTACCAGTAAATCCTTCTGATGGTCCATGAGTATTTTCATAAGTCTCTCTGTGATCAAATTTAGTATGGCCTGCTTTCTTGCAGATGTGACAGAATTTTACAGGTGGTCTACCTTTCATTGATACTAGTCCCTTATACATAGAAGTATAAAAGATTTTAGGGAAAAAGGATTTGCCAGATTAAGGTTCTAGCAATGACCTTTCATTAGACCATAAACAGAATAATGACCGCCTTTCATTCTTCTGCCTTCTCTATGGCCTGTATAGTGAGTATACTGCATTATGCCCATGTTTTTTGTACGAATAAATCCTAGATAAGTGTTGTTCTAAAAAATTGAGGAATCTTTCACTCTGACTTGTTGTAGCCAAACTTGTCTTTAGGTTTCCTTTCTTTACTTAGTAAGGTAAGTTATTAAACATTATTTCTCAATATAGAAATGTTCTTTGAAATACTTGATTAGTAATGACAGCCACATTCTCTTGGACAATCTAGCTTGTCAATAGAATCTTCTCGATTACAACCGCATGAATAACAACAAGTCGAAGGCATTTCTTTTACCAACCAGATTTCTTATAGGGATCAGTATATGAGCATTTCTGAGTGATACAATTTCCTAATCCACCAGTAGCTTTTACCTTGGTTACTTGATCCTTGTAATGCAAACTGGAATATGGATTGTTATATGAAAAGGCAATTTCCTTTTGAGTTATTATTTTTGTATCATTATAGCTTGTAGTCTTGCAGCCAGATTCTAAATAGAATATTGTATCATTAATCAAGCTAAGATTTGGCGCTACTGTTGCTTCAAGACAATTTGGAGATACATATCTATTGATATGAGTAACCATAGAGGTGCCTTTATTTGAAATCTCATTCTGGTCTATCCAGGTAAAGTTTGCGTTATTTACATAAATCATTCTTGCATTGGTTGTATAATCTGCATTAGGATCTACCATTATAGCCCAAGGATTAGGGTTAAAGTTCTCATGATTCTTAATCTTGGGATTCAATCTATGCTCATATGGCTGCTCTACCCAAAGTCCAGCCCATAGAGGATTTGTATTATCAAATTGTTTCAAGTCATTATAGTTTAGGCATGTTGAATTGATATGATTCTTCAAGTCTGTGATACAGATTGGTACTAATTGTATGCCTATCTTGCCTAATTGTGTGATCTGAACTGACTTGCTGCAATTGTTTCCTATGCACGGCTGGCTTAGATTTAGTTTTCCTATCGGTGTCTGTATTCGTGCTGGTTGAATAGAAGGTGAAGTCTTGTTGATTACTAGAGTCGGACCTCCAGGAGTGTGACATATCCCATTAGAACAGTATTGAGCAATAGTATCACCTGTACTTGGGTTTGATACTGCAAATGAATTAGATATTGAGAGACAAGCCAGCAAAGCAATGAGTGTGATAGGTACTAGTTTGTGGTAATTAGGGACTTGTCTCTCTGTCATTTCTATTTTATTACTTATTCTTAAGCTTTTAAAAGGTTACTCAGGAAAGTAAGATTATTCATGAGTTATACAGCATTCATAACAAATCATTTTATTACAAATTTTACAAAGAAGCATTGGAACTGCGTTGCGATCACAATCATTACAATGGATTTCGAGTAAAACATTCTTTTGCATTTAACCATCAATCCTTCTGAATCTGCCTTTTACATCTTCTATTAATTGTTGATTAACACCTCTACACATATCATCAAAGAATTTCCTTGCAGATTCCCTAGTGAAATGTCTAGTTTCTCCAAGCATTTCTAAAACATCTGGTTTACTAACAGTTTGATTTTCATCCATACATTTTGCAAAGACTTCCCAGAATGTTTCATGTTTATTCAAATCATGTTTGTTACCGAATAGTATAGTTTGTTCACCCTGATTTTCTAAATCAATACCAAAAGAAGCAAGTGAGGCTTTATACAATTCTATGGCAGCATTAACATCTATCGTATCTACATAATCCTTAAAATGTAATTTTGCGTGTGCTGTTGATAAACGTGTTAAAGAATCTAATGTACGAGGATCTATTCTAATATCTCCTGTATCTTTCTTTCTAAACATGACATAGAATTTCTGTAGCATTGTAGAAGCTTCAACTGATATCTGAGGTTTTAGAGTCTTTGCGTGGTTTATTAATGCAAGTAATTGTAATCTTGTAAAGACGGTACTTTTTTCTTCCCTGAATTTTGATAAAATATGAGCTGCTTTTCTTGCATCTGCTAAATCATCTGGTTTGTCAAGAATTCTAAATCTAAGATCAAATCTTGAAACTAAAGCTGGTGGCAAATTTATGTTTTCCATTATCGATAATGCTTCGTCCCATCTACCATATTTTGGATTTGCAGCAACAATTACTGTAGTTCTTGCTGGTAGAGTCAAATTTATTCCAGCTTTTGCTATTGATACTGATTGCTGTTCCATCGCTTCATGCATTCCGGCACGATCAAACTCATCCATCTTATCAAATTCGTCAATTAGTGCAACCCCCTGATCACATAATGGAAGAATGCCAGCTTGAGCAATCATTGTACCATCTGCACGTTTAACCATACCAATTGTTAGTCCGGCTGCACTAGAACCACGACCAGATGTATATATCGATTTATGAGTAATCATTTGACATTCTTTAAGTAAACTAGATTTACCGGCTGCTGGATCACCAAATAACCCGACATTGATATCAGTACGTTTTTCATCAATTTTGCTGCCACCTATCAAAGCTAAAATTAATCCTTTTTTTACAGCATCGAGTTCACCACCGATAAGATGTGGGGCAAATGATCCAATTAATTTATCAAAAAAATCTGGGCTTTCTGCGGCCTTTCTATATTCTTCAACTTCTTTGTTTGAAGGATACAAACGCTTATCATCATTAAGATCAGCGATAGATATAACATCAAATAATAATTTTTGTTCCATACTGTGTGATTTACCTGTTTTAGATAATAATCTCGGTGCAACCATGATTCTTTTCTTCTGGCCTGTAAAAACATCACCCACCATATCACCAACAATTCTGGCATCATAATCTATTGGGCTAACATTCTTAGCTTCTGTTAATTGTTCTTGGATTACAATCTTTTGAATAAAATCATTATAAGAACGATTACTATCTATAGACATTGGTAGGTTATGATTCGGACAATCATCAACCTTTGGTAATTCCCTGTCACCCCCTGATTCCTTGAATATAGCACATCCTTTTGGACAAACAAATAATGGTTTTCTATTATAACCTTCCCTGGCACCTACACCTAGAATAACAACATCAAATGTTTGGACCGATGAACTAAGACGCACATCTTGCATCTTTCTAATATTCTGTGTTTCTAAAATTATATGATAGTCATATACAATATCCCAGACTTTTGTAGAGATTTCTTCTTTTATAGCATCTGGATTTGTTGCCTTATATGATTCGGAAATTAAATAATGTAAAGCCTCACGCACAATTAATGGAAAATTTTCTTTGTCAGATTCAAATATTGGTTTTAATTCATTATCAATATTAACACGAATTGTTGTTTCATGATAATTGAGTTCAGATAAATAATCAATTATTGCTTCAAGTTGGGCTTCATGAGTATATGCAAGATGATCCACCATTATGGTTCACCGTGAACTCTTTCATAATTCTTAATATAATCACGCATAAATTGTATCTGTACTTTTTTTAGACCACCCCTACCATATTCCAGTAATACTATTGTTTTAAACTTCTTTGTGAGTTGATAGAGTTCCTGTATTTCTTCTATATTCATATTCTACTTTTCCTGACAAATCCTAATCCAGTCATTGATTCAATATGTTCTAAACCGCGCAAAGCCCTATCATAACTAATGTCACGCATTCTTCTATCTTCATGTGATAAAATATTATTTCTTGCAGCAATGACACAATATCGACCATAAATATATTGCATGTAGCCATTATCCATTGCAAGTTTAATTTCTTCTTCTGTGGATTTGTTAAGATAAGGCCTAATAACATGTTCAAAATCTTCTATTATTCTTGGTGGTATTAATGAAGGACTAAATGAAGTTAAAGTAGAATTAATATTCTGTTTTTCCTGTTCTTGTTCTCTATATTCATTAACTGTACTTACAATATTATTCCACAAGTATTTACTTTGTTCTAGTTTATTAACAAACAAATATTTCTTAAAATCTTCAAAAATTGATTCATCATAAATTGTAAAAACAGATTTTCTACCTGATGTCATTGCAATATTACTCCGTCAAGTTCTAAAACATTACAAACTAATCGGCATTCCCAACAGTGAAATAAAGTATTATAGTCTAAAACATTAAATATATTTGATTTACATCTTGGACATGATTTAATTGTCATTAATCCTTTTTTCGTAAAGAAAGTATGATGTTGTGTTGTTTTTTCAATCCCAAACATTCTACTAGTAGTATAAAATAGAACTAAATAAGATTTACTAGTCGATAAAAATTAACTAGAAAGTAAAATTAAATAATTAAAATTTTAAAGATTATATATTATTAAGGTGAGATAGCTAGCTGGATATCCAGCTATCTCAAACTTCTTGTTAGTATTATTTCTATTAATTATCAAAATTCGAATTTTGAAAGATCATGATAACAAACTATATATTCTTAGAATTATTGGGACTTAGACAAAAATCAGAAAAAGATTAGATTGCCCTAGTAGAATGTTTGGGAAAAACTACTAGGGTTTTCTAATACTAATGTTAATGAGAAACTTGTTAATAAATCGTTCTAATGTTAATAATTTATTGTTGTTGTTTTCTACCAAACATTCCAGCTAATCCACCTTGAGGCTCATTAACATCCTTAGTAAAGGCCTTGAACCTAATACCCTTAACTGCTGGTGTCATCATTAGGGTGTCTTCGTATGGTTCCAAGTAATCATTAATGGACATCATGTCTTCTGGTGGTACATGATGAGTTAATGCCATCTTGCCCATATTATAGACAGCTAACTGATCCATGTATTCATTCTCTACATTCTCTGCTTCTTCTGGACTTAGCTTGCTTGTGTCAGGCTTTTTCGGTGGTGGTCCAATCTGTTCTATACCTACTTTGGGATTCTTTGCAAATGACATCAATTCAGCCCTTAATTTACCAAGTTCAACATTAGCCATCAAACCCTTGCCGTTCTTTAGTATGAGATTAGATTTTTGGAATGATTTTCTATCCAGTCCTAATTCATTGATTAGTGCCGTCTTTGAGTCTGGCCCTGGCATCGGCATACTCATTTCGTTGGCATAGGGCCTACCCCTCCTCCATGAAACATATACAATACAAGTACAACACAGCCTATTGCACCACCCATAATAATAATTGGTAAGATATTGAAACTACCACTAGCCCAATAATAGAAATTACTCTCTAGTTTTCTCATACGCTTGCATATACGATATGCTGCATTAGCACTAAAGTTTTGGTATTCCTTAACAAATGCAATCTGTTCTACTACAAACTGGTTTGTTACTGATAATGCGATTAGTTGCTGTTTTGAAGTTCCACCAGCTTGTTCAGATTCAACCGTCTTTTCAACTTGAACTTCTTTTAACATTGTAATTCCCAAAGTATGCCATAATGATACACTGAATTGTTGTCTCTGCTTTACTGGTCTTAATTCATATAATTTGCCACTTGGATCTATTACAATCTCCCAATGTCTATGAAAATGCTGTATTGGATTCTTCATTATCCAGACTCCATGTCTTGGTATTGGTCTTACTTTATGTTCAGAGTTGGTTAATTCGTCTGTCTTGCTTCCCCTTCGTTCCATATCGTATACTGCCTGATTGATTGCATGAGTAAAAACTTGGATTGTATTGTAATTATGCTCTACTTTGGTTTCTATCTTCTTATGAAAGATTTTAGCCTCCTGACAGAGTTCACATATTTTTTTATCTTTTTTAGTTGGCTTGAAGGCATGTCCTGTGTTTACATTGGTAAGAGGGTTTGATCTCCAATACAGTCCATTCTTGGCACCAAAGTAAGGCTGCTCTTCATTGACTAGTTTGTAAAATTTCACCCTAGTTGGATATAGTATGATAATCACTTCTTGACTCCATCTTTGTAACAATGGGAATCCAAAGAGTTTTACAACTACCAAATAAATTGTTGGTAAAATTGCAGCTAGCAAGTACCATTGATACATTGCCATGTAAATTAAGATGTTAGCCCATAATGGAACTTCTTGAGTAGGATCTATCATTGTTTGTTACCCTCCATCTTTGGTATATCCTTGTTCTTACCACCATACTCTTTTCTAACCCTGATAAGGTTCTCTGAAATCTTTTTACCCCATGCTTCCATCAAGTTGAAATAATATCCAGTCCACTCAGGATAGAACTGTCTACTATCAATATTGTTTAATGGTTTCTTTGGCATATCCTTCTCTTCTACTTGTAAAAATCTACAATACTCTCTTGCATAACCACATGCCATTTGTATTGCACCTCTCTGTTCTGCATTCATCATGGCTGTCAATAGCTTCTCCTCTATCATCATTTGGTAGGATAACGCTGTGTTTCCAGCCATTAATTTTCAATCTCCTTTCTTCTTTTCTTTTTGGATTGAAACAACAATAATAAGGTTCACGTACCTTACCTATATAAGTAAATCTACGCATAGGTAACATATTTTTCATATATAATAAGAACTGCTATTTTGATAACAAAACACTATATTAATAATATTGAAGAATTTTGATAACTGTTATGCAAAATCTTTAAATCTTTTAATAAATTAATACATTCTATGGTGTCATTGAATGTTTCAGTAGATGCAGAATTAGTTAGTAAATTAGACCAAGAAAGACGTTGGGTTGGAAGATCAAAAGCAGTAAATGAAATTTTCAAGTATATTTTATCTCAACCTGGTACTGTAAGAAATCTTTGTGGTGCTGATAAGATACCAGAAGAATACAAATCCTAGAGTATGGGTTTACTAGGGAAGATTGATACAAAGACCAAAGTAAATACTCCATTACTTATCATCTTGTCACTAATTCCGTTTGTCTGCATTTATTCTTTCTTAAGAATCAAAAAAACCAGAAAGATGTTTCTAGTGAATTTAGCGACTATCCTAATCTTTGTAATTTACCTGATTTTACGGTATGATTTGGCAAACCAAGGAGAGCAAGTATTGTCAGATATTCGATACATGAATTATATCATAATTCCAATAATAGATGGGTTCTTTGTCTGGAAGTGGTCGAAAGAATTGAACCGAAAAATAGAAAATACTTAAACGTATAGGCACTATTTATAAGACAGAGTTGATGACATAACGCTCAAAGAAATTATTGGGGCTTCAGTCAGTGTTGGGTTATTAATTTACACTTTATGGTTTATCATTCCAGCATTGAAAACAAGCTATAATACAATCATTCCAACTCTAAATACAACTAGCCCAACCATGCAGAGTGTTTTGACTATTGGTAATAGTTGGTTCTATATTTTGCCATTATTTGTTGTATTTGTAGGTGGATACACAATTTGGCTTTATATTTCACGTAGGGGTGCCAGCGACTATGGAGATGGATAAATTTGATGCGTCAAGTGATCTCACTGGTGGGGGGAATAGTTATTGCTCTCTATGCATTATTTTTCATTGTACCTTTGTTGTCATCAACTAAAACAGGAGAATCATCTCTTTTCAATCAGACAGATCCTACTATTGCTTTATCCAATACTTTAGGAACTGGATTTTATTCTGCTATTTGGTTTGTGCCTATTATCGTTGGCGCATTTCTTATTATATCATTTGCTCTTAGGAGAGATGCTTTCGAATGACAACTTGTATAGAATCACTATCTTGTATTCCTCAAACTAATCCTTTAGAGGTTTTCAAAGCATTTGACGTAACTTACGGTACTGGTACCACAACTATTGTCATGGCCTTGATTCTTGGAGTAATTACTATGGCAATTTACATGAGAACAAAATCACTTGCAATGCTAACAGTTTTAGGAATTTATGAACTTGGAATATTTACAACAATTCTTACGTCACAATATTTATCATCACAATATCAGATAGCAATATACGTGATTGGTATTGCAGCGACTTCGGTATTTGCCTTGATGTGTTTGAGATTGGTGAAAGAGTGATTTGTGGCTAGGAAAGATCGCTTTAATAATGTACATTTTTAGCTTGGGTAGCTTATTCTTTACTTATTACATAAATTTGATTTTACCACTTCCAGCAGTAACAAATAATCCAAATACTACATTTACCTCATTACAAACTCTGGCTGGTACGTTTTCACTAAATCAACAAATCAATACAAGCTTAATATTTGGTGACTTTATTGCAGGTCTTACTGTTCTTTTCAATATTGTTACTGGAACTACCATAGCCAATGCATTTTCTATATTTCCATTTGTAGATGCCTCAATCACACTTTTGATTCAAATCATGTTCTCATTGACAAGTGCATTTCTCTGGATTTACATTGTTGCGAATAGATCAGTCTAGCTACTTATCTAAGTAAGGTTAAATAGATACAAAGAAGAATAAAATTTGATGAGTTTAGAACTTTTTGCCAAGCATATCAGGGAACAAGTTGAAACTTTTAACCATGACCATGAAGAAAAACCAGTTACAGAAGAAAAAGAAGAGATTGTAATTCCTACCAAGCCATTTATCTTACTTGATGACATTTACAAGGATGTAATACCTTCTGTCAATTCTGACAAGTTTGCTTCTGTTTCACTCATTGGATCACAAGGAAAGGGAAAGACATTCTCTGCTAATATTTTGGCCACTCTTGCAGAACAAGATGGATTTTTAGTAATCTATGGCAAGGCAGAGGATTTTATGCAAGACAAGGATTCTTGGATTGAACAAGTCAAAAATAAATTGAAAGAACATAATGACATTAGAATTTGTTTTGTGTTAGATGATATGTCCTATTCTACTTCAATGGTATCTGCAAAGAAAGCTGCTGGCTTTAAGCATTTTGTAGCAGATGTAAGACATGTCTTGGAACCAGTATTGGGAGATGTTAAAGTATTCATGATTTACATTTCCCATAGATTACACTCATTACCGCCAATGCTTAGAAATTCTGGTACTTGGATATTTGGAAGCGCATTACCAGAAGATAGGGCAGATGCAATCAAGCTTATACCAAAGATGAAAGAGGAAAGAGATAGGCTGGAAGAAATATTTCAGTTCTTGAAAAAGGTATCAAATGAAGGTCCGAAAGTCGATGTCATCCATTATACTTTGGGTGATGTCAAATTTACTTTCAAATGGGGTAAAGAGGAAGATCCAGGTGATGGTAGATTAATGATGGTATCTCATGGTGGGGAAATGAAGATTTTACAGTCTAAAAAGATTGAAAACATGCTAGATTTGGAAGCTCATAGAATCATAGTACAACCTAAGCTAGAAGATGTTTTAGAAGAAGAATCTCCTAAAGAAGATGAAGATGATATTAGAAAGAGAGCCTTACAATTGTTTCCAGTCACCGAAGAAAAGGTAAAAGATCCATTTGATGAATTAAAGAGAAATCTATTGCCAATTACTAGCAAATCATTAGAACTTTAGGCTCTTCTCAATGATAATGCTTCTGCAATCACATAACCTATTATCGAAATTACACCAAGATATACAAGATAGTTGAATATGTTCATCAGACTGGCATCAAGTAAAAATACTCCTGTTCCTGTGAAATATTGGCAGTTAAATGTAGTATTACTAGTTTGTCCACAACCTAACTGTTCTACTCCATATGTAATCTGCTGATCGTGGCTTAATTGTAATGCAAAAGGAATCAAAAATACAATAGGTATTACTGTAAGAAGAATCTTCCAATCCTGTCTTGTTATAAACAATATGGTCAGTCCAAAGACCAAAGAAAGCGTAATTATCATAGAAATTAGTTCCATAACTAAGTAAGGAAACAAGTTAATTATAAGTAATACCTTTATCTAGTCAGTTGTCAGCCAACCAAAAAAGTGATGTTCATAATCAGGCAGATGTAAGATCACAGGCAAATATAGAAGCCCAGAATGCCAAACAAAATACTCCTCAAGTTTCACAAGCACCTGGCAATCCAATAAGACCATCTTCTGAACCAGTAATACAATCTGGTGGAAGAGGTATAGTTGGCGGCAAATATGGAGTGCAAATAACAACAGGGAATGAAAATGCATATGGTGAATCTCAAGGAAGACCAAATGTAAATGAAAAATTCCAGCAACAGACAGGAGGCAATTCACAAGATTATAATACAATGGCTGCCGAATATGCAAAATCCCTTGTCATAAATCGTGGTCTTGCACCAAACTCAAATGAATTTAATACCGCATTTCAAAACTATCTTCAAGCAAATAGATTAGAACAAGTCAAGCCAGAATCGGTAGCAAGCAGACAAGAATCTGCAAAACCTTTAGCTTATGATGAAAATTATGGATATTCAGGAGGCGTTAAAGTCGCACCAATAATTGCACAAAACTTTGTCAAGAATCCACTAGAAACAAACTTTGATCTGTCAAAAGATAAACTTGCAACACAGTATAGAAGGCAATCAAGAGATTTATTTAATGAAAAGCCAACAGTGGAAACTTCACAATCCGTAGGAAAATCTTTTGGTTATGCTTGGGCTTCTGGTCAAAGAGATATAATTGGTGCAAAAATATTTACTGGACAGACTCAATTTAGCAGAGGTTCTACAACAGAAGAAGCTGCTAAAAATGCCGCAATTATCAAAGCATCCAAAGTTTATCCAACTTTTGCAAAAGGCAATCCTCTTAGAGATACAACACTAGGAGGACCGATAAAGTCTTCTGGTGGTAAAAATAATCAGATTTTATTAACTGAAAATCTTGGTGTTGGTGATAATATTTCAGGGAGGCAACAATCGAAACAAACAAACGTTCCACAGATGAGTTTCGAGGATTTCTTTTCTGCTGCTCAAGCAAAAGGTTCTAAAATAGATATTTTTAATGCTCAAGGTGCTAAAGTTGGAACTGTTAATGCTGATACAAAAGGACTACAAACTTTAACTTCTTTGGGTGATGTCCAAGGAATATATTTTAAAGAACAACGTTTACCATCAAACCAACCATTAGACCGTTCCTTTGCTGATTATGTTTCAAAATATGGAAGTGAAGGTGCTACAATAGGATTATTCCAAGGAAAGACAAAAGTTGCCGAAGTTTCAGGACCAAATGCTTATCGAGAAACTATTCCATTATTAAATAAATATCCACAGGGATTAGAAGCTAGAGTTGTGTATTCAACTACAAGAGAAGGTAAGGAATTATCATCAAGTCTGATTAATAAAGCTCGTACTATTGGTTCACCAACGATTGATGTATTTGAAACACCACAAGTTGGTCCACCTTCTAAAATTACTACAATACCGACTGAAAAAGCTCAGACATTACTTCCTGGAATTTTAGACAAATATACAACTCAGAATATATCGTTTTCTTTTAATCCCAAAACTCAAACCAATCCCAAAGATACTACTTTAACACCTGCTTCTGTCTTGCCTTTAGAACTAAATTATCAAAGTTCAAAGGCTTTTACAGGTCAATATTTTAATTTAGCCCAATCGGTTGGAGGATTCATTGGAGGACAAAAAGCATCTGCTCAATTACCACTAACCACATCTGAATATAAAAGCTCAAGTCTATTTGGCATAACAGTTCCAAATTTTAAAGGTACCATATCAGAATTTGGATCTAATTTAGGGGCATATCTTAAAGAAGGAATAAAATCCACACCACCTTTTGTTGCTGGAATAGGTCAGGAATATTACAATTTAATTACGACTGGTAAATCTGGTGGTGCAGAAATAAAGCCTGCAAATCTTCAAGCTTATTTATCAATACCTTTACAGAAATTATTTTATCCAAAAGACATAATGGCTGAAAATGCTGCACAACGAATGGCAAATGTTCAGAGTTATATTCATACAACTTTTGGCAATCCAATTAGACAGAGTGGTATACCAATTCCTCAATCAGTACAAAATCCTAAAACAGTTGGTGCTTTTCTTGGTACTGCTGCTGGTATAGGTTATAGTTTTGGTTCTGGATTACCATTTGGAAAATTAATTTCAAGAGAACCAATAATTTTAGAAGGCAGAATTATGGCAAAAATGCCATCGGGTGAAGGTTTTGTTGAAGTTCCAGGAACAATAAAGATTTCAGGTGCAACTCTTTTTGGTACAAGTAAATATGCAATAGGATTAGGTATGAAATCTTCAGAAGGAACTAAAATACCATTAATTTCTACTTTAAGACCACAAACGTCTTATATGAGAGAAATCCTAGGAAAAGTTGAAGCAACTTCTGAAAGAGGTGCTGAAGCTGGTGCAGTAACAAATCTTACTGCTAATAAACTCTATACTAGTAAAGGTGCAGAAGTTATGTCACAAGTAGGAGTTGTGCCAGAAAAACAACAGCAATTAGTAAATCTCGGTCAGTTAATCAGTAAAAAAGGTGATATAACGAAAATACCTAATGTAAAAATTCCTAAATCTGATGTTAAAAAATATGTAGGTCAGATGATATTAACTGGTAATCCAGAGGTTAACTTATCTACAACTGAAACTTTAGGCCAAGGGCAAGTATCAGGTATTGTTCCTACCTTCAAAGGTAGCTTTGGTAACGTTTTACCAATAAATTATTTTAATAAAGAATTATCATTAGAATCTGCAAAACAATATTCTACATATTTTACTAGTTCAAGTAAAACTTTTCCAATTAACTTTCCTAGATCTGAAACTCTCATTCCAGTCAGAGATGTAAATACAATCCATGATTTGGATGCAGACCTTAAAAGATTAGAGAAACAACAAAATCTTCAGGCAAAAAAAGGAGAATCGATATACAAAAATACTGAAGAGTTTGGTAAAGTTCTTAAACAAGATGTTGAACAATCAAATAAGATTCTTGATTTATTACAGGCTAATGTAAAAGTGCCTAAAGGTTTCGGTTTTGCAAAATCTGGGAAAACAAACATTGCGTATGGTAAAATCAGTTCTTTAAATAAACAAGGTAAACCACAAACAGTAGAAGGCGAAACAGTGATTAATTTACTTGGAATAAGAGATGAAATTAATACTGAGGGTGCAGCAGGCGAATCTTCAAAGTATACTTTAGGCAGATCGTTTAATGTTGAACCCCCAAAAGGTGAAGTTAACTATGGAGGATTAAAAGTAAAAACTATATCATTCCAAACTTGGGCTAAATTAAAGTCTGTTTTATCTTATCAATCTAAAGAGACCTATGGTAAATATCAAAATGCAGAACCAGATATTTATAAAACTGGATTGACTACTTTTGCTGGAAAAAGAAATATTGTTTCACCACCATTAATTAGAGTAAAAGATGTCCCTGATTTGTATAGTATTTCAAGATATGCTGAAAGAACTACAAAAGGTGGAACTTCAAAAAGATTTGGTCAATTAGCAAATATGTTACAAGAGCAGTATCCTTATCTTGACTGGCAAAAGATAGGTCTCGAATCTAAAAATACCGTATATCAGATTTCACCGCAATTAAAACAATCTACAAAAAATAATATACTATCAACTAATATTTCACCAACTTCTATATTTCCAACTTCAATATCTTCTCAATCTCAACAATCAAAAAAACTAGTTTCGAGTACAAAAAGCTCATTTTCTAATGTATCTAGGATTTCAGGTTCAAGTTATAAAATAAGTGGTGCCAGTAAATCAAGTCCTACAAGCCCAAGATCTTCAGTAAGTGCATTATCTCCAACTTCACCAAGATTTTCACCAATATCTAAAACAAGTCCAATTTCATCAACTTCTAAATCTGCTAAATCATTTTCAAGCCCATTCATATCTCCTAGATCTTTTACTAGTCCTTCGGTATCAAGTCCTACTAGTCCAAGATCACCATATAACCCATCAAGCCGTTCTCCTACTTCACCATCAGGAAGACCTTCACCTTCTTCTCCAAGTGGAAGAACCTCACCAAATTCAATTTTTAGCCCAATTAGTCCTACAAGCCCAAGTAGCAGAACAAATCAATTTAAACCACCTAATTTCAATTTCCCACCTCCAAGTAGAAATATTCCAATACCAAGATTAGGTTATTTTCCCAAAAAACCTAGATATAGACCAAAAGAAGGTCCAACTAGAACCTATCTATATGGAGTACAAAACATCTTTGCCAGTTCACTAAGTTTAAAGGCAGGCAAGTAATATTATTACTTAGATGAGTAAGATAATAAATATTGGCTATAATGTTGCAAAAGTATGGGCAATTCTATGGGTAGGAATAATTATTTTTGGTACGTCTGGTGCGATTCAATCTATACACCCATTATTTAGTGAATTTTTATTTTATTTATTCATTCAAGTTACAATAATGATGATTCCTCTTGCTATAATGAGATATATCAAATCACAAAAACAAAAGGAGTTAAGAAATGCACTTCACTAATGGTAACGAAGTAAAGATTAAGGAAAAACGCACCAAAAAGATTATGAAAAATATGATGGGTAAAGGTAAAGTCTAACGGCCTAGTAACTTCCAGATCCTATTACCCAAACTTCTAAATCCACCAGTAAACCAGGATTGTCTTTCAGGTGTTACATCAACAGGAGGCAATTGTTCTATAACTGGCGGTGGAGTTGCAAGTGTTTCTTCTACGTCATGTCCTTCTGGAATTTCTGTTTCCTCAAAGAATTTTGAAAATCTTTGTCGATAATCTGCTTTAATATCGTCTAATGTTTCTCTCTGTGGAATTGTATCGTAATAGTCTAACCCTTCCTGTTGTATTCCTGTTACGTTCTCTCTCCAAGCTTGCCTAATGTACTTTATAGACTCATTTGGAAAATAGGAACCTTCTCTTTGAAAAGTACGTCTTACATCATCAACTAAATCTTGTGGATCAAAATACTGGTCTAAATTCCAGTTATTACGAACATATTCTGCTATCTGCTCATATGTCATACTTTTATTTCCACTGGATAAACTGCGATTTGAAAGTATTTATCAATTCCAGCATGATGCATTGCCTTTTTTATATTATCAGAATTTTCATCCCTTATAGCCTTGCAGATAAAACTCATTACAGCTTTTGCCCAAGGCTGAGGATCGCTTGAAAACCTGTGGTAAACAGGTCTTTCAAATACCTCATCATCTCTTTTCTTTGTTAGTCTTATAGTGTGTGGCGCCCATTTAGGATCACAGTAAGGCTTAATTTCAGTCCATATTTTTAACCATAACTCATAAGGTACCATGTCAGCCATCATATGCCAGCCTTTGCCAAGTCTGTGAGAGATTACATTTGTATTATATGTTTCAAAAACTCGTATTACTGAATCATATCTATTTTGGTCTAAAATGTCAATGTCTGCCCAATTGTGTCTCGGATGATCACCTTTTACCCTCATTTCCTTGGTTGTTAGAACATTCCAATTATAAATTCCCCCGACAAAAACTTTCTTGGTTTCTAATGACTGGCTCAAGTGTATCTCCTAGTTGGTACATACTTGGCACAAATTATTATACTTGCTATTTTTGAATATGCTCTTTTGTCTAAAACACAGAAACTACATTTGCATAGATAACCGTGAGCCATTATTCGTAACTCAACTCCAAAAGTGATTGAAATATTGCTTTCTGGTGCCATAACACTTCCTTGTCATAAGTTCCTAATTCTGGATGGTCATGTTTTACCCTTCGCTTCTCACGGCTGATCGAATCCTGGTTCGGTAAGCGGTCCCAAACTTCCTTATCCATCTTCATGCCGTCTTTTCTGATTTTGAATCCAAACCAAATCTCAATAAAAATCTTGTAGAATGTCTTTTCGCCAGCATTTCTAGTCTGCGGAATATTCTCTAAAATATATTGGCATCTTTGATAGATTGATTTCCTGATATGTTTTTCTTCCTCTACTCTTTGGGCAAATTCAAAAAGAAAAGGCTCTACAAATGTACTGCATTGGCATGACAATTCACCCATACAGACATTATCATGATGTACTTCTCTTTTATGAAAACAATTAGCACATGTTGTAGCCTGAACTTGACTCATGTTATATCTTCCTCAACAGGTTTGATAACTGTATTTTCCAAAATAGTTTGAGTCTTTTGTTTATTTTTCTTGTCTTTCTTGTGCTTGAATAACTTGTGGCAACCATGACACTTCCATCTCCATCTAAAGGCTTTTCTTGAATCCTTGCTAAAGAATTGGTTCTTTCTACAAACAGGGCAGTAATCCTCTATTGTCTCTATCTTATCTTGTTGCAAATTAATTACTGCTATTGGAACCTCATGTGCATCTGATTCTCTTATTCCAGCACAATTCTCTCCATGACACTTTTCAGAAGAGTTTGAATTTTTATAGTTGCATTTTTGACATTGCCACATGATAATATATTAGACCTAGTTGTTAATTTACTTTACTAAGTAAGATTTATTAAGTAACAAAATAATTACCATAACATTGAGTGAACCAGATACAGTTGTAAATTACAAAGGATGGGAATGCAAGAAATGTCATCATAGATGGATTCCAAGAATGAAAGGTGAAAGACCTCATACCTGTCCAAGATGCAAGTCTGTAAGATGGGATCAGGAGAAGAAAAAGAAATGACCAGATGTCCTAATCCAAAATGTGGTAAGATGTATGTAAGAAATTATCCAAATTGCCCTAACTGTTCTACTCCAATACCAAGAAAAGAGGTTTTAGAAGTATGATAAAAGATAGAAAAAAAATATTGTTTATTTTAACTTGTGGTCAGATGGTATTAGGATTAGGATTAATGTTCAATCCTTCATTTTCTGGAACAACTTTGGATTTTGCATTAAGAATAATGGGGTTATTTCTGATCATACTTTCTTCATTGTGGATAGTTACATATAGGCTTGTAAGATTTGGAAAAATAAGAGAATTGGAGAAAAAGGATGAACTTGAACAAAAGAAAAAGGATGAAGAGACAGTATGAGTAGCACTCTCTACAAATGTGATGTCTGTGGAAAAGAGTATGAAAATTTTGTTTCGTTACAAACTCATAGGAGACTAGCTAAACATGGTTGAAAGAAGTTTAAAAGAGATACTAGAATCAATCCATGAAAATATTTTAGGAATAATGGAGTCTGATTTTACCCCTGAATCTGAAATGAAACATCTGCAAGAAATAGACGAAGATATTAGACAGCAGTTACAAGTGGAGGTCTTAAGAGATGCAGCCTAGCCGACAGTTTTTACTTTATGTCAATAACCAATGTATCAAGTGTGAGAACCAAAGAGAACAAGGAAACAAGGAGTTTTGGTGCGGTTCTTGTACTAGCCAGGAAAGAAGCACCCATACAAGGAGTTTATCGGTTTGAGTCATCATCGTTTCGTGGTTTTGCAACATGATGACAGGGGTGGAATTTTAGGGGAGTTACCTCCATCTTCTTTTTTTTCTAAAAGACCATACCACCCACTAAATCAGGCTCAAAAGATAGAATGTAGAATTTGTGGAGATGAGATAACAACTGAATCAACACAAAGAGGTCTACCGAGAACCAGATGTGATTTCTGCAAGAAGGAAAAGAATCGCCTAAGAAACATGATGCGATATTGGTTTGATAAAGTGGGAATACGATTTGACATTGAGGAAGACTTTGAAGATGATCCAGAAGATGATACAAATGAGTTTCACTGACCAATTCATAGGAAAAGGCGAAAGAGTAACCTTTGAGATCCTAAAACATCTAACCAAACTTCCAGAAAGAAACTTGAAACAATTTCCACAAATAGGAATCTACAAACAAGTGCCGCTAAGATGGGTGGTATTTGAGGAAGATTTTAACCTCTTATCAGATGCACATAAGAAAGGCAGTATTGATATTTTCATCATAACCGAAGGCAAAAGCATTGCAGTAAGAGTACAAGGTCCAGGTCATGGTACTGGCCTAAAAGGAATGGGCAAGGTAAAACATGATAAAGTACAAGCTGATCTGATCAAGAAGAATAATCATCTGGTAGACTTGAATCCAAGAGAATGTCCACAAATATTCAAGGAAAGATTAACAGAAAAATCAGAGAATGAATTGATAGAGTCTTTCAAGACAGCAAAAGTTGAGATTCCTGGATTTTAGGAAATTCTGAATAAAGTCTACTAACAATTGTGCATCCTTAATAACTTCTTTACCCCAAAATCTAATTACTTTATAACCTAATTCATTTAATCTCTGATTTACTTCATTATCTCGTTTTATCATATGTGGTAATGTGTGCCAATAATCTCCATCTATTTCTACACAAATATTTGGTTCTATAAATAAATCAACTTGATGGAAAAAGTCATTTGATCTTATCATTTTATGTTTTTTAAAGGTGATATTATTCAATAATAACGCAATCTGCATTATTCTTTCAATTTTAGTATCAAATTGTGGCATAATCTGTTTAGATCTTGCCTCTTTAATTTTTATAATTGAATCTAGTCTATGTTTTTGGCCTCTTCTATTAGTATTTCCTAAATGTGCAATTCTATTTTTTTCATTTGCTTGTTCTGTATGGTTCTTACCCTTCATCCAAGTAGATTTTCCAAGATGTCTTTCTCTGTTCTTCTGGTTTGATTCTAATGAATGTTTTTTACCTATCCGATAAGTGTTTCCTAATTTTGGCAGCCATTGTTTTTCTAATGATTCATTTGTATGTGTTTTCCCTTTAAATGCACTAGGTTTTCCAAGATGACTTTCTCTGTTCTTTTGTAACCATTCAGCGTATTTTTTAGGATCTTTTGGTGGTGGCAATTCTAATTCTTTCTCCTTCTAAAAAAAAAGTAACATCTAATGGATTTCCAAGTTTTTCTAATATAGGTTTAGGTACTCTGATAATAGATCCTTTCTTTATATTATAATTTATTTTTACAGTGAAATTGGTTTCATTTTTACTCCATCGTGTCATAATATATTATATCCATACGTATATTTAAACCCTATGGATATAGTTAAACCTTAAATAATACATCTAGGAATTTTTTATATTATAATGTAACATGATGGAATTAATTCCTATAACCGTGGGGATAACTGTCACAATTATTGTGGCAATCGCACTCTTTAGTGTGTTCCCCTCGATTATCAGTAGCTTCGCATGTCCGACCATCAACACTACAACTGATAGTGCTGCTGTCCAAGCATGGAAGACTAGCTGCAACACTCTACAAACACAGACTACGGTAGTGCCAGTCTTAATCGCATTGGCTATCGTAATAGCTGCAATTGTAATCGTTGCAAGAATCTTGGCTTAAACCCAAGATTATTCCCCTTTTTTCAAAATATCTCACTTTAAATATAAGTAATATAAATAAGATTTAGATTCAATGTTGCATGAGCATAAACCAATCAGAAAAGATCATGAAATATGCTGTTCTTCATGTGGTATTATTTTAGAATTGATTCCAGAAACAATCGAGATGCCAATATCTAATTTTGGTGGTGAATTAGTATACCCTGGTTTAGATAAAATGATGTTAGGCCTTGGTCTTGAACGTTCAATGAATTGGAAATCACAAACTAATGAATCTATTCGAGACTATCAAAACCTATTAAATAACTTCAAGAAACTCTGCAATGCTGAAAATTTACCAGAATATGTAGCATATGAAACCATAAAGCGGTTATTAAAGAAGAAAAGAGGATTATATTCTTACAGGTTGCAAATCAAGGAGCTAATAGACGTATTACAGGATGATAACCGACTTGTTTTTAAAGTGCGAACTATAAAACTTAAATATGAAAACGCTACTCCTGTCTAGCCTTGTTTTTGTATTTTTAATCGGTATACTTTGCCTTCCTTCTGCCTCTGCACTTCCTGTTTCATATAATACTACTAGTATCAATCTAGGTCTTACTTCTGTACCTAGAAACAGTTCTAGTTATGATGTATTTCCATTGATTCCTGATAATTGGCTTTGGGCAAAGTTTGATAACAATACAGTAGATTCCAGTCCCCTATCTGTAAACTCAGCTATCACATATAACACAAATCTCAAACTTTTATTAAAATTTGAAAACTCTCTAGTTGATTCTACAACAAATGCGCATAATGCTGCGGTTGCAACTGGAAGTGCGGTTTATGGTTCAGGTCAAG
>Ga0134125_10002795_pt1 | contig 20508 bp, 12 predicted proteins | sample KB31751_FD_96464 | JGI IMG/M metagenome (GOLD analysis project Ga0134125, IMG submission 96464) | Terrestrial soil microbial communities with excess Nitrogen fertilizer from Kellogg Biological Station, Michigan, USA - KB3-175-1 | ecosystem: Environmental > Terrestrial > Soil > Unclassified ... | reverse complement strand
TCAACTCCTCGCTGCCGCTAACTATCGCCGTAGCTTCCGGCCGCTGCTCCACCCGAGCTTCAAACAACTGCGCCACATTGCGCGCGCCTTCACTCTCAAATAGCTGCACCGCGTTCCAGCCACTGAGAACCTGCTGCTGCTCACGGGCGCTCACCAGCACCGCTTCACTCACCAACTGCTCCGGGGCGCCACTCACCTCACCCAGCAACTGCACGTACTGCTCGCTCAGCCACTCCGCTGCTGCTGCACTCAGCACGCCGTCGTCATACTCCAACTGCATCGTCAAACCACTCGCTTCACTCTCGACCCGCAGCTTCAACTTCTGCCCGCCAACTCGTTCCTCCAGCCACTCGGTGATCCAACTCACATACTCAAACCCAATCCCACTACTACCCAAACCGGTTTCGCGCCAACAATCCTGATACAAACTTGCAGAAGAGATCGACTCATCGATCCATCTGACAACTTCAATAAAGCCAAAATCTTTTTCGAACCGGAAACTGATCGGCAGGTATCTTCCATAGCGTCCGAGCGCATCACGCAAATCCTCATACTTGCGACCATCAAAATAAGTCTCAACTTCAACGACCTCGGCTTCCGTGTGCCGCCACAACAACAACTGCCAAACACTCAACAGCACCGCCGCCTCACTCACTCTCTCCGCCGCAGCCACGCGCCGAATCTGCTCCACTACTTCACCCGCCACCGCGACTCGCTGCCGCCGCCACTCTCCCCCAACCGCACCGCGCTCAAGTCCCAATCGCAACTCTCTTCCCAACCCGCGCTGCTCGCGCTCCCAGTAAGCCCTCCCTTCCGCTCCTTCGTCCCGCACTTCCTTCTGCCACGCACCATAGTCCGCGTACTGCACCCGCTGCTGTGTCTCACCGTCTTCCACTCGCTGCAAATCACGCTCGTAGCCAGACCGCACCTCCGCAATCACACTCCGCACCGTCTCCCGGTCACCACACAGCGGTCTCATCCGCACTCCCAAGATCGTCTCGCCACAAACACGCCACAGCTTCACACCCCATTGGTCGCCCGCTTCGTCCCACTGCCCGCTGCGACCCCACTGCTCAATCCTCTCCTCGAGCACAGCGGTTTCTGCGTCCTCAACTTCCACTACCACTGCGCTCTCACTGCGCAACACTTGTAGCGGCTGATCCATCCCCGCCAATCGCGCAAACCCGCTCCGCAGCACTTCCTCTGCCTCTGCTACCCGCCGCACCGCGCGTTGCACTCGCTCCAACTCGAACTCTCCCTGCACTCGGACGGCGCCCCACAACCACGCCTCCCCTCTATTCTGCTGCTCACGCAGCCACACCTGCTCCTGCTGCGCCGTCAACTCGTAGCCTTCTCTAATCTCGCTTACAAACGCTTGCTCTACACTCAATGCATTCATGGCACGCGACTCAGACTAATTGACGATAGTGCTCAAGACACTCTGGGCAAAAGCGATCGCGAAAGAGATGAACGACCACGCGATGCAAAGACACGCAACGATTGGACGAGAAACTCAATTGACGGCAATAACAGGCCAATCAAAAGCACTACCGCAATTGAAAGGAGATAGGGCCACCTCAGCCCAGCCGCCAGGAAGAGACCTTGACCGTGCCAAATAAAAAGAACGATCCCAGGCGCCGCGCCGAGACAGTTAGTAGCAACCACCGTCAGCCAATTCGAACTGCTCGATTTCAAGCTCACGTTGATGGCAAAGGCAGCGATACTCGCCAACAGAGGCCACTGGAAGATGTAACTCGCGAGCGGAAAGTAGTAAGACACCACCAGCATGCACAACAGCCAGCCGATCAACGCGCCCGCACTCAGATCTTTAAAACTGCAATTCGTTGCGCCGATCCGGTAGATGAACACAATCAACGCCACGTTGAGCGCAGTTAACCCGATCAAAAGAGGAATCCCACGCTGTTGTATTTCACTTTCACTAAAGTAGAGATTGAGTCCGACTCCAATCAGCGTAGTCATGAGTACTGTGCAGACTGCACTGACGAAGAAGAGGAGGAGACCCAATGTCGACCAGCCCAGCGATAGACTGCGTCTCCTCCATCCCCAAACGAGTACCCCAACCGACAATAAGGAGATCACCAATGCTATGGGCCGAACAAACCCTTCAGGGTAGGAGATGAGCACTCGACCCAGACCCTCAAAAAAGACGGCGTTTCCGGGTGGTCTCTGGTTGAGTTCGAGATTGCCGAAGTGGCTGGTTAGAGCTAGTGCGTATGAGCCCTGGTGCTGGATACTTCTGAGGTCCACGGTGTCAAGACTGTCGTTTGCGGAATGGTAATTTTCCAAGCCGCCAATGTACGCAAAGTTGAATCCCGGTACTCCCCTGTTTTTGAAAAAGGTGAAATCGGTGTTGTGGGGAAGGGCGCCATAAATCTGCTGGTTAAGAGAATTAGTGAACGGGAAAGGCGCTACTTTGCCAAACTCCTTCATGGTCCAATAATTATTATCGCCGGTCTCAAACATGAAGACCGGCCCTCTGCTTCCGCGCGCGTCAAAGTTGAGAACCAAGCCAATCTCCGGAAAAAGCGAACTCTTAATGAACGTTCTTGCTCCATCGAATCCCACTTCTTCTCCGTCTGAGATGAGCAACACCACATCACGCTTCAAGGCCGATCTCGCTTTGAGGGCGGCCGCCGTTTCAAGCAAAGTAACCACTCCCGAACCGTCATCACTGGCCCCGAGACTTTGCGGGACCGTGTCGTAGTGCGCCGCTAAAAGGAGAGTGCCCTTACCCGGTTCAGTGCCCGGCAGCCGCGCTACGATATTTTCGAATTTGAGGACCTTGGTCGAAGTCTGATCTCTTCGCTCCGACACTTGCAGCTCCGGCCGTAGCTCGAGCTTCGTCAACACACCGACAATGTAGTCTCGAACGGTGTCGTGAAAGGGGGAACCGACTGGATGGGTCCGGGTGGCAAGCACCTTCAGATGCTCGAAAGCGCGCTCCGCTGAAAACTCAGAGAGCGGAGCGTTGGCGCTTACCACTTCAGGTGGGCGGTGAAGATAAAAGGCAAGAAAGACGACTGGCGTAAGGATGAGAAACAAGACGAACCATGGACCGATCGCACTTTTCATTTCGTTTTGTACAGGATCCAGAGTTAACTTGGGATGCACCCGTCGCTGTCAGAGTCTTCAACTTACAAAGCCGGAGGAACGACTGCAGTTTATTGCGGAGATGTATGCGAAGTAACTTCTTACACAAGATTCAAGTTAGGTAGAAACATTCTTTCTTACCGAAAAGTCTTTCAGAAGTGATGCTTCTTGCCTGGCAGGTTTCGACCAGCTTGTTTGAGTCGACAATTGGGTTTGATTCGTCCGTGTACTTAATGCTCAGAGCATAAGTCAACCAGGGCTCCTGGCCCATGGCATAGACGTACACTTCATTACAGTTGAATTGATTAACGATGTCCAGACCCTTCTCATAGTTCGATCCGGAAAATCTTCTCGACTGGTCCATACCGCGGTCGAGACTGGTCAGGAGTAGTGGACCATAGAGCCAGGACATCGGAGCGCCATCACATTCCATACCGAGGAACAATACATTCACGTCACCGAGAGTGTCGTAGATATGCTTGTAGAGAGCCGGCTCAAGATTATTTGAGTCAGCGGCAAACAGGAATGTCTTCTCTTTCAGCCTAATAAGATGGGCCATCTTACTTCCGATATTAAGATCGCAATGCTCTCCGAGAAACGGCAGCCCCGTAATAGTTCCACCTGGAATATGCAGTTGTTCCATTTCGTCAATCTCAATCACATTTGAGAAGCCGAGATGGTTGAGGATCATCTTCAACGAGGGATCCTCCAGCGATCCTCCGCGACTTCGAGGCACCACCACGTTTCCAACCTTATGGCGTAACTGTAACAACGATTCGAACATGACATGGTCCTGGTGGCTGTGCGTGATAAGCACGTAATCGATCTTGGGAGGCAGGTCCATGAAGGTGTACCGGTCGATGCCGTTGTTGTAGAGATAACTAATCGCCGGATCCGTCATGATGCTTACTTCACTCGTCTCAAGCAGGACGGTAGCGTGACCGTAGTAGCGGAGTCTGATTCCCTCTCCTTCGTATCGACTCTGTGGTGGTGGAACTTCTTCGGTGAGGAATGTCTTGAAGATCTCCTCTTCGTGCGGTTCGAGACGTAAACGCTCCACGATCGCAGCATACGGTTGTGGTTCCCTCCGAAGAACAAAAAGCGAATCAATGCGCTCATCAGCAAATGGGACATTCCAATGAAGCTTCTTCTCATCGGGCAGACGCGGCGTACTCAGCGCGAAGGCGCGACCATCTTCTTCGATTAACGAAATGGAGATACTTTGCAGTGCCGGATCGTAGTATTTGCTTCTGTATAGCAGACCTTCGAGATAGCGAATCGCGGGATTGTTGTTAAGGTCGTAGACGAGCTCGACGTATCCTCTCAGGTTCTCAGGGACACTCGGATACAAGGGTTCGAGACTGTAACCTTTTGCTTGAGACTTGAGAATTTGATCCAGGCGTTTGACCGAGTCGGCAAACTCGATCAGATGGGCTTGTTCTTTGGTCGTTTTGGTGATCAGCGCCTTGATGTCGCTCACCCGACCGCCGTTGTAGTCAATGAATGGACCACCGAGTAAAGCTGGATTCTTGACCGCGTTCGCATGTATTTGCGGCGCGGCGACATACGACTTCATGATGTTCAGATGAAGGTTGGCGATATTCATTGCCGCAGTTTGTGGCGCGATCAAGAGAGGCCAGGCGTACCACTGATTGAATAGCGGTTCTATCATTACATTCGGCTTCAGATAATACTTGCCGTTATTCGTAGTCATCTCTATTCACTCCCCTCTGGAGAAAATCCATCAATAGTTTGTACTAGAAGTGGATATTGATACAGGGATGAGGTCGCCGCCGGGACGGTAGCGACTGGTGATTCTCATGGTTCGGGTTTACCTGATTTGACCCGGTCGCTACCGCTCTTGGTACTGACCTCGTCCAGGTAGATTCAGAAATGCTTACGGCGAGATCAGGCGCGAACAGTTTCGAGGTAAGGCGCCAGGTCCTTAAGTATAGCTTGCAGCGCTGAGGACTGCGCCGTGTGCAGGAAAAAATGGCCGCCGGGAAACATACGCAAGGAAAAATGTTCCTTCGTTTCTTCTTCCCACAATTGCACCCGGTCCTCCGGAATTTCCGGATCTTCCGATCCGCCAAAGGCTGAGATTGGAATTTCCAGAGGTAGACCAGGTTGGTAGACGTAAGTCTCACAAACCGCGAAATCGGCGCGAACAGTCGGAAGCATGATTCGCATCAGCTCAGTGTCATTCAGGACCTGTGGAGAGATGCCGTTAAAAGATCGTAACTCTTCGATGAGGTCTTCGTCAGAAAGTGTCGAACGCATGATCTCGCGCTCACGATGTCGCGGCGCTCCACTGCCACTAAGAAAGAGGTGCCGCGGCTTTTGCATCCCACGAGCGCGGAAGTAGCGAGCTAGTTCGAAGCTGATAATGGCTCCCATACTGTGACCGAAAAATACAAATGGTTTATTAAGGAAAGGTCTCAGTTCGATGGCAACGTCGTGGATCAGGGTTGGGAGCGAAGTGTAAGGAGGTTCAAACATGCGGGCGCCGCGACCTGGAAGTTGAATACCGAGCACTTCAAGCTTGGTTGGTAACGCCTGAGCCCATGGTGCAAATGCATGGGCGCTGCCTCCGGCGTACGAAAAGCAAAACATTCGCATCAAGGCGTTTTGGCGTGGTTCGAAATTTATGACCCAAGATTTTGCCACTTCGTCTCCTGGTTTTTTTGATTCCGGTGACTACACGACGGCCATGCTTATTGACTCTGCTTCGGCCATGCTCCTATTAAGCGTTGCGTAGTAGCCATTCATAGCGATGAGCTCATCGTGCGAGCCTCGCTCGATGATGCGACCTTCCTCGAGTATCAAAATAACATCGGCATTTCGAATTGTCTGCAATCGATGTGAGATGACAATGCGCGTCCCACCCCAGGTGTTTAGATGATCGTCGATCTCCTGCTCGGTCAGCACATCGAGGTGGCTGGTCGCTTCATCCAGAAAAAGAATCGAAGGGTCATGAACGATGGCGCGCGCAATGGCAATTCGTTGCCGCTGGCCACCTGAAAGCGAGGCGCCTGCTTCACGCGCAGGCGTGTCGTAGCCCATCGGCATTCGCATGATGTCATCATGGATCGAGGCCAGGCGCGAGGCCTTAACAACTTTCTCAAACGCAATATCAGGATCGTTGAAGGCAATGTTCGCCCCGATCGACTCTCCAAATAAAAACGACTCCTGCAGCACTACGCCACACCGTTGGCGCAGCGAACGATAGTTTAAGCTTTCCAAAGGCATACCGTCGTAATAGATTTTGCCCTCGGTGCTTTGATAAGCACCGAGCAGCAACTTGATCAGTGTGCTCTTTCCCGATCCAGTGCGGCCCACCAGCGCAATTTTCTGTCCTGGTTCAACAGTGAATGAAATATCGCGCAGGACGTAAGGAGAGTTTGGTCCATATCTAAAGCCCAAGTTCTCAACAACGATGCGACCAGTAACACTGGTGACCTCCTCGACTGTGTGCGGATCCTGCTCCGTCGCCGTGTTCAATACATCAATTACGCGATCGATATACGCGGGCGCTTCCTGGAGTTTCTGAGCGCTGGCCACTACCTGGGTGAGCCACGAAAAAAACGTCACCGCGATTGCGTTTTGAGCCAGCATCGCGCCGAGGCTCACCTGGTTGTTCAATACCTGCAGAGCCCCCACCCACAGCAACACAATTGGTGAAAAGGAACGCAGACTCGCCATCAACGTGTCGATCAAGACGGTGAGATGATTTCGTCGGAGCGAAAGACCAAGGCTTGTCAGATAGAGTTTATTCCAACCCCGCAGCGCGCGGTCTTCAGAGCCTGATGCTTTTAAGGTGTCCAATCCCGACAGGGCTTCCAATAAATAGGACTGCGCCGTCGTCTGCGCCGCCAACTCACTTTGAGAGAGGTCATACACTCTTCTTCTGGTCCCGTAAAGAAAACCCATCTGCAAGAGCCCGAGGCCCAGAACCAAAAGACCGAAGATCGGGGCCTTTATTAAGAGGACAGTCAGGTAAATCAGAACGAGACTGCCAAAGAGGACAATTACGATTACGTGGACCGTCAGTAGTTCTCGTATCCTCTGCACGAGCCCGCCGCGCATGAGGACATCGCCGTGTGTGCGCTGGTGGAAGAAGCTGAGGGGCAAAAGTGTTAAGTGTTCGATAAAGCTCGGCATCATTTGGGCGTCGATGCGAGCGGTCAAGTGAAGCAGCAGCGTGAGTCTAAGATAGCTCGTGACCAGTTGCGCGATCACTACGACTACCATGCCGATGCCGAGGATCGGCATCAGCGAAACAATTCTTAGCGGAAGAATCTTATCGACGAGAATTTCCGTCATGACCGGCAGCGCCAGGCCCAGTATCAAAAGCAGAAACCAAACGCCGGTGATCTGGATCAGGATGCTGCGAGCGTTGGAAACATAATCGATGTATTGACGCCAAAGATAGCTGAGATAAAAGCGCCAGGAAGAGCTAACCGAACTAGCCTGACCTTTGAATCTAAGTCCCGGCTTGATAGCCAGGGCTTTGCCGGTGAACAGTTCGGCAAATGTTTCGCGGTCCATTTTCACACGACCGATTGCGGGATCGATGATGGTCGCGTGCCGCGACTTGAACCGCTCAACGACTACAAAATGGCTCGAGCTGAATTGCGCAATAACAGGATAGTCAATATGAGGGAGCTCAGCCGGTTGTATGCTCAGGACGGTAGTGCTCAGTTCATAAGATTGTGCCAACTTCGCAAGGGCCTCGATCGAAACACCGTCACGATCCACGGCAAGCCGTTCGGGAAACTCGGAGAAGTGGACCCTGTGACCAAAGTAACCCAGCACCATCGACACACAGGCAGCTCCGGTTTGTCCCACTCCGAGCTGTAGCACGACCGGCACTCGCCGCCGTCTTCCGAGAAGCACAACGTCGAAACCGGTTAAGAGAAAGCCCCAGATTTTCAATGCCGCCAGGCTTTTCAACAGTAGCCGAAATCGTGAATGTTGTTTCACTGTGTGTTTTTAATCGTGGAAAAAACTACCAATGAATGGAAAGAACGAGCCCAGGCGACGTGTAGTCAACAGGTAATTGACGTCGACCTGGCGACCATTCGTTAACCCCGGCGAAGTTCCCGCCGGAGCCGCTTCCAACTTCATGATTGCCACAGCTGACAGATCTGAAATGGACGACATCGCGTCAGCAGTGAGGGCAAACTCACTTGCTGCGGCTGTGCGGTCGAGAGGTTTTGCCCTCGCATCGACGATTGGCCCGCTTAGTTGTCGACCATCCAGGTCAAACGACAAGTTTTGGCCGCGGGCCAGGTGCGAAACCATGGGAGCTGGAAAGAACGCGACCACAACCAGGCCGCGTGCTTCTGCGTCTGACTTATCGCGCCAATCTGCAATTACACCTGTGCCCGTTGAATAGACCGGTACTCGCAGAAAGAGGGCGGCAACTCCCGAGAAGAGCAACAGGAGCAAAAGAGCCCACGAGCCGGCAAAACTTTTGGTTGTAACAAACCAGGGCAGGAACAGGAAATTGGGGTCTTGCCGTTCCGGTCGATGGTTTGTGCTGCTGCGTTTTTGATCCATTGCATTCATTGTGAACGTCGGAGGCGACGGGGCTCGCCTCCCCTACGTAGCAGATCAATGAACGGCTTGACTGGCAGCCGCTGCCGCGTCCATCTTTTTTCTGAGGCTCAGTGGACGCATATCAGTCCAGATCTCCTTGATGTGGGCGAGGCATTCGGCCTTGGTGCCGTTCTTGCCTTCGTCGTTCCAACCTGGGGCGTTTTCTCTGTGTGCCGGCCAGATCGAATATTGCTCTTCATGATTAAGGACAACTTTGTAGATTGTCTTGTCTTCTTCTTCGTCTCGGTTCATGTCTTATCTCCTTAAGTTTGGCTGTGTTTAGTTAGAATTGGTTCAACTGCGTCGTGGGCGCCTTACCCGGCCCGCGCACTGCGTGCAACTTCTGTTTGGTCAAGCTTTACTACGTAATCTCTCTCAATAATGAGTCGACTTTGCAGGGCCACGGTGGAAAGCATCAGCGAGACTCGTTCGCTATCATTGAGCGTCCTGTCGAAGATGCCTTCGAGGCTCGCAAACGGCCCGGCGATGATCATTACGCGATCACCAGCGGTGAGTTCATCGTTAAAGCGAACGAAGCCGTCTTCTCCGATCCGCGACTTGATGAGAGATATCACCGCATCGTCAACTGCAGCAGGTTTGTTTCCGAAGCTGACTACAGTTTGCACGCCTCTCGTAAACGTGATCTTGTGCAGCGCTTCGGACGGGAAGCGCGCAAAAAGATAGCGCGGGAACAACTGTTTGACTACGCGTCGTGTTTTTTCTAACCGGCGGGATTTTGCTCTCGCGCAAGGGTTCAATGTTTCGATTCCCCACGCCTTCAAATTACTCTCCGCCCTGAATTCTTGCTTTGGACGAGTATAGACCGCATACCAATTCGGTAAAGTTTCGGGTCTTGCATTGTTATTCATTTTGCCTCCCGTAGCTCAGAGCCCTGCCAAAAGAAATTCATGACTATGGAAGTCGTTAGGGTGGAAAGAGAGCACGAATCCATTGGCGGCGCCTTGAGCATGCCGTCGTTTAGTCACTAGTTGTGATCTTGAAAGAACGAAGCGGTGAGATGAATTCCCAGTGAGAGCAGAAGCTAGCGTGGATACACGCTACCTGAAGCTCTTACTTCTTGAGATGCTCTCACAATGAAACATCGGGAATCACTCAAATCACTTCTGGGCAGGGAGTCACTTAAATCACTACTGGGCAAGAGAGGGGGGCGGAAATCGCTTGGAGATTGCGATGCTGACGTTTTTTGGGAGGAACCTCAGCAAATCGCGAAAGCCAACCTTAAACAGAGCTACCGCACTTGAGTGCGCTCCAGGTGCACTCGGCCAATTAGATAAGAATCGAAAGTAACGACGATCCAAAGAGCAGATCGTCGAGGCACGTTAAAGACAAAAAGGCGCTCATTGCCTCAATGAGCTATATACCGAACTATACAAACTTGAGGAGAATTTGTTGGGAAAAGAACCCGAGACAATTAACTCAATATGTCCTTGTGGCCCTATGGTGAGGTCACGGTCGGTCATCTGTCAATAGAAATCTGACGAGATTTTGAAAAATTACCAAACTCCCTGCCGGGTTACGACGCGAAAAAATGCCTCTCTCTTCATCTCGACAGTGGCGTTTGAGATTAAGTCATTGAGCCTTTGCCGCCGTTACGCTAGAATGCAAATCGAAAATCCGCAGTGACTCGGGCTAACTAAAAAGTTCGTTTTAAGGGCGGTAGCTTGCCCAATCCCGATGTCTCGCGCGAGTCCTTTCATTCATAACTTCCGCAGCTCCGACCTCAAAGCACTCCGAAACGCAAGCAAGATCACAAGAGGTTCAAATGTCCAATAACATCATCGGGATTTCCTGTTTTTTTCACGATGCCGCCTGCTGTCTGCTCAAAGACGGAGTGCTCATCGCTGCGGCGGAAGAGGAGCGCTTCTCGCGTAGCAAACATGACGCAAGCATTCCTAAGCGCGCATTCAACTACTGCCTCGAAGAAGCCGGGTTGACTATCGATGAAGTCGATTGCGTTGCCTATTACGAGGAGCCTACGAAGAAATTGGCTCGGCAAATATCGATGATGCTGCCTGGCCTGGCGTCTGAGAAGAAGATGATGGTACGGCTCGATCCACATCGAGCGAAACGTGAGATCCGGGAAATTCTGGGCTACGAAGGGTTGATCGAGTACGTGGGCCATCATCAGGCTCACGCCGCTAGCTGTTTCTACTATTCGGGTTTTAATGAAGCAGCAATTCTCACCGTGGACGGTGTGGGCGAGTGGGACACGACCAGCTATGGAGTCGGCAAGGGCAAGGACCTCGAGATTCTGGAGACAGTGGAGTTCCCACACTCGCTCGGTCTGCTCTACAGCACAATCACCGGTTACCTGGGTTTCGAGGTAAATGAAGGTGAGTACAAAGTGATGGGACTTGCACCCTACGGCCAACCGCGCCACGCCGACCTGATCAGGAAGCTGATCATCAATCAACCCCGCGGCCAGTATCTCCTTGACTTGCAGTATTTCGACTTCAAGTCTTTTCAGCGAATGTACTCCGACAAGATGTTGAGTTTGTTTGGTCGTCCGCCGCGGCAGCCAAGGACGGAGATCCTCGACTTCCATAAAGATCTGGCGCGAAGTCTTCAGTTCGTGCTCGAGGAACTGCTAATGGACAAGCTCAAATACCTGCACGAGCTGACCGGCAGTGAGAATCTTTGCATGGCGGGCGGTGTGGCCCTTAACTGTGTCGCCAATGGAAGAATCAAACGAGAGGGTCCTTTCAAACAAATGTTTGTCCAGCCTGCCGCAGGCGATTCGGGCGGCGCGCTCGGCGCGGCCGCGATTGCGCACCAACGCCGCGCCAACGGGGAAACGAAATCCTTAATCTTTAACCACGCCTATCTTGGACCAGCGTTCACCAGTGAAGAGGTGGCGTCTCTGGTTGAGTCGACAGGAGTTAAGGCGCAGGACTTCCGTGGTCGCGAAGTTGAGCTCATCGAAGCCGTCGCGCAAAAATTGGCCGCCGGCAAAATCGTCGGTTGGTTTCAAGGCCGGATGGAGTTTGGACCACGCGCGCTGGGGGCACGCTCGATTCTGGCGGATCCGCGCGGCGAGAAAATGCAGGATCGCATTAACTCGATCATCAAACAGCGCGAATCGTTCCGTCCTTTTGCGCCCGCGGTGCTTGAGGAACGTGCTGCCGCCCACTTCGATCTCGATCATGTGTCGAGATACATGCTGGAAACCTGTCAGGTGAAGTCACCCATAAAACTGCCAGCTGTCACGCACGTTGACGGATCGGCCCGCGTGCAAACTGTCGATGAGGAAACCAACCCACGATTTGCTCGACTCCTGCGCGCCTTCGAACGACTGACCGGTTGTCCGATCCTGCTCAACACCTCATTCAATCTCAATTACGAGCCTATCGTCTGCAACCCGATTGATGCGCTCATCTGTTTTATTCTCTCCGGTCTCGACACGCTCGTGCTCGAAGACTTTATCATCGACCGTTCGGGCATCAGCGAAATGGCCGAGCTTGTATTGCGCAGAACCGCGCAAACTCGCCCCGACGCGATCACTTACAAAACCTACACGCTTTTCTAAAAATCCTATGAACTACGACTACCGGCTATTAAAAAACACTGCCGACCGGCTCGCGCATTCGTTCGAGTCAGAGGAAGGCGAACGCATACTCAGACTTATTACACAACTATCCAGGTTTCAGGCCCGGGCCGGCTCCGTTGCCGAAGAACCGAACAAACCCGCTAACCCGCCCGGGAAGCCTCGCGTCGGAACCTGGGAAGCAGCGGACGAACCCAATGGGCGCTCCTTCGTTCGAGTAAATGCAGGAGAGCGATGGTACCTTTGGGCCAACGTGCAGAAAATTCCTCCGAAAGGTTCACGCCGGCGCGTGGTGCTGCTGGGCGAGTCCGTGGCGCGCGGATATCTCTACGATCCACAGTTCAATCCAGCGCTGGCGTTGCAGGAAATATTCAACAACGCCTGCGGACCTTCCGCAGTCCAGGTCGTGGATCTGGCTCGTACCGATCTGGGGTACGACCGATTGCAAAACCTGCTCCCTGCGGCGCTGCACCTTGAGCCTGACGCACTCGTCATATTCTCCGGCAACAACTGGCACCCCTTCGATAAGCCCTCTAACGAAGAGATCCTCAACATGTCGTCTGTGCTGCGAGAGACGGGTTCGTGGCGTGCCGTCAGAGAGGCGTGTGAGTCGGCCCTGGCCGCGAAAGTCAAACAGATGCTTCGCTCTCTGAAAGAGATCCTTAAGGACCGCCGGATCCCGGTTGTTTTTGTTCTACCGGAGTTTAATCTCGCTGACTGGCGAACGGAATGCGACTCTCCACTACTCCTCAATAACGAGGAAACAGAAAGATGGCTGGGCGCGAGATGCGAAGCTGAGCAGTTTCTTCAAGGCAATCAGTGGGAGAAAGCCGAACCTTTGGGACATCGTCTGATGCAAATGGACCAGGGCACCACTGCCGCTGGTCCAAACATTCTGGCCGAGGTTAGTCGTCGACGGGGAGATCTTGAGACGACAAAAACGTTTCTCGAGATGGCTCGTGATGCCAGTGCTTGCTGGCCTTTCGTGCAGTCTCCTCGCTGCTTCTCAGTGATACATAAGGCGTTCCGCGAAGAAGCACCCGCCCATGGCGTTCACATAGTTGACCTGCCACGCGAGTTCACCAGACACCTGGGTGGCGAGGCCTCAGACCGCCGGCTATTCCTTGATTACTGCCACCTCACTCTCGAGGGCATTAAGGTCTCAATGGCCCACACTGCTGAAACCCTGCTGCCGCTGCTGAACTATCGAAGCAAACCCTGGAAACAACTGGCCCAGGTCGACATGAAAGTAGCGGCCAAGGTGAATGCGGAGGCACACTTCCTCGCTGCTGTGCATAACGCAAACTGGGGACAAAGTATCGACGTCGTTCGACATCACGTGCGCACGGCCCTCGAATACGATCGTGGCGCCGCGCGCATGATGCAGCTCTTTTTGGACTTTCACATCCGGCGGGTGCCTTCGACTCTGTGCCAGAGCTTCGATGCTCTCTGCCAGTTGAATAGCATCGCTGCGATCACCTTATTCCAAAATCATGAAGTCAGCCGTAAATTCTTGAACACTAAGCTAATCACCGCGGTGGTCGATGAACTGGAGCACGCTGGTATTCCCACTCGAGCTTCTATCGAGAGTCTCATGATCAAGAAACACGACGTTCAGAATGGCGGCGTGAACCTGGTGAACACCTTCTACTCAACTGGCTCATTCTCACGCTCGCTAATGGATAATCGACCTGAGTTCTTCAAAGCTACTACAAGAAATACGACGTTGCCGCTCGTTTGTGGCAAACCTCAGCAATTGAATTTTACACTCACCATGAAAGCGCCGGATGTCAGGCCGGATCAAACGATCTCCTTACGTCTCAATGGCGCTCTCCTGATCGAGCTCCCTGCAACCGCGCGCTGGAATACTTCAAGGTTCTCCGCTCCAGCACGATTGGTCCGCACCGGACTCAATCAGATTGAGATTCATTGGCCCATGTCGGCGTGGTCGGGCGAGACCCACAGAGAACATGTTGCCGAATGTCTTGAAGCTGGTGAAACAGTGGAGATCACTCCCATGTTCGGGTTGATACACTCTTTTCGCGTGTCCTCGGACCGGTGATGGTCCATCCAATCTGGTTTGTAGGCAGGAATAACGAGAGGACATCTTCGGCAGTTAACCTGACCTTACCGTCCGGCGCAACGTTAGATCGGCAAACACCTTCCAAACTCCATCTTAATAATTCGATCGGCAACGTGGTAATAACGATCGTCGTGACTGATAACGAGCACCGTCTTGTTTCGCGCTTTTAGCTCCCGCAAAATCTGGGTATAAAAAATCTGCTTGAAGAGCGGGTCTTGATCCGCTGCCCACTCGTCGAACACATAGAACGGCCGATCGTCCACGTAAGCAGTGAGTAGCGCCAGGCGCTTGCGTTGACCTTGAGATAGGGCTGTGGTCGAGAATAGACCTCCTTCGATACGCACTTTGTGATCGAGTTGAAGTTGACTCAGGTATCCCTGCGCCAGTGTATCGAGATTGGGGATGTGCGAGCTTCTAATCCGCTCAAAAAGGTAAAAGTCGGAGAACACCGCTGAGAAAAGTTGTCGATAGGCTTCTCGATTGTCGTCAGTGATCGATTTTCCGTCCAACTGAATTTTTCCGGTCTCGGGAATATACAGTCCGGTTAGAAGTTTCGCGAAAGTAGACTTACCACTGCCGTTGCCGCCGGTCAGAAACACCACCTCTCCGGGCCTGAAAGTCAGACTCAATGGGCCCAGGGTGAAGTCGCTGTCGGCCTGCTCGTGACGATATGCGTGCGTGACGTTTTCCAGTTCCAGTTGCTCCCACATTGCCTGCACATCCGCCTGCGTGTCGTGCCCGTTACTTTTCGGTTTCTCTTGAGTGAGCGTCAGTCCCAGATCCTCCAATTTCTCCAGCGCGACTTTGCTTTGGCTGAGTGCCGGAAGCAAGTTTACCAGGCCTCCAATCGGCCCCATTATGTAAAGGATGATGAGCACGTATCCGGTGAGAGTTGGACCATCAATCTGCGTCAGCAAGGGCAAGCCGAAGAGCAGCAGGCCGAGGTAGATGAAATATAGAATCTTGCCCCAGCCCTCCGCCGCAATGTACGTGGTCATGCCGGCGAGGTTATATCGTTTGACCGTCGCGGCGCTGCTACTAAGGTCATGTTCATAAAACTCACCGCGCCGCAAGCGGTGGAGTTTGAGCTCTTTGTTGCCATCAATCAATGCCCGGAAATGCCCAAACATCAGGTCAGACTCCTCACGAGCGAGACGAAGCAGATGGAAAGCTCTTCTGGTGGGCAGGCGATGACTCAAAATTCCCAGCGCCATAAAGGCGACCAGCGTCAGAAGCAAAAGCGGTGAGAGCCAACCGATATACAACAGACAGCAGATAATAGTCGTCAGACTGATGCTGATGAGCGGAACGTTAAGGAGCGCATTGGCGATAGTGCTCGCATCCGTCGTCAAAGCAGCGAACAGCCGTGCCGGTCCGATCTCTTCCAGCCGCCGCAATGGCGCGCTCAAAATGTTGGCACACATCTGCAAACGGAGATTAAGAATTGTTTCCTGTGAAAGATGAAGTAAGACTACCTGAGAGCCGACGCGGGTCAGGAGCAACAGCAGACAAAGCAAAACGTACAGCAGGATGAGAGTTCGTGAAGGAAGCGAGGCATGGCCCAATGCTTTGTGGACCAGAGCAATCAATCCGGCGCTGCACAGACCGCTGAGAATACCCCCCAACACCGCGAGTAAAGCGATGCTCTTCGAATGGCGCCAAAGAAACTGTATGAGTTTCATGTCAAAAACTAAAACGCACTTGTAAATCTAAACGTCGCGGCGTACTTGCGGTCGCGTTAGCCAGGCCAAAGAGAGGCGAATTAATATTGCCTATGAATGACCCAAAGTTCGTCTTGTTAAAGATGTTCTGACCCGAAACAGAGACAGTTAGCGCATTGCGCTTCGGCCCCGGTTTGGCAGCTTTGCCGGCTTTATCTGAAGAGCCGGCAAATAAGTTGAAGCGGAATGTTTTTGCTGCTCGCAGGTTGACCTGGAAGAAGGTTGGTCCACGCCCGAAATTGCGCGGGATGATCGCTTGTCCCGATTCAGGATTGGGATCAAAAGCACCGAACCGGGTTACGACAACACCAGGTTTACTGAGATCCGCGGCTAAGGCCGGACGCTCGGTGAAGACACCATCGCCGTTCGTGTCGCGTCCGGTAGTGATGTTGAAGCGGTTAGCCGACGCCAGCCTGATTAAAGAATTGAAGGTTAATCCCCAGGGTCCGCTGTACGTCATGCCGATGTTGGAGAAGGCGTGAATGTCATTCAGGTCACTTCCGTAATCTGACCTGAGATCGTAAGAGTTCATCGGGAAGCTCATTGGCCCATCACCATCGTTCGTTTCTTTACTGAGCCCAATTAGAGCGAACGCGGACAGTTTTTTCAGCAGCTGAGTGTTGAGATTGACAAAGAGTGTGTTGTCCAGGTTGGTTGAAGTGGTTTCAAAACTGAAGATGTTCCCGGCGTCTCTGAACGGGCGCACGCCACTGCCCGGCATTCCCGGATTGAATGTGCCGGGCAGTGGCGCATTGACGTTACGTGAGCGCAGCAGATGCACGTCACGTTCATAAATATGCGTGACACTTAAAGTGGCGCCCTTGGCCAACTGTTGCTCAACACTAAGCATGGCCTTGATTGAATATGGTTGATTGAGATGTGCATCGGCGCGTCTAATCGTCTGCGGGACTGCGCCAACTACCAGCAGGTCAGTTGGAGGAACGACGGGAAAGAAGTTTGGATTATTGATAATGAACTGTTGCTGATCGATGCCGTTGAAGCGATGCGTCAGCAAGGTCAGGCTTTCAGCGTAGCTGTAATAAAAAATCCCCGCGCCACCGCGAATCACGGTTTTGGGTTGCTTCGCGTTAGCAGTTCCTGGCGCCCACGCGAAGGACAGGCGTGGTCCAAGATTGATTTTGTCACCAACGTTCGTCTGTGCCTGAGCGCGCAGCCCGAATGAGAGCGTGAAGTTTGAACTGACCCGCCAATCGTCCTGGAAAAAGAGATGCAGGTCGAACCTGCGCGCGCTTGCTTCCGGATTGCCACCGGCAATTGAGAACTGGGCCGGGCGCGCACCGGGCACGCCCTGGACCACTTGCTGGTACTGTGCCAGCGACGAGAACGTAAACGTGCCGCCGAAATTTGTGGGCGCGATGTCCTTAAGAAAAAATCCACGAAAACGCGCGCCCCCTTTCAACGCGTGTTGCCCTTTTAGCCACGACGTCGTGTTCTGCAATTCAAAAAGGTGTGACACTTCGTTCGAAAGACCGAACTGCGCTCCGCCATCGATGAAAGCCTCGAGCACGTTGATGGTGGGAATTGAATTGTCGCCCGTCTTGTCCGTGACGTCATAAACGTACTGGAAGCGCGTCTCGTTCAGGACGGTCTTGCTGAGCAGTGCCGTCTCGGTGAGTTGCAGAATGGCGGCGGCGCCCGACTGGTCATAGGCTCGCGAGGGCAGCGAGAAACCCCCGACACCGAGGTTTTTGTAATTGGCTCGAATATAGTTAAAACGCGCTACCACGGTGTGTTTTGGATTGAGCTGAAAATCGACGCGCGTCGAAAAGTTGGTACGCTGTTGCGGCGTTACCACAACCTGGTTGACAGGTGTGGGATTGAACGACGAATCGAGAACCGTTGCCGTGACCACTGCATTCTCGGCGATCTCGCGCCGGTCGAAATCTACAAAGAAAGAGGATTTGCCTGCGTGCAACGGGCCGCTGAAACTGCTTCCATAAAGGCGCGTCTGAGCCGAGGCGCGATTTGGGGCGAACGGATTACGTCCGTTTAAGCTTTCGTCGTTAAATGTCATGAAGGCTTGCCCAACGAATTTGTTCGATCCTGGCTTGGTGAAGATATCGATCCTGCCAAAGCCGAAGAAATCCTGTTCGGCAGACAGTGGATTGGCGTTAATGCGAATTTCGCGGATTGAAGCTTTCGACGGAAGTTTACCGCCACTGAAACCATCGACGGTGAGCTGACTGATATTTGGTCCATCCCCCGGGCCGACGAGTGCTTGAAGATCGGTCGCCAGTTGGTCGGGGTCATCAGACAACATATCGAGGTCTGAGCCGCTCAACACGATCTGACTCGCACTGTTCTCCGGATCTGTGCTGATACGGTGGCGTTCGTTTTGCACCGTTACCTGTTCTCGTAGCCTTATGGTTAAGAGGATATCGAGTGTTCTTGACTGGCCGGCAACGATGATCAGATCCGGGTTTTCATAAGCAGCAAAGCCGGTCATGGCCGCTATTAGGCTGTATTTGCCTGGCTTTAGATTTTGGAAGACGTACTCGCCCGCGCTATTTGCGACCGCGGAAGTTTGTTTACCATCAGTGTCGGTAACGCTCACAGTCGCGCCAGCGATCAAAGCTCCCGCCTCATCTGTAATTCGGCCACGTAAGCGTCCGCTGCGCTCCTGTGCGGTGATCGTCATCACGCCAAACAAAAGCATGGCGATCAGGACAAAAGTCCGTTCGGTTAGCGTATGAGTAGAGAGCATCAGCAACCTCCGCGAGCGGTTTCCTTTCGGTTTTGGTTATGCGGCGGCTTGAGTGAGGAACTTTTTCTGGGCTTTGCTGCTTACGTAGTTACGGTGCAACACCACTTGGCAATGCGAGCGAGACATTGAAGTCGCGTCCCTGTGATTGCTGCGTGTGCTGTTTCAAGAAACTTTCAACACCGGCGACGAGAATGATCGCATTGACGAGAGCAGAACCTGGTCCAACCGTGGTCGATGCGAGTATCCCGTCACCTACCTTTAACTCAGCGAGCGCGAGCGGGGGTTGCTGCTCGACCATCTGTTGAACTGTTCCCTTCTGGTCTGTGCTCAACAGTCTCGATACTTGAGGAGACAAGCGACGCAACATCGAATCGTTCTTGACGACTATCGTGAGCGGCTGCTTGCTTGGGATATCGTTGATCTTGATTTCACCACGACCAACATCTACAGCCGTAACGAACCCGCCAACCGTGCGAATAGAACCGAAGACAATCTCTTCCGCCACTAAACGAGTGCCGTTATCGCTCTTGTTAACCAGCGCGCGAAGCCTGTCGCCTACCTTCATCTCGTTTATCGAACTTGGCTTGGCATCGCTGTACTTTATTGAATCCGGCGCATAACGACGGATGAGACTTCCAGTCGTCGCTAGGGTGAGTGACTTTGATCCTTCGGAAGACTGCGTCAGGAGAGTGATTTCGTTTGTCTCTGGTTTCAGCGCGGTGACGACGCCCTCGATACCGCGGCTCGTCCATTCTGCACGGTCACGCTGTTTCTTCCGGGCAATCTCTTCGCGATTGATCACGATTACACCGCGTGCGCTCAGTGCTTTGCCTGGTTCGGACGTACTGCCGCGTGCAATCACGCGATCGCCGACGTTGATGTCTGTGAGACTGATGGGAGTCGCCTTGTCGAGCGTCGTCTCGCCTGGTGGTACGCGCCGATAGACGGTCTTCTCGTCACACTCGACAGTGACCTGTGCGCCTTCTGCGGTCTTTAAGATCAACTGTTTCGTGTTTGGATCGATTTTCAATACTTCGCCGAGCACGCGACTTTGCGCGTTTGACGTTGTGGCAGGAGCGGCGGTCTGCGCGTGAGCCAATCCAGGCGCGAAAACCGCGAATAGGAGAATTAAGGTTGGGACCTTAAAACGTCTTACCATACCGCTCTTTTCCTTTTGGATCGCATCGCATCCAGTTGTTGAGAATTCGATTTCCAAAGAGACTGAGGCCATAGCTGTCTGCCGACGGACGAGTGTCCGAAGGATACCACGGTAGACGTCGATGGGCGTGACAAGTCTTTAGAAGTTTCAATTATTCCCAATTAGTTTTTAAGGCGGGGATGGTGTTTGGAGAACTGTCAGTACCACAGCGGTAGCGCGTGGCTCGATCATGAGCAGGCGATATCGCTATTGATTTTCCGCCTTTACTAAGGGGTTTAATCTGACCGGCTTTAGTTTTGTGTTAACAAACCTCTTGTAGTCTGAGTTTGCAAGTTCCTCGTGCTTTATTAATAGCTCGTCTTTTTCTACTGAAGTGAGCATATCAAGCGCATCCAAGTGCGTTTCCGGATCGGCGACGATGCTCTGCAACAACATTTCATAGTGACTCTGCATCCGCTCAATGCGACTGTCGTCAAACAGGTCCGTGTTATAGCTCCAGCGCACCCGCATCCCTGCGCTCGTCTCCACCACCCACACCGTCAG
>Ga0134125_10002794_pt1 | contig 20509 bp, 24 predicted proteins | sample KB31751_FD_96464 | JGI IMG/M metagenome (GOLD analysis project Ga0134125, IMG submission 96464) | Terrestrial soil microbial communities with excess Nitrogen fertilizer from Kellogg Biological Station, Michigan, USA - KB3-175-1 | ecosystem: Environmental > Terrestrial > Soil > Unclassified ... | reverse complement strand
GACAGGAGCGATGGTCCTACGGACCACTAGCGGCGTCAACGACATTGCGGCGCTCGCCGCGCCTAGAGGATGTCGAGAACCGCCTCGGGCGGGCGGCCGAGAGTGGCCTTGTCGCCATTGACGACGATCGGCCGCTCGATGACCACCGGATGCGCGGCCATGCCGGCAATCAGCTCAGCATCGGAAAGCCGGGGCTTATCGAGCCCCGCTGCTGTCGCTTCCTTGGCGCGCAGCAGCGCGCGCGGCGGCTTGCCGAGCAGCTTCAGCAGCCGTTTCAGCTCCGCCTGGTCCGGCGGGGTTTTCAGGTATTCGGTGATCCGCGGCCGCACGCCGCGTGCCTCGAGCAGCGCCAGCGTCGCCCGCGATTTCGCGCAGCGCGGATTGTGATAGATGACCACCATCGGGCCGACCTCCGACGATTGCGCAAGGCTAGCCGGCCGCCGCGTCTCTTTCAAATCGCAGACTGCTGGTCTTTGCAATTATTAATAGACTGTACTGCAGCCCGGAGCGACGGCGCATGACCCTGTAAGAAATCCAGGCTAACCTCAGGAGCTTCATGCGGCTCTGCTTCATCGGCGACAGCTTCGTCAACGGCACCGGCGACCCGACTGGCCTCGGTTGGGTCGGGCGCGTCACCGCTGCGGCGCGCCGGCGCGGGCACGACCTCACCGTCTACAATCTCGGCATCCGGCGCGACACCAGCGCCGACATCGCCGCACGCTGGCAGGCGGAGACCGTACCGCGGCTGCCGCCCGAATTCGACGGCAGGCTCGTCTTCTCCTTCGGCGCCAATGACTGCGTCCTCGAAAACGGCGCGCCGCGCATCACGCCCGAGCGCTCGCTCGAGAATGCCGGCGCGATCCTCGGCACGGCCGGCATGCGCCATCCGACGCTGATGCTGGGACCGGTGCCGCTGCCGCTGCTCGCCGGCGCCGATGCGGGCATTGCCGCGCTGTCGCGCGATCTGGCGGCGCTCGCCGCTGGGCTTGCCATTCCCTATTTCGATCTGTTCACGCCGCTTATGGCGATCGGTCTCTGGCAGCGCGAAGTGACCCTCGGCGACGGCGCTCATCCCGGCGCCGCCGGCTACGCGCTCATCGCCGAGCTCGTCGAGGGCTGGGCGGCCTGGCGCGCCTGGCTCCCCTGAGGGGGCCGGCTTATCGCCAATCGTCGAGCACGAAGAGCCCGGGCCGGCTATAGCCGGGCTGGTTCGACCGATGCATCGCGACACCCTGGATCTCAGTGCGGAAGCCGCGCTGGAGCATGTGGCGATAGGCTTCCTCGCGCGCCAGATTGACGCCGGCCAGCAGCCTCGGCATGCCGACCGCGACGGCGAGATCGCCGCAGGCGTCGAGGAGCGATGCGAAGCGCTGCTCGGCACCTGTCCCGGGCCGCACCGCGCCGAACTTGACGAAGAGAGAGCCCGCGCCGGCCTCGCTTTCGGGCCCCCAATGGCAGAGCGCGACACCGGCGAGCCGGCTCCCGCTCTCCCGGAGCAGCAGCGTGTCGCCGAGCCGGCGCGCGGCGATGGTGCGCATCTCGGCGGCGACGTCGAGACCTTCGTAGATCTCGTCCGTCACGGCGCGGATCGCGACCTCCGTCTCGCGGCGTTGCGCCTCGGAAAACCCGCCATAGCGCGACCAGCGCTGCTCCGATCCCGCCCGTGCGGGCGCCGCCATCACCGCGGTGAGAAAGCGCGGGTAGAAGCCGAATTTCCCGTAGGTCCGGACATGCTTGGCGCTGTGCGGGAAGGTGAAGAGCCCGGCCTGCGTCACTCCCCACGCGTCGAAGGCCTCGCAGGCGGCGGCGACAAGGCGCTGACCGAGACCGCGGTCCCAGAGATCTGGCCGGATGGTGAGCGGCCCGAAGAAGCCGACGCTGCCCCAGCGCGTGGCGAAATTCGAGCCGACCAGCGTGCCTCCTTGCTCGGCGGCGAAGCTGGCCGTGTGCTCGGCGCCGAACCGGCCATAGGCGTAATCGAGATCCGCCAGGAAGCGTTCCGGATCCGGCGCGCCGACAAAGGTCCCGAAGGCGAGGCGGATGATGCGCTGCGCCTCCGGCAGATCACGCTCGGCGAGCGGACGTATATCGGCCATGGGGATTCCCCTCCGCGGCGCGCGCCGCGCCCAAGGCGCCGCGAACGCTAGCCCCTTACCGCGCGCCGCTTCGGCGGCGCCTCATGCGCCGCTTCCTGCGCGCGGGCAATGTCGGTGAGGTAGGGGCGATAGAGCGCGAAAAGCTGCTTCACGCCGGCATGCAGATCGGCCTCGGTGATGCGGGCAACGCCGTGCCGCTCCTGCAGATAGTCGAGCCAGTAGCGCGAGATGATCCAGGCATTGGCGGCAAGCTCGGTGATCTCTTGCGGGTTCGCCGCCATGAGGTTCTGCCGCACCATCTCGGCCAGGATGCGCTCGGTGTAGCGATGCGCCCGGTCGGTGAGCGCCACCGTGCGCTGCGCCAGCTCGTTCTCCTCCTCGGGATCGCAGCGGCGCCGGTAGAGGAAGCGGTATTCCCAGATGTCGCGGAAGCTCTGCCGCGCATAGTCGCCGAAATCGGCGAGGTGGCCGCCGGCCAGCGCCGGGTCGCGCGACAGATTGCGGTCGATGCGCTCCTCGAGCTCGGCGAAGAGCGCGGCCACGAGGTCGCGCTTGGTGCGGAAATGATACCAGAGATTGCCTTCGCTGATACCGAGCCGGTTGGCGATCTGAGCGAGCGAGACATGCGCTTCGCCCCGCTCGTTGAAGAGATGGAGCGCCGCCCTCAATATTCTGTCCCGCGTGCTCGCCGCCAGGGCCGCCTCCGCTATTTAGCGTTTGACCAGTAGGGTTTCAGCGCAGATTAGCCGATGGCCTGGGGCTTGCCTAGCTTGACCCGAAGGGCCCCCGCCGCCATCGTTCGCCGCCGCGGAAAGAGGACGGCATGAAGATCGCCAAGGGGACGGTGGCCATCATCACCGGCGCCGGCAGCGGCATCGGCCGGGCGCTGGCGCTGGCCTTGGCGCGGCAGGGCTGCGCGCTGGCGCTCGCCGACAAGGACGCGCATGACGTGGCAAAGGTCGCCGCCGACGCCAAGCGCGCCGGTGCCGGCACGGTGTCGAGCCATGCGGTCGATGTTGCCGACCTCGCCGCGATGACGCGGTTTCGCGACGAGGTGGAGCAGGCGCATGGCCGCGCGCAGCTCCTCGTCAACAATGCCGGCGTGGCGCTCGCCGGCGATTTCGAGGAACTCCCGCTCGACGACATGCGCTGGCTCATGGAGGTCAATTTCTGGGGTGTGGTCTACGGCACCAGGCTCTTCCTGCCGCTGCTGCGCGCCGAACGCCAGGCGCATATCGTCAACATGTCGAGCATCTTCGGCATCGTCGGCGTGCCCGGGCAGACGGCCTACGCCGCGAGCAAGTTCGCGGTGCGCGGCTGGAGCGAAGCGCTTCGCCGGGAGCTCGCCGGGAGCCGCATCCGCCTCAGCATCGTCCACCCCGGCGGCGTCCGCACCAATATCGCGCGCAACGCCCGCATGCCGCCGCGCGTCGATCCCGAGCGTCGCGAGCAGATGGTAAAGCGCTTCGACCGCCTGGCGCGGACCATGCCCGACGCCGCCGCCGAGCGCATCCTGCGCGGCATCCGCCGCGACGAGGGGCGCATCCTGATCGGCGCCGATGCGCGGCTGATGGCGCTGCTGCAATGGCTGCTGCCGGTGCGCTACGGCAGCATCCTCGACCGGCTGTCAGCCCGGATTTCTAATCCGGGCTAGGGCGCGGCGCAGGCTCGGCGAGCCGCCGCTGAGGCCGCTTGCCGCCCTTGCCGCGCCCCCCGCGCCACCTATACTCGCGCGCAGCGGGGATCGGCTGAAGTGAAAGGCATTTTCGGGTCATGAGTGGGAAGGTGAAGAAGGTCGTGCTCGCCTATTCGGGTGGGCTCGACACCTCGGTGATCCTGCGCTGGTTGCAGGAGACCTATCGCTGCGAGGTGGTGACCTTCACCGCCGATATCGGCCAGGGGGAGGAGCTGGAGCCGGCGCGCAAGAAGGCGGAAATGATGGGGGTCAAGGAGATCTTCATCGACGATCTGCGCGAGGAGTTCGTCCGCGACTTCGTCTTCCCCATGTTTCGCGCCAACGCGCTCTATGAAGGTCAGTACCTGCTCGGCACGTCGATCGCGCGGCCGCTGATCGCCAAGCGGCAGATCGAGATCGCCGAGCAGGTCGGCGCCGATGCCGTGGCACATGGCGCGACCGGCAAGGGCAATGACCAGGTCCGCTTCGAGTTGGGATATTACGCGCTCAAGCCCGACATCAAGGTCATCGCACCCTGGCGCGAATGGGACCTCACCTCGCGCACCAAGCTCATCGAATATGCCGAGCGGCATCAGATCCCGATTCCGCGCGACAAGCGCGGCGAGGCGCCGTTCTCGACCGATGCGAACCTGCTGCACATCTCGGCCGAGGGCAAGGTGCTCGAGGATCCCTGGGTCGAGCCCGAGGAGTTCGTCTATAGCCGCACCGTCGCCCCCGAGGCGGCGCCCGACCAGCCGCAATATGTCGAGATCGAGTTCCTGCGCGGCGATCCCGTCGCGGTCGATGGCGAGCGGCTCTCGCCGGCAAACCTGCTGGCGCGGCTCAACGCGCTCGGCGGCAAGCATGGCATCGGCCGCCTCGACCTCGTCGAGAACCGCTTCGTCGGCATGAAGTCGCGCGGCGTCTACGAGACGCCGGGCGGCACGATCCTCCACACCGCCCATCGCGGCATCGAGAGCATCACCCTCGACCGCGGCGCCGCGCATCAGAAAGACGAGCTGATGCCGCGCTATGCCGAGATCATCTACAACGGCTTCTGGTTCTCGCCGGAGCGCGAGATGCTGCAGGCGCTCATCGACAAGAGCCAGGCCAATGTCGAAGGTACGGTGCGGCTCAAGCTCTACAAGGGCCATGTGCGCACAGTCGGCCGCAAATCGCCGAAGAGCCTCTACAGCCTCGCCCATGTCACCTTCGAGGAGGACCAGGTCTACGACCAGCGCGACGCCGCGGGCTTCATCAAGCTGAACGCGCTGAGACTGAGGCTGGCGAGGGCGCTCGGCAAGAAATAGGCGTCGGCTGCAGTTCCAGCCCGCTCTGAATCTGCAGGCACGGCCAGGCGGAGGGACGCATGAAGGTCCGCTCGATCGAGACGCTGCATTGCGATGCCGGCTGGCGGAACTACCATTTCGTCAAGCTGACCGCCGAGGATGGCATCGTCGGCTGGAGCGAGTTCGACGAAGGCTTTGGTTCGCCCGGCGTCACCGCGGCGATCGAGCGCCTCGCCGGGCGCGTCGTCGGCAAACCGGTGATGGAGCATGAGCGCGCCTATGCCGAGCTCTACGCGCTGACCCGCCCCGCGGCGGGCGGCGTCGTCGCCGAGGCGATGGGCGCCATCGAGAACGCGATGCTCGACGCCAAGGCGAAGGCGCTCGAGGTGCCGTGTTATGCGCTGCTGGGCGGCAAGCTGCGCGAGCGCATTCCGCTCTATTGGTCGCATTGCGCGACCTGGCGCATCAACCAGCCCGACTTCTACACGCCGGCGATCACCGATCTCGACGGCGTCAAGCACATGGGCGAGGAGGTGCGCGAGAAGGGCTTCCGCGCGCTCAAGACCAATATCTTCGTGCCGCGCGGCGACAAGCTCGTCGGCTGGCGCCCGGGTTTCGCCAATCCCTTCTATCCCGAGCTCAACCCCGACCGCGCCGTGCTCAAGGGGCTTCAAGCCCATCTCGAGGCCTTCCGCGACGGCGCGGGGTCCGACATCGACATCCTGCTCGACCTGAACTTCAACGCCAAGACCGAGGGCTATCTCGAGATCCTGCGCGCGATCGCCGATCACGACCTCTTCTGGGTGGAGATCGACAGCTACAGCCCCGAGGCGCTGGGCCTCATCCGCCGCCGCAGCCCGCATCCGATCAGCTCCGGCGAGACGCTGTTCGGCATCCGCGAGTTCCTGCCCTATTTCCGCGAGCAGGCGATGGACGTCGCCATCATCGACACGATCTGGAACGGCGTCTGGCAGGCGATGAAGATCGCCGCGCTCGCCGAGGCGCACGAGGTCAACGTCGCGCCGCATAATTTCTACGGCCATCTCTGCAGCTTCATGAACGCGCATTTCGCCGCCGCCGTGCCCAATCTGCGCATCATGGAGATCGACATCGACCGGCTGCCCTGGGACCACGAGCTCTTCACCAACCTGCCGGTGATCGAGAAGGGCGAGTTCGTTCTCTCCGACGCGCCGGGCTGGGGCACCGAGCCCAACGAGGCGGCGGTGCGCGCGCGTCCGCCCCGCGCCGGCGCCGGGCTGATGAGCTACGCACCGGAGCTGGGGCGAAATCCGCCACGCTGAACGCGCAGGAAACGGCCCGCGCGGGCAGACAGTGGAACGCTACGCGCTCGCGCTGATGCGCTCCACTTCCCGCACCAGGTCCTGGTAGCGGTAGGGCTTCGACAGCACCGGATACCTGACGCCGTCGGCGCCCTTCGCGGTCAGGGCTTCCTGCGGGTAGCCCGACGTCAGCAGGATCTTGATGTCCTTGCGCAGGCGCGCCGCCTCCTTCGCGACTTCGACGCCGCTGACGCCATGCGGCATGACGATGTCGGCGAAGAGCAGGTCGATGCGCTGGTTGCCGGCGAGAGTGGCGACCGCTTCTCTGCCATCGGCCGCGGCGAGGACGCTGTAGCCGAGCATGGCGAAGGTCTCGATGGTGGTTTGCCGCACGTCGTGATCGTCCTCGACGATCAAGACGGTCTGCCCCTGTTGCGCCGTCTCGGGCAGCGCTGCGGTTCTCTCGACCTCGCCCGCCGCTTGTACGCTCGCCGCCGCCTTCGGCAGGTATATCGTGACGGAAGTGCCGGCGCCGGGCGCGGTGTCGATCTCGGCATGGCCGCCGGCCTGCTTGGCAAAGCCATAGACCTGGCTGAGCCCAAGGCCCGATCCCTCGCCGACATCCTTCGTGGTGAAGAAGGGCTCGAAGGCGCGGTCGCGGATCTCGGGCAGCATGCCCGTTCCCGTGTCGGAGACGACGATTGCAGAATATTGGCCCGGGGCCCAGTCATCGCCGTTCGACGGTGTCTGCGTGCGGTCCGTTGGCCGCGTCGTGATGGTGAGACGGCCGCCCGCCGGCATGGCGTCGCGCGCATTGACCGCGAGATTGAGGAGCGCCGATTGGAACTGTGCCGGATCGATCAGAGCGGACCGGAGCGACGGATCGAGATCGAGCACCACCTCGATCTTTTCCGTCACCGCCCGCTTGAGCAATTCATGGAAGTCGCGGATCAGCGTATTGATGTCCACCGTCTCCGGGCGGACCATCTGCTTGCCGCTGAAAGCCAGGAGATGGCTGATCAGACGGGCGCCGCGGGTGGCGGCTCGCTTGGCGACGTCGAGCAGGCGCTGAGCGCCCGGCTGCGCCAGCACGCCGGCCGTCTCGAGCATGCCGAGGCTGCCCAGGATGGCCGTAAGCAGGTTGTTGAAATCATGGGCCACGCCGCCGGTGAGCTGGCCCACCGCTTCCAGCCGCTGCGTGCGCATCAATCGCGCCTGCGATGCGGCGAGCTTGGCATTCGCGTCGCGCAATTCCTCGTTGGCGCGCTGCAGCTCCTGCGCCCGCGCGAAGATCTCCGTCTGGAGAAATTCGGCGCGATGGCGCAGTGCTGCGACCTCCCGCGTCTGTGCGATGCCGGCGCGCTGCAGCCTGACGTATTCGGTCACGTCCTCGACGTGGTGAATGATGAAGGCGAGCCTTCCCGTCTCGTCGAAGGTAGGGACGTTCAGCGGGCTCCAATGGCGCTCCTCGAAGCTGCCATCGGGTCGGCGGATATCGTACCGCTGCACCGCCATCGCATCGGGCCGGCGCTCGGCCAGGACGCGCTGCAGCGACGCGTTGAGGTTGCGGACGCCGGTCGCTCCCGGTTCGCCCGGCTTGCCGGGAAACACCTCGAACAGGTGCCGGCCGATGATGCTCTCGCGCACCGTCATGGTGGCGCGGAGATAGCTGTCGTTCGCCTCGACGATGGTCAGGTCGGGTGCGAGGACGAGATAAGGACTCGGCACCGAGTAAAAGAGGCGTCGAAAGTCGTCAATCTCCATTCTGCGCGAGCGAGATAACTAGAGGGGCCCCTTAGTGCCGGCACGGCACCGGCCGACGCTATCAGGCCGACCGGCCAGGATGTACCCCTCCTTTGGTACGGTCCGTGTCCTTTGGTAGGTTTCCTGTCGCCCGCGCATCGTGCTGCATTGTGCAAGCGCCTCGGCCGCGGGATGGCGGGCGCCGCCGAGTGCGGCGGAATACCCGACGTGGCGCGCGCCACGCCCGGAAGGAACCGCCAATGCCTTGAGCCCGCAGACCCTTTCTGCCGCCATTTTCCGCGCGCGCGATTCGGCATAGACTTCTTTGGGTGCGCCGGAGCCGGTCATGCTCGGCCGGCGCCGGCTTCGGGTTCAAAAAAGGGGGGCGGCCTCGGCCGCGCGGCCTTGGGTCGCCTCGATTGTCAGGAGGAGACACCAATGAACGTCGAAGCCATTCTGCGCAGGAAAGGGGATCAAGTGGCGACGATCGCGCCGGGCGTGAGCATCGCCGCGGCCGCCGCCGATATGCGCCGCCAAGGGATCGGCGCGCTGGTGGTAAGCCGCGACGGCGCCGTGGTCGACGGCATCATCTCCGAGCGCGATATTGTCCAGGGGCTCGCCGCTCTTGGCGCCGGACTGCTCGACAGCAAGGTAGACGAGCTGATGACGCGGCGCGTCTTCACCTGCACGCCGCAGGACAGCGTGGCCGACCTCGCCGCCGAGATGACGCAGCGCCGCATCCGCCACATTCCGGTGCTGCGCGACGGGTCGCTGGCCGGTATCGTCAGCATCGGCGACGTGGTGAAAGCGCGTCTCGACGAGATGCAGGACGAAACCACGTCGCTCAGGAGCTTCATCGCCGGCGCCAGCTGAGACGGCCGCGCCGCGCGGTCACAAGCGCGTGACCTGCGCTCGCTGAGCCCCCCGCCGCGCCATATTTCTCTTGCGGCCCGCGGAGGCGACTCATGGCGGCGTTGCGGTGGACCATGCTTTTGGCGCTCGTGCTGCTCGCCGGCTGCGCTTCGCGGCCGCGCTTCGCCGAGGTCGCCACGCGCCTGCCGCCACCAGGCGGGCAGGCGCGCCTCTTCGTTTATCGCGCCCCTACTCTGTCGCAGAGTCTCGAATGGGTCCCGATCTTTCTCAACCGCGCGTCGATCGGCAGCGTCGGCCCGGGGCATGTGCTGGTCTGCGACATGCCGCCCGGCACCTACACCATCGCCACCGCGAGCCAGGGCCTGTGGCCGAACCAGGACAGGACGGTTTCCGTCCAGCCCGGGCAGCAGATCTATGCCGAGATCGGCTCCTTCCGCACACCCAATCCGACGGCCCGCTCGAACCAGGTACTGCAAAGCACCTTCGCGGTGATGCTGCAGGACACGGCGGTGGGCAGCCGTGACGTCATGCAGCTTTGGTACTCCCCCTGCAACGCGCCCTACGCCCCGCCGGCGGTCTCCTGACCGGCTCAGCCGCGAAGCCTGCGTGACGATTTCAGGGCAGGCGCCATTTCCAACCGCAGCGTAGGTCGCGCCCCGCGACATTCCGCCTGTCGCGGTGTTTTTCACCAGGGGCGCAGGCCCGTCCCAATGCGCGAAATGCGCTTGGCCGGCAGGCGATCCGGCCGGGCATTTTCCCGCGGGGCGTGGCTCGGCCAAACCGTTGATTCGGAGAGTCGATGCCCAAGTCCGGCGAGGCTTCGGCCACGGCGCTGTTGCACCATTTGCCTGTCGACGCGCAAGCGACGGTCTCCTTGCGACGCGTCGTGCATCAGCGCGCCATTTTCGCCGAGCTTTTCGCGGTGGCGCAGCTCGAAACCTCGCTCGAGCCCCTGCTGGCCCAGGCCTGCCGGGTCGCGGCGGAAGCCTGCGACGCGCCCTTCGCCAAGGTGCTGGAGCACCGGCCGGAGCAGGGTGATTTCCTGGTGGTCGCCGGCGTCGGCTGGCATCCGGGGGTCGTCGGCGGCGCGCGCGCCGCGGGGGATCCGAGCAACCCGGCCGGCGAGGCCTTCACGACGGGCCGGCCCGTGAGCGTGAGCGATGTGCGCCAGCGCAGGGATTATCATCTGCCGGCGATCTACTCCGATCATGGCATCATCTCCACGTCCAATGTTCCGATCATCGGCGCCAGCGATGTCTACGGCGTGCTCGAGGTCGACCGGCAGGATCATCGTCCCTTCGACCTGCTCGATACCAGCTTTCTCGCCAGCGTCGCGGGCATCGTCGCCGATGCGCGCGAGCGGATCCGCCGCGAGGCGGATCTCCAGGCGGCGCATGACGCGCGGGCCGTCCTGCTGCGCGAGCATCACCATCGCGTGCGCAACAGCTACCAGGCGCTGCTCGCCCGGCTGCACCGCCACGCGCAGGATGCCGGAACCGGCAGGTCGCGACAGCGTCTCGAAGATGTGGAGCGACGGGTCTTCGCGCTGGCCTCGCTCTACGACCATCTGGTCGTCACTCCTCCCGAGGAGGAGCGCCTCGATCTGAGCCGCTATCTCGAGGATCTCTGCGACCGGATGCGCGATTTTTACGGGACCAGCGAGCGCGGCATCGCGCTCGTCTGCCACGTCGAGAGCGGCATCGTCCTCGACATCGGCGTCTGCACCGCGCTCGGAACCGTGGCGAACGAGCTGGTGGCGAATGCCGTCGAATATGCCTTCGGCGCGCTCGGCGGCACGATCGAGATCGCCCTGGCGCGCAACGCGCGCGGGCTGGCGCTCTCCATCGCCGACAATGGTGCGGGTATGGGGCGGCCGCGGCCCGAGAGCATCGGCCTGTCGCTCGTCGATCGGCTGATCGACAGTATCGGCGGCTCTATCGCGATGAGTTCGGATGCCGGCACGCGCTGGACCATCGAGCTGCCCGGATAAGCGGCAGGGCGCCGCCGCTCGCTCGCCGCTCACATCCGGTCCTGCGGCATGCAAGCGAAACGTTTGAAGCCGCAGAATGCGCCTTTTCACCGTTTTCCCGCATATGCAGCAGCCGTCCCACTACCGTGCCGAAGCCGCGCGTGCGCGCCGGCTTGCCCGCGACGTCGGTCATCCCGAGGCGCAAGAAGCGCTGGAGCGCATGGCGCACGAATACGAGGCGCTGGCCGCGGAGCTCGAGCGCGGGTCTGCCGACATGACGTCGCCGGAACCGCTGAGCGCACAGCAGGAGCGGTCGCCAGTGGGCTAATCCCGCAGCCCGGTTGCAACCTCCGGCGAAAAGATGGCACAGCGCGCCGACGCCGGCCTTGATCAAACACGGCAGTACCAGATGGAGAATTTGCGGTGAAGACTCTGGCGATCGCTCTCACCATGAGCGCGCTGCTGGCGGTACCGGCCATGGCGCAGAGCAATCAGGGCAATCAGGGCAGCAGCACGCTCGGCAACGTCCTCGAGAACATCGGCCGCTCGCTCAACGGGCAAGGCAACGAAAGCAGCAGCACGCAGCAGACTCACGACCAGACGCTGCAGCAATACCGCAACGAAAGCAACCAGCAGCTCGAACAGGACCGGCAGCGGCTGAGCCAGGCGCAGAGCCGGCTGCAAGCGGCGACGCAGGCGCTCGATCAGGAAATGGCGCGGCGCGGCATGGGTAGCGGCTCGAGCGCCGCGCCGGCTGAGAGCGGCTCCAGCACCCCGCCGGCTGAGAGCGGCTCCAACGCCGCACCGGCAGGCACGACCGGCGGCGCCGGGAATAGCGGCACCGGCCGCTAGCGCCGGAGACGGGCCGAGGGAGGGGGCGATGGCGGAGCGTAAGCAGGAGGGCGAGGACGGCTTCGCGCATGCGCGCGAGATCACCCCGGCGATGCGCCGTAATCCCGAGAGCGAGGATCACCGCAGACACGGTCATGAAGCCGACCGGCCGGAGCAGATTCCGCCCCGCGGCTGGCGTCAGGTGGCCGGGCGGAGCTGGCAGCGCATCGGTCGCGACAACATCTCGATCATTTCCGCCGGCGTCGCCTTCTACGCCTTCCTCGCGATTCCTTCAGCGCTGACCGCGTTGGTGGCGCTCTATGGCCTCGCTTTCGATCCCGGCGACGTGCAGCACCAGGTCGCCGCGCTCCAGGGCGTAATGCCACAAGAGGCGACGCAGGTTGTCTCGCGGCAGCTTCAGACGATCACCGCGCGGCCGAATTCGACGCTCGGCATCAGCTTCGTCGTCGCCCTCCTGGTCGCGGTCTGGGGCGCGCGTTCCGGCATGTCGACGCTGATGACGGCGTTGAACGTCGCTTATGCGGAAGAGGAGCGGCGCGGCTTCGTGCGCTTTCAGGCCTCGGCCTTCGCGCTCACCGGGGCTGCCGTCCTCTTCGCGGTCGTGTCGATAGCGCTCATCGGCGTTCTGCCGGCGGTGTTGGGATTCCTGCCGTTCGGCAGCTTCGGCAAGGCCGCCGCCTCGGTGCTGCGCTGGCCGCTGCTGCTGGTGCTGATGATGATCGGCGTCGCCGCCCTTTACCGCTATGCGCCGTCGCGCCGCGAAGCGAAATGGCGCTGGGTGAGCTGGGGCGCCGCCGCCGCCACGCTGCTGTGGATCATCGGCTCGGCGCTGTTCTCGATCTACGTCTCGCAGTTCGCCTCCTACAACAAGACCTACGGCTCGCTCGGCGCGGTGGTGGTGCTGATGATGTGGCTCTATGTCAGCGCCTTCGCCGTGCTGCTCGGTGCCGAGCTCAATTCCGAGCTCGAGCACCAGACAGCGCGCGACACCACTGTCGGTGCGCCGAAGCCGCTGGGGAGCCGCGGCGCCTGGGCGGCGGACACGGTGACGAAGGACTAAAGAGGGTCGATGCGCAGTGTCTCGCGGGTGACCTCGGCGATCCAGCGCCAGCGCGCCGCTTCCCGCCGGTCATTGCGGGCAAGCGCCTTCAGCGCCTGATGCACGGCATAGGACTCCGCCCGCTCGCTGAACCGTTCGATCAGCAGGCGCGCCAGGGATCGCGCATCGCGCGGCGCCTTGGTCGGGCTGTCGGGCGGATTCTGGACGTCGCTCATGGTCGGGGAGGTCGGTTCGCGCATGCTTAATTCCTAGCAAGCCGCGCTTCCGCGCGCCGAGTCATCAGCGAGTCATCCCCGGCGCCGCTCCGCCGGACACGCGGCATTCCGCCGCCCCGATGCCGATACCTAAAATTTTATCGATCGCCGAGAATCATTTAACCATTCGGCGCGATGATCCGCCGCAGCGCAATCCGCGGGCGGAGCTTCGCAATGGGCCTCTTTGTGACCTTTTCGGCAGAGGAACTGCAGGAATTCGAACAGTGGCGCAAATCCAGCGCCGAGAAAGGCGAAGTGATCGTCATCCAGGCGGTCACGCCGCGCCGGCCGGACAAGTTCAAGGTCTGGTTCGCAAAGCCGCTGGCGAACCCGTCGCGCCTCTCCTGGTACAAGCCGATTGAAGAGGCGATCGCACCGCCGCCGGCGGAGTAGTGCCTGCTCCGATATCTGACGGCTTAGAATTTCGCCATTGGTTCCACAGTCGCCCGTCTGCGGCTCTCGGCGCCGCAGACGGGCTTCCTGTGCGAGCGGCAAGGCGGACAATTTTTTCCGCCAGCACTGAGCGCCGGTTAGCTCAGGCGTCCGCGATCATCGATCCACCCGAAGACATTGATCGAGAGCTGCAACGCCTCGACCGACCAGGCGCGGATCTGGGCGCTGGGGACTAAAGCGGCGGGCGCGCTCCCTCACGTTCAGCGGTGATAGTAGTCATCCTCATCGTGCTGCACGCCTTCAGGAGAGCGCTGCTGAGGCGGTGCCGTCATGTCCCGGTCGTAGGGGCGTTGGTAGCCCTGCTCGTAAGGGCCTTGGTATCCTTGCTCGTAGGGGCCTTGGTATGCAGGCGGCGGAGCATAGGCACTACGCTCATCGTCATGGTGCCACGCACAACCCGACAGAGGGACGGCGACGAACGCCATCAACGACATCAATGCAATCGTTCTACGCATTCCTACCTCCAAATCTTCCCCTTGCCGTGCCAACACACGTGGCTGCGATATCGCCCATGATCTACCTGGAGAGGTAATTTGGGGGGCCATCTCTTTCCTGCGGTGATGGAACACTTCAAGGCTTCTCGCCGTTCTGCCGAAACGAGAACCGGTTTCCCCTGGCGCGCCGCAGTTCACGAAAAACCCGCAGAAAACCGGGGTTTCCTGCGGGTTTGAATTGGTGGAGCAGAGGGGGATCGAACCCCTGACCTCGACATTGCGAACGTCGCGCTCTCCCAACTGAGCTACTGCCCCGCGACGGGCGGCGACTATGTGGGCCGGGCCCCCGGCATGTCAAGGCTTCCGCCGCCGCACTTGCGGCTAGGCGGCCCCGCCGCTACCCTTCGCCCCGCTTCGCGAGGGGGGTTCTGGCGGGTTCATGGGCGGCTTCCTCATTCCGGTCATCGATGTCGTCATCGCACTGATCCACATCTACTGGTGGGTCGTGATCATCTCCGCGGTGATGAGCTGGCTTATCGCCTTCAACGTCATCAACACCTATAGCCGCCCGGTGGCGATGGTCGGCGATTTCCTCTATCGCGCCACCGAGCCGGCGCTGCGGCCGATCCGCCAATTCCTGCCCAATCTCGGCGGGCTCGATATCTCACCGGTCATTCTGCTGCTGATCCTGTGGTTCATCGAGCGCGAGCTCATTCAGCTCGAATTCTACGTAGCGCGGCTCTGACGCGGGCCCTGCCGCGCCCCTTCGCCGCGGCGCCAGGCGGCGTCAGCCTTGCCGTGCGGCTCCAGCCCAAAGCATCCACCGAGCGCATCCTCGGGCTCATCGAGGACGGCGAAGGCGGTGTCGCACTCAAAGCCGCGGTGACCGCCCCGCCCGAAGCGGGCAAGGCCAATGCCGCACTGCTGAGCCTGCTCGCGCGCACGCTGGGAGTGAAGCCGCGCACGCTCAGCCTGGCGCTCGGCGCCGCCGACCGGCGGAAGGTCGTTCATCTTGCCGGAGACCCGGCGATGCTCCTGGCGCAATTGGAGGAGAGGCTCGCGCCGTGGCTCACGCCCGGGTGATCGACCGAGTCTTTGCCTGCTGGGTGCGGCTCTCGCGATTGCTGCGCAATCGCTGACGCCGCCGCTGACGAAGGCGCAGCCTATGCTGCGCCTTCGCCGCTACTCGGCCGCCTGGCGCTGCTGGTGGCGGCCTTCCCTGATTTCCTCGACCATCTTGCGGCAGAAGGCGGGGAGATCGTCCGGCTTGCGGCTGCTGACGATGCCGCGATCGACCACGACTTCCTTATCGACCCAGCGCGCGCCCGCATTCTTGAGATCGGTCTTGAGCGAGGGCCAGGAGGTCATCTCGACCCCCTTCACGACGCCGGCCTCGACGAGCGTCCAGGGACCATGGCAGATCACCGCGATCGGCTTCTTTGCATCGAAGAAATGCTTGGCGAAGGCGACGGCGCGGTCGATGGTGCGGAGCTGATCCGGATTGGCGACGCCCCCCGGCAGCACGATGGCGTTGTAATCCTCCGGCCGCGCCTCATCGAGGCTGCGGTCGACCTTCACCTTGTCGCCCTTGTCGTGGTGCCGCATGCCCTGAATCTCGCCGCCATGCGGCGCCACGATTTCGACCGCGGCGCCTTCCTGCTTCAACGCCTTCATCGGCTCCTGCAGCTCCGCCTGTTCGAAGCCGTCGGTGGCGAGAATCGCGATCTTCTTGCCCGAGAGAGCTTGGGCCATATCCGCTCCTCCATCCGCATGCGGGGATTGTCCCCTGCCCAACGGCGCGGATGGGCGAGCGTTCCGGGCTTTAGCCGGAGGTTGGCGCGGTTACCGCGCGTTCGCCTGCAGACGGAACGTCGCCTCGGTCTTGGCGCGAATCTCGTCGAAGGTCACGCCCGGCGCGAGCTCGACGAGCGCCATGCCGGTGCCGCTCTTCTTGTCGATGGTGAAGACGCCGAGATCGGTGATCACCATATCGACCACGCCGGCGCCGGTCAGCGGCAGCGTGCAGCGCTTCAGCAGCTTGGGCTCGTCTTTGGCCGTGTGCTCCATGACGACGACGACCTTCTTGACGCCGGCGACGAGATCCATGGCGCCGCCCATCCCCTTCACCATCTTGCCGGGGATCATCCAATTGGCGAGATCGCCGTTCTCCGCCACCTGCATGGCGCCGAGGATCGAGAGATCGATATGCCCGCCGCGCACCATGGCGAAGCTGTCGGCGCTCGAGAAATAGCTCGTCGTCGGCAGCTCCGTCACCGTCTGCTTGCCGGCATTGATGAGATCGGGATCCTCGTCGCCCTCATAGGGGAAGGGGCCCATGCCGAGCATGCCGTTCTCGCTCTGGAGCTGCACCGACATGCCGGGCGGGATGAAGTTCGAGACCAGCGTCGGAATGCCGATGCCGAGATTGACGTAGAAGCCGTCGCGCAACTCCTTGGCCGCGCGCGCCGCCATTTCCTCGCGTGTCCAGGCCATGTCTTGCTCCTCAGGAAGGGCGCTTGCGCAGGGTGCGCTGCTCGATCTGCTTCTTCGCGTTCTTCACATGCACGATGCGCTGCACGAAGATGCCCGGCGTGATGATGTGGTCGGGATCGATCTCGCCGGGTTCGACGAGATGCTCGACCTCGGCCACCGTGACTTTCGCCGCGGTCGCCATCATCGGGTTGAAGTTCCGCGCTGTCTTGCGATAGACGAGGTTTCCTTCCTTGTCGCCCTTCCAGGCATGGACGATCGCGAGATCGGCGACGAGGCCGCGCTCCATCACGTACTTCTCGCCGTCGAAGACGCGCACCTCCTTGCCTTCGGCGATGAGCGTGCCGACGCCGGTTTTGGTGAAGAAGGCGGGAATGCCGGCGCCGCCGGCGCGGATGCGCTCGGCGAGTGTGCCCTGCGGATTGAATTCGAGCTCGAGCTGGCCCGCGAGATATTGCTGGGCGAAGAGCTTGTTCTCGCCGACATAGGAGGAGATCATCTTGTGTATCTGCCGGCTCTCCAGCAGCAGGCCGAGTCCGGCGCCGTCAACGCCGGCGTTGTTGGAGACCACGGTGAGCTGCTTCACGCCGGAATCACGCACCGCCTCGATCAGCGCGCTCGCGATGCCGCAGAGGCCGAAGCCGCCGGACATGATCATCATGCCGTCGTGCAACAGCCCCGCGAGCGCGGCATCGGCGCTGGGATAGACCTTGTTCGCCATGATCGACCTGCTCTCGCGCGGGCAAGTTCGCCGCGCTTCCTGGGAACCACTGCTCCGGACATAGCATGCCGGGATTGGCTCGCCAACTCCCGCATCTGCCGCAGGCGCTCGCTCAGCCGGTGCGCGCCGTCGGCCCGTCGCGATGGCGTCCTTCGATCACCGGGCAATCGAAGGGCGGTGGCGCCCAGTGCGCAGCAAGGAAGTCAACGAAGGCGCGCACCTTGGTGGGCAGCGGGCGGCCCGGCGGGAAGAGCGCATGGATGGGCGCGGCCGGTCGCTCATATTCGGCAAGCACGCGCCGCAGCCGCCCCGCGGCGATGTGCTCGCCAACTTGCCAGCACGGCGCGCGCACCAGACCGGCGCCGCCCAATGCGGCCGCCACCAGCGGCTCCAGTGCATTCGCCTGCAACCGCGCCGGCACACGCAGGCCGAGCTTGCGCTCGCCGCGCTGAAAATGCCATTCCGCGCCGTCGGCAGACGCGCCGAAGACCAGGCAGTCATGCTCGACGAGCTCTTCGGGAACGCTCGGCGCGCCGCGCCGCTCGAGATAGCGCGGCGCGGCGCAGACGACGAGATGCACGCTACCGAGCTTGCGTGCGAGCGCGCCGCTCTCGGCGAGCGGTCCGATGCGCAAGGCAAGATCGAGGCCTTCCTCGATCGGATCCACCACTCGGTCGAGCAGGGTGAGGTCGACCGAGACACGCGCATGCTGCGCCAGGAATTCAGGCAGAAGCGGCGCCACATGCAGCCGCCCGAGCAGGCTTGGCGCGCTGAGACGCAGTCGGCCCGAAGGCGCCGCAGCGGCCTCCCCCAAGGCGCGCTCGGCCTCCTCGACCTCGCCCAGAATACGCTTGGCGCGATCATAGAAGTCGCGCCCCGCTTCGGTGAGCCCGAGGCGGCGCGTCGTCCGATGGAGCAATCGCCCGCCGAGCCGCGCCTCGAGCGCGGCGAGTTGGCGGCTCACCGAGGCGAGTGAACGCCCGAGCCGGCGGGAAGCGGCCGAAAGGCTGCCCGATTCCGCCACTTTGACGAAGGTGTTCATGGCGTCCAACCGATCCATGGCGATGCCATCCTTGCGCACGACGCAATAATGCTGTGCATGATGCGCGGCTTCCCGCGGTCTGAGCAAGGCTCTATAGAAACGGGGATGCCACTCGCGCCGCCGCCCGCGCTCTCGCGCCCCCTAGCCCCGCCGGGCCGCGCCCGTGGATAGCGCCGCTCCGACGCCCGTAGCGGCGGCGACGCGTGGGCGCAGCCGCTTCGGCCTCGCGGAGGTGGTGCCGCTCGCCGTCCTCGCCGGCACCATCCTCGCGCTCTTCCTGCTGCCGCACGATCCCGGGCACCGCATCGCCGCCGCCTCGGTGCTGGTGGGCTTCGCCATCCTCTCCTGGGCCTTCGGCCTTTTCGCCGAGCCGGTGACGACGCTGGTCTTCCTGCTGCTCGGCGTGCTCTTCGCCGTGGCGAAGCCGGCGGTGATCTTCTCGGGCTTTGCCTCGGAGGCTTGGTGGCTGGTCTTCGGCGGCGCCATTACCGCCGTCGCGGTGGAGGCGACCGGGCTCGGGCGGCGGCTCGCGGGGCTGCTCTTCGGCCGGGTCGGCGGCGCCTATTGGCGCTGCGTCGCCGCCGTGGCGCTCGCCGCGGTGGGACTCGCCTTCCTCATGCCCTCGACCAATGGCCGGGTGCTCCTGCTGATCCCGATCGTGCTCGCCTTCGCCGAGCGGCTCGGCCTCGAACCGGGCGGTCCCGGCCATAGCGGCCTCGTGGTCACGCTCGCCGCGGCGAGCTACATGCCGTCTACCGCCATCCTGCCCGCCAACGTACCGAACAGCATCCTGCTCGGCGCGGCCCAGAGCCTCTACGGCATCAAGCTCTCCTATGGGCCCTATCTGCTGCTGCATTTTCCGATCCTGGGCGTGCTGAAGCTGGTGCTGCTCATCTGGCTGGTCTGCCGCCTCTTTCCCGAGCACCGCCCGCTCGCCCTGGCGCAGGAGGAGGCGCCGGCGCCGATCTCGAGCGCGGAGCGCCGGCTCGCGGTGCTGCTCGGCGCCGCGCTGGTGCTCTACATCACCGATTTCATCCACGGCATCTCGCCGGCCTGGATCTCGCTCGGCACCGGCATCCTCTGCCTCATGCCGCCCTTCGGCGTGCTCTCGCCCAAGACCTTCTCGGCGCGCGTCAACGTGGTGACCCTGATCTATATCGCCGGCATCCTCGGTCTGGGCGCGATCGTCGCCGATAGCGGGCTCGCCGCCGCCGCCGCGGCGCATTTCCTCGCCGCAACGCCGATCGCGCCCGGCCGCACCGTCACCGATCTCGGCATTCTCACCGCGATCGGCTCGGGGCTGGCGCTGCTCACCACCGTGACCGGCGTGCCCGCGGTGCTGACGCCGCTCGCCCGCGAATTCGCCGCGGCGAGCGGGCTGCCGCTCCTCAGCGTGCTGATGCTGCAGGTCGTGGTGTTCTCGACCGTGCTGCTGCCCTTCTCCTCGCCACCAATGATGATCGCGCTGCAGCTCGGCGGCGTCGGCATCAAGCAGGCGACGAAGCTCACGCTCGGCCTCGCTCTGCTGACCGCGCTGCTGCTCTGGCCGCTCGATTATTTCTGGTGGCAGCTCCTGGGATATCTGCCCTAGGAGGATATCGGGGCTTTTGCTAAGCATCCGCCCGAAAAAGAAGGAGAGAGGCCATGGAGCTCAAGGGTCAGGCGGCGCTGGTCACCGGCGGCGGTTCGGGGCTGGGCGCGGCGACCGCGCGCGCGCTTGCCAAGGCGGGCGCCAAGGTGGCGGTGCTCGACATCAACGAGGAGAATGCGCGCAAAGTGGCCGCCGAGATCGGCGGCACGGCAGTCAAATGCGACGTCTCCGACGCCAAGAGCGGCGAGCAGGCGGTGGCCCAGGCGCGCGCCGCGCAGGGTCCGGCGCGCGTACTGATCAATTGCGCCGGCATCGGCATCGGCATGCGCATCGTCGGCCGCGACGGGCCGCATCCGCTCGACCAGTTCAGCCGCGTCATCAACGTCAATCTGATCGGCAGCTTCAACATGATGCGGCTTGCCGCGCCCGACATGCAGAAGCTCGAGCCGCTCACCGAGGGCGAGCGCGGCATCATCATCTCGACCGCCTCGGTCGCCGCCTTCGAGGGGCAGATCGGCCAGGCCGCTTATTCCGCGTCGAAGGGTGGCATCGTTGCGCTGACCATGCCGGCGGCGCGCGAATTCGCGCCCATGGGCATCCGCGTCAACACCATCGCGCCCGGGCTCTTCGCCACGCCGCTGATGGCGAGCCTGCCGCCCCAGGTGCAGGAGAGCCTCGGCAAATCGG
>Ga0134125_10002793_pt1 | contig 20510 bp, 10 predicted proteins | sample KB31751_FD_96464 | JGI IMG/M metagenome (GOLD analysis project Ga0134125, IMG submission 96464) | Terrestrial soil microbial communities with excess Nitrogen fertilizer from Kellogg Biological Station, Michigan, USA - KB3-175-1 | ecosystem: Environmental > Terrestrial > Soil > Unclassified ... | reverse complement strand
GGGGCCGAGAACGTCATCCTGCTGGGACGCCTGGGCGCGCTGCGCGAGCTGAAGCTCGATCAGCTCGGTGCCGCGGTCGACACCTACTCGAAGATCCTCCAGCTTGAGCCCGAGCACCGGGAGACGATCGCCGCGCTCGAGCGGATCCTCACCAACGCCGAGCACGAGCTCGACGCCGCGCTCCTGCTGGAGCCGATCTACAAGATCCGCGGCGACTGGCCGCGCCTCATCGCCGTCTACGAGGTGGAGGCGCGCCACACCTCCGATCCCGAGCAGAAGATCTCCCTTCTGCGCCAGATCGCCGACGGGTACGAGGTCGGGCTGGACGATCCGGCGCACGCTTACGAGGCGCTGGGCCGCGCGCTCGGCGAGGATCCGCAGAACGCCGAGGTGCAGACGGCGGTCGAGCGGCTGGCCCGCGCGCTCGACAAGCTCGACGATCTGGTCGCCCGCTACGGACGCCTCGTCGCCGGGGTCTCCGACCCTGAACGCAAAAACGCGCTCTATCACAAGATCGCGCGCCTCTGCGAGGTCGACCTCGGCGACGATCGCCAGGCGGCGGCTGCCTATGGCGCGGCGCTGGAAGTCTGGCCCCGTGATCTGGAGGCGGCCAACGCGCTCGAGCAGCTCTATCTGCGCGGCGGCGACTATCCGAACCTGGTGCAGCTCCTGCAGCGCAAGGCGGAGATCGTCGACGCGCCGGCGGAGAAGAAGGCTTTGCTCTTCAGGGCGGCGCAGCTCTACGAAGAGGTCCTCGAGGATCTGGAGAGCGCGGTCAAGGTGTTCCAGCACGCGCTCTCCGTCGACGACGCCGACACCTCGGCGCTCGATCAGCTCGAACGGCTCTACATCCGCCTCGGGCGCTGGAGCGATCTGAAGGACATCTACGCCAAGAAGGCGGAGCTGGCCCAGACCCCGGTCGAGAAGAAACAGATGCTCTTCGTGCTCGGCCAGGTCTACGACCGCGAGCTCGGCGATCCGGAGCGCGCCGTCGAGACCTACAGCTCGATCATCGACCTCGATCCCGAGGACTACGACGCCGCGCAGGCGCTCGATCGTCTGTATCAGCAGCTCGGACGCTGGTACGACCTGCTGGCCGTTCTCGAGCGGCAGACCGAGATGGCCCCCTCGCCGGCCGAGGTGGTTTCGTTGCGCTTCCGCATCGGCGAGCTCTGGCGCGAGCACCTCAAGGATCTGGCGCGCGCCGTGGAGGCCTACCGCCAGGTGCTGACCATGGATCCGGCGCACGACCCGACCGTCCGCGCGCTGGAAGCGCTCATGGTCGGCAACGAGGCCGATTCGGCGGTGCTGGCCGCCCAGGTGCTGGAGCCGATCTACGAGAGCGCCGGCGAGTGGGACCGGGTCATCACCGTCTACGAGGTGATGCAGGCGCAGGCCGAGGAGGTCGGCCGCCGGGTCGAGCTGCTCGGGCGGATGGCGGAGATCGAGGAGCGACGGCTGTCGCACCAGAACGCCGCCTTCGACATCTACGGGCGCGCGCTGCGCGTCGACCCGACGAACCAGGACGTGCTCGGACAGCTGGATCGCCTGGCGGCCGAGACGGGGCACTGGGCCAAGCTCGGCAACCTGTTCGCCGCCGAGCTCGACAAGGTCGACGATCCGCGCAAGCAGATCGACCTCCTCCTGCGCCTCGGGCGCGTCTACGAGGAAGAGATCAACCAGCCCGAGGAGGCCATCGCCACTTACCGCAAGGCGATCGACGCCGACGCCGAGAACAAGCAGGCGCTGGTGGCGCTCGATCGGCTGTACGGGCGGGCGCAGCAGTGGGACGAGCTGGCGGCCATCGTGCGCCGAGAGATCGGCATCGCCCCCTCCGACGAGCAGCGGGTCGCGCTGACCTTCCGGCTGGCCCAGATCTACGAGCTGGCGCTGATGGATCTGCCGAAGGCCGTGGAGGCCTACCGCGAGATCTTGGTCGCCGATCCCACCCACGCCGAGACGCGCGCCGCCCTCGAGCGGATGTTCATGGGCGGCACCATGCAGATCGAGATCGCCGAGGTGCTGGAGCCGCTCTACCGCGCGGGCGAGGAGTGGGAGAAGCTGCACCAGATCCACGAGGTGCAGCTCGCTCGGGTGACCGACCTGCCCGAGCGGCAGGCGCTCCTGCGGCGCCTGGCCGAGCTCGCCGAGCACAAGCTGGTCGACCAGGTCGCCGCCTTCGCCTGGTGGGCCGAGGCGGTCAAGGAGGATCCCTCCTCCGCGCAGGCGCTCGACGAGCTCCTGCGGCTGGCGCGCGCCACGCACCAGTGGGACGCCTACGTCACCACCATGTCCGAGGCGGCCTCGGCCGACCGGGCGCCGGAGGTGCGGCGCGACGTCCTGCTGCGACTCGGCGCCAGCTTCGAGAACGACCTCGGCGATCTGGAACGCGCCGAGACGGCGCTCCAGGCGGTGCTCAGCGAGCACGCCAAAGATCCCGCGGCGCTGGCTTCGCTCGACCGCATCTACGAGAGCCAGGGGATGTACGAGAACCTGGCCGGCGTCCTGCGCCAGCGGCTGGCGATCACCGACGACAGCGCGGAGCTGGTGACCTTCAACCTGCGGCTCGGGCGCGTTTACGCCGAGGCGCTGGAGGAGCGCGATCAGGCGATCGCCAGCTACCTGGCGGTGCTGGAGCACGAGCCGCAGTCGCGCGAGGCGCTCGAGGCGCTCGAGCGGCTCTACTTCCGCGGCGAACGCTGGAGCGACCTCTACGGCGTCTACGAGAAGATCTCGGGGATCACCAGCGACGAGATGGCGCTCGCCGACTGTTACGCGCGGATGGCCAAGCTGGCCGCCGACGCGCTCGACGACCGCGCCAAGGCGGTCGAATTGTGGGGCCGCGTCGTCGACATCCGTGGCGAGGACGCCATCGCGCTCTCCGGGCTGGCCGACCTGCACGAGATGGCCGGCGAGTGGACGCCTTTGACAGAGGTGCTCGAGAAGCAGGTGGCGGCCACGCCGGAGGTCGAGGCGCGGATCCCGATCTACAAGCGCCTGGGGCGCATCTGGGGCGAGAAGCTGTCGCGCGAGCGCAACTCGCTCGAGAGCTGGCAGAAGGTCCTGGAGATCGATCCGCAGGACGTCGACGCGCTCCGCGCCATCGCCGCCAACTACCGCAGCGCGGGCGCCTGGGAGGAGCTGTCGCAGGCCCTGCGGCGCCTCATCCAGGTCGGCCAGCTGGGGGGCAGCGGAATCGAGAGCGAGGAGCTCAAGGAGCTGTTCGCGCAGCTCGGCGAGCTCGAGGGCGACACCCTCATGCGGACCCAGGACGCCATCGACGCCTGGCGCGAGGTGCTCGAGCTCGATCCGGCCGACTTCCGCGCGCTGGCGGCGCTCGAGCGCCTGTTCATGCAGGAGGCGCGCTGGGAAGAGGCGGTCGACATCCTCGAGCGGCGCGTGGAGGCGCTGGCCAACCCGACCGAGCGGGTCGACGTCCTCATGCAGGCGGCCTCCTTGTGGGCCGATAAAATAGGGGACGGCGGCTCGGCGGCGCAGGTCTACGAGCGGGTGCTGCAGATCGATCCGGGGCACCAGACGGCCTCCCTCGAGCTCGAGCAGCTCTATCGCCAGCGCAAGAGCTGGATGAAGCTGGTCGACCTCTTGCTGGCGCGGACCGAGTTCGCGGCCGACCCGGCGGCGCGTCTCGGCCTCCTGGTCCAGGTGGCGGAGATCTACGAACAGCAGCTCGGCGATCGCGACAGCGCGTTCGTCACCTTGCAGGCCGCCTTCCGCGAGGACTACTCGAACGACCAGGTCGCGCAGGAGCTGCAGCGCCTGGCCACCGCCGCCGACAAGTGGAACGAGCTCATCGGCGACTACACGCAGGTGGTGCAGGGGATCGCCGATCCCAAACAGGCCGCCGATCTGTGGGTGAAGATCGCGCGCTGGTACGACTCGGCGCTCCGTCACGTCGACTACGCCATCGCTTCGGCGCAGCAAGCGCTGCAGCTCGACAACGCGCACGTCGGCGCCCTGCAGGCGCTGGAGGACTTCTACCGCAAGCAGAAGCGGTGGAACGATCTCGTCACCGTGCTGGCCCGCCACGCCGAGTGCGAGACCGAGCCCGTCGCGCGCGTCGACATCCTGCTGGCGCTGGCCGACACCTACGAGTCGCAGGTGGGCGACGCCACGCAGGCGGTGAACGCCTACCAGCGCGCGCTCGACACCGACGAGCGCTGCATCGACGCCATCAACGCCCTGGAGCGGCTCTACCGGCGTACGCAGGCCTGGGACCGCCTGGTCGACGTGCTGGCCAAGAAGTCGCAGGTGGTCGACGACACCGAGCAGGCGATCAAGCTCAAGCTGCAGGTCGGCGAGCTGTGGGAGGACCGCCTGGGCGACAACGATCGCGCCGTCGAGGCCTACAAAGAGGTCCTCTCGGTCGATCCGCGCAACCTGCCGGCGCTCACCGCGCTCGACGCCCTCTACGAGAAGACGGGGCGGATGGAGGAGTACCTCGAGAACCTCGAGCACCGCCTGGAGGTCTCGCCCCCCGAGGAGGATCGGGTCGCCACCTACCAGAAGATGGCGACGATCTGGGAAGAGAACTTCGCCAAGCCGGATCGCGCCTCGGAGGTGCTGGAGAAGATCCTCCTCATCGACGAGAAGAACGCCAAAGCCTACCGCGACCTCGAGCGCCTCTACCAGCAGGAGCGCAAGTGGGAGCAGCTGGTCGAGACCTACCGCAAGCACCTGGGCGTCACCACCGACGGGACCGAGCGGATCCAGCTCTTCACCAAGATGGGGGCGGTGTACGAGCAGGAGCTGCGCGATCTCGACAAGGCGATCGAGTCGTACAACGACGTGCTCAGCGTGGAGAGCGAGCACCACGACGCGCTGGCCGGCATCGCCCGCCTCTACGAGGAGACCTCGCAGTGGAACGAGGCGGTGGAGGTGATGCGGCGCCTGCTTCGGATCAGCGTCGAGCCGAAGGAGAAGGTCGACCTCAACTATCGATTAGGAAAGGTATACGACGAGCAGATGCAGGATCCGGAGCCCGCCCAGGAATACCTGGTCGAGGCCCTGTCCCAGGATCCGGCGCACGTCCCGTCGATGCTGTCGCTGCTCGGCATCTACAAGCGGCGCGGCGACTGGCAAAAGGCGGCCCAGCTCATGGTTCGCGCCGAGGCGGCCACCGTCAACCCGCTGGAGAAGACGCGCCTCTTGCACGAGGCGGGGAAGATCTTCCAGGAGAAGCTCTCCGACGAGGGACAGGCGGGCGACATGTTCGCCCGGGTCATGCAGCTCGATCCCGAGCACGTGGAGGCCGCCGAGCCGCTCTCGCACATCTACTTCAAGCGCGAGGAGTGGGCGCCGCTGGTGCCGCTGCTCGAGATGCTGGCGCGCAAGGCCGATCGCAAGACCAACCGCGAGCTGACGCAGCTTTATCACCGGCTGGCCAAGGCGGCCGACCGCCTGGGCGAGAACGAGAAGGCGCTCAAGTACTACAAGCAGTCCTACGACCTCGATTCGACCTACCTGCCGACGCTCGTGGATCGCGCCGGGCTGCTCTACAAGCTCGAGCATTGGGACGACGCGTTCCGCATCTACCAGACGATCCTGGTCCACCACCGCGATACTCAAAAAGACGACGAGATCGTCGACATCTTCTTCCGTCTGGGGCGCATCAAGCTGAAGCTCAACGAGCGCACCAAGTCGGTGAACATGTTCGAGAAGGCGCTGGAGATTCAGCCCGGACACCGAGCGACGCTCCAGGCGCTCATCGACCTCTACACCGACGCCGGCGACTTCGAGGCGGTCATCAAGCAGAAGCGCGCCGTCCTGAGCGCGGCCGCCACGCCCGCCGACGAGAAGTTCACCATCTCCCAGGAGATCGCCGGGATCTACAAGGACAAGCTGGCCAACCCCCAGAAGGCGATCGCAGCCCATCTGGAGGCGCTCAATTACAAGGCGAACGACCGCCAGCTGCTGCACGACCTGCTCGATCTCTTCTCCGAGACCAAGCAGTGGAAGAAGGCGATGGAGATCCTGGCCAAGCTGGCGGAGATCGAGAGCGGCAAGGTCAAGGCCCGCTACCTGGTGGCGGCCGGCAACATCGCCAACTACGAGCTGCACTCCACCGACGAGGCGGTCGAGCTCTACAACCAGGCGCTCGACGAAGATCCGGACGATCTGAAGGCGTTCGAGCGGATCGACAAGATCATGACCGCCAAGAAGGACTGGAAGAACCAGGAGCGGAACTTCCGGCGGATGATCAAGCGCATCGGGCAGGATCCGCCGCCCGAGCGCAAGGCGACGGTGATCGCGCTCTGGCACGGGCTGGGCGAGATCTATCGTTCGCGCCTCAAGGACTTCAAGTCGGCGACGGCCGCCTTCGAGGTCTGCGTGCAGCTCGATCCCGAGGCGACGCCGCGTCACCAGATCCTCGCCGAGCTGTATCAGCTCTCGGGGCCCGAGTCGTACGACAAGGCGGTGAACGAGTACCGCCACCTCATCAAGGCGACGCCGGACTTCGGCCAGATGGCGGTCTACATGAAGACGCTGCGCGGCCTCTACATGGCCATGCAGCAGTACGACCGCGCCTGGTGCGTCGCCGCCGCGATGGCCTTCTTGCGCAAGGCCGACGCCGAGGAGCAGCAGTTCTTCGAGCAGTATCGCGCCAAGGGCTTCGTCCGCGCCAAGGCCCGCCTCACCGAGGACCTCTGGAAGAACATCTATCACGCCGATGAGGACCGCATCGTCTCGCACATCTTCGCGGCGGTCAGTCACACGGTGGCCGGGTTGCGCGCCAAGGAGCACAAGGAGTACCAGCTCAAGCGCAAGGACAAGCGCGACGTGGCGAACGACCAGCTGCTCTTCAGCAAGGTCTTCAATTACGTCGACCAGGTGCTGGGCGTGCAGCAGCCGGAGCTCTACCTGCGGCCCGAGTCGCCGGGCGAGCTGGAGATGTACAACCTCCGGGAGAAGGGTGTCCTGACGCCGTCCTTCGTGGTCGGGTCGGCGCTGCTCCAGGGGCGCCCGGAGAGGGAGCTGGCCTACCTGACCGGCAAGAAGCTGACGCTGATGCGCCCCGATCACTTCGTGCGCTGGCCGCAGGTCGTCCCCACCGTCGCCGAGCTCAAGGTCCTCTTTCTGGCGGCGCTCAAGCTGGTTCACCCGCCGCTGGAGGTCAAAAAGGACGTTCAGGAGGCGGTCGGGACCTACCTCGCCGAGCTCAAGAAGAGGGTGCCGGCTCAGATGCTGGAGCAGCTGAGCGCCGTCGTGCAGCGCTTCGCCACCGGAAAGGGCGAGGCCGACATCCACAAGTGGGCGAACGCGGTCGACATGACAGCGACCCGGGTCGGGTTCCTCATCTGCAACGATCTCGACGTGGCCGCGCGCCTGGTGCAGAGCGAGCCGGTTTCGATCGGCATCGCCGATCCCAAGGACAAGATTCGCGACCTCCTCATCTGGTCGATCTCCGAGGATTACTTCCTCGTCCGCGAGCACCTCGGGTTGGGGATCGGACAGGGCTAATCACGGCGGCCGGACCTCGGGTCAGGAAAGTCGGGTCAGGAAAGTCGAGCCAGGAAAAATGGAGACCTCGCTCGCCGCGCTGATCATCACCGCGGCGGTGGTCGCGGCGGCCGGCGTCGTGCTCGGCCGCCGGGTGGCGCATCAACGCGCGGCGATGTTGTCGGCGGGGATGCGGCAGCTCACCGCGGCGATGGCGCGCGCCGCCGAGACCGAGCGCGCCGAGATCCTACGTGGCGCCGAGGTGGGCGGGCGCGAGCAAGCGCGCGCCGCCGCGGCCGCCGCCGAGGCGGCGATGCGGACGCGGGCCGCCGAGCTCGAGGGGCGGCAGCGCAGGCTCGAGGGACGCGAGGCGGAGAGCGGTCGTGCCAAGGCCGATCTGACCGAGGCCGCCGCGCGCCTGGCGGCGGAGCGCGAGCGGGTGACCGCCCACGAGGCCGAAGCCGCCCGCACCCGCGAAGAGCTGGGGACGGTCGATCGTCAGGCGCGAGCGGCGCTCGAGCGCGCCGCTGGACAGTCGGCCAAAGAAGCCGTCGAGGCGCTGCGCGACGCCGAGGTCGACGAGACCCGCATGACCTCGACCCGCGCGGCGCGCCTGGCGGCCGAGACGACCGCCGACGGCGCCGTCAAAGGCGCCAAGCGGATCATGGGGATCGCCGTGGGGCGCTTCTACGGTCACTACCTGACCGAGCGACTGCACGCGGTGGTGCCGTTGCCCTCGGGCGAGGCGGGTACGGCGCTCCTGGGCCGCGAGGAGGCGAACCTGCGCGCCATCGAGGCGGTGGCCGGCGTGACGCTGGTGCTCTCCGAGCAGCGGGACACGTTGCGGCTGGAGGGGCTCGACGGCGTGGGACGCGAGGTGGCGCGGCGGACGCTCACCCGCCTGCAGCGGCAGCCGGGCACGGCGCGCGATCCGGCCGCGGTGGCCAAGGCGGCGCGCGAGGTCGCGACAGTCCTCGACGCCGAGCTGAACGACCTCGGGCGGCGCGCCTTCTCCATGCTGGAGATCCCGCCGGCGCACCCGGAGATCGTCAAGCTGGTGGGCCGGCTCAACTACCGGACCAGCTACACGCAGAACCAGTGGAAGCACGCCGTCGAGGCCGCCTATCTCTGCGGGATGATGGCCGACGAGATCGGCCTCGACCTGAAGCTGGCCCGTCGCGCGGCCCTGATGCACGACATCGGCAAGGCGCTCACCCACGAGCTCGACGGCTCGCACGCGGTCATCGGCGCCGACTACGCGCGCCGGCTGGGCGAGGCCGAGGCGGTGGCCAACGCCATCGGGGCTCACCACACCGACGAGCCCTTCAACAGCGCCTACGCCTATCTGGTCGCGGCCGCCGACGCCATGTCGGGCGGGCGTCCCGGGGCGCGCCGCCAGACCGACGAGAGCTACCTGGCGCGGGTCGAGGACCTGGAGCGAATCACCCGCGGCTTTCAGGGCGTCGCCGAGGCCTACGCCGTGCAAGGCGGACGGGAGATCCGGATCTACGTCGAGGAGGACCGGGTCGACGATCTGGGAGCCGTGAATCTGTCGACCGAGATCGCGCAAAAGATCTCGCGCGAGATGCGGTTTCCGGGGCAGATTCGGGTTACCGTCATCCGCGAGCTCAGAGCCATGGAGATCGCCAGCTAGTGAACGTCGTCCTCCCCCCTCTCTTCTTCTACGCCGTCGGGCTGGCCCTGACGATCGGTGGCATCGCGCGGGTGGCGATGCTCGGCCGTCGCGACGCCTCGCGCGAGATCAACGACGACAGCCCCGAGCGGGAGCGGGCGCGCCGCCGCCACCGGACGTTCGGCATCGTCTGGATCGTGATGGGGCTCTTCCTCATCGCCTCGACGGCCGGCGTCCTCCGCCTGCGCCACTGAGCGGCGGCGCCGCCGCGGATTACAGCGACGTCGAGGGGGGCTGGCGATCGAGCGGCTGCGCCGGCTCGGCCTTGTCATCGCTCGTCACGGAACCCTCGTCTGTCTCGTCGTCGAGCGGGCGGGCCCGGCGCCACAGGAGGACCGCCGGCAGTGCCACGATCGCGGCCGACAGACAGGCGACCTCGCCCAGGATCGCCATCAGGCCGAACCCCTGCAGCGCCCGGTTGCGCGCCGCCAGCAGCGAGCCGTAGCCGACGATGGTGGTCCAGGAGCAGAGCGCGACCGCCGCCCCGGTCGAGACGACCGCGCGCGCCACGTCGCGTTCTTCGCGGTAGCGGGTGATGACGTTCAGCGCGTATTCCGCGCCTATGCCGAAGGTGATGGGCAGGGCGATGAAGTTCAGGAAGGTGACCCGCACCTCGGCCCAGCCGGCGCTCCCCACCATCAGCAGGACGCCGAGCAGCAGCGTCGACAGCGCCATCAACGCCGCGGCCGCGGGCCGGATGGTGAAGCAGATGATCACCAGCACGGCGATGAGCGACGCCGCGGTGGCGATGGGCCCGTCGTGGAGGATCGAGCGGATCATCGCCGCGAAGACCACGGCCGACCCCGACGTCTCCACCACCTTCCCGTTCGGCAGATGCAGGTACTGCATCACGGAGGCACTCCGCAGCAGATCGCGCCCGTTCCAGACCGAGAACTTCTGGTCCGGCGGGTAGACCAGCACCACGCGCCCGATGGTGCCGTCGCTCTCGGTGAAGGGCCGGCGCGCGAACGCGGGCAGGTCGGTCGGCTTGAGCTCGTGCAGGCCCTCGGGCGGGTTGATCTTGTTCAGGTCGGCCCGCTCCTTGTCGTTCAGCACTTCCAGCGCCGGGTCGTGCGTCAGTTTATGGATCTGGGCGATGAGCCCGAGCTTGCGCTGTTGCACCTCGGGCAGGCCCGGGAGCAGGTCCCAGATCGTGACGACCTGACCGACGACCGGCGGCCCGGAATGCTCCGTGTCCTGCTTGCGGAGCGCCTGCCTGATCGGCTCCACCTCGTCGACGGTGTCGGCCAGCACCACCGTCGGCGACGGCCAGCGCCCGAACAGCTTGTCGACGCTGTGGTTGAACTGCTTGGCCTCCTCGGTCGTCTTCAGCTTGGCGGAGAGCTTGCTGAAATCGTATTCGAAGGGGTCCCGGAGAAAGTGGCGCGATCCGATCGCGCCCGCGATGGCCAGCACGGTGAACACCGCGGTGATTGTCCCGCTCCGCCGCGCCAGCAGGCGGGCCAGCGGCGAGAACTCGATGGGGGGGCGGGCCCGCCCGGAGAACCGGGTGGGGCGGCGGTCCAGCAGCACGAGCAGCGCCGGCAGCGCGGTGAAGGTGGCCAGCCAGCAGGCCAGTGACCCGACCGCCCCCATGACGCCGAACTGGTAGAAGCCGCGGAAGCTGGTCACCATCAGCGAGGCGTAGGCGGCCGAGGCCGAGATCGAGGCCACCAGCGTCCCGCGCCAGACCCCTCCCAGCGCCTGGCCGAGCGCCGCGTCCGGGCTGGCGCCGCGCGCCCGGTGCTCCTCGTAGCGCGACATGAGGACGATCGCATAGTTGATCCCGTTGCCGACGATGATCGACCCCAGGAACGAGGTCGACTCGGTCAGGTACCCGAACGCCAGCTCGGCCACGGCGAAGGCGACGGCCGCCCCGATGGCGGCCGGGATCCCGGTCAGCGGGATGGCCCGCAGCCGCCGGAAGTAGAACCCGATCGACAGGATGACGATCACCACGCAGATGGTGGTGACCATGATGATGTCGTCGACGACCGCCTGGCGGTTGGCGATGCCGGTGGCGATCGGCCCCGACACCCTGGCCGTCATCTGCGGCTGGTAGCGCGAGGGGGGATCGGCCTTGATGAGGTCGTTGGCCGCGTTGTAGAGCGACTCCCCGGCGTGCTCGACGAACAGGCCGCCGGGGGGCAGCGCCGCGATCCAGACGTACTCACCGTTGTTGCTGCTGAAGATGCCGCCCGGGAAGCGTTCGTCGAGCCCGTCGTGGTGCTCGATCCGCTTGTGCATCTGGTCGATCGGCTCCTCCTCCTCGAGCGGGACGAAGAGCGGGTTCTTGCGCTTGCTGATCTCGTTGCGCAGGCGATCGCGGATCGATTCCAGGTCGTCCTCGGAGACGAACAGCCACTTGTTCTTCTCGTAGAAGGCGCGCAGATCGCGCACGTCGTAGGTCGCCAGGTTGACCACCGTGCGCGGCAGGGCGCGCAGCTTCTGGGTCAGCGCCTCGGCGTAGCGCAGGTTGGCCTGATAGTCGGGCGACCGGATCCCGATGAGCAGCAGCGACATGTCCCCCATGCGCTTCTGCGTGCGGGTGAGGGTCACCACCCCCGGGTCGTTGCTGGGAAGTAGTTCCGAGAACGCCGTCTTGAGCTGGAGGCGCGAGGCCAGGGCGCCACAGGCGGCCGCCACCGCCAGAGCGCCGATCAGCACAGCCGCGGGGTAACGCGTGATCCAGCGGTGATAGCGGCTGATCCGGCTGTGCGCGGGGGGCACCATCCGCCCCGAACGTTACCAGGATTCCCGCCGGCCGTGGAGCGGTCAATCACGCCTCTGCAACGTCTCCTGGACGTCTCCTGGACCTCTCCTCGACGTCTCCTGGACGTCTCCTCGACGTCCCTCGACGTATGCGGACGCACGTTCTGGGTGTGCGAGTTCTCATGACGTTTGGGCAGGCCGTTCATCCCGGTGTTTACGAATGGCGGCTCGACCGATATCCTTGGAGCATGGCCTCGCTTCGATTGTCCGCGCGGGGAGCGCTCGTCGCCGCGGCGATCGGTATTGGCATTGCCCTTTCGCCCGGCCGCGCCCTGGCCGTGGGCGAGCAGATCACGGACGTCCGGGTGCTGGACAACCAGCGCACGGAAGAGTCGACGGTCCGCTCCATCGCCGGTATCTCGATCGGCGACACGCTCGAGTCCGACACGCTCGATACGGTGCGCGAGCGGCTCAACACGACGGGCCTGTTCGCCGACGTCAACGTCTGGTGGGAGGCCAACGGCTCGGGCGTGCGGGTCAACATCTCGGTCAAGGACAAGTTCCCCTGGGCGCCGGTGCCCACGGCCTCCTGGTCGTCGAACAACAAGTCGATCGGCCTCCTGTTCGTCCACGGCAACCTGTTCGGCCACGGCAAGCAGCTGCTCATCGGCGGGCGCCTGGCCCAGATCGACTCGGGCGCGGTCATCGGTTACCGCGATCCCTCGCTGTTCGGGACCTGGGCCTACTGGCAGCTCCAGGGGGTCGTGCAGCGGCAGATCATCCCGGAGTACCAGAACTCGGGGGTGACGCCGCTGGGGGTGGCGACGCTGGCCAACCCCTACGAGTTCCGCGAGACGCGCCTCTTCTCCTACGGCTTCGAGCCGGCCTTCGGCATCGCCTGGATGCGGCGGGTAAAGACCCAGGTCGCCTGGCACCTCGAGAAGTTCGAGTATTTCGACGTCGGGTCGGACAATCCCGTGACCGGAGCGCCGACCGTGCAGGCGACGAGCCCCGGGACCTCCGGCTTCGGCCGCGCCATGCTGAGCTTCGACTTCCGCGCCCGCGAGTTCTCGGTCATGACCGGCCAGGCGCTCACGGGGAGCGTCGACTACGGCAGCCCGGCGTTCGGGAGCGACTTCACCTTCTGGCGGGTGGGCGCCGGCTGGGAGCAGGGGATCAAGTTCTTCCGCTCGCACAACCTCATCTACTCGGTGGGCGGCGTCTTCTCCAACAACGTCCCGTTCTGGAACGAGAACACGGCCGGGGGCACGAACCTGCGCGGCTACCTCGGCCAGCAGTTTCGCGGCGACACGCAGCTCGGCGGCAAGCTCGAGTACCACTTCCCGCTGTTCTCGATAAGCTCGCTCGACTTCCGCGCGCTCGGGTTCTACGACGTCCAGGCCGTCTGGTTCCGCGATCTGCCGACGGGGACCGACCTGACCGATCCGATCACCGGCGCGACGTACCGTCAGCGCGACACCACGGACAGGCGCAGCCTCTCCACCGGCCCCGTACCGCTTCCGACCGGGTTCGGCCGCGACGCCATCCACAACGACGTCGGCGTCGGGCTGCGCTTCTTCCTACGCTCGGTCGCCGTGCCGCTGGTGGGGGTCGACTTCGGCTACGGCATCGAAGCCGCCAACTGGCAGTTCATCATCATCGTCGGCGCCTGATCCACCTCCGATCGACACTTGGATGTTGGAAAACGGTCAGATGGGCTGTCAAAAATTGAACAGCCGGCGCCATTTTATCCACAAAAATTACACGATTACGACAAGTTAGGCTCATGACGCCCTCTGGCGTCGGCCTTGCTTTCTCGAACGGACCATGTCGGCATCTGGGTCCTTCGCTGCTCCCGCTCTGGCCAAGCTTTCTCCCGGGACCGCGCTCCGGGCTCCCGGCGTGGCGCGCCGTCCGGCGCTCGCCCAGCTTCCGCTGCCGCGCGTCCTGCTCTGCGACCTCGACGGGACGCTGATCGACAGCATGCCGACCCTGGCCGAGATCGCGGCCGAGGTGATGGAGCAGGTCTACGAGACGCCGGGAATCCTGGCCCGCGAGCTCTACCTCGCGACCTGCGGGCTTCCGTTTGCCAGCCAGCTCGAGGAGATCTACCCGGGCGACCCTCGCAACGCGCGCGCCTCGGAGATGTTCGAATCGCAGAAGCCGGCGCGTTGCAGCCGCATCCAGATGCCGGTCGAGACCCGGCGGACGCTGGAGAGCCTGCGGGCCGCCGGCGTGCGCATCGTCGTCTCCTCGAACAACGGCGTCGAGAACGTCGACACCTTCGCGCGGGTCTCGAGCTTCGGGTTCGATCTGACCCTGGGGTTCGGCGGGGGCCTGGCCAAGGGGCGGCCGCACTTCGACGCCGTGTCGCGCCTCTTCCAGATCGACCGGCAGGAGATGCTGTTCGTGGGCGACTCGCTGCACGACGGCGAGATCGCCGAACGGGAGGGGGTCCCGTTCGTCGCGCTGGCGACGACCTTCTCGTCCGAGCGCTTCATGCTGCGCTTCCCGCAGGTCCCGGTGGTGCGCCGCTTCGCCGCGCTCCCCGAGCTGTTTGGCTAGGAGCTGGTCATGCAGGCGGTGCTGTTGGCGGCCGGTCTCGGGAGCCGCCTGGGCGCGCTGACCGAGCGGATCCCCAAGGCGCTCATCGAGGTGGGCGGTGCGCCGCTCTTGGTGCACGCCGTGCGGTTCGCCGAGAAGGCCGGCGCGCGCGGCATCATCGTGGTGGGCGGCTTCGGGTTCGATCAGGTGGCCGCCGAGGTGGCCCGCCGCGAGCTGCCGGTGACGCTGATCGAGAACCGCGCCTTTCACGACGGCAACCTGGTGTCGCTGCTGGCCGCGCGCGCGCTCATCGTCGACGAGTTCCTGCTGATGAACGTCGACCACATCTACCGGGCGCCCATCGCGGCCCTGGCCGCGGCCGACGTCCCGGACGTCACCGCCTTCATCGACACCGATCGCCAGCTCGGCCCCGACGACATGAAGGTCGAGCGGGACGGGCGCGGGCGGGTGCGGCAGATCGCCAAGACGCTCACCACGTTCGATGCCGGCTACGTGGGGATGACCAAGGTGCCGGCCGCCGCCGCCGAGCCGTACTGGGCGGCGGTCGCCGCGGCGCAGGCCGAGGAGGGGCGGGCGATCCACGTCGAGCGGGTGCTGGCGCGACTGGCCGACGGCGGCCACCCGCCGCTCTGCCGCGACATCAGCGGCCACGGCTGGCTGGAGGTGGACCTGCCCGAAGAGCGGGCCCATGCCGACGAGGTGCTCGGGCGTGTCGACTTCGGCTACGCGCTGGACTGATCGTCACGCCGATTGCATGGAGAGGTCTGCGAGTCGTTTGGCATGTCGTCGTTCCCGAGTGTAAAAACGTCAGCTCTCATGCCGGCCGGCGTCTCCAGCGAGCACGCGCTCGACATCCAGCGGGGCGAGCGGTTCGCCTTCGGCGAGAACTGGGCCCGCTTCCTGGCCGTGCTCGACGACGCGCGGATCGAGGAGGCCTGCCGGTCGCTCAAGGAGATGCTGGGGGTCGAGTCGCTCGCCGGACGCAGCTTCCTCGACGTCGGCAACGGCAGCGGCCTGTTCTCGCTGGCGGCCATGCGCCTCGGGGCCGCGCGCGTCGTCTCCTTCGACTTCGATCCGTCGAGCGTCGCCTGCGCGGAGGAGCTCAAGCGCCGTTACTTTCCGGGCGCCGTCCACTGGACGATCGGGGCGGGGAGCGTCCTCGACGAGGCGTACCTGGGCGGCCTCGGCCAGTTCGATGTCGTCTACTCCTGGGGCGTGCTGCACCACACGGGCCAGATGTGGCGCGCGCTGACGAGCGTGGTCGAGCTGGTGCGCCGGGGCGGCTCGCTGTTCATCGCCATCTACCGTGACCAGGGGTGGCGCTCGCGCGCCTGGCTGCGCATCAAGCAGCTCTACAACCGCGGCCGGGTCGGGCGCGCGCTGGTCTGGGGCGTGTTCTGCTCCTATTACGCGGCCGAGGGGCTGCTGGCCGACCTGGCGCGGCTGCGCAACCCCTGGCGCCGTTACCGTGAGATGCGCGGCCGCGGCATGTCCCGCTACCGCGACTGGATCGACTGGATCGGTGGCCTGCCGTTCGAGGTCGCGACCGCGGAGCAGATCTTCAAGTTCTACAAGGCGCGCGGGTTTCGCGTGGAGAACATGACGATCTCCGACGGGCACGGCTGCAGCGAGTTCGTGTTCTCCCGGCCGCCCGAGCCGACGGCGCGCTGATGGCGGCGGGACGGGTGAAGGTCTTCTACCTGATCCCCAGCCTGGTGCAGGGGGGGGCAGAGCGGCAGATCCTGGAGCTGATCGCGCGGCTGCCGGAGCGGTTCGAGCCGGTGCTGGCGCTCTGGACCGACCAGGTCCACTACCGGGAGAAGCTGCCGGCTGGCCAGCCGCGGTACGTGCTGGGGACCAAGCGCATGACCCGCCGCGCGTTCCGTCGGCTGGTCGAGATCCTGCGCGCCGAGCGCCCCGACATCGTCCACTGCTACCTCAATGAGGCCAACTTCTGGGGCCGGCTGGCGGCCCGCCGCGCGGAGGTGCCGGTGATCCTGGCGTCGTTCCGGGCGCGCGTCATCGAGCTGCGCTACCTGTTGTTCGAGCGCTGGCTGTCGGAGCGCTCGCAGCTCTTGCTGGTCAACTCGCTGGGGATCCGCGGCGAGCTGGTGACCCTGGGGCGCGTACGGCCGGAGCGGATCCGGGTGATCCACAATTTCCTCGATCTGGATCATTTCCGTCCGCCGACCGACGAGGAGCGGCGCGCCGCGCGCGCCCACTACGAGCTTTCCGCCGAGACGCGCGTCCTGACCATGCCCGGGCGGATCTCGGTGCAGAAGCACCAGCTCAGCCTCCTGTGGGCGCTCGAGCGGCTGGCGCGCGACGGCCGGTTGCCGCCCGACGTCGTCGTCCTGATGCCGGGGCGGCGCGGATCGAAATGGATCGGCGACTGGGTCGCGCGCGTCGCCGCCCGTCCGGCGCTGGCCAAGGTGGTGCGGATGATCGGCGCCGAGAGCGACATGCGTTCGCTCTACTGGGCGTCGGACCTGCTCGTGCTCTCCTCACTCTGGGAGGGGCTCCCCAACGTGGCGCTGGAGGCGTCGGCCAGCGGGCTGCCGGCGATCTTGAGCCACGCGGCCAACCTCGACGGCATCGTGGCGCCGGGCGAGACCGGCTGGGAGGTCCCCACCGGGCGCCAGCGGCCACTGGTCGGCGCGCTGGCCGAGGCGCTGGCGCTGCCGCCGGCGCGCTGGCGCGAGCTGGGGCACGCCGGGCGCCGCCGGGTGGAAGAGCTCTTCCCCCCCGAGCGCGTGCTGGCCGAGACGCTGGCCACCTACGACGGTCTCATCGCGGAGCGGACGGCATGTGCGGCATAGCGGGCCACGTCGGGCTCGGCAGCGCGCCGCCGCGCGCGCCGGACGACGCGCGGGCGCTGGTGCGCGCGATGGCGGACGCGCTGGCCCACCGCGGCCCGGACGCCTCCGCGGTGCACCAGGCGGGCGCGGCGGTCCTCGGCCACACCCGCCTGGCGATCATCGATCTGTCCACCGACGCCAACCAGCCGATGGTCAGCGCCGACGGCCAGGTCACGCTGGTGTTCAACGGCGAGATCTACAACTTCCACGAGCTGGCGGCCGAGCTGCGCGCCGCCGGCGTCGCGCTGCGGACCAAGTCCGACACCGAGGTGCTGCTCGAGCTCTACCGCCTGCACGGCCCTTCGTTCGTGGGGAAGATGCGCGGCATGTTCGCCTTCGCCATCTGGGACGCGCCGCGCCGCCGGCTCATGCTGGGGCGCGATCGGCTGGGGAAGAAGCCGCTCTTCTTTTACCTGGGCGCGCGCGGTTTATCGTTCGCCTCCGAGCTGCGGGCGCTGCTCGCCGACGCCGACATCGCCCGCAAGCCCGAGGCCCGGGCGCTGCACGCCTACCTCTCGCTCGGCTTCGTCCCCACCACGTACGCCGCCATCGAAGGCGTCCGCAAGCTGCCGCCGGGGGCGCTGGCTCTCTACGAGGACGGCCAGCTGCGCGAGGAGATCTACTGGAAGCTCGCCTTCGCGCCGCGCCGGCGGCCGACCGGCGAGCTCGTCGAGGAGCTGCGCCACCTGCTGTTCGAGGCGGTCAAGCTCCGCCTGGTCGCCGACGTACCGCTGGGGGCGTTCCTTTCGGGTGGCATCGACTCCTCGGCGGTGGTGGCGATCATGAGCAAGGTCGGCGCCAAGCCGGTGAAGACCTTCTCCATCGGCTTCGAGGAGAAGGACTTCTCCGAGGTCGAGTACGCGCGGAAGATCGCCAAGCTGTACGAGACCGAGCACCACGAGGAGATCCTGCGGCCACGCGCCGCCGAGCTGCTCCCCAAGCTGGTTCGGTTCTATGGCGAGCCGTTCGCCGATCCTTCGGCGCTGCCCTCGTATCTCCTGGCGGAGATGACCCGCCAGCACGTCACCGTCGCCCTCTCCGGCGATGGCGGTGACGAGGCGTTCGCCGGCTACACGCGCTACGCGCACGAGAAGCTGGCCCGCCTGTTCCGCCTCTTGCCGCGCGGGCTGGTGATGCCGGCGGCGCGCTTCATCGAAAGGGCGTTTCCCGGACGCCAGGCCGGCTTCTGGGGCGAGGTGGGCGCCACGGTGCGGACGCACGCCCGTCGGATCCAGCTGGATGAAAGCTCGCGGTACCTGGCGCAGTTCGGGAACTTCACGCCGGAGCAGCTCGGCGAGCTCTGCACGCCAGACTTCGCCGCGGCGGGGGCGGATGCCGGCCGCGCGCTCTTCGGCGAGCTCTTCGCGGCGGGGACGGCCACCGACGCGCTGGCGCGCCTGCTCGAGCTCGACACCAAGGTCTACCTGGTCGACGACATCTTCACCAAGGTGGACATCGCCTCGATGGCCAACTCGCTGGAGGTGCGCTGCCCGCTGGTCGACCACCGGTTGATCGAGTTCGCCGCCACCGTCCCCTCCGACCTGAAGATGAAGGGCTTCCGCGGCAAGTGGCTCCTGCGCAAGGCGCTGGGCGATCTCCTGCCGCGCGACATCCTCTACCGCCGCAAGCGCGGGTTCGGGATCCCGCACGCCCGCTGGCTGCGCGGCGAGCTGCGGCCGATGTTGCGCGACACGCTCTCCTCGCCGCGCGTCTACCAGCGCGGGTTTCTCCAGCGCGCGGCTGTCGAGCGCTTGATGGACGAGCACGACTCGGGGCGGGTGAACCACGGCCTGCGGCTCTGGAACCTCTTGTGGCTCGAGCTCTGGTTCCAGACCTTCGTCGACCCGCGCTAGAACACCTTCGGTCAGGACGATATTGGTTAGCGCTTCCGGCCGACGAACACCAGGTGGGGCGGATGGGCGAACAAGCGGTAAAGAGTCGCGAGGAGCGCGCCGCGTATGCGGCTCTCTCCTCGGCGGCGGAAGCGCGTGGCGCCTGCATAGACCGTGTCGAAGCCGGCCTCGTTGGCGATCGCCGCGACGTCGCTGGGAACCAGGCTCTGCAGGTGCTGCACCGGGTGGAACAGGCAGGCGCACTCCGGGCAGAGCACCTCTGCGGCCTGGAGATCCTCGCGGTTTGGGCACGACACCAGGATGTGTCCGCCCGTCGGGAGCAGCGCACTGATGTCGCGCAGGAAGTTGACCGCGGCCGGGCGTGGTACGTGCTCGATCACCTCGACGACCATCGCGGTGTCGGGCTGTGCCGGCAAGGTCGTGGTCGGGGTCTGGAACGCGCCCAGGAAGCCCTCGCGGCCGGCGAACCGCGTCTGCGTGCCGCTCACGTTGGCCGGCGCCGAATCAGCGCCCATGCAGCGGCGTCCGCGCACGAGCAGAAGATCGAGCAGGTCGCCGCGGCCGCAGCCGTAGTCGAGCACGACGCCTCCCTGGCGTGTGTAACGATCGGCGATGTCGACGATGCCCGGCCCGCAGGTGAGGCTGAACCACCGGGTCTGGAAGTGCGGGATCGAGCGGTAGTTGTCCCAGAATTGGGTGATCTGCTCGAACGTCCAGGCAGGGGGGTGCACGGCGGGGCCGTTGCCCAGGGCGGACGGTGCGCGATCACTCATGCGGGGGAAATCTACTCCAACCGTTCGCGCAGCGACAGGGTGGCGCCGCTTACGGCTCGCCGTGGGCGCCGATGAACGGCAGGACCACTCTAGGCTCGCCTTATCGCCTGGATCAGGGCCGAGGAGGTCGTCAGATCGTCCTCGCTCATCCCGCGAAACCGGGGCGCCAAATCGCCGCGCGCGATCGACGACACCAGCTTTTCCGTCCGGGTCCCTGCCAGCGCGAGCCCGTTTTGCGCCAGCAGCTCGAGATGGCGCGAGAACGGTGCGCGGTTGAGCAGGTACGCGCGCTTCCCCCGAATGAGCCTCCAGGTCCGGTCGGAGTAGAACCAGTGTCCGTTCCACAGGTGGGCGGTGTTGTGGCAGCGGAAATCGATCTGGTTCGACGCGAGGCCGTTCGGCTTCAACCAGAGCGCCATCGCCCGGTAGGCGCTCGGGAGATCGTCGACGTGCTCCAGCACCGCCTGCGAGAACAGGAGGTCGATCGAGTCGCGCTCGATCGCCGCGTCGTCGAACCAGCGCGTCCGGTAGTCGATCATCGAGCCCGGCGTGTTCTGCCGCGCGACCGAGTCCCGGACTCGCGCCAGGCGCGCCTCCG
>Ga0134125_10002792_pt1 | contig 20512 bp, 12 predicted proteins | sample KB31751_FD_96464 | JGI IMG/M metagenome (GOLD analysis project Ga0134125, IMG submission 96464) | Terrestrial soil microbial communities with excess Nitrogen fertilizer from Kellogg Biological Station, Michigan, USA - KB3-175-1 | ecosystem: Environmental > Terrestrial > Soil > Unclassified ... | reverse complement strand
GAGATCGGCGACGGAGTGTTCATTGGCGCGCAGACGTACATCCAGGGCAGATTCGACGGAACCACGCGGATCGGAAATCGTGTATGGATCGGTCCCCAGGCCTATTTCGACGCTCGTCATTTGGTTCTCGAAGATCACGTCGGATGGGGGCCCGGCGCGAAGGTGCTCGGCTCCGTGCATACGGGGTTACCTGTCGATGTGCCGATCATTGAAACCGATCTGGAGGTTCGTCCGGTGAAGGTAGAGGAATGGGCTGACATCGGCACGGGAGCTATTTTGCTGCCGGGTGTCACGGTCGGGAAGGGAAGCATTGTCGGGGCAGGCGCCGTGGTGACCCGCGATGTGCCGGCGTTTTCAATTGTCGCTGGCGTTCCTGCCAAATTCATACGCTGGCGGGATGGATACGAAGGACAAAAAGAAAATTATGAACTTTAAACGCGCGTTGATTACCGGCGGGGCTGGTCTGGTTGGATCGCACATCGCCGATTTGCTTGTCAGAGATGGCCTGGACGAAATTATTGTGGTGGATAATTTCACCCGCGGCCGCCTCGACAATCTGGCGAATGCCACGGCAAGCGGAAAAGTCACGATCATCGAAGGTGACGTACGGGACCGGGCGCTAATGGCGGAAGCGATGCGAGGCATCGATGTTGTGTTTCATCAGGCGGCGATACGGATTACCCAATGCGCTGAGGACCCGCGCCTTGCGCTCGACGTTCTGTCGACCGGAACCTTCAACGTTTTGGAAGCGGCGGTAGCCGCTCGGGTGAAAAAAGTGGTTGCTGCATCTTCGGCATCCGTTTACGGCCTCGCCGAGGAATTCCCCACGCCGGAAACACATCACGGCTACGATAACCGGACCTTTTATGGAGCCGCCAAGCTTTTCAACGAAGGAATGCTCCGCAGCTTTCACGATATGTACGGCCTCAATTACGTGGCGCTCCGGTATTTCAACGTTTATGGCCCGCGAATGGATATACACGGCGTCTATACGGAAGTTCTAATTCGCTGGATGGGCCGGCTATCGAAAGGCGAGCCGTGCCTGATCTTGGGAGACGGAACGCAGACGATGGATTTTGTCTTCATAGAAGATATTGCCCGCGCAAACTTATTGGCCGCGAAAGCCAATGTTACGGATGAAGTCTTCAACGTGGCGAGCGGAACGGAAACCAGCCTGAATGAACTCGCCGCCGCGCTCGGCCGCGTCATGGGTTGTTCGCGCCAACCGGAGTACGGACCCGCGCGCAAGGTGAATCCTGTATCGCGCAGGCTTGCCGATACCGCGAAGGCGGAGCGTTTGCTCGGCTTCAAGGCGCGTGTATCGCTGGACGAAGGGCTTAGCCGTCTCGTGGAGTGGTGGAGTCGCGAAGAATCGTTGCAGCCCGCCGCGCTCACCGCCTAGAGCCGTGTGGAGACCGATTCATGATCCCGATCATCAAACCTTCTCTCGACCAGCGCGAAGCTGAGGCCGCCAGCCGTGTCATTCTGTCCGGTTGGATTACGCAAGGGGCCGAGGTAGCTTCGTTCGAGAGAGAATTCGCCGAAACAGTCGCGGCTCCGCACGCATGTGCTGTTTCGAATTGCACGACCGCGCTCCACTTGACGCTGCTCGCGGCCGGTGTGCGGGCTGGCGACGAGGTTGTAACGGTCAGTCACTCGTATATCGCCACCGCGAATAGCATTCGCTATTGCGGCGGCGTTCCGGTCTTTGTAGACATCGACCCGACAACTTTCAACATGGACCCAAATCTCGTCGAGGCGGCGATCACCGGCCGCACGCGAGCGATCCTTTGTGTCCATCAGGTCGGCATGCCATGCGACATGGCCGAGCTGAAGCCGATTGCCCAGCGCCATGGTCTGCCGCTGATTGAGGATGCGGCCTGCGCCGCCGGCAGCGAAATTTTTTGGAATGGACGATGGGAGCGGATCGGAAAGCCTCACGGCGACGCGGCTTGTTTCTCGTTCCATCCGCGAAAATTGGTGTCGACCGGAGACGGCGGCATGATCACAACCAGGCACAAGGACTGGGATAAGCAATTCCGATTGTGGCGCCAGCATTCCATGTCGGTGCCCGATACCGTGCGGCACGCGTCCAATCAGGTCATCTTTGAGACTTACCCTGAGCTTGGATTCAATTACCGCATGACAGACATCCAGGCGGCGGTAGGCCGCGAACAATTGAAGAAGCTGTCCGGCATTATCGCCCGCCGCCGCGAACTGGCGAGCCGCTATTCCAGCCTGCTTACGGACGTACCTGGACTGATCACCCCGGTAGAACCGCAGTGGGCGCGTAGCAATTGGCAAAGTTACTGCATTCGTCTTCCGGAGAGTTGCGACCAGAAACAAACGATGCAGATACTGCTGGATCGCGGAATTTCGACCCGGCGAGGAATTATGTGCGCGCATCGGGAGGCGGCTTACCGACAGCAGCCCTGGCGCTCGCCCAGCAAATTAGAAGCTAGCGAGCGGGCGCAGGAGACGGCCATTATTCTGCCGCTATATCACGATCTTTCCATGGCAGATCAGGAATATATCGCCGAACAGCTTCGAGCAGTCGTGCTTGAGGGAACTCCGTGCGAAGTCTCTTCTTAAAAGCGAGACAAAAGTAGCTATTCAGTCAAAAACAGCGGCATCTAAATGGTTCGCCGCACTGAAATCTTCCGCGATCGCTACCCCACTTGCTAATGCGATTGGCCGCGGCCTGTTTCGCGCTTTCAGCCGCTCGCTTTCCGATCAGGTTCCACAGAATCGCGGAATAGGCGCTTATATCGAATTGGTCTAGTGCGTTCGTACCGCTCTCTCGGGTGTTCCGTGCCGCCTCGCTGGACGCTCGCGGTTCTGTTCGTCAACAAGTTGCATTCCCCGCGGCAGTCGGGAAGCGGACGCCTTCCGGCCGTCTTCGGAAATGCTATGTGATTCCCACATTTCCATACGTACGAAGAAGTCCCCTTATAATCACTTCATGTCCGGATAAAGATAAAGGTGTACCTATGTTCCCGCCCAGTCACTTCGGCTGGCTCCTCGATATTCACAATATCCGAAGAGTACGACCATGGGTCGCGCGCAGACGAAGCATCTGCCCCACCATGAATCACAATGACGCGGCGCACGAACAGGGCGGGCATGCCCGCCCCTAAACATTCTGTTTTATCGTCGATACAATTTTTGACTGAGATTCCCTTGCAGACGAGAGATGTCTCCACATTGAGGTATAGAGATTGAAATTTTCTTATCGATGGCTGAGTGAAATGGTAAGCGATCTGGCTGCGAAGCCAGCCGATCTTGAACACTTGATCACGACGAAAACGGCTGAATGCGAGGGCATCGAGCCATGGGGAGAGCAGTTCGCCAAAGTGGTGGCTGTCCGCGTCGTATCTATTGAGCCGCTTGCCAGGGGTAAAAATAAACGCGTGGTCGTTGAGAGCGGCGGAGGCGTTAAGCACGAGGTAGTATGTGGAGCTCCGAACGTGAGGCGAAATATGATCGCCGCGTGGGTTCCGCCGGGCACAAAACTCGGAGATAAGGAGATCGGCCGCGTCACTATTGAAGGCATCGAAAGTGAAGGCATGCTGGCGAGCGGTGACGATCTGGGCATAAATCGCGACCATAGCGGCCTGCTCGAAATCGATGCGGGTCCCGGCCAGAGCTTGCCAGGATTGGCGCCGGACTGGATCATCGAAATTGACAACAAGAGCCTGACGCACCGGCCGGACCTGTGGGGCCATTACGGCATGGCCAGGGAGGTTGCGGCGATTACTGCCGGGAAGCTGATCGATCCTGTAAAAATAGGCGACTTACCTCGGGGAGAGACGACGCTCTCGGTGGAAATTGAGAATTACGAATTGTGCGCGAGATATAGCGCTCTCACGCTCGACAACGTTACGGTCGAACCGTCGCCGCTGTGGCTGCAGGCTCGACTGCAATCAATTGGAATCAATCCGATTAACAACGTTGTCGATGTAACGAATTATATTCTTGCCGAACTGCCGCAGCCCATGCATGCTTTCGATGCCGACAAGCTAAGAGGCGACACGATCTTCGTGCGACGGGCGACTGAGGGCGAGACGATCAATGCGCTGAATGGCGAAACTTACCAGCTTAGCCCGGAAGACCTGGTGATCGCGGACAGTAGTGGAGCAATCGCCATTGCGGGCGTAATCGGGGGAGCCGAAAGCGCGATTTCGGAAGCTACAAGCAGAGTTGTGCTGGAGAGCGCGAATTTCCACGCCTCAAGCGTGCGTTTGACATCGGCAAAGCACAAATTACGCACAGATGCATCCATGAGGTTCGAGAAGTCGCTGGACCCTGAGAATACCGTACGCGGCTTGGCGCGCGCGATGGAACTGCTCAAGCTTGTCTCGCCCGGCATCCGCGGAATAGGCGGTATTGCCGATAATCGCGCCAAGCAGAAGTTTTCAGAGCCGATTGAGTTGCCCGTGAGCTTCGTTACGCGGAAACTGGGCAAGGAACTCAGCCATACGCGCATTCGCGAAATTCTGGAGTCGCTCGGGTTCGGAGTGCAGCAGGCGAGCCCTCGAAATTTGATGGTGGAAGTCCCTTCGTGGCGTGCGACAAAGGACATTTCGCTCAAAGACGATCTGGTCGAGGAGGTGGGGCGGATAGTCGGATATGGCGAAATTACGCCGGTCGCGCCCCTGCTAGCCGCCGTGACCCCGCCGGCGAACCCGATGCGGATTTATCTAAGGCAGGTACGGTCGCAATTGGCCGCGCAGGGGCTAACGGAAATCTACAATTACTCGTTTGTGAACGAGACGCAACTGCGGCGCTTCGGCATGAATGTGGAAGATCACATCGCAGTGGCAAATCCGATTGCCTCTGAATTAACACACATGCGCCGGAGTCTGCTACCGGGCGTATTCGATAACATCGTCAGCAACACCCGGCATCTTCGCGATTTCCGCTTCTTTGAAATTGGCCGCGAGATTCAAGCGAACGATGGCGGCGCGCTACCGTGCGAAGAGACACATGTAGCCGCCGTCATCTATGGAGCGCATGCGGATGAGCAAGATTTTTTCGAGCTGAAGCGCGTGACAGAATGCCTGCTGCCGGGCGCACGGCTGACTCCTGCCGCGGCGAAGGCGTACGAGCACCCTGTGCGGGCCGCCGAGATCGAGTGGCGAGGTCGCATAGTAGGCCGCCTATTCGAGTTGCATCCATTATTGCTGCAAGAAGCCGGCGTCGAAGGGCGGGCATCCCTGTTTGATATGAACCTGGATGCCACAGAAGCGCTCGCGGATCGTCCCATAAAATATAGGCCGGTTCGAAAGTATCCGACGAGCGGATTCGATTTGTCGGTAGTCACGGAACTGCAGCAGCCAGTGGCAGCAATTCAGGATAAGCTTGCGAGTCTGGCGGGGGAAGCGCTGGTTTGCATCGAGTTCGTACGGCAGTATGCGGGCGCTCCGCTCGAAGAAGGCCAGAAGAGCGTTTCGTATCGTCTTGAAGTCGGCGCTACCGACCATACACTGACGAATGAAGAGTTCGGCGAGATCCGCGGGCGCATTATCGACCGCATGCAAGCGCAAGGATACGAACTTCGGGTTTAGCTCAGCCGGGCCGAACCCAGCCTCCGGCGCCCGGCCTTAGTCGGCAAGGAATCGAATGCTTCGGTCGAGGAAGTTCTTCAACTCGGTGCGTTTGACGACCGCATCGAGAAAGCCATGATCGAGCAGGAACTCGCTACGCTGAAAGCCTTCGGGTAGCTTCTGGCGAATGGTCTGCTCAATGACGCGCGGGCCGGCGAAGCCAATCAAGGCGCCCGGTTCACCAACATTCATGTCGCCGAGCATCGCGAAACTGGCGGTGACGCCGCCGGTTGTTGGATCCGTCATTACGCTGATATAGGGCACCCGGGCCTCGTCCAGTTTCATCAGCGCCGCCGAAATCTTCGCCAACTGCATCAGGCTAATGGCGCCCTCCTGCATGCGCGCTCCGCCCGAGGCTGAAACGATGACAAGCGGAATTCTTTCCGTAATACAACGCTCGATCGCGCGGGTGATCTTCTCGCCGACAACGGCCCCCATGGATCCGCCAATAAACTTCAGTTCAAGAGCACAAATGTGAACACGGCGGCCATTCAGCAGCCCGGTAGCGGAGATCACGGCGTCCGGCAGATTTGTAGCGCTACGCATGGAATCGAGCCGCTCGTGGTACCGCCTGGAATCGACGAATCCGAGCGGATCGTTAGAAACTAGACCTGCGTCGTGCTCCTCGTATTTGCCCTCGTCGAACAGCATGCGCAGCCGCGCCGTGGCATCGATCCGGAAGTGATGGCCGCAGTTGGTGCAAACCAGCAAATTCTCTTCAAGTGTTTTCCGCCAAATGGGCTGCGAACACTTCTCGCATTTCTGCCAAAGCCCCTCGGTGCGGACACTCTTTTCCGCATCGGCAGGTGTGTCTTCGACGGACGGCTTTTGCCGGGTAAACCACGCCATGGCAATCAGCAACTAACGTATCACGCTACTGACGCCGGACACCCGAGCGGCCCTGGCCCATGCCTAGGCGATCCACGCATCGAATTAAAACCTTCGTCCGGGCTGCCGATGAAGTAGCTGTGAATGCTCGATGGCTTTGAATGGCTGAGGCGCTCCGCCTCGAGAACATCGCCGGCGTAATCCAGCGAGCATCACGTGCTGGCTCAGGAGGCACAGCTATGAAGATCGAACTTGCTACGGTCAGATTGATCGCCTGCTCCGTGATGGCGATAGCATGCTTATCCCTCCATGGCGACGGTCAACCTAAAGCCGGCGATGAAACCGATGGAGCAGTCGCGGCGGTTTCCTCCACCCCGGAGAGCGACGGTGAAGGGGGCAGCACGCTGCTGGCCCGAGTCCGTGAAAAAGCGGACCGCTCTTATGCCGACCTCGTGAACTTTACATGCCGGGAGCGCATCGAGAGATTCAAGGGCAAGCTTGGCTCCAGTGCGGAGCAGAGAATGGACGTCATCACGTCCTCGGTAGTCCTCGAAAATGGCGAAGAGCGCTATGTGGACATTCGCCAGAACAACCGCATCCTGAAAAGGATCTCGGATGTCAAAGGCGCTTGGTCGGAAGGTGAATTTTGCACGCTCCTCCGCGAAGCCACCAAGATTCCAAGTGTGAATGAAGGGCGCTTCGCCGCACCGCGCGCGTTGAACGGCAAGCTGGCGTTCATTTACATGTCCGACTTCGACACGATCAACAGCCCATGGGACATCAGACTGGGCTCGAAGCATTACACGATTCCCTTTCGTGGCGAAGTGTGGATAGATCCGGCGAGCGCTGAAGTCCTCCGGATTACTCGAAGAGCCACGTCGATGCCTGATGCAACACACATTGCCGAAGTCAATTGGAGCGTTGACTTTGCACACACAGTCCTTGACGGCAGAGAATTTCTACTGCCCGGAAGCGGCAGGTACGACGTCAGCTATGCGAACAGCTACCGCCATGAATGGAACACGATCTATTTTTCGGACTATCACCGCTACGCAGCCGAAGTTGCCGTACACTTTCGCTGAGCTGAGCCGTCCGGAGGTGGGCGGTCTGTTTCACTCGGCGCTCCGCGATTCAGCCCCGATCTGAAATTCACGTTTTCCGCCGTTTGCGACAACATGCCCCAGGAACTTTGTTTTGCCGTTAAGTTGGAGCTTCAGTTCCTTTGCCGTCGAATGATCGAATGTCAAAACGTCGCCCACATCTATTCGCAAGAGATCGTCCAGACGCACGGTGGGACCGGTCAGACGGACATCCGCCTGGAGACAAGCCGGCTTTAATAATTTGAAAATGCGGGCGTGTTCGCTGTCCGTGGATTGCCCTTTCCGAACAGTCCATTGCTGATCGAACTTTTGGCGGAGCATCTTCACAATAATCGATGGTATTCCAATGTTCATGACGCCCCTGTTTTCACCGATTTGCATTTCCAGGCCGACGGCCACCACCGCTTCATTCGGAGCCAGCATTTGAAGCAGTTGAGGCTCCGTCTCATGACTTTCAATGATGAAATCCATGAACGTAACCGCCTGCCAGGCGGACTTGAGTTCCTGGAGAATCACCCGGAAAACGCTGTCAAGAATGCTTTTCTCGATCTCGGTGATTTCACGATGGATATTCGCGCTGTTCTTCCCCGTGCCACCGAGCAGCATCTCGAAGATTGGGAAGACAAGCGAGTGGCCAAGCTCAAGGACGGCATTACCTTCATAAGGACGGAGGCCTAGCGAGACCATGCAACTCGGCGACGGTAATGATTTGACGAATTCGGCAAAGGAAAGCTGCTCCACTGAAGCCAGATTGACGAAGACATAGGAACGAAGGAATGCCGAAAGGCTTGAGGCAACCGCTCGGGCAAATGTCTCGTGCAAAAGGTGGATCGACCGCAGTTGCTCCTTCGCGATCCGGTCGGGACGGCGGAAATCGTACGGCTCAATCGTACTTGGACGATCGTTTTCGCCTCGGCTTTCCCTTTGATTTCGATGGTTACGGCCAATTTCGCCTTGCGAGAGTGTGCTATCCGACATCTTTTAGTAGTGATCGTCGGGCGTCGGCCAGAAGATTAGATCTTTTTTCAAATTCGGCTGAGACTTGGATTGTGTTACCCTAGGAAGCGTATAAACACGAGAGATTAAGGTAAAGACGAGGAGTATCGTTTTCGGCATGGCGCTGGCGGCGGAAGAAAAATCCCAGATGATCGCGAAGTACCGAATCCACAAGTCGGATTCCGGCTCGCCAGAGGTTCAGGTTGCTCTGTTGACTCAGCGCATCCTGCAATTAACGGAACACTTTAAGGCGCACAAGCAAGACCATCACTCGCGGCGTGGGCTGCTGACGATGGTAAAGCGGCGCAGGAAGTTGATCCAGTATCTCAAGGATCGTAATCCTCAGCGGTATCAAACGCTGATACAGAGCCTTGGCATACGCCATTAGAAGCGGTTCTCGGGCGCGCAGGTCGTATTCCCGCGCAACGCCGTTCCGGTGAACGGTCCCCCTCACCCGCCATTTTGCTCGGTTTGAGTGGAATGGCTCTCCAGACTCTAAGTCCCCACTTAATCCCTTGGATTTGGATGTTTTGCAGTAAGCTGCCCGGCATTCATGCATCAAGGAAGATGAAATGACTCATACAGTTGAGATCGATCTTCAAGGCACGAAGATCACATTAGAAACCGGAAAGCTCGCGAAGCAAGCTAATGGTTCAGTTATTGTCCGCTCGGGCGACTCGGTCGTGCTAGTCTCGGCCTGCGCCAACGAGCAACCCAAGGTCGGCGCGAGCTTTTTCCCGCTTACGGTGGACTACCGCGAATACACGTACGCGGCAGGCAAATACCCGGGCGGCTTTATCAAACGGGAAGGCAGGCCTTCGGAGAAGGAAGTGCTTACCAGCCGGCTGATTGATCGTCCGATCCGTCCGCTTTTCCCCGAAGGTTTCAGCAACGAGACGCAGGTGATCGCAATGGTCCTTTCAGCGGACCCGACGAACGATCCCGCGCCGCTCGCTATTGTCGGCGCAGGCGCCGCTCTGGCGATTTCCGATATCCCTTTTCACCACGTGCTGGCTGGAGTCCGTGTAGGACTCGTCAACGGCGCTTTTGTTCCAAACCCTACTTACGACGAGATTCACAACGGAAATCTCAGCATTATGGTGGCCGGCAGCGATGACGGCATCGTAATGGTGGAAGCCGGGGCTAACGAAGTTTCCGAAGAGCAGGTGGTTGAGGCCATCGATTACGGTCACGACTGCTGCAAGAAGATAGTGGCCGGCATCCGGCAACTGGTGGAGAAAGCGGGCAAGCCCAAGTGGGCGTATGAACCCGCAAAGCCGAACGAGGAAATGGCGAAAAAGATCGCCGATTTCATCCGGCCGGAACTGACGGATGCGCTGGACACCAAGAAATATCAGAAGCTCGACAGCTATCACCGCGTCCACGAGGCCAAGAAGAAGAGCGTGGCACTGTTCGCCGAAGAGGAGCAGGAAGAAGCAGGAAAGCTGTTCAGCGCGCTGAAAGAGCGGATCTTCCGCGACGAGATGTTGAAGGAACGCCGCCGTCCGGATGGGCGCAAGTTCGATGAACTTCGTCACATCTGGTGCGAAGCCGGTGTACTGCCGCGAACCCATGGTTCCGCCATCTTCACCCGCGGCGAAACGCAAGCGCTGGTCACGGCGACCCTTGGCACGAAGGACGACGAGCAAAGGATCGAGATGTTCGACCCTTCGCAAACCTCCAAGCGTTTCATGCTTCACTACAACTTCCCCCCGTTTAGCGTTGGTGAAGTTGGATTTATGCGCGGGCCCGGACGTCGCGAGATTGGGCACGGCGCACTTGCCGAACGTGCTCTCTCGGCCGTGATTCCGGACGAGAAGGATTTCCCCTACACTCTCCGCGTGGTTAGCGACATTCTTGAATCCAATGGGTCCAGCTCGATGGCGAGCGTCTGCGGCGGCACGCTGTCGCTGATGGATGCGGGCGTTCCAATCAAAGCTCCGGTGGCCGGCATCGCCATGGGCCTCGTCAAGGAGGGCGACGACTACGCCATTCTGACGGATATCGCGGGCGCCGAAGATCATTACGGCGACATGGACTTCAAGGTCGCGGGCTCCAAAAAGGGCATCACCGGCCTGCAGATGGACATTAAGGTTCCGAACGTAACGACGAAGATCATGCGTGAGGCGCTGGCGCAGGCGAAGAAGGCCCGGCTGGAAATTCTCGAAGTCATGATCAACACGATTTCGGAGCCGCGCGGCGAGTTGTCCAAGTATGCACCTCGCATCTACACGACCAAGATTCCGACTGATAAGATTCGTGAGCTGATCGGCCCTGGCGGCAAAATCATCAAGGGAATCGTCGAGCAGACCGGCGTAAAGATCGATGTGGATGACGACGGCACGGTCAACATCTTCGCTTCCGATGGAGAGTCCGCCAAGCGCGCGTTGCAGATGGTAGCCGATATCGCCGCAGTCGCCGAAGTCGGGAAAACCTATTTAGGGAAAGTCGTGCGAATCGCCGATTTTGGCGCGTTCGTCGAGATTTTCCCGGGAACCGACGGCCTTCTCCACATTAGTGAGATTTCGGAGAGCCGCATCAAGAACGTGCGCGACGAGTTGAATGAGGGCGACCAGATCCTTGTGAAAGTGCTGGCCCTCGAAGGCAACAAAATCAAGCTAAGCCGCAAGGCGATTCTAAAAGAACAGCGCGAGAAGTTGAAGGCCGGCGCGGAAAAATCCGAGTAAGCCTTAAACAATCGGAAAAAGCCCCTCCAACCCACGCGGGCCGGAGGGGCTTTTTTGCCGAGGGATGCCGAGCCATTGGCTTCTGAAGTACTTGAAACGCGGACTCACCATCTTTTAAATAAACGACCGATTGCGCGCATCGGAGCAGTGACGCGCATGGAACGGCAACTAGACAACTGATGGACAGCGGCTTCCAGCCGTTGAATAGCGGCATCTTTCTCCGCAAGCGCGGCGTCTTTCTCCGCAAGCGCAGCGCCTTTCTCCGCAAGCGCGGCATGCATTCGCTCGATTGAAACTTCCCGTTCCGCCAGAACGCTTCGCAAGCTCTGCACCGCATTCTCCAACTCTAATCGCTCCGTCCGGCACGCATCGTACGAGACTCGTACCTGCATCAACTCCGAACGAGTGCTTTCCAATGCTTTCCTGGCCTGTTTCGCCTCGGTTTTGAAAAGAAAGATTTGCGTCCGAGCCTTGCTGTGTTCCGCAAGAAGTTCCTCGTGCTCGGCAGCTAGAGATTCCCGTTCCTGTATTACCCGGGCAACCTCGCCAGCAATATTGGCGCCGTCATCCGTGGTTTGCTTGGCTGGTGCAGCGCCGCGCTCTGCCCCGGTCGTAACCGGTTCGGGTTTCAGCGCGGCAACACCCGTGTGCGGAGTGGATTCAACTTCTTCGGCGTTCATGGAGCCATCCGCGCCGGCGCCGAGCAGAGCAACTACGGCCGAGAACTCGGGACGAACCCGCAACCAGACCTGTAGCCGAAGAGGTTGATCAAGTTTATCAAGCCTAAGATCGGGAAGGATCAGTTGAGGATCGGTTCCAAAACTGAAAAATCTACATGCGTTGCCATTCTCGCTTAAGCCAAGGGGGGCAATCGTGCCACCAAGCGAATACGAGCAGAAATCGCTTCCACTTGCCGCCCACAAGATATCATCATTCACCAGAGCCCGGATCGTAAGGCCGGCGACTTCTATCACCGCCGGACAGTCGGTCAAATCGAGACGAAGAGATCCTTTTAGCCCCGATATCAGATCTATGTCTACCCGCTGCCACTCGCCCATTGTTACTTCAATCGAATGGCTGTCATCCTCGCGATAGCCATTATCGGATGGAAGAAAAACCTGAAGGCGAGCAGTATTCTGATACCCCCCGAGCCGATTGTTTGCCTTCCAGCGACACTCTAGTTCAGTGGCGCAGAGCGCATAAAATCGACGCAGATGCGTCTTCATTTCGTCGGAATCGCCGAACAGGATTCCCAGCAAGCCTTCGCCGCGCGTCGACAGACCAGGTTTCTGAAATACTCCCAGGCCCCAACTGTGTTCGAATTCGAAAGTTGCACCTTGGTTCTTCAGTTCATCCCAGAGTTTCCAAACGCCGAAACTGCCGTGGCGCGTTTTGATGTCGTGAAGCAGGACGATCCCGCCGGGCTTTACCTTTGGCAGCCAGCCGTAGAAATCATGAGCTACCGCCTCGTAAGTATGGAGACCGTCTATGTGCAGGATATCGATTGAATCCGGCGCGAATTGCGAGAGCGCACCATCGAAAGTCGTCCTAAGAAGATACGAAAACTTATCGTAATTGGCTCGATTGTACGACTCGACTTCGGCGTAAACCTCTTCGCCATAGTAGCCGGCATGGGCCTCGCCCGTCCAGGTATCGACAGCATAGCAGACACACGGCACATTGTGTTCCGACACGGCCTGGCAGAAACCGAAATAAGACTCTCCGTAATGAGTGCCGAGTTCCACAAGTAATTGAGGGCGAACGCTTCGAATCAGATCATTTGCAAATGGCAGATGGCCGGACCAATTGCCAATGCCGCCGGGGCGATACCGCTTCGGATGGAACGTTCCACTCGGAACGTACAGAGAGGTGATTGGCATCGTGAAATGCGGACTCCGGCTAGGACCGGAATCTCTTTACGAGAATATCAGGCGCAGTGAAACAGACGTCTCGTTGGGTCATCTACAAACTGTGAGTTTTTTATAGATTATCAACCGGTACTAAAGTTTTAGTGGTGCGGTATCGTAATCACTGATGTACTTTTGGGAGCAAAGTAGCGCCGAACAGCGCTTGCTTACAAGGGGTGGTCGGGGCGTGATTTCAAACGTTCTTTTTGTTCTGTATCACGACTTCACGGCGAACAGCGCGACCCATGTGCACGCTATTTCTGAAGAGCTGATCGCTCTCGGTTACGAGTGTCAGATTGCCGTCCCAAAGAACAAGGAGTCCGTCGCCGGCCTGGGTGCGTGTGCCGCGAAAACGATAGACTTCGCCGACGCCGAAGCCGGTGGAGTGATCTATTCAAACGGCGGCGGTCCCGATATTATTCATGCCTGGACACCCAGGGAAGTGGTGCGGCGCTTTTGCGAGGCAGTGAGGATACGCTACGCGAGCCAACTTTTTGTTCACTTGGAAGATAATGAATTTCACATACTGTCGCGTAACGTCGGCAAGCCACTTTCCGAGATACTTGCGCTCTCTTCCGCAGACTTGGATAGATTAATTCCTCCCTCTTTTTCGCATCCACATCGGGCAAACGAATTCCTTAGGAGCGCCACCGGCGTGACGATAATCATCGATAGGCTAGCGGAATTTGTGCCGGCGGGCCCACCTATCATGGAACTATGGCCGTCCGCCAGCCGCGGCTTGTTCAAGCCACGAAGCCAAAGCGCGAGCGAACGGAAACGATACGGCATTCCCAACAATTCGACGGTGCTGGTGTACACGGGCAATACACATGGCGCCAATGCGCGCGAGATGCGAAGTCTGTATCTCGCCGTCGCCATCTTGAACCGCGAGGGTCATTCGACCACCTTGGTTCGAGCCGGGCGCGACTATTGTCCGTTTCTGGGGCCTGATGAAACGTGGGCCCGGCGGCACTCAATAGAACTGGGGATGACGCCCCATTGCGACATTCCTCCTTTGCTGGCCCTGGCCGATGTCCTGGTGCAGCCTGGCCAACCGGGCGAATTTAACGATTATCGTTTCCCCAGCAAATTGCCCGAGTTCTTCTCAGTAGGCAGGCCGGTGGTGCTTCCTCGGTCGAACATTGCGCGCTACATGACACATGGCGAACATGGCTACATCGTTTCCGACCTGAACGCGGTGGCCATAGCGGACGCCGTCAGGACCATCATGGAGGATCGAGACCTCTACAGCCGTCTTGCGGCCGGAGCCGTTAGCTTCTTCAACAGTCATCTGGACTGGGCGATCAGCGCAAAGAAGTTGAGCGATTTCTATCAATCCGCCGCCAACCAAACGGCCGAAACCGCTTCGCCTGCACCGGCGCAGGTGAATTCGAGCCGAGCCGCGAGTATGCAATGAACAAGCTATTCCTATTTACCTGCTTAAAACGTCGCGTGCCTGTAAAGGGCATCTAAACTGACATGGCGGGCTATAGTGAGAGAAATCCATGGCAATCGCCTTAGTTACCGGATCCGCTGGCTTGATCGGCGCCGAAGCGGCGCGATTTTTCACTAACCAGGGCCTCAGCGTCGTCGGAATTGATAACGACATGCGCCGATATTTTTTCGGCGACGAGGCTAGCACGCGCTGGAGCCAGGAGCAACTGAAAAGCGATCTTCCCGGCTACGTTCACTGTGACCTCGATGTTCGCGATGGAGACGCGCTGAAGAAGGTATTTGAGCGCTTCGGGAAAGATATTGCGCTTGTCCTCCACACGGCGGCTCAACCATCGCACGATTGGGCTGTCCGGGAACCGTTAACCGATTTCACCATTAATGCAAACGGGACGCTCCAGATGTTGGAGTTTACGCGGCAGTTTGCCCCCGATGCGGTGTTTCTCTTCACGAGCACGAACAAAGTGTACGGAGACGCTCCCAACCGCCTTCCACTCGTTGAAAAGGAAACGCGCTGGGAAGTTGAGCCATCGCATCCGTTCGCGGCGAACGGCATCGATGAGACGATGAGCATCGATGGCTGCCTCCACAGCTTGTTCGGCGCTTCGAAAGCCGCGGCCGATCTGATGGTGCAGGAATATGGGCGCTACTTTGGGATGAAGACGGCCTGTTTCCGCGGAGGATGTCTCACGGGTCCCGGCCACTCCGGCACGAAGCTACACGGCTTCCTTTCCTATCTGGCGAAGTGCGCGATTACGGGAACTCCTTATACGGTGTTCGGATACAAAGGGAAACAGGTCCGCGACAATATCCACTCCTACGATCTGGTCAACGCATTCTGGCAGTTCTTTCTCTCGCCGCGATCCGGTGAGGTCTACAACATAGGCGGAGGACGGTATTCAAACTGTTCCATGCTTGAGGCAATCTCGATCTGCGAACGCTTAACGGGACGGCCGATGAACTGGTCCTACGCCGAAGGCAATCGCACCGGCGATCACATCTGGTGGATCAGCGACGTTTCGAAATTCCAGAATCATTTCCCGAACTGGCGCCAGAGTTATTCCGTCGAAGACATACTTGCGCAGATCGTTGACGGATTGGGTCATCGCTTACCGCAGTCTACGGTCAAGATCGGCGCCGGAAGCGATTAAGAACGGTGAACAGACAGGGCGCGCTCACTGCGAAGGCTGCACTGTAGCCGTGAAGGTGGCCAACGTATTGGCGCTAGTCAAGGGCTTGCCGCCGGTGGTGTCCTGGAGATAAAAAACCATTCCGTTCGCGACCCACCGCCCGGTCGTTGCGATCCCAACGAACTCCCGGCGGCAAATAGCGCGCCGTCCGGAGTGCCGATTCGTATTTCGATATTACTTGCCGAGGGCGCATTCCACTCGAGAGCGGTCGCGCTCAGATCGGTTCCGCCGAGCGCCGGCATCGGATTCGGATTGGCCGCGAAAAATGGCGAGGATTGCACGTGCGCAACAAACGTAGCAAGCGTGCCTGCGGCAGTCAACGGCTTGCCGCCGCTTGTATCCTGCAGATAAAAAGTCATGCCGTCGGTCACCCAAGCGCCGGTCGGAGCAAACCCCGACGATGGGCCGGCCGCGAAGAGCGCGCCATCCGGACTGCCCACGCGCACCTGCACCGTGGTTGCTGCGGGAGCATCCCACTGGATGAGCGCCGAGCCGGCCGAGGCGCCCACGAAAACGACAATCGGATTGGGATTCGCGGCAAAGAAGGGCGAATCCTGCACGTGAGCGACCGCCGTTCCAAGCGTGTTGGCTCCGGTGAGCGGCTTTCCTTCGCTCGTGTCTTGCAGGAAGAAAGTCATGCCGTCCGTAACCCAAGGTCCTGTCATTGCGGACCCGTAGGGCCCGCCCCCGGCAAACAACGGTCCATCAGGGCTTCCGAGATGAATTTCGATCGTGGACGCACTGGGCGCCCGCCATTGGATAAGTGTCGAGCCAAGCGATTCTCCTGGGCCAACGACAATCGGATTCGGGTTGGCGGACAACACCTCCGACTGAAATTGGAGATGAGCGATAACCGTACCGAGAGTATTGTCGCCTGTCAGAGCCTTACCGTCGCTCCTATCCTGTAAATAGAACGTCATGCCATCGGTGACCCAAGGGCCGGTGGGAGCCGACCCGCTCGGTCCGCCGGCCGCGAAAAGCGTTCCGTTAGGACTACCGATCCTCACCTCAACGACAACCGCCCCCGGCGCATTCCAACTGACGGTTGTTGCACCTAAGCTGCCCGCTTGCGCAATAGGAATAGGGTTGGGCATTGCAGACAATACCGGGTTAGTGATGGTGACAGTGACAGCCGTCGATTGGCTTGCCGCCCAGCCCGCGGAAGCTCCGTAGCTCGCGACGACGGAATGCGTTCCGGGCGCCAGGCCGCTGGCAGAGTAAGTGGCGCCTCCGTTCGCATCGAGCGTGACCGTTCCGATCGTTGCCGAACCTTCGGTAAACGTGACCGTCCCTTGCGGTACGCCTGAGGTGGCCGTGACAGCGGCGCTAAACGTGACCGCTGTTCCGGCCACCGCCGAACCAGACGAAGCCGAGAGACTGGTGTTCGTAGCGACGGCCTCTTGGCCGTTTAATAAGCCGAATACGCCGACGCCGCTCGTCGTAGCCACGAACACTTTCCCATCCGCAATGGTCGGCGCCGCGAACTTATTGCCTGTTCCAAACTGATCGCGGCCACCAGGCGCTTGATTACTGTTGTAAAGCTCGCGGCCGAGGTCGGTGGCGTCGTATGCGTGAAGTACGGCCGGATCGGTTCTTTCCACGGCCCATACAATCGCATTGGAAGCGCCATTTGCGGAAATGCTGGGCGTGGCGCCAGGATATCCGAATACATTTAGCGTGTTCGAAATGGAGGTGCTCGATAGCCGGGCATTTGTGACGCTGAATGCGCGGATGGAATCGCCAACGGCGCCGAAATACAGAGTTCCATTGAACCAGGCTGGCGTGCCAAATTCGCCGCCACTCAGTTGACCGGACAATTCCTGATAGAGGCTGCTGTTGTCGTTAGGAGTGAACTTTCCCATGTTATCCCGATCGAACATGTAGATGTTCTTATCCTTCCCCGCCCCAACGCCAAGGTGGCGGACAGCCCCGGTCGCATCCGTCACATCGGGCAGAAGCACCACGCCGCCCGACCCGAGATCCTCGTCCTGATTCGATTCGCTAAGCGTATTGAACATCGTCCAGTAGTCGAGGACATGAAGCGGGCCGTCCGCGGACGCGAGCTTAACGAATGCATTGCCGTAATCGCCGAGGCTGGGAAATCCTTGTGCGTTGAGGTTTGTGTCGAAAGTGCCGTTAGCAAGCTGGAAGAAGATATTGCCGCTCGAGTCGGCAGCCGGCCCTCCTCCGGAGGACCACACGGAATTATCGCTTCCATTCGGAGCAAAGTTAAAAACCTTCGCCTGCCGTAACGTCAGTTCGTCATAGCCGATGGTCCATCCGGTATACGGCTGATAATCGCAATGTGAAGACCAATTCGTATAAACGACACCGTTCAACAACAGAAGCGCAGCACGTTCTTTGTGCTGGCCTGGATTGAAAACTAGCGTTCCGTTCGCGCCTTCATCGCCATTGCCGGGCAGAGTCGCCTGAATTTCGACCGGGCCGCCAAACTGCTCAGCGCCCGTGGCGATATCCAACGCGTGCAGCTTCTGATGATAGGCGCCAGTTGCGTTCTTGGTCATAGCGACTACATAAATCGCCCCATGCGGGCCGGCTTTCAAATCGATCACGGGAGTAGCGGTCACTCCGATTTCGGGGACCACGTCCTGGCAATTATGGATGTCGGAGGTTGTCTCTCCCGAGCCCAGCATGGAAACCGACCACAGGGTTGCGCCGGTATCCGCATCGAAAGCATAGACCGAATCGTGCTCGGTTGCGACGAACACGACATTGTGAACGCCAAGGTTCGGCATCGCGAGATTTGATACATATAGTGGTTGTGCATCCACCTTTCCGTCGACCGATAGCGTGAATAAGCGGCCAAAGCTGGTAGAGTTGACGTTCTGCAGAGTCAGGCGGCTCTCGGTCAGGTTCTGGCCGGTACGCGAGTTGTCGTTATGGTAAGTGAGAACGTTTGTCTGCGCGAAAGCGGCTGGAAGAAGAATCAGTCCATTCAGGCAAAGGACGCTCAGCGCACGCCGTACCCATCGGATCCGAGAACACCATTGCATACTGTCGACCTCTAGGTGAAAGCGATATTTCGTAACCGTTACGGCCTTCGGTCCAGCAGTTCGACTCGGTGTTATATTTCTGCGTTACGGGAAACTAAGCGACGGAGCGTCGAATGGTTACAGTACCAAGACTCGCCGCAGCGGCATCACCTCACTGCGAAGGCCGCACGGAGGCCGTGAAGGTGGCCAGGGTATTGGCGCTGGTCAACGGCTTGCCACCAGTAGCGTCCTGGAGATAGAACACCATTCCGTTCGTCACCCACTCCCCGGTTGTTGCAACTCCCAAAGAATTGCCCGCGGCAAATAGTGCGCCGTCCGGAGCGCCGATTCGTATCTCGACATTACTGGCCGCAGGCGCATTCCACTCGATAGCGGTCACGCTCAGACCGGTTCCATCGAGCGCCAGCATGGGATCCGGACTGGCCGCGAAAAACGGTGAGTTCTGTACGTGTGCCACGAATGTGGCGAGCGTGCCGGCGGCGGTCAACGGCTTACCTCCGGTCGTATCTTGCAGGTAGAAAGTCATCCCATCGGTGACCCACGCACTGGTCGGTGCGGAGCCTGACGAAGGGCCGACCGCGAACAGCGCGCCGTCCGGACTGCCCACTCGCACTTGGACGGTAGTTGCGGCCGGAGCATCCCATTCAACTAGCGCCGATCCGGCGGTCGCGCCGTTGGAAACGACAATCGGATTGGGATTCGCGGCAAAGAACGCCGAGTCCTGCACGTGAGCGATTACCGTTCCAAGCGTATTGGCCACTGTAAGGGGCTTCCCACCGCTCGTGTCTTGCAGAAAGAAAACCATGCCATCCGCAACCCATTGGCCCGTCATCGCCGACCCATTGGATCCGCCCGCTGCAAATAGCTTTCCGGCTGGGCCTCCAAGGTGAATCTCAACATTAGATGCACTGGGCGCCTGCCACTGAATGAGGGTCGAGCCGAACGACTGTCCCAGGCCAACGACAATCGGATTAGGATTTGCGGAAAGCACTGCCGACTCGACTTCCAGATGAGCAACGACGGTGGCGACCGTGTTATTGCTCGTCAGAGCCTTACCGGCGCTCGTGTCCTGCAGATAGAACGTCATTCCGTCGGTGACCCACGCACCGGTAGAAACGGATCCGGTCGTCCCGCCAGCAGCAAAGAGTGTGCCGTCGGGACTCCCAATCCTCACCTCCACGCTTGTCGCGCTGGGAGCATTCCAATTGAGAACCGTTGCGCCCAAGTTCCCCGCTCGCGAAACAGGAATGGGATTAGGTGTCGCGGTAAATGCCGGTTCCCCAGCGGTGTTTCCCTGCCCGTTTAATAACCCGAATACGCCTACGCTGTTCGTCGTGCCCACGAACACCTTTCCGTCGGCAATAGTCGGCGTGATGAACTTATTGCCTGTTCCAAACTGATCGCGGCCACCTGGCGCTTGATTGCTGTTGTAAAGCTCCCGGCCGAGGTCGGCGGCATCGTATGCATGCAGGACAGCCGGATCGCTATTTTCCGCCGCCCAAACGATGGCGTTGGACGCCCCATTCGCTGAAATGCTGGGCGTAGCGCCGGGATACCCGAATACATTGAGCGTATTCGAAGTGGATGTGCTCGATAACCGCGCATTTGTGACGCTGAATGCGCGAATGGAATCGCCAACAGCGCCGAAATACAGAGTTCCATTGAACCAGGCTGGCATGCCAAATTCGCCGCCGCTCAATACGCCGGAGATCTCCTGATACAGGCTGCTGTT
>Ga0134125_10002791_pt1 | contig 20515 bp, 16 predicted proteins | sample KB31751_FD_96464 | JGI IMG/M metagenome (GOLD analysis project Ga0134125, IMG submission 96464) | Terrestrial soil microbial communities with excess Nitrogen fertilizer from Kellogg Biological Station, Michigan, USA - KB3-175-1 | ecosystem: Environmental > Terrestrial > Soil > Unclassified ... | reverse complement strand
CAATCGACGGCCGCACCACGAAAGGACGCGGAATGAACATACGACAGCTTGGGCTCTTTCTGGTGCCCGCGCTCTTGTGGTCGGCTTCCAGTTCACCTGTTGACTTTAAGAATCGCGACAACAGAATCGACGTATCGATCGCCGGCAAGCCGTTTACAACATATTTCTTCCTACCGAATATCGCGAAACCATATCTGATGCCCTTAAGGACGGCGTCCGGCGTAGTCGTCACGCGCGGTTTTCCGGTTGAAAACGACGTATCCGCAGGCGATCCGAAAGCGTCTTCCTTTGAACCACACCAGCGCCCACTGTACTGGGGACACGGAGATATTGACGGACTGGATTTCTGGCAGGAAGAAGTTTTCGATCACTACTACACCGATCATGGGCATCAGGCTTACGGCCATGCCAAGATTCTAAACATCAAGGCAGAAGCCGAAACTATCACCGCACACTTCAGCTTGCGCGATCCTTCGGAGCGCGAGATTGCGCAAGAACAGCAAGTCTTCCGCTTTGGTGGAGAAGGAGCGGTACGCATCGTGGATTGCGAATTCACCCTCACGGCAACCGCTGGTCCTATCGTGTTCGGTGATACCAAAGAAGGCAGCTTTGGTATCCGTTTGGCAAAAGAATTAAGTGGCCCGGGAGTGGCGATGACGAACTCGGCGGGCGCGCATGGAGAAAAAGAAATCTGGGGCAAGACTGCCGACTGGGTGAGCTATCAAGGCGAGGTCGGCGCGGCGCCCGTGACGGTAGTTGTGTTCGACCACCCATCAAGTTTTCGTCATCCGACCACTTGGCACGCGCGAAGTTATGGCTTGTTCGCTGCAAACCCGTTTGGCTGGCGCGAATTTACTCACGATGCTAATAAAGACGGGAGTTGGACGGTGGAGGAAGGTAAACAAATCGTCTTCAGATATCGGGTTTTGATCGCGGACGGAAAGCTGTCAAAAGAGGAAATTGCCAAAGCATATTCGCAGTACAGCGTAACCAAGTGATGAGCAGACGCCGATGGTGGATTACCGGAACGTTATGCCTTTCCACAATTCTCAACTACATCAACCGGCAAACGTTCTCCGTACTGGCGCCTGAGCTCGTTAAGACGTTCCACTTCAGTCACTCCGACTTGTCCTCTATCTTTGGAGCTTTTCAATTGTCCTACGCGCTGACATGGCTGGTGGGTGGTGTTGCGCTCGATATAACCGGCACGCGTCTGGGCTTGGCGGTCGCTGTGGTCTGGTGGTCCTTGGTAAGCATGGCAACCGGTCTCGCAAATTCGGTCAGGTCGTTTGCTGCACTTCGTTTTCTGTTGGGAATTGGAGAAGGCCTCAACTGGCCGGGCGCGAGTAAGGCGGTGGCAGAATGGTTCCCGCCGCAGGAGCGCGGCGTGGCCGTAGCGATATTCGACAGCGGATCAAGTATTGGAGGCGCTGTTGCTGCAATCGTAATTCCGTGGATCACGATACGATTTGGCTGGCAGTTTGCTTTCTTAGTCTCTGGCGCGCTGGGCTTCGCCTGGTTGGGATTATGGCTGCTGGTCTATCCGAAACGGCCGCGCTCGCAGGCGAGCGTCCAGCGGCAGACTACCGCCGAGCAGATCTCCACTCTCTGGCGTTTGATGGGACAGGGAAAGACGTGGGGAGTAGTGATCGGCCGGTCGCTTACCGATCCGGTTTGGTGGTTTTTCGTCTTCTGGCTGCCTCAGTATTTGAGCGATGCGCGAGGGTTCAGTCTGAAACAGATTGCGATGTTTGCCTGGATGCCGTTTGTGGCGGCGGATATTGGCAATTTTGTTGGCGGAGGCATTTCCGGATGGTTGATTCGCAGAGGTGTGCCCGTCCTCAAGGCGCGCATTCTCGTTTGCGTCTATAGCTGCATTCCCATGCTGGCGGGCATTCCCGCCGCAAGCGTCAATACGCCGGCGGCTGCGCTAACGTTGATCTGTATTGCCCTACTCGGTTACGCAAGTTGGTCCACAATGGGCTTGACGTTCCCGAGCGATTTGTTTCCGCCGGAAGTCGTCGCTACTGTCACCGGCTTGAGCGGCTTTGGCGCCGGTATCGTTAGTACGGTTTTCACCATTCTCATCGGTCACATCGTCGACCGGTTCTCTTACGTCCCCGCGTTCATTGCGGCGGGAACCTTACCAATTCTGGCGACACTCGCCATTCTCGTACTATTTCGGAAAGCTGGAAAGGAACTAGAACATGCAGCGTAGACATTTCATTATGGGTGCGGCGGCCGCGGCTCTGCGGCCGAGGATTGCCAGCGCGAACGATCGTATACGGATCGCCTGTGTCGGAGTTCACGGACAGGGCGACGAGCATATCAAACACTATCTCGCGATGCAAGACGTCGAGATCGCGGCGGTGTGCGATATAGACGAGACCGTACTGAACGGGCGCCTAAACGAAATCGAGAAGGCGTCCGGCAAACGTCCGGCGGGAGTTATCGACTTCCGGAAACTGCTCGAAGACAAATCGATTGACGCCGTATCTATCGCCACGCCGAATCATCACCACACACTCCAAACTATCTGGGCGTGTCAAGCGGGCAAGGACGTGTATGTGGAAAAGCCTTGTTCACACGACATGTTCGAAGCAATTCAGGTTGAGGCGACGATGAAGAAGTACGGCCGCTTGGTGCAGCACGGCACCAATAGCCGATCGGGCATTGCGCGTGAAGCAATCCAACACATGAGAGACGGTGTCATTGGCGATGTATATATGGCGCGCGGCTTGTGTTTCAAGTGGAGAGACACAATCGGGCATGCTCCTCGCGAGGCGGTCCCAGCAGGTGTCCATTACGATTTATGGCAAGGCCCGGCGCCGGAGCATTTCTTTACGCGCAACCGCTTTCACTACAACTGGCACTGGTTCTGGGATTACGGCAACGGTGATCTTGGGAATCAGGGTATCCATCAACTGGATGTCGCGCGATGGGGGCTCAACGTTCGCCTCCCAACTAAAGTAAATGCGACTGGCGCTCACGTTATGTTCGACGACGACCAGGAAACGCCAAACGTCGTGGTGGCATCTTTCGAATTTGAGGACCAGGGCAAGAAAAAGTTGCTGTACTTCGAAGTACGGCACTGGCTGTCGAACCACGAAGCTGGAATGGGATCTAATGGAGCAAAGCCAAACACGGTGGGAACTATTTTCTATGGCTCCAAAGGCTTTCTTGCGATTTCCGACGAAGATCACGGCCGCTATGAAACATTTCTCGGAAAGGAACAGGAGAAAGGACCTTCCGGTCACGATTTGGGCAACAACTGGGCAAATTTCATTGCCGCTTTGCGCACGCGGAAAGCTTCAGATTTGAACGCGCCGATCACCGAAGGCGCGGTATCGACCATGCTGCTACACCTGGCCAATATCTCCTATCGCCTGGGGCGCTCCGTTGAATTCGACGAAACGACGATGACCTGTAAGAACGACAAAGAAGCTAACGCAATGTTCCGGCGTAAATATCGCGCGCCTTTTGTCGTACCGCAGATCGCATAAAGGCATTCCAGGCGCTCCTTCAAGAAAGACCATCGGTTTGGCTGCATATTCCCGCTGGGAATAAATCTCAGTCATCATCACAAAAGTCCGGAGGACCTGATCGGCGAGCAGGGGCTTTTAAAGCGACTGAGGAAGGCGCTGCTGGAACGGGCGATGCGCTCGATCACATTTGCTTGCTCTCATCGGCGCCCCGCCGCTTCCCACAACCGTTGATGAAACTTCTGTTGTATGGTTTGTAGGGCGGACCACCCGGTCCGCACGGCGACCCCCGGTCGCCGCTATTAATTTCCCCGCAAACCCCGATGACGCCTCGCCTTCCCCTGTGTCGCTTATCTGTGTGATGGGAACACGCGTTGAAAATCTGGCGATGCTCTATCAAGGTGCGCTGACAGCCGCCGTGCGCATTCAGTCGCAACGGCAGCAAATCGGGAATGCAGCAGCTTTCCGCCGGCGAATGAAGGATGTCCTGGCTGAAATCGATCGCGAAGCGGTAAAGCGTGGCTACACGGCCGCGCATAGCCGTGAAGGAAATTTCGCCTTTGCCGCGTTTTTAGACGAAGTAATTTTGAATTCGCAAGACGCATGCCGCGAGGATTGGGCCAAGAAGCCTCTGCAAGAGGATTTGTTTGGAATATCGACCGCCGGAGAGCAATTCTTCACACATATAGACGGCCTTTTTTCGCAAGCGGATACGCCGGAATTGATCGACGTCATGGAAGTATTCCTGCTCTGCCTGCTATTGGGCTACCAAGGGAAGCACATCAGCGGAGGCCACGCCGAGCTTGCGTTGATTACGGACCGTCTACGCCATCGCGTTGAACGTTCTAGAGGAGTGCCGGCTGAGCTCTCGCCCGCCGGCATGCTTCCTTCCCAGCCGGTTTCGATCAAAGCAGTCGACACCACCGTCCGCACGCTGAAGCGGATTTCGTTTCTGGCAATTGGATTAACGGTGCTTTGCTTCGTTGTGCTGAATATTCATCTCCTGCTAAAGGCAGAAACCATTCAGGCTGCACTGCTGCGGAGCATCGTTCCATGAAAGTCAATCCGCGAATGCTCGTTGCGATTGTCATTTTTCTTGCCTACGAAGTACTACTATGGGTACTCACGACGCGCTTGACGCACGGTTCCGAGTTTTGGCTGTTCGGATCGGTGCTCACGGCGCTTGGACTGACCGCGCTGGTCGTCTATCTCACCGTTTCGGCGCTGTTGGGTAAGCAGAGCCGGCCAAAAGAAGAGCCCGAAACCGCCGGCGCTCGACCCGAAAAGCAATCCGGCGCGCATTTCGTTATCGACATGACGCCGGTAATGGAACTGATTCGCGAGGCAAACCGCAGGCTTGCGCACTCGCGAACCTTAAACAACAAGCACGGCAAAACATCGTTGAGCGATTTGCCGCTTTACATCATGGCTGGACCCGCGGGCGCAGGAAAGACCACGGCGTTTCTTGCTTCAGGTCTTTCGCCGGAACTGCTTGCCGGGCATGTGCAGCGCGATGCAACCGTTCTTCCTACTACCCATTGCAATATCTGGTATGCCTCCGGCGCGGTCTTTGTAGAAGCCGGAAGCCAGTTTTTTTCCGACGGTGCCCAGGGATGGAAAGCGTTGTTGGAGCAACTGCGCGGCGGTGGGAAAAATTTGCTACAGCAAACGTGGCAACAAAGCGGCCAGACGAACGTTCGCGGCCTCGTCCTGTTTTGCGATGTCAGCAACTTCGTCGGGGGGGCGGACTCGGGAAAGATTAGCGCGCTCGCCCGAAAGACACAGGAGCGGATGCAGGTAATGGGCGAGGTGCTCGGAAGCAGCTTTCCCGTCTACACGGTATTTAGCAAAGCCGATCAGATCCCGCATTTCGACGAATTTTTCTACCGCTTGGCGGAGGACGAAAGCCGGCAGGTACTGGGCTGCAGTATCTCAACAACAGACGCTCCGACGGCGGACGAAGTTTATGGTGAGGCGCAAAGCAAACGGCTCTCCGAGGCATTCAACCGGCTGTATGCGAGGTTGGCGGAAAAAAGACTACGCTTCCTTGCCCGTGAGCCGGAGAAAAGCCGCCGGCCCGGCGTCTACGAATTTCCTCGCGAACTGAAGCGAGTTCGTGATTCGCTCGTGCAATTTCTGATCGAGAGCTTTCGGCCCAATTCTTTACAGCCGGGCCCTCTGCTTCGCGGATTCTATTTCACAGGGATGCAGCAAGTGGCTATTGCAGCCGCTCCATCGGACGTTTCCGCCGAGGTGCAGACGACGAGCGCGCGCAACCTCGAGGCAACTGTTCTTTTTCAGCCGAGCCTTCGCGTCCCGGAACCTGCAGCGGCCGTACCCGAGAAGACCGGCGCGGTCCTTCGTCCACGCATATCCTTTGTCGCGGATCTTTTTCACAAGGTCATCTTGCGAGACCCGCTCGGACGGCTGGCAGCAGTGCGGAACGTTCGAAGCGACAAAAAAATCCGGATATTGGCGATCTCCGTTGTGAGCGCGTGCTGCATTCTGGCCGGCTGTTTTGCTGCGTCCTGGTGGGGCAATCTAAGGCTGCTCACGAATGTAGAGCGAGCAATGCCGCAAGCTTCGCTGCCGACTGCTGGGAACGGATCGCCGGCGATATCCGATTTGAAATTGATGGAACAGCTACGCCTGGCTTTACAGCCGCTTCTTGCCTATGACCGCGATGGAGCACCGTGGCGCCTTCGCTGGGGGCTCTACTCTGGCGGACGGGTTTTGGAACGCACTTATGACGCGTATTTTCAATTATTTCAACGCTATTTCTTAAACAAAACGAAGAATGCATTTCAATCGCAACTCCAGGCATTAGCACCACGCAAGAGCGCAACCTCCTACGACAGCGCTTACGACACATTGAAAGCCTACCGGATGATTACTTCCGGAGCTTGCCCGACGAATGCTTCCTTTCTTGCTCCGACATTTTTTCAGAGCTGGAGCAATGGCCTTTCGCTCGCTCCTGAGGCTTCGCAACTCGCTGACCGGCAAGTGAAATTTTATGCGTCTGAGCTGACGCGCCAGAATCCGTACCGAATCGAAGAAGATGCTGCAGCCGTTGCAAATGGACGCGATTATCTTGCGCAATTCGGCGGTGTGGACCGGCTTCTGCGCGGTCTTATCGCGGACGCCGACCAAGCGCCGCGCAAGACAGTCCGAGTGGCAGATCTTGCGCCGAAATTTCGCCAGGTGCTGACGGGCCCGGGTGAAATGCAGGCCGCGTTCACACTGGACGGTTGGCGTTATGTGCAGCAACGTTTGCAGGATCCCGGACAGTTGTCTTTAGGAGAGCCTTGCGTTTTGGGTTCGGCGGCGCAATCCGCCGCGCGGCCAAACGCACCGCAATCCGGTCAACTGAAAACTCTCTACGGACAGACGTATATACAGGCCTGGAAGAATTTCATTTCCTCAACCTCAGTGCAGCCGTTCCATTCCACAGCGGAAGCTGCGAAAAATCTCGACATTCTTGCGGATAATAGATCGCCGCTGCTTGCGGTGCTGTTCCTCGTCTCGCACAATACAAGCTTTGCCACGAAAGTTCCGGCAAAACAGGCAAAAGCCACCGATGCCAATGCAGAAATTGATCGGGTCTTTCAACCGGTTCATGAAGTAGTAAATCCCGACAATCAGGATCGTTTGATTGGCGACCCCAATCGGGATTTCATGAATGCGCTGGGTGAGTTGCAACAGATCATGGCCCAATCGCAAAGCCGTCCGCCGGCGGATCCGGACCCCAACCTTGAGCAGAACGCGCAGCAAGCGGTGGATAAGGGCTTGGAAGCCGTGCGCCAAATTGCGCAACGGTTCAATATTACGGGTTCAGAAGGCATCGATACCGAGGTGCGGCGATTGCTCGAATCGCCATTCCGCAGTTCCATGAAACTTATTACGATCGAGGCTACAAAGGCCGGCAACGACAAAGTAACAGGCGCGGCAAAAGCGCTCTGCGCGAAGCTCGGGCCGCTGGAGGAAAGGTTCCCCTTCAACCCGCGGAGCGATGTAGACGCGACAAGCGCGCAGTTGAGCGCCATTTTTGCGCCGCAATCCGGAGCATTGTCTGCGTTCGAACAACAGTTGGGAAAGCTCATCATTTTCCAGACCGGGCACTGGATACAGAATCCGGAAACACCCCAGCCGCGCCTAACCCCGCAAACACTGGCTTGGCTCGATCGGCTGACCGCCATTTCAGAAGCATTCTTTACAAACGGAGTGCCGTCGCCAACGATGGCGTATACAGCTACACCGCTTCCCATACCCGGCGCCGAATCCGTAACGCTTGAGGTCGATGGACAGACGTTGACAACAACCACGACCCAGACGCAATCGAAGACACTGGTTTGGCCCGGCACCCCCGGCGATGATGGTGTTCTAGTTCGCGTCAAGGAAGGGGCTAATATTCCTTTCGCCTCTTATGACGGCACATGGGGAATCTTTCGTATGCTCAACGATGCCGATCCGCGCCCCCTGGGCAGTCACGTAATCGAGCTCAGCAAAGTACGCCGAGGGCATGGCCGGGCGGAATCCGTCTTAGACGCCAACAACAAGCCGATTCAAGTTCGACTTCAGCTAACAGGCTCCCCCGGAAGGCCCGATGTATTTGAAAAGAATTTCTTCCAGGTTCATTGCCCAGGCAAGTTCTTGCAATAGGCCGCGAATTCGGTAGGATAAACATATTTCCCCAAAGGAGCGGCTTTTACGATGAGCGCCGGCGACTCCAATACAAGGCAAGTGACGCAATTGCTGCACGCATGGCGAGCGGGAGAGACGGATGCTCGAGAGAAGTTGATTACGCTGGTTTATCCGCAGCTTCGGTCGCTCGCCGCTCGCCATATGAGCAGCGAGTCCGGCGGCCATACGCTCAGCGCAACTGGGTTGGTGCACGAGGCATACATCAAGATTTTGGGTTCGAACGTGGAGTGGGACGACCGTGTACACTTCTTCGCTGTTGCGGCTCGCGTAATGCGCCACATCCTGGTGGACCACGCGAAGGGCAAGCGACGCGAGAAGCGCGGCGGAGCGGCAGCTAAAATTTCACTCGACGATGTAGTAGTGGTGTCCGCTTCTCCGTCCGAGCAACTGACGGATTTGGATGAGGCGCTACAAAATCTAGCGAAGGTCGATCAGCGCAAGGCCGATCTGGTCGAGCTGCTTTATTTCGGCGGTTTGAGCCAGTTGGAAGCGGCTGCAGCTCTCGGCATATCTGAATCGACCGTACAAAGAGAACTGCGGTTGGCGAAAGCGTGGCTCTATCGCGCGCTGAGCCAGACACAAGGAGCAAAAGCGGATCAGGCGGGAAGTTGCGGTTGACCGTGGTCGCGCTTCACCCAGCGGTAAGCCGCAATGGAATTCTTCCAGAAGTATTTCTCGGAAGCATCCGTTCCTTTCTCGGCGAAGTAGGAACGCACCAAACTAAGGATCTGATCGTACCTGCCCGAAGGATCGCTGTTCGGCCAGTCGCTGCCATACAACAGCCGGTCGGCCCCAAAGACTTCCCAGAGATGATCGAGCAGAGGCCGGTAGTGCGAGAGTTCGAATGATACGACGCCGCTAACGCGCTGCGGCACTTGCGAAATTTTGACATATACTTGCGGCCGCTTGCCTAATTCGCGAAGATCGGCTTCATATTTTTGCCGCGCCGCTTTGTCCGCGGGTACTTTTAAACCAGGCAAGTGATCGACGACGACTCGGAGAGATGGAATTTTGTCGGTCAACTGAACAACAGCGTAAATCAGCTTCGGATCGGGATTGGCGGTGTCCATTTCCAGGCCGGCATCTGCCACGAATTTCAGGCCCTCGACGAATACGGGATTGTTGAGGCTTCCACCCAGATCACGGCCCCATAGGTTGCCGTATCGAATGCCTCGAAATAGCGGATTGCGATGAAAGCGATCGAATTGGCGGCGGAAATCCGGCTTATCGGGCTCCAGATCTCCGACGAAGCCGACGATGATGGGATTGTCTTTCGCCACGTCGAGAACCCATTGATTATCTTCGAGCCAAGGACTGGCTTCCACGACAACCGCGCCGACAACGCCAAGCTTCGACGTGAGAGAACGGTAACGCTCGGGCAATGCGGGCTTATAGAGGATTCGATCGGTCTTGGGCGGCCACGGAACGCCTTCCGGCCGCGTGGGATCGAACATGTGAATGTGGGTGTCGATTATTGGTAGGCTCGGTTGATCAGCCTGAGTTTGTGAAGTAAGCATTCCTGCAGCACCCGCTAACCAGCTTCTTCGGCTAAGCACGACTCACATTCTACGTGAATCTTCGACGCACCAGCCACACCAGGTACGGACCGCCGATCAGCGCCATGATGGCTCCGGCCGGCAATTCCGCCGGAGCAAGCACGAGCCGCCCGATCGTGTCGCAACCAGCCAGCAAGACTCCGCCAAAAAGCAGCGAACACGGCATCAGGATGCGATTGTCGGGACTAATGCGCGAACGAACCAAATGAGGAACAATCAAACCGACAAAGCCAATGGGGCCGGTTAGCGCGATGGCACCGGCGGTCAAGACAGATCCGCAGCAATAACCGGTGATCATCAAGCGGCGCATATCCACGCCGCGCGACGATGCCCACGCCTCGCTCACGGCGAGCAAGTTCCAGGCGCGGGCCTGGCGGATGACGATAACGGAAGCGATCACGGCGGCAGCTCCAAAAATCAACAGCGCGCGGTAGCTGACGGCATCGACGCTTCCGAGCAGCCATTGCGTGATCGAAAACGAGCGCTGCTCGCGCACTACGCTATCGGTTAACACGATGAACGCAGAACATACGGCATTTAGCGAAATTCCGCAGAGAAGCAGGCGCGTCCCCGAGAGTTGGCCGCCATTCCACGAGGCTCCGCCGACAATGAGCAGCACAATACCAGCTCCGGCAATGGCTCCCATCCAGGTTGCCGGAAGTCCGACAAGGCGGTCGAGATCAAATGCCAGCGTAAGAACGGCCCCAAGGGACGCGCCTGCGGAAATGCCCAAGGTGTAAGGCGTTGCGAGAGAATCGCGCAGCATCGACTGGAACAGACATCCGGCAAGCGATAACGCTCCGCCCGCCAGCAAGCCAAGGATCGTTCTCGATAAACGCAGTTCGACAAAGATCGGATAGTCCGGGCTGGCTTTTGCCAGCACGCGGTGAAGCGAGATGAATCCCGGGCCGATGCAAGGCAACACCATGGCGGCCAAAAGGAAAGTAACGATGGCCGCCACAATCCAACTGATCTGCCTGGCCGAACTCATCGATACAGCACCCACGGCCGTCCGTCAGGCGTGCGCGTCATCTCCAGGCGCGGGGAAAGCCACTGAAGCCATTTCGAATCGCCGGCCACTTTATCGATTGGAAGGTCAACCACAAGATGGCTTCGATGCAGAACGAGCAGCCGCGTGCAATAGGCGAGTGCCAGATTCAAGTCGTGAGTTACCGCGACGCATAGCGCGCCGTCGCGTGCCAACTCCGCGATTGTGGAGAAGCATTGCAGTTGCTGATGCACATCAAGATATGTAGACGGCTCATCGAATAAAAGAATGCTTGGATGTTGGGCGATGCAGGCAGCCAATAGAACTCGTTGTTGCTCGCCTCCGCTTAACGTCCCGTAGGGGCGATGCCGGAGATAGAAGCAATCCATGCGGCGCATCGCTTCCTGCGCGTATCGGTGGTCGTCGTCCGACTCGAACCAACTTTCGGCGGAAGCATACCGGCCCATTAAGACCAATTGCTCCACCGAGAACGGCAAGTCGCGATGCGTTCCCTGCGGTAAGTGGCTGATTTGTGCCGAACGCTCCTTCGCGGACCACGCGGCAAGATCTTTACCCGCTAAGACGACATTGCCAGAGTGCGGAGGACGCAGCCCGGCCAGAATGTCCAGAAGGGTACTCTTCCCTGCTCCGTTGACGCCCATCAAGACGATGAATTCGCCGGGCTCGGCGCCAATGTTTACCGAGTTCAGCACGTGGCGTTCTGCATATGCAAAACAGATATCTTTAGCCGCCAGCAGGTTCATGGCGCTGTTTTGCGAATCGCGTTTCGTATCGTTTCGACCGCATCGATAACCCGCGGCCCCGGCGTCACCAGGGCCTCCGAGGGAAGGCCAAAAATCATTCCATTGCGGACGGCGCGGATCTCGTGGTGCGAAAGCCAAGGGCCGCGAAGCATTTCCGCTTGTTTTTGCGTGTCGCCAGACGCATCGCCCATGTACGAGGCATCGAGGATCACATCGGGATCGAGCCGCAGCACGGTTTCCATGGAAATGTGCGGGTAGGCGATTGCCGTTCCGGTCAATACATTGCGGCCGCCGGCAATTTCAATCAGTTCGCCCAGATAGGAACCCGGCGCGATGGCAATCATGCCGGTGAGGACTCCCGGGTTGCGGCCTACCAGCATCAATACCGACGGCCTCTTTCGTCCGGCTGTTTCTTCGCGAACCGTGTCCAGACGTGCCTTGATGCTGAGATTCAATTTGCCGGCGCGATCGGGAACGCCGGTTGCGCGGCCGATATCGGAAATCATCACGTATATGTCGGCAAGGGAGATCACATCGATTTCCGTGTATCGGATGTTTACAGCGGACAGCCTTTCGGCGAGCCGCGGAAACGATCGATGAATGATAACCAGATCGGGTCGCAAAACCGCGATCTTTTCCGGATCCGGATCGCTGAACGAGCCGATCTTCGGCAGTTTCAGCACAGCAGGGGGATAGCGGTCGTAAGTGGTTACGCCGACAACATGGTTGCCCAAACCGAGTGCGAATAGCGTTTCGGTGATACTCGGTGAGGTAGAGACAATGCGTGCGGGTATGCTGCCCCATGCAGCCACGCAGAAAAGCAGGCCAAGTGTGAATAGGCGGCGTTTCACGTGCGTTCCTGCCTTCTATGAAACACAAAGACGGGATGACCGCCCTGACTGCGGAGCAGTTCCGTTTCGACTCGAAATACGCTTTTAAGAACTTTCGATGTGAGAACGTCATCCCGAGAGCCAGCGTACGCGATTTTGCCGGCGTCTACTAAAGCGACTTGGGACGTGTATCGCGCTACGACGTTCAAATCGTGGGTTGCCAGCACAACGGCTTTCCCGGCGTCGGCGAGCGCACGGCAAAGGTCGAGGATTTCCATGTTGTGCTGGATGTCGAGACTGGCGGTGGGCTCATCGAGAAGAACAACATCGGGATCACCTGCCAGGCTTCGAGCAATGGCGACGCGCTGCCGCTCGCCACCGGAGAGCGTAGTTACAAAGCGTTTCCGAAGATGTTCGACATCGCAGCGCTCCAACGCGCGATCGATGGCATCGCGATCGGCACTGTTGGCGCGATCGAACCGGCCGCGATAGGGATAGCGGCCCATAGCTACAATTTCTTGGACAGTGAAGGCGAAGTCCATTCGGATGTCCTGGGGCACAAACGCGAGACGCTGCGCGATTTCGCGCCGGTGCATGTTGTCTAGCAGCTTAGAGCCGATTGTTACGGAACCGGCCGAGGTCGGCCAAATGCCCGCCAATGCTTTCAAAAGTGTGCTCTTGCCGCTTCCGTTCGGGCCGACAATCGACAAAAAACCGCCGGGCTCCACTCGGAGGCTTACGCGATCCAAAATTGCGCGATCCCCTCGTCGAACAACTAATTCCTCGGCAACCAGCGCGCTCATAGGATGCTGGCCTCGCGGTAACGGCGCAGCAGCAGCGCAATGAACAATGGTCCACCAATGAGGGCAGTGACGACACCCAGGCGAATCTCAACGGGAGGATGGACCGTACGAGCTACTAGATCACAAAGGATCAGGAACGCAGCTCCGGACAATGCGCTGGCGGGAATCAAGGCGCGATTAGAGGGACCGATCAGCAGCCGAACCGCATGAGGTACTACCAAGCCGACAAACCCGACCATGCCCGCCACGGCCACGGAAGCGCCGGTGAGAATCCCGGCGGTTATGACCAGGAGGCGCTTGGCTCCTTCGACTTCCACGCCAAATGCAGCGGCAGTTTCTTCTCCTTGTTGAATCAAGTCAAGATCACGTGCCTGCAAAATAGCGGCGGCAAGTCCGAGCAAGACAAACGGCGCGCACAACCACACATGAACCCAGGAACGCGCATCGAGGCCGCCCATCATCCAAAAAACAATTTCCTGCGCTACTTGCCAGTTAACGATGCTTAGCGACAGGAGCAGGCTCGATACGGCAGCGAGCAACGCGGTAACGGCAATACCCGCTAACAAGAGAGTTCCCACAGGCGTAATACCGCCGCGTGTGGACATCGCATACACAAGTACCAGCGCAATAACGGCGCCGATCATGGCGGCAACGGGCAGCGTAATGACGGAATGAATGCTCCATCCGGTGACGAAGGCAATGACTGCGCCGAGAACCGCTCCCGCACCGGTGCCGACAAGGCCGGGTTCTGCCAGAGGATTGCGAAACATGCCTTGCATCACGGCGCCCGCGGCGGCGAGTCCCATGCCGACGAATGCCGCGACAACAACGCGCGGAACGCGAATCAGCCAGACAATTACAACATCGGCATGCGCGGCGCTATGAACGTTGACCCAGCCGTTCGGCAGCAGCTTAATTCCAAGAACACGCAGAATAGTCTGCCAGTCGATAAACGTACTGCCGATTGCGATTCCACTTAAAATACTGATCGCTAATACGGGCAGCAGTAAGGTGTAAAAGACACTCAGCCGCATACGGCGATCAGCCATAGAGCTTCTCCGCAAGCAACGTCACGAAATCCGCTGTAAACGGCGACATCGGAAGAAACACATTGGTAGGAACGACGAGAATATGCCTATCCCGTGCGGCGTTGGTCAAGGCAATGCCCGGATCGGCCAGCAGATTCGCAAGCACTTGCTTTTCTTTGCCGGCATCGGCGCTTGTCACGATCCACTCCGGATTCCAGCGGATGATTTGTTCGCTTGTGGCTTCATCGTAGCCCTTCAAGCCACCTTCGCCGCCGACGTTAATACCCCCAAGAGTACGCACGACATCATCGAACAATGTGTTAGCTCCATAGGTGAACCCGCCGCTGTAGCCCAGAATCCGCGGCGGTGATGCGTTGGCCGGACGCATGGCGTTTGCATTCTGAATTGTGGCCCAAAATTTGTTCTCTTCGTCACGTGCCCGCTGATCTTCGCCGGTTAGGTATCCGGTCACACGGATTCCATCCGCAATTTGTTGCAGCGTGGTGAACGAAGTGAACATGCGGTAGATCGGAATATGAGCATCGCGGACTATGGCGCAGAAATCGGGGCGCGATGTATCGGAGACAAGGATCAGATCCGGATCTAGGCGTAATACACGCTCGGGATCGCTAGCAATAACAGGATGAAAACGCTCGGCGTATTGGTAAACGTTGCTTACGGTTTTGAGATATGCGCTGGCGCTAACGGCAACTACGCGGTCGGGTGGGACGACGGAATAGACGAATTCATCAATGGCCCAATATTGAGAAACGATGCGCCGCGGCGGCCTTGGAATGCGTACCGCATAGCCGCTGCTGTCAATGGCTGTTCTGGGATATTGCGGCGACCCGGTGTGGATGGCCGACGTACCCTGTCCCTGACTCCATTGCAGCAGACGTTGTCCGTCTACAGAAGAAGTAAAGCGGCCAACCGCAGCCGCGACGGTCCCTGTAAGGACGATCAGAAGCAAGGAAGGGGCGAGTTGGGGGAGTTTCCGGGACATTCACCAGGCGCGGGACCATCGCGGCCCGGCCTTTCCGGTCATTTTTCGAAGTGAGTTATCCGCGCCAGCGTCTACATCGATCTTGCGCGCGAATAACCATAAAAGGTCCGACAGGCGATTTAAATAAGCGAGCACATCGGGCTCTACTGCTTCGCCAGCCTCCATCAATCGAACTACACAGCGCTCGGCGCGGCGGCATACGGTGCGGGCGAGATCAAATGCGGCGCCGGATGCGTTTTCACCGGGTATCGTCCAGTCGGAAACCAAACCCTCGATTGCTTCCAATTCATGAACCTGTGCGGTAAGAACTTCCACCATCTCCGCAGTTACCGGCACTTGGCCTTTTCGGCTTTCCGGTGGAGTTGCCAAACCGGAGCCAACCAGGAAAAGTTCTTGCTGGATCAATTTTGTGCGTTCGCGAAGATCGCCATCTTCACAAAGGGAGCGAGCAAAACCCAATGTTGAGTTCAGCTCATCCACAGTGCCGTAAGTCTCTACTCGAAGAGATGCTTTCGACACACGGATGCCGCCCGCGAGGCCGGTTTGCCCGCCGTCTCCTCGTTTGGTTGCGATACTCATTGCTTTATCTCCGTTTCAAAATGCATACCCTAACCCGCCGATTGCCATCACTCGCGGCGCTAAAAAGCCCGCAACATAAAAAGTTTGATTGAATAGATTGTCCACTTTCGCATAGAAGCGCGCAGACTTCGTTTCACTTCTCCAAAATTCGTAGCTAGCGACAAAATCCGTTTTTGTGAATCCGGGAAAACGGTAAGCCTGAAGATAACCGATAGAGGGATCGAAATATGGGGAGTAGTGGAACATATCAACAGTCGTAGTCAGCTTTTTGGTCCACTGGTTGGTCGCGACCAGCGTCACCATATGTTTCGGAGTATCGAAGACGTGAAAGAAGCCGGGAACCTGGCTGTCCTGGTCGGTATTCGCGTTTGTGTAGGTATAGGCCGCAGAAACTGTAAGATCGCGCGTTGGGTGGGCTTCGATGCTGACTTCGCCACCTCGCGAGATGCCGCCGGCTCCATTGATGTATCCGGAACTTCTGCCGAACGGATCGGTTGCCGGATTGATTCGTCCATTTGAGTTGAAACCGATCAGTTGCGCAATTCGAATATAAAAAACCGTGGCAGATGCTCGCAGCCGATCGCGGAACAAATACTGATCGATACCGCCATCGAACGAGTTGTAACGGTCGGGCGCGAGCCGCGGGTCGCCATAGGGAGTAAAGACAACCCTTCCGGTTATAAAATCGTTATAAAAGCCTGCGCCGAAACGTTCGAAGAGCGCCGGCGAGCGATAGGAGTTGCCAATGTGCGCGCGCAGCTTGGTGTTGGAGCGCACAAACAAATACGCGACAGACGCATCCCCGGTAAGAGCTTTTGGCGGGCTCAGGGACATATCTTTGTACGGATTCTCCGTCCCTGCATATTCAAAATCCGGCGTGGAAAGGCTGAATGTTTGCACACGGCCGGAAAGTGAAATCTGTAGTCGCCTGTTGAGCGGAGAAAACTGGGCGGCAAAAAATGCGGCGTTCGATCGTTGTTGTGCATGCGTACGCTCAACGACGTTTTGGGGTCCCGGCAGATGACTGTCCTGGTGATCGAAGTAAGTTTCGCGCTCAAATTCGTAGCCGCCGGTTACTCCGAGCCACGATGCTAGCTGCTTATTTGCGCGAATACCAAGCGTGTCGATTCTGCCGACGTAGTTGCTGTAGTTATCCGCCGCTGGTTGATAAGGGCCAATGCCGACAGGGCCGTTGTTATAGACGCGCTCTGTACGAACCAGTTGATAATATCCCTGCCAGTTGAAGGTTGGCGTTGTGATATTTCGAAATATAAATGCGGCATTTTCAAAGCGTGATGCGTTACGGTCATCCGGATCGTTGACGTCGGGAATGTAAGTGGCGTTTCCGAAGTTTGGCGTGCCGCCAGCGATCAGCGTTTTCACTCCCTGAGGAGAGAGAGGGATTGCAGGCACAACGGCGCCGGACGGAATGTTTGCGAGCGGAATTCCCGCCGATGTTGGCGAATTGTTCAATTGAACGAAGTCGTCCGATCCCCAGAAACGGCCGCTCAGGCTGAGTTGGGGCGTGAAGTCATAGCGCGCGAAGCTCTGCAAGCCCGAACTGCGATAGGCGTCCTGGCCGTCTACGCCGCTCATTACGTTGAGGTGCAAAAGCCCGAATGTATATTTCAACTTGTCTTGCAGAGCGCCACCGGCAATCGTACCGCGCGCGCGAAACAGGCCGAGATTACCGCCTTCTATTTGTGCCTGGCCGTGTAACGGGCCACCGGCTTGATCGGTCACAATGTTTACGGCTCCGCCAACGGCGTTGGTTCCATAAAGCGATGATCCGGAGCCGCGCAACACTTCAACGTGATCGGTATCGACAACGTTGAGCGCCGGGAGGAACGATGTTGCGTCCCCCTGAGTGGTCGCAGCGTCGCGAAAGCGCAGCCCGTCTATGAGGATGGCACCAGCAGAAGCAGGCAGGCCGTGGATCGACATTTTGGTGTACTGGCCGGGGCCGCCCTGGTTGAAAATTTGAACTCCGGGAACGGTTGTCAAAAGGCCGGCAACAGCATAGTCGTTGCGGTTGACGATCTCATCATGAGAAATCACGGACACAGATTTTGAGACCTCGCCCGGAGTTTGTGCCTCGCCCGCCGCGGTTACTATTACGCTTTGGTTCACTCCGGTCACCTGAAGCATCACGTTCTGACGCTTTGCGACACCGCGTTGTAGAGCGACGTTGATGGTTATCGTCCGGAAACCTTCTTTCTTCACTTCAAGCAACAGGTTTCCGGGCGCAACGGCAGCAAACCGGTATTCGCCGAATTCATTGGTTCTCACCGTTTGTGGCGTAGCCGTGTCCTGGCGAAATAACATCACACGCGCATCCGAGACAGCTCCGCCTTGCGCGTCGGCAACTTGGCCGCTTAGATCCGCCGATGATTGGGCAAGGAGCGCCGCGGCTGTAATTGAAATGACGAATAGGGATTGTGCGAATTTGAGGCCGCATTTAACGCAGCTCGCAGCAAGGCTCATGATGTCTACCTCCGTTGAAGTTGAGACAGTCTTCCCCGGAAGCGGAATCAGCCTTGGTCCAGTGAGTCGAATTGGATTGAGAGTGAATCGCATTCTTTCCGTTCTCCGCAGAAAGTACGCCGTCTACATCTCAGGCAGGTCTCCTGGCTAGAAGGTAGGCGTGATGAATGCCTTGCCGTTTCGCCTTCCCCGGCATCAGACCGAGTGGCTGTTATGGAAACGGTATTCCTCGTTTACAGTGGCGGGACCGCGCCGGCGTTACACCGGACTTCCCTATTAGGCCCTTGTGGGCACCTGAGAGCTTCTAGTATGCCAGTAACAGAAAGATGATTGCAAGACCGGCGCCGACTAAACCGGTGAAAATTACCAACCCGGCTGCGCGTCGAAAATCGGCGGCTTCGCCGGCAGGAGGATCACCAGGGTCTCCGAGCCAAACTTCCGTAACCAGTTTGCCGCCAGCCCAGATCGTACCAATGAACTTGCGCTGAATCCCTCCAGCGACGGCCGCTTCGCTCCAACCGGAGTTGGGGCCGGGGACAATCTGATGCTGCCGCCATCCGATGCGAACGGCTTTTCGGGCGGAACAAGCGGGTGTGAATAGCGCGGCGAGACTCAGCAGCAGCCACGTGACGCGCGCCGGAATCCAATTCATCAGGTCGTCGATGCGAGCGCCGCACCAACCGAATCGCTGATAGCGGGTGGTTTTGTATCCCACCATGGAGTCCATTGTGCTGACAACTTTAAAAAGCACAAGACCCGGCAGTCCGGCGATTGCATACCAGAACACAGGCGACAGGAAGCCGTCGACAAGATTTTCGCTGAGGCTTTCAATGGCCGCACGGCGGCAGGCGGCAAGGTCCATCACGGTAGTATCGCGGCCCACCAGTTTGCCGATAGCAACGCGGGCGGCCGCAAGATCGCCGTGCCAGGCGGCGCGCTGCACATCCCAGCCATGTTTCAGCAGATCGCGAAGGGCCAAAAGGCTGTAGACGAGGAAGGCCTGAAAAATCCAGGCAATTGCCGGCGGGAGATACACGACGGCGGCGGAGATGCCGCCCACCCAAAGCAAAGTAAGCATCAGAAACAGAAGCACGCCGCCGAAATAGCCATCAAGCCCGATTTTTCGAAGGAACGCTTCGATACGCGAAAGGCTCGCCCCGATCAGGCGAACCGGATGCGCCGCATAATTCGGATCGCCGAACAGCAGATCTAAAATGATTCCAGCGGCAAGCAGTTCGCCACTGGGACGTAGAATCAGGAGCGCCACTTCGCGGTCCAGCCAAGGGCAATTGCCTGAAGGACGAGTTGAACCGGATCCGACCCACCGATCCGGGTCCGAAACGAATCCCAAAGATGTGTTTTTGCGGAAAGGCTGGCTGCCATGCACGCGGCCTGATGGCGCAATGCTTCTTGAGCGGCACCTTCGGGTAGCGTACCGGAGCGTACGCGATCGAGCACCGCAGCGAATGCGTAAGCAGCCGCGCTTACATGCGGCTCGTAGAATACGGATTTGCTATTCCTGCGCAGCAATTCAAGGTCGGCTTCATTGAGCAGCGGAGCAATCTGGTTGAAGAATTTTTCTTCGAGGAGGCCGTAGCGCCCCAAGGCAGTGAAAATGCTTCTTGTGTAGCTTGGCTCGAGCCCATTTTGCCAGCGCAGCGCTTCGAGAGTTGCATCGCGAACCGCTCCACCGATTAGCTCACCCAGTTTCACATGGGGGCTTGCGGATGTCAGACGCGGTGCTCCTTCCACGGGGGCAGCGATTGCGTATTGATCGGTTCCGGTTCCTGTAGCCAAATTGCTGGAGTAGAGACTCGCGACTCCCAGACGCTGGAGCGCGGCCGACTTGCCCTCCGTCATTGTTACGACGGCTTGCGCCATGGCAGCTTCTCTCAAAGGACGATTGATGAACAGCATTGTATTGATGGTGCCATCCACTTTTTGCCAGCCCTGTTCTGCTTCGCGCCAGTGTGCGGGATCGCCGGCGCATGTAGCGTTGCCTTGCACCCCCGCCGTGACAACAGCAGTCACGATGAGCGCTTGATCTTCGCGCGTGACGATAGCCGCATAATTCATGTTCGCCGCTGTGCCTAACAGAGCAACCTCATCCGGCGGCAATCCCATCTCTTCACAAACGGCGTTGTGGTACGCCTCCTGCCCATACGCACGAATGAACTCGTGCCGCTCTCGATGGGCTGTAGCCTCACAGCTCTGGTGATTGCCGACATATCGCACGCGAGGCGTTTGGCCGCCATTGCGGATGGATGTGCTTAAGACGAGATGGGGGCCGGATAGCT
>Ga0134125_10002790_pt1 | contig 20517 bp, 17 predicted proteins | sample KB31751_FD_96464 | JGI IMG/M metagenome (GOLD analysis project Ga0134125, IMG submission 96464) | Terrestrial soil microbial communities with excess Nitrogen fertilizer from Kellogg Biological Station, Michigan, USA - KB3-175-1 | ecosystem: Environmental > Terrestrial > Soil > Unclassified ... | reverse complement strand
TCGAGCATGCAAGAAAAAGGCGAAGCATCGTGTCCATTCCCTTCGAAAAAGAATCCGGTTGCAACTATTGTCCGTAAACATCCTTCCAATCTCAATCATCCCGAAGGCCAACCCGAAGAGCCACCGTGCTATCCTCGCATCCCACCCGGATCGACCCGTAAACCGCTGACAAGGTTCCGCTTTTTCCGATGCTCCTCGACGCGCGCAGCCGGCTAGCCGCAGGACCCACCGAGGCCGTCGTGGCCCAGGCGGGCGAGGTCATCCTCGGCAAGCAGCGCCAGATCCGCCTTGCGATGGCGTGCATCCTCGCGCGCGGCCACCTGCTGATCGAGGACGTGCCCGGCGTGGGAAAGACGACGCTCTCCCATGCGCTCGCGAAGCTCCTGGGGCTCGAATACCAGCGCATCCAGTTCACGTCCGACCTGCTCCCGGCCGACATCATCGGCGTGTCGATCTTCGACCGCGAGAACTCCACATTCCGCTTCCACCCGGGGCCGATCTTCGCGCAGATCATCCTCGCCGACGAGATCAACCGCGCGAGCCCCAAGGCGCAAAGCGCGCTCCTCGAGGCGATGGAGGAGCACCAGGTGACGGCCGACGGCAAGACGCGCCCGCTGCCCGAGCCCTTCTTCGTGATCGCGACCCAGAACCCGCTGCACCAGGTGGGCACGTTCCCGCTGCCCGAGTCGCAGCTCGACCGCTTCCTCATGCGCGTGAACCTGGGCTACCCGGACGCGAAGGCCGAGCGCGAGCTGCTGAAGGGCGCGGAGCGCCGCGACATGATCTCGCACCTGCAGCCCGCGATGACCGCGGCGCAGCTGCTGGAGCTGCAGAAGGCGGTGCCGGCGATGCAGGTCTCCGAGGCGCTCCTCGACTACGTGCAGGCGCTCATCACGCACACGCGCCACTCGCCGCGCTTCACCCAGGGCCTGTCGCCGCGCGCGGGCGTGGCGATCCTGCGCGCCGCGCAGGCGTGGGCGATGATGGAAGGGCGCCGGCAGGTGCTCCCCGAGGACGTCCAGGCGATCCTCCCGCCCGTGGTCGGCCACCGCCTCCACGCGAGCGCCGACGCCGTCAAGGGCGGCTTCGATCCCGCCAAGGAACTCATTTCCAACGTTCCCATTCCTTGAATGATCCAGGGGGAAGCGTCGGCGGATAAAGCCTTGCTGCCCGCGTGACTCCATGCTCGCCAATATCAGGCAATCGATCTCGGATTGGATCTTCCGGGCGAAGGCGCCGGAGAATCCACCGGTCACGCTCGTGCAGCGGCGCATCTTCATCCTGCCCACGCGCCAGGGATACACATTCGCGTTCACGATGCTGGTGCTGCTGCTCTCGTCGATCAACTACGCGCTCTCGCTGGGCTTCATCCTCACCTTCACGCTGGTGAGCATGGCGGGGGTGGCGATGCTGCACACGTGGCGCAACCTCGCGCACCTGAAGCTTCGGCCGGGGCGTTGCGACCCGGTGTTCGCCGGCGAGACGGCGCATTTCGGCGTCACGGTGGAGACCCCCGCCCTCACCCGCTTCGCGATCGCGGTGCGGCGCACGAAGGACGAGCCGGTGTACGCCGACGTGGCGCCCGCCGAAGCCACGCCCATCTCGCTCCCGGTGGCCGCCACGCGCCGCGGCCTCGCGCGCTGCGGGCGCCTGGAGATCTTCACCCGCTACCCGGTGGGCCTCTTCCACGCGTGGTCGTACGTGGACTTCGACCTCAAGGTGATCGTGTACCCGCGGCCCGACCCCGCCGCCGGCTCGCCGCCGGAGCGCTCGCGCACCGCGACCGAGGAAGGCATCCCCGTCGGCGGCGACGAGGAGTTCCACATGCTGCGCGGGTACCGGTCGGGCGATGCGCCCAAGCTGATCGCCTGGAAGGCGCTCGCACGCGGGCAGGGCCTGCTCACCAAGGAGTTCAGCGCCATGGCCTCCAGCGAGCTCTGGCTCGACTGGAACGACGCCCACGGCGCGGACCTCGAGTCGCGGCTCTCGGTGCTGTCGCAGTGGGTGATCCAGGCCGAGCGCTTCGGTCAGAGCTACGGCCTTCGCATCCCGGGCGTGTCGATCCCGCCCGCGCGCGGCGAGGCGCACCGCACGCGCTGCCTCGAGGCCCTCGCCCTCTTCGCGCCGTGAAGCCCGCCTCCCCGCACCTGGACTTCCGCAACGTGATGTGGCTCCTCGCGGCCATGATCTTCGTCGTGGCGCCGCACCTCGTGCGCCTGCCCTACTGGGTGGGCGTGTTCTTCCTCGTGGTGGTGGGGTGGCGCGGATGGAATGCGTGGGCGGCGCTGCGACACCCTTCGGGCTGGATCACCGCGGGGCTCACGCTCGCGGCGACCGTGGCCACGTGGTTCCAGTACGGGCGCATCTTCGGGCGCGAGGCGGGGGTGACCCTCCTCCTCGTGATGTCGGGGCTGAAGCTCCTGGAGATGCGCACGCAGCGCGAGGTGACGCTCAGCATCTACCTGGGCTTTTTCCTCGTGCTCACCAATTTCCTCTTCTCGCAGTCGATCCCTCTCGGGCTCTACATGCTGGTGTGCGTGTGGCTCTTCGTAGCCACGCTCGTGGGGTTCAACCGGGTGGGGAGCACGCCCACGCTCGTCCAGCGGCTGCGCCCCGCGGCCGCCCTCCTCCTGCAATCGCTGCCGCTCATGGTGGCGTTCTTCATCCTCTTCCCGCGCGCCACGGGCCCGCTCTGGGCGCTCCCGCAGGACATGCGCGCCGGCAGCACGGGCCTCTCGGAGACGATGACGCCGGGCAACATCTCGAGCCTCATCAAGTCCGACGCGGTCGCCTTCCGCGTGCAGTTCGACGGCGACCGGCCGGCGTACTCGAAGCTCTACTGGCGCGGGCCGGTGATGACCGAGTTCGACGGCGCGACCTGGAGCGTCGGGCGCCCGAGCGCCGCGGGCTCGGCGTATTCGAAGCGCGAGCAGCGCACCTCCTACACGGTCACGCTCGAGCCGCACAACAAGACCTGGCTCTTCGCGCTCGACGTGCCCGCGGTGCTGCCCAGCGGGGCGTACATGCTGAACGACCTCGAGGTGCGCGATTCGCGCCCGGTGGTCGAGCGCAAGCGCTACGAGATGAGCTCCTACCTCACCTACCGCTATGGCGAGGGCGCTTCGCCCGGCGCGCTGCGGGCGGCCCTTCGCTTCAACGAGGAGCGCAACCCGCGCACCATCGCGCTCGCGCGCCAGTGGAAGAGCGAGTCGCCGGATGCGCGCGCCCTCCTCAACAAGGCCTTCCAGTTCTACAACCGCGACTTCACCTACACGCTCGATCCGCCGGAGCTCGACCGCTTCAACCCCTACGACGACTTCCTCTTCAAGACCCGGCAGGGTTTCTGCGAGCACTACGCGGGGAGCTTCGCGCTCATCATGCGCGCGGCCGGGATTCCCGCGCGAGTCGTGACCGGCTACCAGGGCGGCGAGGTGAACCCGATCAACAACGAGCTCACCGTGCGCCAGGCCGACGCGCACGCCTGGGTCGAGATCTGGCTGCCCGACGAAGGCTGGCTTCGCGTGGACCCGACGGGTGCCGTCTCGCCGCTGCGCGTGGAATCCGGCGTGAACGCGGCGCTGGGCCCCATCGGCGTGATTCCCTCCCTCATCGCCGCCGATCCCCTCGGCGTGCTGAGCCGGATCCGCAACACATGGCAGGCGATGAACAGCCAGTGGGACCAATGGGTGGTCGGCTACGACATGTTCAAGCAGCGCCAGTTCTTCTCGACACTGGGCTTCCCGTCGGTGGACTGGCGCACGCTGGGCTTCTGGCTCCTCGCGGCGACGTTCGTCGTGGGCGGCGCGATCACGCTCGGCCTCCTGGTGCGCGACCGGCCGCCGCGCCGGGAGGCGGCGCTCGTCGCGTGGAATCGCTTCTGCGCCAAGCTCGCGGGCGCGGGACTCACGCGCGCACCCGGCGAGGGGCCGCTCGATTTCCTGGCAAGGGTCCGGGATGCGCGTCCCTCGCTCGCGGCCGAGGCCGAGGAGATCACGCGGCGCTACGTCGAGGCGCGCTACGGCGCGGGAGCCACCCGGGAGGAGCTTCGCGCGCTCGCGCAACGCGTGCGGGCGTTCCGCCCGGCCTAGCCGCTACATCGCCGGGAGGTATTTCGCCGGATCGACGGGCTTGCCCTGGCGGCGCACCTCGAAGTGCAGCTTCACCGAATCGGTGTCGCTCGAGCCCATCTCCGCGATCTTCTGGCCCTTCTTCACGTCCTGCTGCTCCTTCACCAGGATCTTGTCGTTGTGCGCGTAGGCCGAGAGCCACGTCTCGTTGTGCTTGATGATGACGAGCTGCCCGTAGCCGCGCAGTCCCACGCCGGCATATACGACGCGCCCGCTCGCCGCGGCGAGCACCGGGGCGCCCTTCTTGCCCGCGATGTCCATTCCCTTGGAAGCCTCGGTGAAGGGCGCGACCACCTTGCCCTTCACCGGCCACATCCAGTCCAGGTCTTCCCTGTCGGTCCCGGCGGCCTTCGGGGGCTCGGGCGCGGGGGCCGGCGCCGGCGGCGGGACGGGAACCGCTGCGGGGCCGGGGCCCGGCGTGGCCGGCGGCGACTCGGGGGCGCCCGCGGCAAGCGGCGAGCCGCCGGCTTCCGCGGAGAGTTGCGCCAGGGCGCGATCCGAGAACGGGACCTTCGTCGCCCGCGGCTCGACCTTGGTGCCCGTCGAGTTGGAGATCGGGCGCGCTTCGATGGGCGGGCCCGCGGTCGTGAGCGGCGTGATGACGTTTGCGCCGGGCGGCGCGGCGCCCGTCGCCGGCGCGCCCCCGGGCGGGGCCATCACCAGCACCTGCCCCACCTCGAGGCGGTTCACGTTGGCGAGGTTGTTCCACGCCGCGATGTCGCGATAGTCCAGCCCGTTCGCGAGCGCGATGGAAACCAGCGTGTCGCCCTTCTTCACGACGTAGGTGGGCGGCGGTGGAGGCGCGGGGGGAGGCTCGGGCGTGGGGGCAGGCGTTTGCACCACGGAGGGCGCGGGCTGCGGGGGCATGCGCTCGATGACGGGCGCCGGTCGCCGCGCCGCGCAACCGGCGAGCGCCACCACGAGGAAGATCGCGACGAGGCGCTTCATGAAACCCCCGGGACGAGCGGAACGAAGCGAACCGCCGCGGCCCGCCTCTCGACGAAGCCGTGCTCGTCGCGATCGATCACGAAGAGCCACTGGTCGTCGGTGCCCACCGGCAGCACCATGCGCCCGCCCACGGCGAGCTGCTCCTTCAGCGCCTGCGGCACGTGTGTGGCCGAGGCGGCCATGAGGATGGCGTCGTAGGGCGCCCCCTCGGGGTATCCGTTGTGCCCGTCGGCATGCTTGAAGCGCACGTTGTAGAAGCGCAGGTCGCGCAGGTGGCGGCGGGCCTTGTCCATGAGGGGCGCGATCCTTTCGAGCGTGTAGACCTCCTTGGCGAGCCGCGCGAGCACCGCGGTCTGGTAGCCGCAGCCCGTGCCGATCTCGAGCACCTTGGCGAGGGGCTGCTTCTCCATGAGGAGCGAGCTCATGAGCGCGACGATGAACGGGCTCGAGATGGTCTGGCCATGGCCGATGGGAAGCGGCACGTCCTCGTAGGCGCGCGACTCGATCCCCTCCTCCACGAAGAGGTGGCGCGGGATCTCGGTCATCGCGCCCAGCACGCGCTCGTCCTTGATGCCCTGGGCGCGAAGCGTCTCGATCATGCGTAGCCGCGTGCGATCGGAGGTCATGCCGATGCCTTCGCGCGCGCTCATCGGGCGATCCAGTCGGAGACGAGCCCGATCTGCTGCGCGTGCGTGAGGTCCACCTGCAGCGGGGTGATGGAAACGGCGCCGCGCTCGAGCGCGTTGAAATCGGTGCCGGGCCCGGCCTCGCGCGCGGCGCCCGCGGGGCCGACCCAGTACACGGTCTCTCCGCGCGGGTTCTTGCCCTCGACGACGGGCTGGGCCTTGTGGCGGCGCCCCAGGCGCGTCACCTCGAAGCCCGAAAGGGCCTCGTACGGCAGGTCCGGCACGTTCACGTTGAAGAGGATCGGCGCGCCGAAGGGCCGTTTCGCAAGCCGCGTCACGAGGTCGTGGGCCACGCGGCCCGCGGTGCGATAGTGCGCGAACTCGGTGCCGACGAGGGAAACGGCGATGGACGGAATGCCCAGCAGGTAGCCCTCGGTCGCGGCGGCCACCGTGCCCGAGTAGAGGGTGTCGTCACCCATGTTCGAGCCGCTGTTGATGCCCGAGACGACGACGTCGGGCTCGAAATCGAGGAGCCCCGTCACCGCCATGTGGACGCAATCGGTAGGCGTGCCGTTCACGTAGTGGAAGCCGTTGTGGGCGTGCTTGAGCTGGAGGGGGCGGTCCAGCGTGAGGGAATTGGACGCGCCGCTGCGATCGCGCTCCGGCGCCACGACGGTGATCTCGCCCAGCGGGGCGAGCGCCTCGGCGAGAGCGGCCAGTCCCGGCGCGAAATAGCCGTCGTCGTTCGAGAGGAGAATGCGCATTCGAGGCAAAATTATATGCCATGAGCCCCTCTCGCCTCCCCGCCGCCCTCGCCGCCGACGGCGTTGCTTCCCGCCGACCAGCGCGCCGCGATCTGGTAGCGGTCATCCCCGTGAAGACGGGGACCCGGCCAAGGAGGTAACGTGCGTCGCTGGTTGGGTTCCCGTCTCCACGGGAATGACGGTCATTCCACCGGCACGCAGCTGCAGAAGAGGTTCCTGTCCCCGTACACGTTGTCGGCGCGCCCCACCGGCACCCAGTACTTCTGCTCGCGCAGCGACTTCACCGGGTAGGCGGCGAGGCTCCTCGGGTAGCCGTGCTTCCAGGCGTCGGCATTCACCACCGCCGCGGTGTGCGGCGCGTGCCTGAGGGGATTGTCCTCGCGGTCGAGCCGGCCCTCCTCCACGGCGCGGATCTCGTCGCGGATCGCGATCATCGCGTCGCAGAAGCGGTCGAGCTCGGCCTTGGACTCGCTCTCCGTGGGCTCGACCATGAGCGTGCCCGCCACGGGGAACGACATCGTCGGCGCGTGGAAGCCGTAGTCGATGAGGCGCTTGGCCACGTCCTCGACCTGGATGCCCGAGGTTTCCTTGATGGGCCGCAGGTCCAGGATGCATTCGTGCGCCACGAGCCCGCGCGGGCCCGAGTAGAGCACCGGGTAGTGAGGCCCCAGGCGCTTCGCGATGTAGTTCGCGTTGAGGATCGCCACCTCGGAGGCGGCCGTGAGGCCCTCCTCGCCCATCATCTCGATGTACATCCACGAGATCGGCAGGATCGAGGCGCTGCCGTAGGGCGCCGCGGTGACCGCGCCGATCGCATCCTGGTTGGCGCCCAGGTGCCGGTGGCCCGGCAGGAACTTCGCGAGGTGCGCCCCGACCGCGACCGGGCCCACGCCCGGGCCGCCGCCGCCGTGCGGGATGCAGAACGTCTTGTGCAGGTTGAGGTGCGAGACATCGCCCCCGAACTCGCCGGGCGCCGTGAGGCCCACCATCGCGTTCATGTTGGCGCCGTCCACGTACACCTGGCCGCCGTGGCGGTGCACGATCTCGCAGAGCTTCGAGATGCCCGCCTCGAACACGCCGTGGGTCGAGGGGTACGTCACCATGATCGCCGCGAGGTTCGCGGCATGCTGCGCCGCCTTGCGCTCGAGATCCCCGAGGTCCACGTTGCCGCCGTCGTCGCACCCGACCACCACCACCTGCATGCCCGCCATCTGGGCGGACGCCGGGTTGGTGCCGTGCGCGGAGCTCGGGATGAGGCACACGTTGCGGTGGCCCTCTCCGCGGCTCGCGTGCCACTTGCGGATGATGAGGAGCCCCGCGTACTCGCCCTGGGAGCCCGCGTTGGGCTGGATCGAGACCGCGGCGTAGCCCGTGGCCTGCGCGAGGCGCTTCTCGAGGCCCTCGATCATCTCGCGGTAGCCCTCCCACTGCCCGGCGGGCGCGAAGGGATGGATGTGCGCGAACTCGCGCCACGCCACCGGGATCATCTCGGAGGTGGCGTTCAGCTTCATCGTGCACGAGCCCAGCGGGATCATGGAACGGTCGAGCGCCACGTCCTTGTCGGCGAGCGAGCGCAGGTAGCGCAGCATCTCGGTCTCGGAGTGGTGGCGGTTGAAGACCGGGTGCGTGAGGTACGGCGTGGTTCGCGCGAGCGCGGGAGGCAGCGCCGCGCGCGCCGTGCGGTCGAGCTCCGCCGCGCTGAAAGGCGCGGCGTTCGCGCCGAAGATTTGCCAGATCGACTCCACGTCCGCGCTCGTCGTGGTCTCGTCGAGCGAGATGCCCAGGCGCTCGTCCGGGAGGACGCGGAAGTTCACGCGCGCCGTGGCGGCGCGCTCGAGGATTCCCGCGCACTTGCCGCCCGCCGCGACCGTGATCGTGTCGAAGGGCGTGCGCGTCTCGACGGTGAAGCCCAGCGACTCGAGGCCGCTCTTCAGGATCGCGGTGAGCCGCTGCACGCGCCGCGCGATGCGCTCGACGCCCTGGGGCCCGTGGTACACGGCGTACATCGACGCCATCACCGCGAGGAGCACCTGCGCGGTGCAGATGTTGGAGGTGGCCTTCTCGCGGCGGATGTGCTGCTCGCGCGTCTGCAACGCCAGGCGATAGGCGCGATTGCCCTGGGCGTCCACCGTCACGCCCACGAGCCTTCCGGGCATGTTGCGCTTCAGCTCGTCGCGGGTGGCCATGTAAGCCGCGTGCGGGCCGCCGAAGCCCATGGGCACGCCGAAGCGCTGCGTGTTGCCGACGGCGACGTCGGCGCCCCACTCGCCCGGAGGCTTCAGGATTGCGAGCGCGAGGATGTCGGCGGCCGCGATCACGAGCCCCCCCGCGGCGTGCACGGCCGAAGCCATCGCGGAGAAATCGCGCACCTCGCCGTCGGCGCCGGGGTATTGCACCAGCACCGCGAACGCGCCCTGGCGCTCGAGCTCCGCGGCCGGCACCACGCGCACCTCGATGCCGAGGGGCTCGGCGCGCGTGCGCACCACGTCGATCGTCTGCGGCAGCACGTCGGCGGCGACCGCGAAGACGCGCGAGGACGACTTCGAGGAGCGCAGGCAGAGCGTCATCGCCTCGGCCGCGGCGCTCGCCTCGTCCAGCATGGAGGCGTTGGCGATGGCGAGCCCCGTCATGTCGGTCACCATCGTCTGGAAGTTGAGGAGCGCCTCGAGCCTTCCCTGCGAGATCTCCGGCTGGTAAGGCGTATAGGCGGTGTACCAGGCGGGATTCTGGAAGACGTTGCGCGCGATCACGCCCGGTGTGTAGGTCTCGTAGTACCCCTGCCCGATGTACGTCTTGAAGAGCTGGTTCCTCTGCGCGATGCGGCGAAGCTCGCCCAGCGCCTCGCCTTCGGTGCGCGGCGCGCCGATGCCCATGGGGGCGCGGCGCCGTATGGCGGCGGGCACGACCGCGTCGATCATCTCGGCGCGCGATGCGAAGCCCAGGGCCGCGAGCATCGCAGCCTGCTCGGCCTCGTCGGGGCCGATGTGGCGGCGCGCGAAGGCGCCGTGGTCCTCGAGCTCGCCGAGCGTCGCGGCGGTGGAATTGCGGATGGGCGTGTCGGGCATGGGATCCTCGAAGGCGGCCCTAGGCCGCGGCGGCTTTCTCGTAGGCGGCGGCGTCCAGCAGCTTGTCGACGTCGGCGGGGCTGGCGGGCTTCATGCGGAACATCCACGCCGCGAACGCATCCTCGTTCACCTGCTCGGGCGCGGTGCCCAGCTCGGCGTTGACCGCCACGATCTCGCCCGCGATGGGCGCGTAGATGTCCGAAGCGGCCTTCACCGACTCGACCACGCCCACGGCCTCCTCGGCGGCGACCTTGCGGCCCACCTGCGGCGCCTCGACGAAGACGATGTCGCCCAGCTGCTCCTGGGCATGGTCCGTGATTCCGATGGACACCGTGCCGTCGGATTCGCGGCGGATCCATTCGTGGGAGGCGGTGTAGCGCAAGTCCTTGGGAGCTTTCATGGGTTCGTCCTGTTCTTGTTTGGGGTTAGGCCGCGAGAACCTTGCCGTTGCGAACGAAGGGAGCCTTCACGACGCGCGCGGCGAGGCGCTTGTCGCGGACTTGCACGTGGACGGTGTCGCCGATCGCGATGCCGTGCGGCACGCGCGCCAACGCGATCGACTTCGACATCGTGGGCGAGAAGGTCCCGCTCGTGACCTCGCCTTCCCCGCGCGCGGTCTCGACCTTCTGGTGCGCGCGCAGCACGCCCCCCGCGTCCGTGAGCAGCAATCCCACCAGCTGGGCCCGCGATCCCCCGGCGGCGAGGCGCTCCTTGCCGACGAAATCGCGCGGCGCCTCGAGATCCACGGTCCATGCGAGCCCTGCATCGAGCGGCGAGACGCCCTCGTCCATGTCCTGGCCGTAGAGGTTCATGCCCGCTTCCAGCCGCAGCGTGTCCCGCGCGCCGAGGCCGCAGGGGCGCGCGCCCCCTGCGACAAGCCTCTCCCACATCGTGGCGGCATCCTTCGCAGGCACCATCACCTCGAAGCCGTCCTCGCCGGTGTATCCGGTGCGCGCGACGAAGAGGTCGCCCGCAAGCGCCGCATTGAAGGGCGCGAGCTTTTCGGTGGCGGCCTTCGTCGCCGGATAGGCGCCCCAGAAGATCTCGCGCGCGCGCGGTCCCTGGATCGCGAGGATCGCGAGGTCCGGCCGGGGCTTCAGCGTCACGCTGGAATTCCATTTCTTGCGAAGGGCTTCCAGCCACGCGAGGTCCTTGGGCGCGGTCCCGGCGTTCACCACCATGCGGAAATGCGCTTCGGCGAGGAAATAGACGATGAGGTCGTCGACCACGCCGCCCTCGTCGTTCAGCATGCAGGTGTAGAGCGCCTTGCCCGCGACCTTCAGCTTGTCCACGTTGTTGGCGAGGGCGCGGCGCAGGAACGCGCGCGCGTCCGGCCCCTCGACCTCGACCGCCTGCATGTGGGAGACGTCGAAGAGGCCCGCCGCCCCGCGCACCGCGTGGTGCTCCTCGATCTGCGAGCCGTAGTGGACGGGCATGTCCCAGCCGCCGAAATCCACCATCCGGGCGCCGGCGGCCTTGTGCGTTGCATGCAGCGGTGTCGTCTTCAGCATCTCTCCAGCACCAAAAGAAAAAGGGCCGGCAAGCACGATCGCTCGCTCGACCCCTCTGTCCTTGGTACCTGAGAGATTACGGCCGGTTGTGCCGGCCGCGCGCCCCTTCGGTGGACGGCCTCGCCGTCGCTCTCCAGAGTCGGGGCGTCACGCCCCGGTCCGGCCGGTCCTTTTGCCTGAGAGTTTGCGGGTGCTACCCCTTCGGCGGCGCCCCTCGGGCGCGCTCTCCCAGCCGGATACCCGTGATTTTCCTAGACCCGCAGCAGCTTGTCCAGCGTGATCGGTCCGCGAGCTACGGGACCTGCTCCATCAGCGCCACGAGGTCCGCGGGAACCACGGGCTTCACGAGGTGGCCGTCGAATCCCGATTCCATGGAGCGGTCGCGGTCCTCGGGCTGGCCGTAGCCGGTCATCGCGTAGATCACCATGTCGCCGCCGCCGGGGCTTGCGCGCAGCTGGCGCGCGACCTCGTAGCCGTTCATGCCGGGGAGCCCGATGTCGAGGAGCACGATCTCCGGGCTCACCTCGGCGACTCGCGCGATGGCGGATTTCCCGTCGCCCTCGACGTGCACCTCGTGACCGGCCATGCGCAGGAGCATCGCCACGCTGTTGGCGGCGTCGGCATTGTCGTCCACCACCAGCACCGAGCGGCGGCGCGCGCCGTGGGGTGGATCGAGGCGCCCGGCGCGTTCCAGGGCGAATTCGGTGCCGGCGCGAAGCGTCGGCAGGCGCACCTCGAACTCGGCGCCCCGGCCCGGCCCGTCGCTCCTCGCGACGATCGAGCCTCCATGGAGCGCCACGATGCGCCGCGCGAGCGTGAGCCCGATGCCCAGGCCGCCTTCGGCGCGGTCGATGGTGCGCTCGCCCTGCGCGAAGAGATCGAACACGTGGTCCAGCATGGCGGGGGCGATCCCCATGCCGTTGTCGCGCACCCGGATCACCGCATCGTCCGCGTGGGTCTCGAGCTCGAGCCACGCCTCGCCGTTCTCCTGCGTGTACTTGGCGGCGTTGTTGAGCAGGTTCATGACCACCTGCGCGAGGCGCGTGATGTCGCCGTTCACGAGCACGGGCTCGCGGCCGAGCGCGATGTGCAGGTTCTGGCGCCGCGCGTCGAACATCGGCCGGGCGGCCTCGATGGCGCTCTCGATCGCGTCGCGCAGGTCGATGGGGGCGCTTTGCAGGCGCAGCTTCCCGCGGGTGATGCGCGAGACGTCGAGCAGGTCGTCCACCAGGCGCGTGAGGTGGATCGTCTGGCGCTCGATCACGTTGCGGCACCAGTTCACCTGCGGCGAGGATTCCCCCGCCATCGCCATGATGCCCACGGCGTTGCGGATCGGGGCGAGCGGGTTGCGCAGCTCGTGGGCGAGCATGGCGAGGAATTCCGTGAGGTGGCGCCCCTGCTCTTCCAGCGCCTCCATGCGCTTCTTGTCGGACTGGTCGCGCGTCACCTTGGCGAAGCCGCGCAGCTGGCCGTGGGAATCGTAGAGCGCGCTCACGAAGACCTCCGCCCAGAAGCGCGTGCCGTCCTTCCTCAGGCGCCAGCCGTGCTCCTCGACGCGCCGGTTGAGGAGCGCGGTGCGAAGCTCCTGCGTGGGCCGTCCCGCCTCCACGTCCTCGGGCGGGTAGAAGCGCTCGAAGGACTGCCCGATGATCTCCGCGGCTTCATAGCCCATGATCGCCTGGGCGCCCGCGTTCCAGCTGCTCACGATGCCCTGCGGGTCCAGCATCATGATGGCGTAGTCCTGCACGCCTTCCAGCAGGAGCCGGAAGCGCTCCTCGCTGTCGCGCAGCTCGTGCTCGTGGCGGCGCCGCTCGGTGAGGTCGCGGGTGATCTTCGAGAAGCCCACGACCACGCCGTCCCGGTCGCGAAGGGTCGTGATGAGCACGTTCGCCCAGAACTGCGTGCCGTCCTTCCTCACCCGCCAGCCCTCGTCCTCGAAGCGCCCCTGCTTCATGGCTTCCTGCAGCTCGAAGGCGGGCCAGTTGCGCGCGAGCGCTTCCGGCGGGTAGAAGATCGAGAAGTGGCGGCCCACGATGTCGGAGGCGGTGTAGCCCTTGAGGCGCTCGGCCCCCGCGTTCCAGCTCGCGACGTTGCCGGACGGATCGAGCATGAAGATCGCGTAGTCCTGCACGCCCTCCAGCAGGAGCCGGAAGCGCTCCTCGCTCTGGCGCAGGCGCTCCTCGTTGTTGCGCCGCTCCGTGAGGTCGCGCGTCACCTTGGCGAAGCCCAGGTGCCGGCCCTCGTCGTCGGAGATCGAGGTGATCACGACGTTCGCCCAGAAGCGCGTCCCGTCCTTCCTCACGCGCCAGCCTTCGTCCTCGAAGCGGCCCAGGCGCTTCGCCGTCTCCAGCTCGTGCTGCGGCCACGCGCGGTCGATGGCGCTCTGCGGGTAGAAGACCGAGAAGTGCTTCCCGATGATCTCCTCGGGCGTATAGCCCTTCAGGTTCTGCGCGCCGCGATTCCAGGACTGGACGCGACCCTCGGCGTCGAGCATGAACACCGCGTAGTCGGTGATGGAATCGACCAGCCGCCGGAAAGGCTCGTCGCGCCACGAGCCCGCGCCCGCCACGGACGGGGCGGCGCCCGCCTCGTCAGGTCGTGGATTCTCGCGGGACGGCCGGTCCGTCATCGGGCTCGGGTATCGAGGCATGACCAACCAATGTAGCCCTCGCGCAAGGCCAAATCCGTAGGAGCGCTCCTACAACCCGGGAATGGGCGCCGTTTGAAACGAGGGAAGGGAAAGTGGTCGGGGCGAGAAGATTCGAACTTCCGACCCCCTGCACCCCATGCAGGTGCGCTACCAGGCTGCGCTACGCCCCGACCGAACCGAAAATTATACTGGGAGATTGGGCCCCGGGCCATCGCTGCGGGGATGAGCGCCGGAAGAGGGCGGGCTAGCGCTCCAACATCTTGAGGATGCTCTTCAGCTCCTTGCGGATGTTCGAGGGCGAGATGGGCTGCGGGACCGTCATGGTCTTCTGCCCATCGCCGCCGCCCCGGGCGTGCGCGGCCGAAGGCATGGGCTCCTCGAGCCGGTTGCGGGCGCCGTTGATGGTGAAGCCGTGCTCGTAGAGGAGCTCGCGGATGCGCCGGATCAGCAGCACCTCGTGGTGCTGGTAGTAGCGGCGGTTGCCGCGGCGCTTCAGGGGCTTCAGCTGCGTGAACTCCTGCTCCCAGTACCGAAGCACATGGGGCTTCACCCCGCACAATTCGCTCACTTCGCCGATGGTGAAATAGCGCTTGGCGGGGATGGCGGGGAGCTCAGTCGTCGCCAGGTTCTCCGTGGCCATTGAACGACTTCTCGACGAGGCTCTTCAGCTTCTGGCTGGCGTGGAATGTCACCACCCGGCGGGCGGTGATGGGGATTTCCTCGCCGGTCTTGGGGTTGCGTCCGGGCCGTTGGGGTTTCTTGCGCAACTGGAAGTTGCCGAAACCCGAAAGCTTGACCATCTCGCCGCGTTCGAGGGCGATACGGATCTCCTCGAAGAACGACTCGACCATGTCCTTGGCCTCCCGCTTGTTCAGCCCGACCTTCTCGAACATGAGGTCGGCCAGCTCGGCCTTGGTGAGGGTGACTTTGTCTTTCACGTGCGCGGCTTGGCTTTGAATTGTTGGATCAGCTGCTCGCGAATGGAGGCGACAATTCCCTCCACCTCGGAATCTGTCAAAGTCCTGTCAGTATCCTGCATAACTATCCGTAGGGCAAGGCTTTTTTTGCCCGGCTCGACGCCTTTTCCGCGGTATTGATCGAACACTTCGACCTCCCGGACGAGGCCCGGAACCTGCCCCCGGACGGCCTCCAGGAGCGCTCCCACCGGCAGGTCCTGGGCCACCTCGAAGGACACGTCCCGGCGAACCGTGGGCATGCGGGAGATGCCCTGGAAACGGGGCGTCTCCCCGGCGAGGAAGGGCTCCAGGAGGACCTCGAAGAGCACCGGCGGGGTAGGTAGCTCGTAGCGCTGCTGGAGCCTCGGATGGAGCTCCCCGACGATCCCGGCCGGCTTTCCGGCCGCGAGGACCGTCGCGCAACGCCCCGGGTGGCAGGCCGGGTGGATGGCGGCCACGAATTGCAGTTGAAACGGGGCGGCCAGGGCTTCCAGGTCGCCCTTGGCGTCGAAGAAATCGACCAGGGCGCCCTTCTCGGCCCACTGCTCGGGGCTGCGTGAGCCATAGGCCAGGGCCGCCAGCCGCTCAGGCTGCACGGCGATGTCGGCGGCGGATCCTTCGAAGCAGCGCCCGAGCTCGAAGAAGCGCCCGCGCGTCTCGCCGCGGTTGAGGTTCGCGCGCAGGGTCTGCACGAGGCCGCCCAGGAGCGAAGTCCTCATCGCGCCCATCTGCGAGGAGATCGGGTTGGCGAGGCGAACCGGCGCCGCGTTGCCCGCGAAATCGCGCTCCCACTCCTCGGGCACGAAGCTGTAGTTGATGACTTCCTGGTAGCCCTGCGCGGCGAGGGCGTGGCGCAGGTCGAAGCGATCGCGGCGCCCGTCGGAAAGGCGCAGCATCGGCACGCTCGAGCGCGGCGGGGTATCCGGCACGTGGTCGTAGCCGTGGATGCGGGCGATTTCCTCGACGTAGTCTTCCTCGATGGCGAGGTCGAAGCGCCACGAGGGGGGCGTGGCGACGATCGATTCGCCCGCCATGCGCGGCTGGCATGCGAGCCGTTCGAGGATCGTGCGCATCGCCTCGGCTTCCAGCCGGTATCCCAGGAGCTCCACCACGCGTGACGGGCGCACCGTGACGCTCTCGCGCTTCGGAAGCGTCGCATCCACGCGGGTGACGGGGCCGGCCTCGCCTCCGCAGATCTCGAGCGTGAGCTGGGTGGCGCGCTCCATCGCACCGAGGCACGCGTCGAAATCCACGCCGCGCTCGTAACGGTACGCGGCGTCGCTCGTGAGCGAGAGTTCGCGCGCCTTGCCCTGGACCGCCTCGGGATGGAAGAACGCCGCCTCGAAGAAAACCTCGGTGGTGGTGTCTCCCACCATCGAATCGAACCCGCCCATGACCCCGCCCAGGCCCACGGGGCCGCTTTCGTCCGTGATCGCGAGGAGGTCCGGCCGGTGCTCGACGGTGTCGCCGTTCAGCAGCTTGATGCGCTCGCCCGGCTTCATGAAGCGCACGTCGATCGCGCCCTTCAGCTTCGCGTCGTCGAAGGCGTGCATCGGCTGCCCGCGCTCGAGCATCACGAAGTTGGTGATGTCCACGAGCGGCGAGATGGGGCGCAGGCCCGCGCGCTCCAGGCGCCGCGCCAGCCACTCGGGCGTGCGCTTCGCGGGGTCGATGCCCCGGATCACGCGGCCCAGGTATCGCCCGCACGCCCTGGGCTCGGAGATGCGCACCGGGCGCGCGTCCTTCAGCGTGGGTGCGACGGGCTTCGCCTCGGGAAGCGTGAGGCGCGCGCCGGTGATCGCCGCCACGTCGCGCGCGATCCCGAACATCGATTGCGCGTCGCCGCGGTTGGGCGTGAGCTTCAGCGTGAAGAGCGTGTCGCCGAGCCCCAGGACCTCGCGCACATCGGCGCCGACCGCGGTCCCGGGCGAAAGGACGAGCAGGCCCGCATGGTCGTCGGAGAGCCCCAGCTCGCGCGCCGAGCAGAGCATGCCGTTGGACTCGACGCCGCGCAGCTTCGCCTTCCGGATCTCGAGGCCCGGAAGCCTGGCTCCCACCAGGGCGCACGGCACCTTCTGGCCTTCGGCCACGTTGGGGGCGCCGCACACGACCTGCAGCAGCTCGCCGGTGCCCGCGTCCACCTCGGTCACGCGCAGCTTGTCGGCGTTCGGGTGCGGCGAGACCTTCTTCACGTGCGCCACGACGATGCCGGTGAAAGCCGCGCCGACGGCAGACACCTCCTCGACCTCCAGGCCGCCCATCGTGAGGGCGCGCGCGAGGGCCTCGACCTCCAGGTCGACGGCCACCAGCTCCTTCAGCCACGCGACGGAGACCTTCATCGGAATTGCGCCAGGAATTTGAGGTCGTTCTCGAAGAAGAGGCGCAGGTCGTTCACGCCGTACTTGAGCATCGCGAGGCGGTCGAGCCCCATGCCGAAGGCGAAGCCGGAATAGCGCTGCGGATCGATGCCGCCGTTGCGCAGCACGTCGGGGTGGACCACCCCCGCGCCCGCGATCTCGAGGTAGGTGGTCTCGCCGCCCGCTCCCCGGGACCATGCCATGTCGATCTCGACGCCGGGCTCGACGAACGGAAAGTACGACGGGCGAAAACGCAGCCCGATGTCGTCGCGCTCGAAGAACGCGCGGCAGAACTGCGTGATGGTGCCCTTCAGGTCCGCGAGGCTGATGCCCTCGTCCACCCAGAGGCCCTCGACCTGGTGGAACATCGGCGAGTGGGTCGCGTCATGGTCGTTGCGGTACACGCGGCCGGGGCAGATGATGCGCATCGGCGGCTTGTGCGATTCCATGTAGCGGATCTGCACGGGAGAAGTCTGCGTGCGCAACACGTTCTCGGTGCCGGCGACGTAGAACGTGTCCTGCATGCTGCGCGACGGATGGTCCGGGAACATGCGCAGCGCCGTGAAGTTGTACCAGTCGTTCTCGATCTCGGGACCGTCGGCGACCGAGAATCCCATCGTGCGGAAGAGCGCCTCGACGCGCTCCTGCGCCCGCGTGATCGGGTGCAGGCCGCCCTCCCCGCGCGCGCGGCCCGGCAGCGTCACGTCGATCGCTTCGCCGGCAAGCCGCGTGTCGAGCTCGGAGGCGAGGATCGCGTCGCGGCGCGCCTGGAGGATCGCTTCCACGTCGGCCTTGGCGCGATTGATCGCCGCGCCCGCCGCCGGGCGCTCGGCCGCGGGCAGCTTCCCCAGCGACTTCAGCAGCTCCGTGAGGGAGCCCGCCTTGCCGAGGAAGCGTGCCTTGGCCTGCTCGAGGTCCGCGACGCTCGAGGTGGACGAGATGGCCGTGCGCGCGGCCGAGACGATTTGTTCGAGTTCTTCCATCAAAGAAAAAAGGGGCTCTTGCGAGCCCCCTGTTTCGTTTAGCGTCTTCTCAGGCCCCGAGGCTCGCTTTGGCCTGTTCGACGATCCTGCCGAACGCGGCCTTGTCGAACACCGCAAGGTCGGCGAGCACCTTGCGATCCATCTCGATGCCGGCCTTCTTCAGCCCGGCGATGAACTGGCTGTACGACACGCCCGCGTCGCGGGCGCCGGCGTTGATGCGGGTGATCCAGAGCGCGCGGAACTCGCGCTTCTTGTTGCGGCGGTCGCGGTAGGCGTACTGCCCGGCCCGCATCACCGCCTGCTTGGCGATCTTGAATACGTTCCCCCGGCGGCCGCGGTACCCCTTGGCCTGGGCGAGGACTTTCTTGTGGCGCGCGCGCGCCGTGACTCCACGTTTTACGCGAGGCATGTCGGCGGCTCCTTAGGCGTAGGGAAGCATCGCTTTCACGTGGCCGAGGTTGGTCGCATGGACCTCCGCGGCGCCGCGAAGCTGGCGCTTGTTCTTGGTGGTTCGCTTGGTGAGGATGTGGCGCTTGCCCGCCTGGTAACGCTTCACCGAGCCGCTGCCGCGGACCCGGAAGCGCTTGGCGGCGCCACTCTTGGTCTTCATCTTGGGCATGGTTGCCCTCCTTGCTATTGGTGCAGCTGGTGGCGGAGCCTCTCCGCGCTTTCAAACCAGCAGTCACCTTGTGACTGCGTTGTCACCCCGGCGAAGGCCGGGGCCTCATCATACGACTCAGTGTTTCTTCTTCGGCCCAAGGACCATGATCATCTGGCGCCCCTCGAGCTTGGGCCACTGCTCCACCACGCCCACTTCCTTGAGGTCCGCCTCCACGCGCTTGAGGAGCTGCATCCCGAGCTCCTGGTGCGCCATCTCGCGGCCCCGGAACCGCAACGTGACCTTGGTCTTGTCTCCCTCGGTGAGGAAGCGGATCAGGTTGCGGACCTTGATCTTGTAGTCGCCTTCGTCCGTCCCAGGGCGGAATTTCACTTCCTTCACCTGGATCTGCTTCTGCTTGAGCTTCGCCTCGTGGGCCTTCTTGCTCTCGCGGTACTTGAACTTCCCGTAGTCCATGAGGCGGGCCACGGGCGGCTTGGCGGTGGGAGCGATCTCGACCAGGTCGATGTCGTTTTCCTCGGCGAGGCGCATCGCCTCCTCGATCTTGACGATCCCGATGGCTTCGCCCTCGATGCCGACAAGCCGGACTTCAGGACAGTTGATCTCGCCGTTGATGCGGACTGCTTTATCTTGAGCTATGCGTAAAATCCTCTAAAAATCAATCGTTTGCGCGGAAGCGCCATGCCCTTATGGCGATGGCGGCAACGGCGCCCCAGGCACTCACTTGCGGGCCTCGACTTCGCTTCGCAGGCGCGAAATAAAGGCCTCGAGCGCGACCGGGGGCAGGTTCTCTCCAGCCCTCGTCCTCGCCGAGACCGTCTTGGCGGCGACTTCCTTGTCTCCCAGCACCAGCTGGTAAGGAAGTTTTTGAATGCTATGTTCCCGAATTTTATACGTTATTTTCTCGTTCCGCAAATCGGCCGCGACCCGGAAACCGGCATCCTTCAGCGCTGCCTCGACGTCTCGCACATACGACTCCTGCCGGTCGGTGACGTTCATCACGACCACCTGCACGGGCGCGAGCCAGAGCGGCAGGGCGCCCGCGTAATGCTCGAGCAGGATGCCGATGAAGCGCTCCATCGAGCCCACGATCGCGCGATGCAGCATGACGGGGTTCTGGCGCGCGCTGTGCTCGTCGACGAACTCCGCGCCCAGGCGCTGCGGCATCATGAAGTCGACTTGCATCGTGCCGCATTGCCATGAGCGTCCGATCGAATCCTTGAGGTGGTATTCGATTTTCGGCCCGTAGAAGGCGCCCTCGCCCGGCATGACTTCGTACTTCACCCCCGAGCGCTCGAGCGAGGCCATGAGCGCGCGCTCGGCCTTGTCCCAGATCTCGTCGGAGCCCACGCGCTTGTCGGGGCGGGTGGCGACCTTGTAGATGATGTCGCTGAACCCGAAGTCGGCGTACACCTTCTGCAGGAGCGCCGTGTAGGCGTCGCATTCGGCCTGGATCTGGTCCTCGGTGCAGAAGATGTGGCCGTCGTCCTGCGTGAAGCCGCGCACGCGCATGAGGCCGTGCAGCGCGCCCGAAGGCTCGTTGCGATGGCACGCGCCGAACTCGCCATAGCGCAGCGGCAGGTCGCGGTAGCTGCGCAGGTCCGAGTTGAACACCTGCACGTGGCCGGGGCAGTTCATGGGCTTCACGGCGAACTCGCGCTTCTCGCTCTCCGTGAAGAACATGTTCTCCTTGTAGTTGTCCCAGTGGCCCGACTTCTTCCAGAGCGACACGTCGAGGATCATCGGGCAGCGCACTTCCTGGTAGCCGTTGTCGCGGTAGACGGCGCGCATGTACTGCTCGACCTGCTGCCAGAGCGTCCAGCCCTTGGGGTGCCAGAACACCAGCCCCGGCGCCTCGTCCTGCATGTGGAAGAGGTCGAGCTGCTTGCCCAGCCGGCGGTGGTCGCGCTT
>Ga0134125_10002789_pt1 | contig 20522 bp, 19 predicted proteins | sample KB31751_FD_96464 | JGI IMG/M metagenome (GOLD analysis project Ga0134125, IMG submission 96464) | Terrestrial soil microbial communities with excess Nitrogen fertilizer from Kellogg Biological Station, Michigan, USA - KB3-175-1 | ecosystem: Environmental > Terrestrial > Soil > Unclassified ... | reverse complement strand
TTTAATAACGTAATAATTATTTGACTCGAAAAAATTCTAAATGAAAACTATTCAATCAAAGAGCTTATTATCGTTGATTATAATTTTTTTTATAATTGGCTTTAGCACCTCGGCAAAAGAACTCATCGGTTACAGCGTAGAAAATTATTCAGATTCTACACTCGATTCCATCAATCCAAATATTCATCTTAAAAGCGCACTGGTTAGAAATCCTGATTGGGTTGTATATCCCGTGAGCCTGCAGGAACACCGCAATGAAAGTAAAGAATATGTAAAGCAATATTCTAAAAAGCAAAGAGATTACATAATTTACATGTTCAATCGCGGGAAGAAATATTTTCCTAAGGCAACTGATATTTTTGACAAGTACGATGTGCCTGATGAATTTCAAATGCTTCCGGCATTGGAATCTAATTTTAATCCAAATGCGGTATCAAATGCAGGCGCTGTCGGCTATTGGCAATTCATGGGCGAACTTGCCTCTGAATATGGATTAAGCACCAGCCACAAAAATGATGAAAGAAAAAACTTTACAAAATCCACTATAGCGGCGGCCAAATTCTTTCGTGATCAGTTGAATGCTTTAAATGATGATATTTTGCTTACAGTGGCAGCCTTCAATTGTGGCATGGGGCGCGTGACTTCAGCCTTAAAGAAAAGTTCAAAACGAAATCCTGACTTCTGGGATGTTAAAGAATATTTGCCAAAAGAAACAAGGATCTTTGTAATGAAATTTATTGCCCTGAATGTTATTTCTGCCAATTATGATAAATTTTTGAATCATAAAATGAATTTCAATGAGCCACCTTTAATTCAATTGGCTCTTGTTGATTCTTCCAACCAGGATAAATCATTGACAAAAAGTTCTCTATAAATCATTTAATTTTTATAAAAAACCTTCCCGGATTTACTAAATCAGGAAGGTTTTTTTTTAGTCTCTTGATAAATCCGAATAAACCTTGCCGCTTTATTATCTTTGACAAATGCCACAGTTGAATTACAATGACAGCATCAACTTTTTATCGAAACTTACCTTTCGAAGGGTTTGGAATGCTGCAAAAGTTTTTTCAAGTTACCAGATCACCCGTTTTATAAAAAAGCCGGTACAATGGGGATTACCGATTTCCATTTCATTTGAACCAACAACATCCTGCAATCTTAAATGTCCTGAATGTCCAAGCGGTTTACGGGAATTTACAAGGCCGCGTGGCATGCTCAAAAAAGATTTCTTTTTTCAAACAATTGATGATATTTATAAAGACATTTTATACCTGATTTTTTATTTCCAGGGAGAACCGTATCTGAATAAAAATTTTTTGGAAATGGTCTCTTATGCTTCCTCAAAAGGTATTTACACAGCTACTTCTACTAATGGCCATTTTCTGACGGATGAAGTGGCAAAGAAAACGGTGGAAAGCGGTTTGGACCGGTTGATCATTTCCCTGGATGGAACCACACAGGAAGTTTATGAACAATATCGGCGTGAAGGAAATATCGAAAAGGTAATTGAAGGTGCCAGAAATATTGTGAAATGGAAAAAAGAATTCAAGAGCAAAACACCTTTTGTATTTTTTCAATTTTTGGTCGTTCGTCCGAATGAACATCAAATCGAAGATGTGAAAAAACTGGCCGCAGAAGTAGGCGTTGATGAAGTGCGTTTTAAAACCGCGCAGATATACGATTATGAAAACGACCCCAACAAATTAATTCCCAAAAATGAGAAATTCAGCCGCTATAAAAAAGATAAAAAAGGCAAACAGGTAGCGAAAAATAAATTGCAAAATCATTGCTGGAAACTGTGGCAGGCAAATGTGATCACGTGGGACGGAATGGTCGTTCCATGCTGTTTTGACAAGGATGCAACTCATAGGCTGGGCAGTTTAAAAAATGAAAGTTTCAGGGATATCTGGCAGAATAAGAATTACAAAAAGTTTCGTAAAGACATTACGACAAGCCGCAAAAACATTGACATCTGTGCCAACTGCAGTGAAGGGCTGGGCGTTTGGAAAAAATAAAATTTTCAAACGGCTCAATCTTTTTTTATCTTAAACTTACAAACTTCGCATATTTAAGAACCTTATACTCTTTGTAACTTTGCCGGCTATGCATTATGCCTCAATAGAAAATCTGAGTAAGTCTTTTGGAATCAGAACGCTTTTTAAAAACATCAGTTTTCATGTAGAAGAAGGAGATAAAATTGCTTTTGTAGCAAGAAACGGAAGTGGAAAATCTACCCTTTTAAAAATTATCGCAGGTTACGACACACCTGATTCAGGAACTGTTTGGATCAATAAAGAGGTAAAAGTCATTATGCTGCAGCAGGATACGGCTTTTGAAAATGAAAAAAGCATCTGGGATAATATTTTAAACATCGATAATCCGGTAGTGCGTTTGGTAAAAGAATATGAAATGCTGCTGGAAGAGAATTCACAAAATGAAGAGCGCATCAGCGAACTTATTTCTGAATTAACCGAAGCAAATGCCTGGAGTTTTGAAAGTGATTTAAAGCAGATCCTCGGCAAATTAAATCTGCATCATTTGAATGAGCCGGTAAAAAATCTCAGCGGTGGCCAACGCAAGAGAGTCGCGCTGGCGCAGGCTTTGATTGATGCACAATTACATGAAGGTAAATGTTTGCTGATCCTTGATGAGCCCACGAATCACCTGGATGTTGAAATGATCGAATGGCTGGAAAATTTTTTGGCATCCAATAAAAGCACTTTGCTGCTTGTTACACACGACCGTTATTTTCTCGATGAAGTTTGCAACGAAATTGTCGAATTAGATGATGAGAAATTGTACGTCTATAAAGGCAACTACGATTATTTTTTAGAACAAAAATCCTTGCGCCAGGAAGTGCAGCAAAGTGAGCTTCAAAAAGATAAAAATATTTTCAGAAAAGAACTGGAATGGATGCGCAAGCAGCCGAAAGCGCGAACCACGAAATCTAAAAGTCGGCAGGATGCTTTTGCAGAAGTGGAAGAAAGAGTGAGCCAGAAGAAGGAAGTAGCAGAGGTTTCTTTGCAAATGAAAATGACGCGTATGGGCGGCAAGGTTTTGGAAATGAAAAAAGTGTATAAATCGTATGGGGAGAAAGTCATCATGAAAGGCTTTGATTACACTTTTAAAAAAGGAGAAAGGATCGGTATTGTAGGAAAAAACGGAACCGGAAAATCAACTTTTCTGAAAGTAGCGCTTCAGATCGTTTCGCCCGATAGCGGAAAAATAAATCACGGCGATACGATCGTTTTTGGAAATTTTGCCCAGGAAGGCTTGCAATATAAAGAAGACAAAAGAGCCATTGAATATGTAAAAGATTTTGCCGAATTTTTTCCATTGGCTGATGGAAGCAAGATCAGCGCATCACAGTTTATGGAGAAATTTGGATTTACGGCGCAGCAACAATTTACCCCTTTGAGCAAATTAAGCGGCGGCGAAAAAAGAAGGCTTCATCTGCTGAGCATTCTTTTTAAAAATCCCAACTTTTTGGTTCTTGATGAACCAACAAACGATTTGGATCTGCAAACATTAAGAACATTGGAAGATTTTTTGCAGGATTTTCCGGGATGTATTTTGATCGTTAGTCACGACCGTTATTTTATGGACCGGCTTGTGGATCATCTTTTTGCTTTTGAAGGAAATGGTGAAATACGCGACTTCCCGGGAAATTATTCCCAGTATAGAATCTGGAAACAATTGGAAGAAAACGCTGAAGGAAAAATGGAAAAGGCTGTGATCGGAAAGCAGAAAGCGGAAAGCATAAAGCCGAAGACCGAAGCCAGTGAAAAGCAAAAGTTATCTTTTAAAGAAAAAACAGAATTTGAAAAATTAGAAAAAGAAATTGCAGAACTGGAAAAAGAAAAGAAATTGCTGGAAGTGAAGCTGAATAATGGTTCTATGGATTTCGAAAAGCTCCAGGAAACCTCTGAAAGAATAAGCGATATCATCGTTCTAATTGATAAAAAAGAATTGCGTTGGCTGGAATTAAGTGAAAGAGCGGAGGTATAACATCGTGAATTTGAAAATTCTGATTTACTGATGTACGATTAAAGCTATAAAGAATGGCTAACAGCAAATGAACAAATAACCCGTTTTTACAAATAAATTCCACGAATTACATCTATATAAAATGGACGGATTTTTTGGATTCAAAAGAAAAAACCCAGCAATGAAAAACTGGTTTGCATCCGATCGTGTTTTCAATTCGCTTTATCCACAACCAATCCAGGAAGTGGCAGAAAAACATTGGACGCCACTTGCTGTTGCAGAAAAAGCTGCCGCATTTTTGGCCGCTTCATCTCATGCAAAAGTTTTAGATATTGGCAGTGGCTCCGGCAAGTTTTGTTTGACGGCTGCGCACAATCATCCCTTATCTTTGTTTTATGGAATTGAGCAAAGAGCCAACCTGGTAGCGCTTTCCAGTGACTTGGCAGAAAAACTAAAATTGGAAAATGTTTTCTTTATCTGCGATAATATTACCAATATTGACTTTGCTAATTATGACAATTTTTATTTCTACAATTCTTTTTATGAGAATATAACCGGTACACAAAAGATTGATTTTAGTGTAAAATATTCGGAAGAATTATACAATTACTACAACCGGTATTTATTCAGGCAACTCGCAAAAAAACCGGCAGGAACAAGGCTGGTAACTTATCATAGTTTTGGCAGTGAAATTCCTCCTGAATACGAGGTAGTACATACGGATTACAATGAGTTCTTAAAATTTTGGATAAAAGTTTAAAGGTGTTCATTATGAATATTTTCCAGAAAATAGTCACTGCGGCTTATCCATTTCGAATGAAAATATCGAAACTAACGGGGATGGGTATTCGAATTCATAAAAACGAAAATAATGCTGCTGCCAGAGAAAGCTTTTATTCATTAAAAGCCAAATCATCTACCGGCGAAGAAGTAAATTTTGAACAGTTTAAAAGTAAAAAAGTCTTAATTGTAAATGTGGCAAGCGAATGCGGATTTACTCCACAATATACAGCGCTTGAAGAATTACATCAAAAAGATAGAACCCTTGCAATACTTGGCTTTCCGGCAAATAATTTTGGTAAACAGGAGCCTGGAAATGACAGTGAGATAAATAGCTTTTGCAAAATTAATTACCGAGTAACCTTTCCGTTGTTTCAGAAGAATGATGTAATTGGAAATTCAAAACAACCGGTTTATCATTGGCTGACTGATAGAAATAAAAACGGATGGAACGACATTGAACCAACATGGAATTTTTATAAATACCTGGTCGATGAAAATGGAAATTTAGCGGCGATATACTCATCATCTGTTTCGCCATTGGACATTTCTTTTCAGTGAGGTTATAATTCCTGTTTTATTGAAAAGAAGAAAGCGGATTATTTCTTTTTTTACTGAAAATTTCTCCGGTTTAAAGAAAAAGTGTCTATATATTATTCGGTTTTATTTCCCCCAAAAAAACCTCCAAATTTTTCTTTAACAAATTCCTCAGCACCGGGAACAAAATCCCTGATCTCATTCATAATATTTCCGCTATCTGCTGTGGTGGATTGTGCATCAGCAGGAGTGGTTCCAGGCGCTGATGGAGTGGTTCCTGATTGGAAAAGATTATCTACAGCACCGGCCACCATCGGAAATTTTTCTTTGATATAACCGGTAATAGTAGTTAAAATGCCGCGAGATTGTTCAGGAGTAAGGCCGTGAATATTTTGCAATTTTTGAATTAGCTCTTCCATTTTAATTTTTTTTAGGTTATAAATTTCACTACCACAAAGTAACGGTTTTATACAGGATAATTTTTAAATATTTATGCCGGATTTCATCCAGGGAAGAAAGCTGATGTGCGTTTTTATTTACTAAAACATTCGGAATTATTTATAAAAAAACTGCAGCAACATCCTTTACTTTTGCAGCCGTGAAAAGGAAAAAAATTATCTTAGAAAACGTTCCTGTTACCGCCTATGCTGCCGAAGGCAAAGCACTGGCGCGTATAGAAGGAAAAGTAATTTTTATCGAGGGCGCTGTGCCTGGTGATGTAGTTGATGTTTTAGTTATAAAAAATAAGAAAGACTGGGCAGAAGGAAAAGTTTCTAAAATAAAGGAATTTAGCCCGGAAAGAGTAACACCTTTTTGCATTCATTTTGGCATTTGTGGAGGTTGCAAGTGGCAAATGCTCCCTTATGAAAAGCAGTTACAATACAAGGAACAGGAAGTAAAAGATGTGATAAAAAGAATTGGTAAAATTGAAACTTCCGTTTTGCCAATCCGTGGTTCTGAAAAAACGATTCATTACAGAAATAAACTGGAGTTCACTTTTAGCAATAAAAAATATTTAACACAAAAAGAATTTTCTGTTCTCGGCAAAGATGAATGGCCGGGAGGTGCGCTCGGATATCACGTTCCCAAACTTTACGATAAAATAATTGACATCCGGGAATGCTGGCTGATGGATGAAGAGAACAACCTGATCAGAAATACGCTTCGTGAATGTGCAGAAAAAAACCATTATTCTTATTATGACATCAAAGAGCACAAAGGTTTTTTGAGGAATGTAATTATTCGCAGTTGTACTACCGGCGAATTAATGGTAAATCTTTTTTTTGGAAATGAGGACAAAGAAAAACGGGAAAAGGTTTGTAATTATTTGTTAGCACAAGTGCCGCAAATTAGCACTTTGCTTTACACGATCAACCAGAAATGGAATGACAGTATGGACGGACTGGAGCCGCAAATTTTTTCAGGAAACGGCTTTGTAATTGAAAAGCTCGGAAATTTTAAGTTTAAGATTTCTCCAAAATCTTTTTTTCAAACAAACACACAACAGGCAGAAGTTTTATATAATGTGGTGAAAGATTTTGCGGCATTAACAGGAAAAGAAATCGTTTATGATCTTTATTGCGGCACAGGAAGTATCGGAATTTTTTTAAGTAACGATGTAAAAAAAATTATCGGCGTAGATGTAATTGAAGACGCGATACACGATGCAAAAGAAAATGCAGCATTAAATAATTTACAAAGCGCTTCTTTCTTTTCCGGTGATGTAATTGAGATTTGCAACGATGATTTTTTTAGGTTGCATGGCAGCGCGGATGTGGTGATTGTAGATCCGCCGCGTGCCGGTCTTCATAATAAATTAGTGAATAAATTATTAGAAATCGCGTCGCCAAAAATCGTTTATGTCAGTTGTAATGTGGCAACACAAGCGCGCGATCTTCAACTTCTTCACGAAAAATATGTGGTGGAAAAGATTCAGCCGGTTGATATGTTTCCGCATACGCATCATATAGAATCTGTGGCGCTATTAACTTTGAGAAAAGCATAAAAATTTATTGCTGCTCTTTTTCATTTTCTTTTGCCTCATCTTCTTCATTCAGATCCATAATTAAATTAGCAATGAGTGCGGTCCATCCTGTTTGATGACTTGCTCCCAGGCCACGTAAATTGTCGCCATGAAAATATTCATGAAATAAAACAAGATTCCTGTTTTCTTCTTTTTGATAAAACCAATTATAATATCCATTCGTAAGCCGTTCGTTCTTTTCATTCTTCTCAAAAATATGCAGGATGCGGCCGGATATATCTTTGCCAACCTGCGTGAGGTTGCAATAATTTCCAGATCCTACAGGACATTCAACTTTCAGATCATCCTCGTAGAAATATCCAAACGTTCTGAATGCATTGATGAATAAATAATTAATGGGCATCCAGACGGGTCCTCGCCAGTTTGAATTTCCTCCAAACATATTTGAAGTAGAATCCCCCGGATCATATTGAATCGAATAAGTATGGCCTTCAAAGTCAATCGTGTACGGAGTTTCGTAAAATTTAGATAAAGCCCTGATGCCGCCTTCTGATAAAAATTCTGATTCATCTAATAATTTGGTAAATAAATCTTTCAGTCGTTCCTGATCCACCAGTGCAAGAAGTACACCTTCGAAGCTTTTTCTTTGCTCACTAGGCAAATACAGCTTATTTGTTTTACGGTAATTTTGAAACCATTTCATCCGTTTGGTAAAATCAGGAAGTGCATCAAAGACTTCTTTTTCGATGACCGTAACGGCAAACAAAGGCGAAAGACCTACAACAGAACGAATGCGCAAGGGGAACGCGTCGGACTTATTTAAAGAAAGTACATCATAAAAAAACTTGTCTTTGTCGTCCCACAATCCGAGTTCATTCAACGCTTCTGCAATCATGACAAAGTGTTCATAGAATTTGGTAGCTGTATCTTCAAATGAAATATCATTTAGGGCAATTTCCAGGGCGATATTCATCATATCCAGCGCATACATACCCATCCAGCTGGTACCGTCTGTCTGCTCGAGAAGTACGTTGCCCGGTAAGATTTCACTGCGGTTAAAAAGGCCGATATTATCGAGTCCGAGAAAACCTCCTTCAAAAATATTATTACCGTTTGCGTCTTTGCGGTTGATCCACCAGGTAAAATTGATGATCAGCTTTTGAAAAATACTTTTAAGAAAAACAAGGTCTTTTTTTCCATACAATCTTTCTTCCGTTTTATAAACCTGCAATGCAGCAAAAGCATGAACCGGGGGATTTACATCACTGAAATTCCATTCATATGCCGGCAACTGGCCTTGTGGGTTCATGTACCATTCGCGCATTAAAAGTGTAAGCTGGTGTTTGGCAAAAAGTGGGTCGATCAATGCCATGGTGATGCAATGAAAAGCCATATCCCACGCAGCATACCACGGATATTCCCAATTATCCGGCATGGATAGAACGTCCTGGTTTTTTAAATATTTCCATTCGTGGTTCCGGCCCTGTTCCCGCTCTTCAGAATCAGGCGTAATGCCATCGCTGGTACTGATCCATCTTTCCACATCATAATGATAGTACTGTTTGTTCCAAAGCAATCCTGCAAACGCCTGCCGTTGAATGTTTTTCTGATCTTCCGTGCAATTTGCCGGATGGATATTTTCATAAAAATCGTCCGCTTCTTTTTTTCTTTTATCAAAAACCTGATCAAAATTTTTGTGAAAACAATTCTTTAGCTTTTTATCACAAAGACGTAAATAAATAATCTTAGATTGCTTTGGTTCAACTTCAAAATAATAAACCGGTGAACACTTGGTGCCCTCTTTTTTATCCTTTAATTTTTGCAAATCAGTGCCATGAATAATTGCTTCGTGAAAAGCATCTTTTACAAATTCAGTTTTGTTTGGCCTGTCGAAAAGCTTTTCAAAATTGGTTTCATTTTCGGTAAATAGAACTTGATTTGCTGATTGAAAATAGAAATAATAATTGCCCAATGATTGATGTTGCGCTTTTACAGCCTGCTCTGATAAATAAGTGATGCCGGGCTTGTTTTCATTCCCTGCATATTGCCAGCTATTATAAAACCACAAAGTAGGTAAAACGGTAATCGGCGCTTTTTCATCTGCGCGGTTTACGATCTCGATTTTTATAAAAATATCATCACTGTTTTCCTTTGCATATTCAATAAAAACATCAAAATATTTGTCTTCATTAAAAATACCGGTATCCAGAAGTTCGTATTCCGGTTCCAGCTTACTGCGTTTTCTATTTTCTTCTACAAGGATATCATAAGGAAAAGCGGTCTGTGGGTATTTGTACAAATATTTCATGTAATAATGTGACGGAATATTATCTAAATAGTAGTACAGTTCCTTTACATCTTCGCCATGATTTCCCTGCGGATTCGACAATCCAAAAACCCTTTCTTTCAAAATAGGATCCTGACCATTCCACAGAGCTACAGCGAAACACAATTGCTGGTTGATATCAGAAATTCCACCCAATCCATCCTCGCCCCAGCGATACACACGGCTTCTCGCGTCATCATGTGGAAAATAATTCCATGCGTCACCATTCTTGCTATAGTCCTCGCGCACGGTTCCCCATTGGCGTTCTGTAAGATAAGAGCCCCATTTCTCCAATGGAACTTCGTGTTTCGCATTTTCCTGTAATCTTTTTATTTCGGCGTTATCCGTATTTATCATAGTTTAAATTAGAATTGTCCTTATTTATGCGTTTACTGAAACATCCTTATCCATTTGTAGAAAATCCGGGGTACAATGTCATGCCGCCATCTACAAAAACGGTGGTTCCTACCAGGTAATCGGAATCGTCGCTGGCGAGCCAAACGGCCACTTTTCCGATATCTTCCGGAAGTCCAATTCGTCCGTACGGGATTAAAGTTAATAGCCTGTTCAACGATTCTTCAGTATCCCAGGCGGATTTATTTATTGGCGTTTTTATAGCTCCCGGCGCAATTGAATTAATTCGAATTTTTTTTGGAGCCATCTCCTGTGCCATGCTTTGCATCATCATGTCAATTCCTCCTTTGCTTGACGCATAATTTACATGGCCTGCCCATGGAATCACCTGGTGGACACTGCTCATACAAATAATTTTGCCTGCAGCACAACTTCTTTCAGGAACAATACCACGTTTTAAAAATTCCCGTACTGCTTCCCGTGCACATAAAAACTGGCCGGTAAGGTTTACGTTAAGAACGAGTTGCCAATCATGAAGGCTCATACTTTCCAAAGGCGAATCTTTTTGAATTCCGGCATTATTAACCAGGATATCTATTGTGCCAAATTTTGCTATCATTTGCTGAAACATAGATTGTACTTCGCTTTCATTGCTTACGTCCGCTTTGATGGCAATTGCTTTCCCACCATTATCTTCGATTTTCTTTACCACAGCATTTGCATTCTCAGGATGCGTTACGTAATTAACTACCACATTTGCGCCGTCATTTCCCAATGCAATCGCCACTGCTTCGCCTATTCCGCTGTTCGCACCGGTTACCAATGCGCTCTGTCCTTTTAATTTTTGATTTGTATTCATTTTAAAAAAATTTATTATGAAAGGAGCAAGAAATATGCTAAAAGTAAATCATCACACTTTTGGGAAGCAAATAAAATCGACAGGTTTTATAATTGAAACGCCGGAAAAATGACTTTTCTTCTCCAGAAATTTCCTTTTTTCAAGGTTTTGTATTAGCTTAACGGAATCATTTTTCACGAAAAACCCATCTATGAAAAAATTTTTACCCTTATTATTTTTGGCTTTCTCGTTCAACACATCTGCCCAGGTAAATTTTTCCATGCCGCCGGAAGCCAATACTTTTTATACCACTGCCATGCAGAAGATAAAGCCTGCTATAAAAAATATTATCGTCAAAAATGCACAAAATTTAAAAGGGCGGCGGATAAATATAGATAGTCTTTTTACTCAATTGCAGAAAGAAACGGTTTTAAAAAACAGCAGCAAAGAAAATCTGCAGGCAGTTACTGTTTTAATCATGATCCAGATTTCTAAAAATGCAGATGCCGATTTAAAAAACCTGGTTATTAATATGCCAAGGGATCAGGCGGCAAATGAAACAGGTGAAAATCCCCAAAGTAAAGTAGCCAGTATTCTGGCAAATAAAAGCGAGATAGCTGAAAGCGTATCGAGTGCTATGAAAAGAATATCGCCGACGCAGGAAGCTTTACTGGATAACCTGAAGTAAAACGAAACCACTGAAAACCCAAAGTGATAAATGCATAGTGATTTTTTATGTAAACAATTGATACTCATTTTACAAAAGGTGGTATTTTGCGGATTTTTTTTAAATTCCTTTAGGAAAAGGGCGGAAATAGTTTTATACTTTTGCAGTTATGGTTAAAAATGCATCATTTAAATTCCTGCTATCATTTTTTTTGCTGGTTTTGTTTTCATTAAATGCCAAAAGTCAGACAGACAGTAGTTTTCAGCACCCAAAAGATTCGAAGGACACGATTTATATGAAGCCGGAAGATACCATCTTTCTAAAACCGGTGGACACCGTTTTGAGGATTAAAAATTTTAGTCCTTATTTTACCCTTCATGTTGATTCTACCCTTGATTATCATTTTGAAATCAATAAAAATCCGGAGGATTATTATTGGTATTTGAAAAATTCTCCTGTTGGATTGAAGATCAACAAAGACAATGGCATTCTTCATTTTAAAGCGGATAAATCATATTTTTTGTCCGGTAAATTAAAATATGACAATGAATATAAAGTGAAGCTGGGTGTACAAAACCTGAATCAACCGGAAGATAAAGTGGATACCACTTTTACGTTGTTATTTTACAATACGGATATCGTTCCTTCCAAAATAAAACCAACTGTCACGAATAATTTGGTGATAGATGAAGGCGATACCCTCAGTTTTAAATTACAATGTGATGAAGGAAGTTTTCCGTTGGAATCCATTACTTTCTTCTGCAATTATCCGATACGTTCTGCCACTCCTATTGCACATTGCGGCGATATTTTTACCTGGATTGCTCCTTATGATTTTATTAAGGATGATGAAAATGTGAAGCAAAAATCTTTGGTTTTAAGTTTTATCGGAGTTGACAAATTTTTTAACCGAGATACTGCAGTAGTTAATGTTAAGGTAAATCAAACCGTAAATTATCCCCAAAGACTATTGGAATACAATAAAATCACTACTACTATTCAAAATTACATCATCACTTTAAAAAGCACCTTCCGCGACCTGGATAAAAAGATCAAAAGCACGAAAAATACGCGCACCACTTTTGATCTTACGTCCGCTGCAACCTCGCTTGGAGGAACAGTTTTTTCATCAATGACCGATCAGGATCTTCAAACTACCGGCAAGATCCTGCCAAGTGTAGGCGTAGCTTTGGTACCGGTAAAAGAAGCGGTTGCACCCAATAAAAACGATGAAAAAAACTCCGCATCTCTCGTGCGAAATGACATCAAACGGCTGCAATATCTCCTTACTGACAACATTTTGATTGGAGATAAAGATCCGGATATCGTTAAAAAGATCAGCAAAATGAAAGATGAATTGCAACAGGTACAACTTCAGTTGATCGATGTGCCGCTGGTAGATGATAATGTGAATCCGAAAGAGTTGGACGAATATTTTAATAATCCGAAAGTGAACAAAAAATATCGCCTGATGAAGAAATAAACAATTTTTTTCAATAGGGAAAGAAATAATTTGGATTCTCATTTAAGATTTATCACTTACTATCACCATAGATAATTACGGAACCGGATCGTGTCCATGTCCACCCCAGGGATTACAACGGGCAATTCTTTTGGCGGTAAGCCACAAACCTTTGACCGGACCGTATTTTTTCAGCGCTTCAATTCCATATTGCGAACAAGTGGGTGTATATCTGCAAGATGGCCCCATCCACGGCGAAATGACTAACTGGTAGATTTTTATCAGAGCAATAAAAGGAAAGGATAATATTTGTTTTAACGAGAGCATCTAAAACGGTAAAGTTAATCTTATTAAAGTTTTTTAAATGCTAAATTCCCGTGCGAAAAGTAAGATTAAATGCGCCTTTCTCTTGAAATATCTGCAATCAATACGGCCGCCATAGCCAGAGCCGCATCTTTTAGCATATTGGTTACGTAAAGCATTTTGATATGAACATTGGTGGAGCGCACAATTCCGGGAATATCTACTGAAAACACAATAATTAAAAGTAATAAGGCCAAAAGATAGCCCGCGATCTTTGCATAACGGTCAATAATAAACGCAACTGCCGCCAATAAAAATCCGGCTCCTGATATGTAAACCATTACTTTAGAAACGGGCAAAAATGAGGGAACATTTACCGCCATATCTTTCGCATGCAAAATATTATTTGCTCCAAAAAAGGCAATGATTACAGCAAAAATGATTATCGCCAGGCGTGTAGAAACAAGAGCTTTCATGATTTTGGTTTATTAAATAATTGAGAGATTACATTTTTCGTAAATCATGTTTTGTATTCCGGCAGTTGATGTATTCGTCGGCCGGTACTTCCATGGAAATATGATTGCAATGAAGTGAAGTTATTTTGTTTTTTATAAATATGGAAAGAAATTTTGTTTGTAAAACTCTGAGTAATTTCAATCAATTTGTGCATCTTTCAACCTCAACCCTATTCCACTTTGTCTATTTCGGAATCATTTGCAGGCAAACCGGCCGCGGAACTTCAATTTCTTTGTCTGTTTTACTTAACAAACCGGTTTCTTTATCTCTTTTGAATATCACGATATTCCTGGAATCCTGGTTTGCAGCCAATAAATAATTTCCTGTGGGATCAATAATAAAGTTTCGAGGGCCTTTTCCAAAAGTTGATTGCGAGCCTTTTACTGTTAGTTTACCCGAAACCGGATCAATTGAAAAAATAGAAATCGAATTCAAATCCCCACGGGTGGATGCATACAGAAATTTGCCGTCAGGAGAGATACAAATTTCAGCGCCGTCTTTTTTTCCAACGAAACCGTCAGGAAAAGCAGGAATATCCTGTATTTGTGATAAGTTTCCATGGTTATAATGATAAGTAGTAACAGTGCCGCCCATTTCATGCAGCAGGTACACAAATTTTTTATCAGCTGAAAAAACAAGATGCCTTGGGCCAGTCCCTTTTTCAGATTTTGTGAACGTAGCGGAAGATATGATAAGCGGTTGTTTAATCGCCGGATCAAACTGATAAGTAATCACTTCATCCAATCCCAGATCAGGAGTCAACAAAAATTTTTCATCAGGAGAAAAAACGGTTTCATGAACGTGCACAGTAGCTATTTCTCCTGAACTTTTATAAACAGAATCATAAATGATTTGCGAGTAAGGCGCCACAGTGCCATTTTTGTTTATCGGAAATACTGTAGCAGTTCCGCTTGAATAATTTGCGACGGCCAGCCATTTGTTATCGGATGTCGTGGAAATATAACAAGGATCATCCCCTCCCGATGCCGTCGTATTTAAAAAATGAAGTTTACCGTTTTTTTTATCAAAGGAATAAGCAGTAACTCTTCCCGGATTTAAACCGTTCGTTTCATTTACCGCATAGACATATTTTTGATTTTTAGAAATGGTTAGATAAGATGGATTTGTTACGCTATCTGTATTGCTTACCCAGGTTGTTTGGCCGGTTTGAGAATCAAAATCATAGATGTAAATCCCTTTACTGTCCGTATTTGTGTAGGTTCCGACAAATAAATAGTATTTCTGAGCGGAACAGGAAAAAAAGAAAAAAAGCAGCAAAAAAGCAATTGGACATTTTAACGAAGAGATTTTTTTATTCATTTTTAAAATATTAAAGTTGTATTTCTAAATTCTAAATTCTGAACTCTTTTAGATCATCTCCTTTTCACTTCAAATTCTTTAAAAAAAGTTTCCGACTGTTTTGAAACTGTTACATTTTCAACTAACGCTCTGTCAGGCCCGGTTTTGCTCCATTTAATAAAATCATTCACGTCCTTTTCGTCGCCCGTTATCATTGCTTCTACTTTTTCGTCGGGCGTATTTTTTATCCATCCCTTTATGTTTAATTTTTCCGCGACTTTTCTTGCTGTTTCTCTAAAAAAAACACCCTGAACTTTTCCACTGATTAATAAATGCACTGTTTGCATCTTTCAAAGATAGCAATGTTGACAAGAAAATATTCCGGTTGCTTATCTGAAATTTATTCTGCGCCTCTTTGCAATTTGCATATTTCTTTGTTCGTTATAATAACGAATGATCCCTTTTTTATTAGAAATTGTGAGTTCAACATTCTTTAAACTTTATGAAATTACAAATTCAATTTATTTCTCGGTTTACTGATGAAAGATATTTTGCAGGAAATAAAATGACTTCACAAATAAAAATGTTAACTATTTTACCGCTTCCTTTTTTACCATTCAAATTGAATATTTTTGTTTTTTATTACCCAATCAGATGAAAATAATTACTTCTTTATTATTATTTCTTTTTTCTTTTTCTGCTGCTAATGCCCAGGGATACAAGGTTACGTTGCAAACACCCAATTACAAAAGTGGCCTCGCTTATCTCACTTATTATTATGGCAAAAACATGAACGTGCAGGATTCTGCAGTTGTGAATTCAAAAGGCATTGCCATTTTTCAAGGCAAAGAAAAAATGCTTCCCGGGGTTTATTCAATTGTATTTCCGGGAAAAAATAAACTGTTTGATTTTTTGGTAGATAAAGGCCAGGTAATCTCGATCAAAGCGGATACAAGTGATCTAATTAATAAAACAGAGGTTTCCGGTTCGAAGGAAAATATTCTTTTTCAGCAGTATCAAAAATTTGTAGCTTCTAAAGGAAAACTGTTGCAGGATGAAGTCGAAGCGTATAAAAGATCGACAAATAAACAGGACAGTTCCCTTCATGAAAAAAAGTACCAGGCACTGAATGAAGAATTAAATAATTACCGGGATAAAATTATTAAAGAGCACCCCGAATCCATGCTCGCAACGCTTTTGACAAGCATGAAACCAGCACAGGTTTTAAACACACATCCGGTGACTCATCAAGATTCCTTGGCAAATTATCAATATTATAAAAAGCATTATTGGGACGGAATTACGTTTATGGATGACCGTATCATTCGCACACCTTTCTTTTTGCCAAAGCTGGAAGATTATTTCAGAAACATCGTACCACAAGCTTCAGATTCTATCATTAAAGAATCGGATTATTTATTGTTACTCGCAAGAACTTCTCCCGAGATGTATAAATTCTTATTGAACTGGCTCACTGATGAATACATTAATCCAAAATACATGGGCCAGGATGCAGTGTTTGTGCATCTTTTCGAAAAATATCATTCAAAAGGCGTTTCAAACTGGCTGAATGAAAAACAGTTGACTACCATTTCTAACAGGGCTTATATGCTGATGTCGAACCTGATAGGCGAACAGGCAGCAGATCTTCAAATGACTGATGCGAAGGGGAATAATGTACCATTATATAATATTAAATCGGATTATACCGTTGTAGTGTTTTGGGATCCTACTTGTGGACATTGTCGTGTGCAGGTTCCGCGGCTCGATTCCATCTACAATGCAAAATGGAAAAATGAAGGAGTGAAAATGTATGGGGTGCTCACAGAGACAAAAGACCTGGAGCAATGGAAAGATTTTATCAAAGAAAACAAAATGGAAAACTGGATCAACGTGTATGAAACAGAGGGTCAAAGAAAAATGATAGAACAGGCAAAGGCACCTTCTTACAAACAATTGTATGATGTGATCCAAACGCCTACGATTTATCTTCTTGATAAGGATAAAAAAATTATTGCCAAGAAATTGACGTTGGAGCAAATCGATGATCTGTTGGATGTAAAAATAAAAAACCAGGCCACCAAATCAGCGGAAAATGTGCTTAAATAAATTATACATTCAGTCATACAATCTCCTAAAAAATCTTGAATGAAAAAACTGTTTCTTGTTGTTGTATGCAGTTCATTTATTTTTATTTCTCATGGCCAAACGCTTTTTACTTATGGCAATCATGCTGTAAACGCTGATGAATTTTTAACTGCTTTTAATAAAAATAAAACCACATCAACAGACAGTGTGCAGGCACTTCGCGATTACCTGGATCTTTATATAAAATTCAAACTAAAAGTACAGGCTGCAAAGGACATGCATTTGGATACGCTTCCTTCTATGAAAGCGGATTTACAAAATTTCCGCAGCCAGGTACAGGATAATTACCTGGATGATGAAAAGGAAGTGAACCGTTTGGTAAATGAAGCTTTTGATCGCAGTCAGAAAGATATTCATGTCGTTTATTATTTCGTAAATAATAATCAAACATCCGATTCGATAAATGAATTCAAAGCCATTGAGAATTTTGCAAAAGAATTAAGAAGTGATGAAGATAATGAAGCTGCAAGTTTTGCAAAAGCAAATGCAAATACTGCCATAAGAATTCAAAAAAGTGATGTAGGATATATTACCGTTTTTTCATTGCCTTATATTTTTGAAAATATCGTTTACTCATTAAAACCGGGTGAATCGAGCCTTCCTGTTGCAACAAAAAAAGGATGGTACGTTTTCAAGAATGCCGGCGAAAGAAAAGCAGTTGGAAAAATTGCCATTGCCCAAATTTTATTCGCCGTGCCCGAAGGATTTGGTCAGCAAAGATCATCAACAAAAAAACTTGCTGATTCTGTATATAATGCATTAAAGAATGGAAGTGATTTTGCAACATTGGCAAAGCAGTTCAGCGACGATAAAAACACCTATTTGAATGGTGGAATAATGCCGGAATTTGGAACAGCCAAATATGATTCTGTTTTTGAAAATCATGCATTTTCACTAAGAAACGATGGCGAAATTTCTGAACCTTTTGAAACAAAATTTGGTTATCACATCATCAAACGAATTTCTGCCACACCTGTTCCGGCTACAAAAACTGATGAAGGCTTTATGAATGATCTGAAACAGGAAGTGATAAAAGACAGCCGGATTGAGGTTGCCAAAGAAAAATTTTTGAAAGAAATATTGCCTGTTATTGGCTTCAAAAAAAATAATGTCAATGAAGAAAGTTTATGGCAGCTGAGCGACAGTTCTCTGTTGCGAAACAAGAATGTAACAGCCGGAAATGTAAATGAAAACACCGCGTTATTTACTTTTAATGACCATAAAACCGTGACAGTGGCAGATTGGATTCGTTATTTGAAACATTCAAATGCTGTCGTCACAAATGATCACAGTTCGTACAAACAATTGTTTCCTCAATTCATTAAGGCATCGGCTTTTTCAAATTACGCTTCGAGATTACAAAATTATAATGTTGCTTTTAAAAACCAGATGGAAGAATTCAAAGAAGGCAATATGCTTTTTGAAATCATGCAACAAAAAGTTTGGAACAAGGCCGCGGAAGATACAAGTGGATTAATCAATTATTACAAGGCGCACAAGAAAAAGTATTCCTGGATAAACAGTGCAGATGCCATCATTTTTTCCTGCTCAAATAAAACTGTAGCCGATAATGCCATTGCACAATTAAGAAGAAGAAAAACATGGCGGGAAATAGTAGCAGATGATCCGACCCAAATACAGGCAGATTCAGGCAGATATGAGCTGGGAGCGATTCCTGTGATTGACAGAACAATTTTCAGAAATGGATTAATCACCGCGCCGGTTATCAATAAAAATGACGGAACCGCAGTTTTCGCGCAAATCATAAAAGTATATTCTGACCATGAACAGAAAAACTTCATGGATGCACGTGGAATGGTAATCAACGATTATCAAAATTATTTGGAAGAAAAATGGATTGCTGAATTAAAGAAAAAATACCCGGTTAAAATCAATGAAAAAGTATTTGATTCTTTACTGCATAATACTGCCTTCTAACCTTTGATCGCTTTTATTCCTGGTAATTCTTTTCCTTCAAAATATTCGAGCAAAGCGCCGCCGCCAGTGGAAACATAACTCACTTTATCTGCGAGATGAAATTCATTAATGGCTGCCACGCTATCACCGCCGCCGACTAAACTGTAGGCGCCGTTTTCTGTGGCTTTTGCAATCGCTTCTGCAATCGCTTTTGTACCCGCCTGGAATTTTTTCATTTCAAAAACGCCCATTGGTCCGTTCCATAAAATGGTTTTGCTTTCCATAATGGTCTTGGTAAAAATCTTTATCGATGCGGGTCCGATGTCCAATCCCATCCAACCTTTTTCAATCTGATCGTTGCTCACAATTTTTGTATCGGCGTCTTCAGAAAATTTGTCGGCAATCACGCTGTCCACCGGCAAGAGGAATTGCACATTTTGTTGCTTTGCTTTAGATAAAATATCATTTGCGAGATCCAGTTTGTCTTCTTCACAAAGGCTGCTTCCGATTTCTTTTCCCTGTGCTTTTACAAACGTATAAGCCATCCCACCACCGATAATGATGTTGTTTGCTTTCTTTAATAAATTCTCAATGATTTCAATTTTGTCAGAGACTTTAGCGCCCCCAAGAATCGCCGTAAATGGTTTTTCAGAACTATTCAAAACTTTCTCAGCATTGGAAACTTCGGCATTCATCAACAAACCAAACATTCTTTTATCGGGAGGAAAAAACTGGGCGATAACCGCAGTAGAAGCGTGTGCGCGATGTGCTGTTCCAAAAGCATCATTTACATAAACATCGCCCAGTGAAGCAAGTTTTTTTGCAAATTCTTCATTTCCTTTTTCTTCTTCTTTATAAAAACGAAGATTTTCCAAAAGCAATACTTCGCCTGGTTTTAAATCTTTTGCTTTTTGTTCTGCTTCTGACCCGATGCAATCGTTGGCAAATAGAACCGTAACGCCTGGTAATAATTCTTTTAAATTTGGTAATAAATGTTTTAAAGAAAATTTGTCTTCAGGGCCGCCTTTTGGTCTTCCCAAATGCGACATGAGAATTACACTTCCTCCATCACTTAGAATTTTTTTAATGGTAGGAATGGCAGCTCGCATTCTGGTATCATCAGTGATATTAAAGTTCTCATCAAGCGGTACGTTAAAATCAACTCTTACGAGTGCTTTTTCATTTTTGAAATTATGTTCTGAAAACTTGCTCATATTCCTATTTTATTTTTTCAAAAATAAATAAAAAGAATTTGGGAGAGTTTTGTTTTGTTATTTTGTTCCATCCTTCATTAACTAAGCACAAGATATTCAGTGAAAAGCATTAAAGATCAATTTTTATTAGACCCCGAAATCAGGTATTTAAACCACGGTTCATTTGGCGCATGTCCGAAGCCGATATTAG
>Ga0134125_10002787_pt1 | contig 20534 bp, 22 predicted proteins | sample KB31751_FD_96464 | JGI IMG/M metagenome (GOLD analysis project Ga0134125, IMG submission 96464) | Terrestrial soil microbial communities with excess Nitrogen fertilizer from Kellogg Biological Station, Michigan, USA - KB3-175-1 | ecosystem: Environmental > Terrestrial > Soil > Unclassified ... | reverse complement strand
TCCGCGGCGACGTGTTACATCTGCAAAGAACATATGCTTCAGGGTACGTTGGTGGGGTATCCGTGCGGTTTGCATTTGGTTCACAAAAAATGTTGGGATTCGATGGGTGATGCGGTGGGTAATGCAAAGTGTGAGTTGTGCCACATTGAGTTTGATTCAAAGTTGTGTTTTGAATATCGGCAAACCGATCCGTTTAACATGTTACTCCGATCGGTATTGGCTGTCCGATGCGAACCGCAAATCAACGATCCGATCAATGACAAATGCACTCGATCATTCTTATTGGGTGATAAAACGGGAAAAGAAAAACACCGTCAAACCGATTGTCCGTACGCGAAACGGTGTTGTATGTATTGCGGTTTGTTATTATCACCGAATGATATGTTCGCTCATCCGTGTAAAATTGAAAAGTACGATGGTAGTTTGATTAAATCGGATGGTGATGACAGTGATGACGATGAGGTAAAAGTGATCTCTTCAGCCCCAGCGGCAGCAGCCGGTGCAGGCGGCGGCGGTGCCAGTGCCAGTGCCAGCAGCAGCAGCAGCGGTGGTTCATTCAAATCCCGTTTGCAAACGAAGAAACGCCGTCGTCAAACCATTTCCGAACGAATGGCCGGGGTAAGACCGGGTGCCACGGGAGACGACGACAGTGAATACTCCGACAGTGATGAGTCCAACGGAAAGACGAAGAAACACAAGCACTGAGGGAACACTTTTGTTCTCCTTGTTCTTTCGCTCTTCTTCTTCTCAAATAGTCTTTTATTCCTTTTTTTCACAAAACTGACCAATGTCTTTCTCTTCCTCCTTTGTTCAGATTATCATGTCATCTGCAAAGTATGAATGCAAAGCATCAAACAAGTCAGCAGAGATCTCACAGCCGACCAAAATGCCGTTGATCCGTATTGTGAATCAATTGTCAACAGTCAAATGTGTATTGATGATCACCAAACAGTCAAATCGGTTGCAGGACGATCTCAATAACGAATTCAAATCACGTGGTGCGGAGTATTCCGAAAAGATCTTTCATTTGATGATGCGAGCAAAGAAAGGATTCTATCGCAATTCAAAACCGGAGTTTGGTGTTCCCGAATCGTTACTGGTCAGTGATCTGAAAGATGCCGGGTTGGAATCGATGGCTGCAAAAGCACAAAAGGGATATTATGATGACTTGCCTGTGAACAATATTTAGAGAATTGTTCCATTGTTCTTTCTCGGTTCGATTTCGATTCTGATCGTGTCCTGTCTCTCTTTCCCTCTCAGTATTCCATGTCTCAGCCAGCAGCCGCATCGACTGGCACAAACTCATTGGATACACTCATTCAATCCGTCAAAGCGAAATGTCAGGTGTTTTTCGATATCAAACAAAAACATTTGGCATTGCCGGTTGACAAACAAAAGGAAATTGAAGAACAGCACACGAAGTTGTATAAAGACGACGACGATGATAAGGACGAGGACGTGGATTATGGAAATCTCTCCATTCCTCCCAACACAAAATGTAAATTATGCGGTAAAGCACCTCAGTCAGATAAATCGTTTTGGGATATGTCCCGTGACACCCGTGCGAATATCAGCTACACTGGATTGAAACCAGAGATCAGTATGTGGTGTATTGGATGGACGGATGTCAATCGCGGGTTATCCACGTCTAATCTCTTAGGACAATCGGTATCCATTGGTCCATTGTGTTGGAACAATGGAGGCAAACCCACATGTTATGAAAGGGTTTGTGACGCAATCAGAGAGTGGAACATACCTCCGTTGGTGGTGGTTGCGAACGATGAAAAGAAAGAGGAGATCATCGTTATCACTCAACAACAACAAAACAAAAAGAAAAAGAAAAGTTGCTATGGACCGATCCGCCACCATCTCCACAAAGGAGGAGGATACAATCAATGGTCCGCAATGACGATGTGTCCAACCAAATCATTGAAAGGAATGTATCGTCATAAACCGTGGGGATGACACTTGATGTTGTGTTTTGTTACCTCTTTAGAGCTCTATTTGCTTCTCTTTACTTTCCAGCACAATTCTGTCCTCTCGGTCATTTGATATTCTCTTTGTGTGTTCAGACTGGAAAGAAAACGATGGAATTAGGCACTAAGACTCGTTTGGTGTCGGCTGTGATAGCTATCATAGCCGAAACGTGTATCTGGCACATTTCCGTGAATGTTCTCGGCATCAGTACCAATGCAAACCCATCTCCAAACGGACCGGTTGGGTTTGTGGTGTTTGTGATCGGAACCGGTTTCATTGTTGGTGCACTGTTCTGTGCATTTGGTTATACGGTCATTGGTCTACGTATTGCCGGTGGCACCGCATTGGTAATTGGATGGATGATATTCGTCAGTATGAATTTCGAGGGTGACGTTGCGTTGATTATGCTGTTGTCTCCATTTTTGGTCCCATTTGCTCTCTTTGCTGCTTTCGCTCGTCATTAAAACTTGTATCAAATAGCAATACCACCAACTGTTTGAAAATCCCAGAGTTTGAATTTCTCACAAACCTCATTGTATGTTTTTGTGAATAAAAAATAATTCCGAAAATATATATTACCGTGTCGCCGACTTGAGGGAAATTAGAAAATGTTTCCGAGGCGTCACTCATTTATCTATTTCCTTTTCTCTCTCAGATGTCCATCCACATCTCCCCGGTTCTCGATGATAAAAAATCCACTTTCCGATTGGATGTTGGAAAAGAGAAGAAAACCGCTATATCAATGAAATACGATGTGTCACAAGCACCGAAACAACTCGGTCTTTCCGAAATACGAATCACTCGTTCACCCATCGAACATCCCTTGCAAATGGCATTGTGTGTGTTGTTGCATCATATGGAAAACAATGGATTGATTTTGTCGAATACCATTGTCACCGTGATGGAAAAGAGAACAACCCTACAAAAACCATCACCACACAAACCATTGACTTTTACATTGTTGAAATATTTCATGGAGATTGGATTCTCGGTGGTGATGGAAGAGAAAGAAATGTACCAAATCAATAACGAACAAATCAAACACAAACAATGGATTGCGTTGAAAGGGACTGTCGGACATATTTTGAATCGATGTGGTGCTGAGGAGATCAAAGTGCCGACAAATGATAAGTCACTGACACGTTTACCATCACGGCGGTCAGTGAATCCATTGGATCGCCCCACGCGATATGAACCATTGATGCTCACTCAACCAAAACGCAAAGGTGTCATGGGAAACGATGAGGATGACGATGAAGACGCACCGGTGAAAAAACAACAAAAGACATCAAGTGGTGACGATAAGGATGTTAAGGCTGGCGCGGGAGCAGGCGCGGGTGCCGGTGCCACTGCATCATCATCGGGTGGATCAGGAGGTGCCGCTGCGGCATCCGTTCCTCTTCAACCCCATCAGCAACACGCAAAAGAAGCATTCAAATGGATGGGATTTGATATTGGAACACTGACAAATGAAGGTATCACAAAGATCATCGCACAAGGATTGAGTCCGTTACAGATGAAAATGTACCAAGGTGATGAGATAAAGAAGCCATTGAATTTTTTCGCCAATTCTCAATATGACATCACTGCTATTTTATACGGAATTAATCCCGGTGCTTTTCAGCAACCTCGACGGTTTAATATTACGTCTTTTTTGCTCGTACCATCATTAGCGAGTCAAGTTCGGGTGCTAAAAAAAGACGTTAAGGCAGAAGACTTTACAACGCCCGTTCTGAAAAAGATCTCACGGAGTTTGTCGGAGGAAACGGAAATGTTTATGATCATGGAAGATTCCGATGCACGTGACAACCCTCAATTTGACCGGAAGAAGTTATTCGTATTTTATGAGAAAGGAGCAGAGACTGTTCCCATCGGTTATATTAAAGCGTTTTCTGACATTCTCGACAAGTCGAAATACGTAACCGGGCTATTCGTTGATCCAATTACTGTGACCGCCCCGTTCATTGCGTCCGTTTGTCTATCGGAAGGACTCGATGTACACAGGGCTATTCAAAATATGATGAAAGAAATGTTCGATGTCTTTCTGAACTGGACCATCGAAAATGGATACGAGTATGTTGCATTTGAAACCGGAATGGTTCAAGGACATATACAACAATATCGGTCAATGATAAGTGAACTCGTCTCAGACAATCCATATTATAACAAATCGGAACAACATGCGACGTATGCGAATTTTCGATTAATGGGATGGACTCGACCAACACCACCCGGTGGGCCGGCGACTGGCGCAATATCAAAATCGCATTCCGTATTCGACATCAAACACAACACTGGTGCACCACCCGCTCGGTCACTCAAAGAACAGCTCAAAACACTCGAACAATATCAATCCGATATGTATGGTGATGGGAAACATCAATGGGTTGCCTACAACTCTTCGGACAAACAAACCATAAGCACATTGGGACAACACGTGGTATTTGATCCGTCATCTCTTCGTACTTTAAAAAAAGAACAATTGACCATTCTTGCAAAGATCACCGGTGTATGGGATTCCTCTTTGGACAAATCCAAAAGCGATACCGTTTATGACGATCTGTTTGCCACAAAAGTGAAAACCGGCAAGCTTCCTGAGTTGATGGATCCGTCCTCTCTCTCGAAAGAGTTGTCAGGAGCTGTGGACACCCAAACCCGTAAATGGATGTTCATTCATCAACTCCGCAATGCTCCTTCCAAAGACGATTGCGATCTCATTGATTCGTATTACAAATCCGATTCTTCATTGGAACAAGAGAAACATCGACGGCGATGGTATGTCCCGTTTTTCAAAGGAGAGATTTCTTTCAGTCGTGTAAAAAAATCAGATGATATGCATGAAAGCGTGTTACCCACCGGGGTGAAAGCAGAGCAACGCCATACAGACTATCTCATGGCAATACACGGAATCGTCGGATACCCCCAATTGGAAGCTGCGTGTCTCTCAAAAAACGAATTGATCGTTCGAATCCCCACACTCCTCTCCAAACCGGAGCAACGATTGCCATCACTCAAACAACTATCGGTAACCAAACCCACCCGTGAAGCACAGATGGTCATTGGTTTCCAAGTACGCAATCTGATTCGTGCTTTACACACATTGGGGTGGACACATAATCATCTCACTCCATCGTCCATTCGGGTGGATGCGACCGATCACCTGAGTGTTTATGTCGATGAAGTCCAATGGGTGACTCCTGTTATCAAGAAGGCAGGGGTATGGGACATGTCCGTCTCCATTGGCAATGATCCGTATGCCTTTGATTATCTCTCGGTAATGAAAACATTTGATGAATTGAAAATGCCACACGCATCAGAAATGATCCCCACTGTCCATCCATGGCCCACTGAATCCACTCTGCCACCATCTCTCTCTCAATACTATCAAACCGGATTGTCGTCGTGGAATGACATACTTGCTACTCGATTGAAAATGATAATGACTTAAACATTGTTCTCTCTTCAGATTCTGATAGTATCCATTGTTGTATTCATATTACTACCCCTTCTCTTTTCATCAGATGAATACCTTTTCCTATCACGTTCTCCAACCAAAGAAAGAAGTGCGATCTCGGGAAGAATTGATCAAACAAACCAAAGCAGCACAGAACGAGCCACAGTTGTTAGCACTTAGCAATGCCAAAACACCTTTTGAAGTATGGAAATCTCTGGTGTTATCGGATTTCCAGTATCGATCAGCATTCACCACCGAGTTGTTTGATGGTTCGATTCCTCATTTTTTAATGGTCGATGTCAAAACAGCAGAATTGTATCGTCAAAAACTCGAATGTCAGAAGTGTCGACTCCTACCCAATCCGTGTTATGTTTGCCGAACTGTGGTCTATTGGTTGCGTACTTATCCACCGGGTGTGGAAGAAGACGAGGCATTATCATTCCTCAACTCTATCTACCGCAAGGAGTATCCTCCCTCTCAATCGTATGCGGATTATAAACATTCGATTGATCATTCCAAAGATCGTGTGGTGGTGTTACCTCGCGTGTTACCAACTCCTCTCATAACTCACCAGTTGACTCCCAAACTTTCTCTATCCGTATCCAGTGACGATCCCGTATCAGATCGTGTCTCGGTGATCAAACGAGTGAAAGAGGATATGGTTCATACCAATCCGCTGTTTCATACCAATTCCACATTTGGTCTATGGCAAACCCGTGTGTCTCGTGAATGGAAAGAGATGTGGAGTATGACCCAGGCATATCATGGGACAGCCGAGACTCGACGGATCTATACTCCTGAAAAATTGGACACACCACCATGTCCCACAAAGAACTGTTATTACTGCGCAGTGTGTCAGTTGTATATCGACGATGCCAAACGGTTGCTATCGGTGGAAGAGTTCAATCATCTCAAACCGACGATCGTGGATCATGTGGCGTCGGTGTTTCATCAAGTGAATTGTGTGTCAACGACCAACACCACGAGACTGGCGGATACGTTACTTATCTCACAACAACCATCATCAAACCATAAACGAAAACGGGATGACGGCGATAGCAAACTTATCAGCCATGCACCCGAAGCAGCAGCTGGAGCCGGAGAGGAGTCGCATAAACGAAGGAAACTCGATACACCGTCATTAGCATCGGCTTCCTCCTCATCCTCCTCAAAAGACGAAAAGAAATCCGAAAACAAAAGCCGATTATTGACACTCCTTTTATTGAGACATATGAACCCTCGATTGGCATTGGATCCTGTCAAACTCGAGTCATTGATTTTTCAAGAGTTCAAAGAGTCATATACATTTCCAACGATTCAGAAGGTCTCGGAAGCTTTGGGTGCACATCTCCTTGAAACATTTGAGTTCGTATTCATTCCATTGGCACAACGTAAACAGCCGTCGGCATCTCTGGTATCTCATGTCAAAGCCGTGCGTCGATTTGATCGTGAATGGAATTACCACCTCAAGCAATTGATCGCTGCAACCGATCTGAACGTATTTTATCAACGATGTCTGTTAGCTGAATCGTTATATCTCTCAGACGTGAATCATAAACGTATCATTGATACGGACATGGTGGACGTCGGAGATATGTTGAAACTGGGTGCTATCGTTCATGATCTCCCTGGAATTGTATGGTTGGATTTAAAAGAATCAGGGATTGAATGGAAAAATCTATGTGAAATCGAGTTACCATTAAAACAGTTTGAATCCAAAATCACCGATATCATCGAACCATTGACTGCATCGGACTATTCCCATTTGCCTTCTGCTGCTTCTCATATCTCTCGAGATCTCCATCATTCGATTATGACAGAAGGGTCGTGTTGATCTGTGAATGACACGTTGTGCGTTGCATGTTGACGTTTTTTGTTTCTTGTCTCTTTCATCACAGATGCTCACCATCAATCCCAAGCGTGTCTCCAAACCTCCCACAAACAAAGAGAATCGTTTACTCAAATGTGTCGAGAAACATTTCCCAGAAAGCAAATGGCATGTCAATTGTTTTTACAACGAACTCAAATCTTCCACAACGGGGTATTCTTTACAATTGGATTTGTATTGTCCGGATTTAAAATTGGCATTTGAAGGAGAAGGTGAATCCCATCGGAGTTTTGAAGTGTTTCAGTCGTTCTCTCCGGAAAAGAATACACACGATAAATTTGTGCAATATCAAAACAATTCCAAAGACAAACAGAGAGGATGTCAACAGAAAGGTATCTCGTTGTTTTTCATCGATTACGGAAGAGATGTGAAAACCAAAATGGAAGATCAAGTGGATGCAGCGATGCGAACGTTTCGATCGTCTCAAAAAGACGATGATGACAATCCCAATTTCGATTCCGATGAATTTCTCAATGACATCTTCACCATTCTGTTCTCCGCTTTGGCCTTTGCTGTGTTTATCTACTGTCTCTTGGGATTGCATTCGTTGTTCTTTGTTCCATGAAACTCTTTTTTGTTCGAAATATACAATCAACTTTCTGACGAATCCGAGCACGCGGAAAACTCAAATACTTGATAGTATTTTCTAGAAATTGTTTTTATAAAATATATAATATTGGAGAGGGACGGGATGTTGAGATATTCCAAAGCACGATACATCGATTATCAATCTGACACCTCATTCCGTTTCCCCCAACATCCCAGATGTGTCACAATCATTCCTTCGCATCGATTCTCGTCCCGGTGATCATTGGTATTATGTCGTTAACCATCGGATTATCCGCTCTGTTAACATGGAAATACTCGGTGTTTATCGGACCCAACAAGTTCCCCTATGTATCGGATTTGGGGAATTCCACTCCCTCAGCATGGGTGTTTATCCCAGGATTGTCCCTCTCTGCAATTACATTGTTTTTCTTATCATGGGTGAGATATCGACAACTCCAATGGTTTTTCACGGAAGAATTGGAATCGGGACATGGACGTCGTGTGAACATTGCTTTGCTGGTGTTTGCTGGTGTGGGGAACACGGGTACCGTATTGTTATCCATTGTATCCGACAACACTCATAAATTGTTTCATGATATTTTCACCGGTGTCTGTTTTGTTGGATTGGGAGTCTATCAAATCATGCATACATCACTGATGCTATGGATTGTACATAATCATTCTCAATATCCATTCACGCGATCGACTGAAAAAGGGATGGGATTAATGACCATGCCTTCTCAGTTGATGTTTTTATGGCAATGGTCTTCGATTCTCATTACATTCATCGCCGGATTGGAAATGACCATCGCTCGATTGGTGAGTGAAAATGGTTCTCCTCCTGTCTACGAATGGGTATTGATTGGATCGACGATGTTTTGGTATCTGATGTGGTTCTACGATCTCGCCCCGATGTCTATCTCCAATATGAGAACATTTGGAACTTCCACGAAGATTGTGATGAGGAAACAATCACAGACTTCTCAGATCCCGTTCTCTTCTCTGTCAACATCTGTTCCTTCTTCGTAAAGAATGTTTTTCTTTCGTACGGGAGTGTCAACGACGATGTCGTTCAAACAATTCAGACAGATCACCAACATCAGGGGTGTCGAGTGTCAAAAGAAGATTGCGATTGTCCTTCTCTAACATAAAATAATACCCTATTGATATTAACATCAACACACCACACCCACACAGCATGACGGCGATCACTAATGATAACTTCATACCACAAACAGCCCGTGTTTGACACAGAGATAGAGAGAGAGGTACAGTCATAACTTCATCCTTTCTTATTCATCGGAACAATCGAGAGAGAAGGAGGGGGGTGTGGTTTCTGTTGTGCCACGGGTGATGGAAGAGATGACGGCGGTGTTGCAGGTGTCACGGGAGTCACGGGTGCTGTTGATGACGGTGTGGTCGAGGTTTTCGTTTTGAGAACATTCACCTTTTGATAATACTCAAACAACGGTTTGAGAAGTGCTGATTTGGTTAAGAGTTGATCACACACCGGTCGTTTGTCTGGATCGAGGATGTGACACCGTTGATAAAAATCCACAATCTGATTGATAAATGCATCGGTATGACCGTTCTCTTTCATCAGCAGTTTCAATCGATCTCGATAATTCCACGCGGTTGCTTTCTTCAAATGAGCAGGAACTGTCAATTCCCAAAACTCTTTCCTTTCTTGATACTCCGATGCGATCCGATGTAACATCACAAAGGAATTGTTTGGGTTTTCTTTTGCATTGTTATTGTTATGATCAAAAAAGATATACTCTGCAGTAACCATGTAATACACAAAACAACCAATCGACCACACTTCCGCTGGAAAGGAATACGATCCATTCATCAATGCTTCGGGTGCACGACACATTGGTGCGCAGATCATTCCGGGTGTATGATCGGGTTTGGGATTGGTGGATACCATGCGTGATAAACCAAAGTCAGTCAATAACCCTTTCAGAGATTCCGTTTTGGTAATGCTCCGGATTGCGTGATATGGATCGGATGATTTGGGTTGTACGGAGATGATCACATTGTCCGGTTTGAGATCTCGATGGATCACGCCTTTGGAATGCAACAGTGTAATCGCAAACACAACATCAAAAATACACGACCGTATTGCGTTTTCGTTTTTGATGAGTAAACACCCCGATGGTTTACTGTAAAACGTCGATAAACACCCGAATGGATAATGTTCAAATACAAACGTACATGTTTGACGCTCGTGATCAAATGAGATGCTCAGCGCTTTGACCATTTTGGTATCGAGTTTATGATCGGTTGTGGCATACCGCACTTCGACTTCCCGAAGACAGTCTTTGAGAACTCCCGGGTCATCGGCATAAGAAACCACTTTGACTACCACTCGGCGTTTGCGAAGTCGATCGTTCGCGAGATAAACACTGCCGTTGCGTCCTTCGGTGAATTTGGAAATGACTTCATAGAGTTCGGGATCGGGGACTTCGTCTTTGTTTCGGGATTGAGTTGATGATGAGGAGGATGATGTGGTGATGGAGGGCGGTGTGGGTTGTGAGAATGGTGATGATGAGGCTGGTGATCGCGGAACTGACATCTGTGAAGCGAAAAAGGACATGGTAGAGTCAATATCGAGAAAAGGCCAACGATGGAAATGAAAAAATGTTTTAGTTAACATGACACGACAAAACACTTCAAAAAGCAGCAAACAGAAAACCCCATTACTTATCCATTAGTATAGATGTCTCCGTTTGAGGTTTTGCATTTACCCGCAACGGCTTTCGCACGGATATTGGCATTCGACGTCTGCGCGTTACCGTGAACATCTCCGTTCACAGTAATGGCACCATTCGATGTCTCCACATCACCAGTAACATCGCGACCAACATGAACTGTTGCATTACTGGTGGTGACTTCGCCAGCGTTGCCATGAACGGTGATTGGTGCTGACGAGGCTTCGATATCGGGAGTATTGCCTTTCCCGTCCGGATGAATATGGATTTCGATTTTATTAGCAAGCTCCAGATCTTTGCGGGATGCCTCGTTATCTTCATCGCCATATGGTTTTCCGTCCACCATGAGAACTCCATTTAACACGGATATACTTTTACCCGATGGAAAGGAATACGATTTACCGTTAATAATACACCGTCCTCCACCACCATTTCCGCTCATACTCATAATACTGACAGAATTTGTGTTTGAAATGGAAGCTCCACTGATGCTGACTCGGCTTCTTGCCGCTGCTGCTGACCTTAGCGCAGACGATATTCCTCGTTCTTCTTTTTTGTTTTCCTTTTCTCGTGAACGAGAACGAGATCGGCTACGAGCACGGTGTTTCGGAGGGCTTTTGCTGCGTGATCGTGGTCTTGCACCGGCAGCGGACATATGCAATGATCTGAATCAAACAAACGAGTGCCCACTGAGTCAGTAATGGATTAATGAGCTGGGTAAATTACAAATCACAAACAGTCAATGCATGAAACAGAGAAAATGACAATTTTACAAATAGTCAGTCGCCGATTGCTCAGCGGGAGGAGGTGGGACGGGAGATGACGGAGTGGGAGTGGGAGGAGTAGTGGGGTATCCTTTTCCATTGACTTTGGGAATGAGTAAATCCACTGCCACACTACCAGGTGATTGGGGTTTGCGTGGTTTGGGAGGAGATGATACCTCACCAGCGCCGTCGGTCATCGGGGTGACGCCGTTGGCAGCGGGAGCAGCAGTAGCAGTAGCAGCAAGAGCGCGTTTCGTTGCCACTTTGCGTTGAATGGGTTGTGCACGACGGCGGCGATGGACCTTATCCATATTCGTTTGAAACTCAGAAAACATGCCCAATACCGTGACACAAAACGGCAATGCTTCGGATAAACCGAGTGCACATACGTTATCAATTTCTTTCTGACATTCTTTTTGATTGGATTGTAATGCTTCTCTGAGGTAACCAAGTGTTTTGGGTGCAATGGGTTTGTTATCATCGGTACGTTGTCGTTTGCGTGATGGCGGGTTGGAGTCACCATCCTCCTCCTCTGATGCTTTGCGTTTGGTGGATCGATTGCGGAATTGTGTGTTGGCTTCATCCGAGTCGTAATCGTCAGTTTCTTCATCATCGGCCGATGACGGTTTGGCGGCGGCGGCGGGGGTGGGAGACGACTTTGTTTTGCGTTCCGGTCGGGTTCCAATGACTTCGTCTTCCATATCTTTCCATTTCACGATGAGTTTGGGGTATTGTGTGTCATACCATACTCTTCCCGACCATGCCAACGGCGTTGCGAGTGATAACGGAATCGAAACCGTTGTTGATGCCGATGCACCCCCATTGGCCACCGGCGTTCCACGTTCCATACCACGCCATGCGATTACTGCGTCACGTCGTTTGATCAGCTCTTTGAGTTCATCTGATTTTTTATTATTATCTTCATCGTCATCATCATTCTTTTCCTTTTCCAACGCGGCAATACGATCGAGAACTTTCTTTTGAGATTTCGATTCGGGTTTTGGTTTGGGGGATGATTTGGTTCCTTTCTTCTTCTCGTCTTCCGCGGGGGGAGAGGAGGACACTGGATCATCCAAACGAATGTCTTTATCACCGACCAACTGCTTCTTCTGATCGGTATGATATACGTCTGATGATGTCAATACCCGCGACGCCATACCATGGGATGCACTCGCAATGGTAAACGACGATACCACATCACCCGTGATCAATGATTGATAAAACTGTTTGTTGGTTTTGAATGCTGCTTCTAATAAATCATAATACGTATCCTGCGATCGTGCACACGCCGAACCAAGAGACTGGCGATTGATCACCACCACCGGCGGTTTATCGAGCGGACGTTTGATGGGTCCATTGAACATTTGTTCGGCGACTTTCTCCAACAGTACATTATCAGCATCAGATGGTTTGAGCCATCGGATACTATCGGCTCGTTTGATCTCTTGAGTGATGGCAGAGGCGCGTACTTTGGACATAAACAACATTACCGCTTGAAGCCATACCCCACGACGAACCGATTCGGTGTAACGAGTGACATTGCGGTAAATGACATACAACAGACGTAAACAGAAACTCACTTTATCATGAAACTTCTGCTGTTCGGCCGAGCCAATGACCACTTTCCACATCAACCGAATGTATTTGGTTCGACCCGTGAACTCCACATCCTCCTGTTCGTCGATTGCACCGAGCTTGGACGGAGGACATTCTTTGTCAATCTCCACGTGTTCCACTGCTGAGTGAACCCAATACGCCCAATTGAGTAAATCGAGATAGCCGTCGGATTTGTTGTCGTCTGCTGATACCAACACTTTGCGACCCGCCGCTGAAATGAGTGATCCGAGATTTGATGCTGTCAAACCATCGGGAACTTCGGGAACCGTTGAATTTCGACTTAAGTAAATATCACAATTGTTGACCCATCGCGAACCCGTGAGACGACATAATTGAATGGCCGTCTCCACGGCAATGCGTTCTTTGCGAAACGGGACTTTTTTGTCCTCTTTTTCCGACGCGTCTTGAGGACGAGCCGTGAGATCGTCAATCATTCCCGATACATATGACGCGGCAAAGATCCAACCGAGTCCCACATCGCGCACTGCCGATTCCATCAATACACGTGACATAAACGATTCAATTGGTGTTTCACGGACCAATAACGCGACGGCTTTCGCACAGTCTTCGGCATGACCGGCACGAATACAGAATTGGATAAACGATTCCAATTCACTGATGTTGTATACCGAGGTTTTGGTATGACCGGCTTTGCGAGGTGTGACGGCCATTTGATGAAATAGTGAGAGATCTGCTAGACAGACATACAGACGCACCAAACGCAAAGAGACTGTTGTCAGTAACCCAAAAGAGTACATACAACAACAACGATAACTACAACGATGGACAATCTATTCGCCGTCGCTGCTATCGTCTTCTTCGATCGGTTTTACTGATACAAAATATCGTGAATGAACGATCATTGACCCAACGACAGTGGAACCTCCGATCGGTACATCAACGAGCCATTCACCCGAGTGTTTGATGTGTCCAACAATAATGCCGTTTTGAATACCAATCTTTGCATCATTGATGAATTTAATGTGTTCACCTTTTGTATAACCACTCATTGGTGAATTGAACTCATATCCCGAATCGTAAACCTTCTCCATCAATTCAATCTTTCGTTTGAGATCGCGTTCGAGTCCGTTACGTTTGAAATTTAGTTCCGCGATTTGGAGTTTCAGGTCTCCAACTTTTTGGTCCATCGATGCATAATGCCGAGGAGCTCCCGCATTCGGCGCAAATCGGTGATGGCACATGGGCGGACACGGACTGCGGCTACGGGTACGGCTGCGACTGCGCTGTCTCGGGCGCTGTGGCGATCGGGATCGTGAACGTGGCATTGAGAGAGATACCTGTCATACACACAAACACACACAGCACAGATAATGCCAGAAACTGAAGGATTTTCTCAAGAACAGGCACAACATCACAAAGGAAACACAGTGTCAGCGCTAACGGGTTGAGCCCGCCGACGACCATCGATGAACACTTGAACACTGGCGCGTTTGTAATAGAAATTGGTGACTGTTGCATTCACAAACGAACCGCCACGACATCTCACTTTCACACGATCGCCTTGTTTGAACTTTGCGCGTGTTTCCTCTCGCTTGTGATCCGTCACACGCTGTTGAACGATGGGTAATGCCGAGATACACGTTTGAATATCCCATGATGCGATCAACTGTTTGATATCCACTGGATCCGATGTCTTTTGCTTTTTCTTTGGTGGTGGCGGAGAGTCGGAATCGGAATCCGAGTCACTGTCTGCTTCGGATACAGCAGCGGCTTTGCGTTTCGGCGGTGTGGGTTGTTGTGGCTTCTTCTGATCAGTCTTTTGTTCCAAGACTTTCGAGGCAATGGGTTTGGTGTCGTCTTCGTCGTCAGAAAGGACGATTCGTTTGACTTTGCGCTGCTCCTGTGACCCGGAGGTCCCAGCGGTTGTGGTTGATGTGACGGGCTTTGACATCTGAACATACATACAAAGATAGAGGGATAGAAGTGAGTATGAAGGAATGAATTTGTGAGAGGTCAAACGAATACATCGAGAGGATTATATGAAAACGTTTTTTCAAAACAACACAAACGGAGTGTTCGGATCGGGTTTGCCCACACGAGAGTACGTGGTATGGAGTTGGCCTTTGTCATACAGACTTTGCGGTTTCCACAACGGTGATTTGTCAACCGCAGCGAGTAACCATTCATTTTCAATCGCTTCGAGTTGCACTCCACCGGTGAGTTCCAAAATACGTTTGACCAATGCTTTGAGAATGCCTTTGCGTTGTATGTCCGGGTGGAGTCGGATGTCACGGATGGTGATTTGATCGTGTGCTTTGTGTTTCCCGTCGACGGATGAGGCAGCGGCTAACCACATGGTCTGACGACGGCCGAGTTCGATGGTGATTTGGGATGTAACATACTCCCGACCACAGTACGTTTCCGGTTGTGAGAATACGGATTTGACAACGGAATCGGCGAGGTTGATTTGCGGTTGTTTGGGTTTGATCGTGACAGATGAGGATTTGGTATCGGGTTGGGAGTCTTTCGCGGATGCCATTGTGGATTACAAGAGCTGTTCAGACACCACAGCACCCACACACACAAGAGAAAAGGAGAGAGAGTGAGAAGAGAAATAGAGATATGAAGAAATGAATTTGTGAGAGAGAGGACTGAGTTAGATGAGAGGCGTGGTCAGAAACGTTTTCATACAAAAATTTATATACCGAAACGTTTCAATCTGTTTAAAAATAGACAGAAACGTTTCAGGTGGTTTTATATCATAAGAGAGATACAACTGTCACAATTTCAATTCTCCTCGCTTCTCTCAAACAAAGCAAAGCCCAATGGCATCCGGTCGTATGCGAATAAAGAACGAAGTGTGCTATATCTCCGGGAGAACGATGAAATCAGCAATATCACAGTCGCTGTCATTGGAACATCAAACCCTCAGTCATGGAATCAAAGACTTGGAAATATTTCGGGTGGATACCACCGTCCTCGCCGTGCAAAGACTTGAAGGTATCACAGACAATCAACTGAACACGTTCCTTTCTCTCATAGGATTTTATTTGGTTCCGTTGCCGTTTGATGTTTCGGTGCTATGAATGGACATTGTTCTGACCTCTTTCACTGATCTTTTTTGTCTCTTCAGATGCCACCCAAACGTAAACGAAAAACGGAAGAGGAAGAAGTTCCAAACAAAAAACAAAAGATTGTTATTCGAACACAACAACATCTCACTGTTTTGGAAAAGTGTATCTCGGATACCATCGGTGGGATTATCATTCCGGATTTACTCAATATTATCAAATCATATTGCGATGCTTACATTTGCATTTGCGGACGAATGACAGACATCCCGGATTCCAAAGTATGCGTCGGTTGTGTGGCACACCGATACGATCACTGTTTCGAATGTCGTCATCCTATCATGGCATCGGAAACCAATTGGATGATTCATGAAATACGATGGGATCTGTTTCAAAAACACTATGATACGTCAGACAATCCACAATGCGCATCGGTGCGGAACGACATGAACTGCCACGCCGCTGTAATCAAAACTCACCTGACTCCAGCCGAACAAAAGCAATGGTCGTTGGAAACCATTGGCAAACGAATGCGAGAATTCCCATTGGGCCAAGCATGCTATGCGTTATACAAATACCAAAAGAATCCATGGGACACTGCCACGCGCCAGAGAAAAGACAAATCCCTCTGGAACGTTCATTACAACCTCATGGGCGGTGTTGAATGTATTCGTATTGTTTCCATGTGTCATCTTTGTCTGTTTAAACCCACAATGCCTTATAACGGTGTTTGGGACGGATCGTGATGTGTTCTTTTTTGACTTTGATTCGTTGTTGTGAAAAACCTCACGTTCTTTCGGTCTGATGTTCCTCGTTCAGATGACCACTCCCATGGTAAAAGACGATGACAATGAAGATACCGATCTCAATCTCTGCCCCACATGCGACGGATGCGACGATTGCACCGATTGTGTCTGTCATCAAACATTGGTCGGGTGTTCAAACAGCAAGAAATGTTCATTGAATTATTTATGTTTTCAATGTCATACCATTTGTCCGGTGTGTCATGAAGCATTTTGTAATGATTGTTTTACAAAACATTCCAAAGTTCATACATCCGAACAACTCCAAAAAGCCAAAGACGAACACGTCCGAATCGCCCGCGAACTGACCGAACGAGCGGCGAAACAATTGAATGTGTGTGCTTCCTAATGTGTAGTGTTTGCTGTTGTATGATTTTACGAATCACAGTCTGTTGTTATACCTCGTATTCAGCTGAATGATTGTATCTTTTTTGTTTTCATTCAGATGCCTCCCAAACGCCATCACGAAGAAGACGAAGAAATCAACACATCAAACAAACGTCAACGCGTGATTCCGAACTCGAACACTCGGTCTCAACAGTTGTACGAGGCTATCGATAGTGTGATTGGTATTTGGACAGAATCACGCGTGTTACCACCATTGATTGATATCATTCGATCGTACACAATTCCACCCACCCGATGGGCTTGTTTGGTCGATGACGGTTATCAAACACAAAGCCTCGCATTCTATGATCCTCAAAACCATCAACAGTCAGAGTCAACAGGAAATCTGACTGCAAGTGGATCTTGGCTGTCTACTCTTTCATTCTCACACGTCACCGGTCAATTGTATTATGTCAAACCGATCGGCGGATTTCAGTGTAAAATTTACACAATCGATGAACATCGTAATGAACATCTGATATGTGAGAATTTACCGTTTTACTCCGGAACAAAACAGATTTGGACACCTTGTATGGTGTATTGTGATACTATGTGTTTGGATTTAGTATCTAAAGCATGTTTACCCCACAACATCTCTGATGATCGTCCATTGCGAGATGTCACCATGAGTATTGCCATGGGTGACTATTCGTTTGTGGCGTTCACTTGGCATTACAATAACGGGGGTCGATGTTTCTACTGGAACGGTGCAAACGTGCAGTCGCTAGCAAATCACACGGTCACGAATAATGACATTGTTCTTCTTATCGATAACAAACTCATCTCATGTCATCGATATCTCGGTACATTGACTTTTTGGTCATTGTCTTTTACCAAACTGTCAAATGGGGATTTGGTATTTGCTGATGAGTGGATACACATAACAGAGACTTCGTACTCACATGTCGGGGCCGATGTTGTTATTCGACGTATTGGTATGGCGAAGTTGTTGTTATACTCGACGAAAGATCATCCTCGTAACGATGATAATGCGCATAAGTATCATCTATTGGAGGTCCAACCATCAGGTGCTGTTACATGGACTAGACACGACATGCCAGAGATGATAAAAAAATCCATTGATATCACTGTGTGTGAAGTGGAAATCAACGCATCGTTCTATGGTGAATATAAAGATCCGGATCTGGACTCAGACCCAACAAACAAACCGCTTGCTCGCATAACATCGGATGACGTTAATGCTCCACTTGAATCATAGTTGTTGTTACTTTCGTCAAATTATAATCGTGTTACTTTTGAGAAAACTTCGATGCGCGTCTGTGTGTGTGTTTGATATTAGGAGTTGATGGGAAGTTGTTTTTCGTCTTCACAGAAAGGTCATCATCATCTGATGGTTGTTATTCCGGTATCGTCCCAGCCATCGGTCACATCTTCAAATGCACTCAATATCGTAAACGAAGATGAAAATGAAGAGAAAGAACATATTTGGTATGATTCCTTGGGTCAGCGATTTGAGGTTCCCGAAACCCCACCCTCATTTGAAGGACGACCCAAACGATTGGTGTATATCGCGGACATTGTTGACCCTCAGCGACGCGCTAAGCATGATGTGTTGTGATTTGTTTTGATTATTAAAAACATACAATCTACTTTGTGAGAAATTCAAAGAATCGGACGGGTGGGGAACTTGATTGTTTTATAAAACAAAACAATCATACATCATCGTCAGTATCATCGGAAGAATACAACTCGAGATCAGACAGACTCCAACACTCGCTACATTTCGGGTCATAGGGATCGTTTGACAAACAATGAGAACAACAGAGTTCACCGCACATACAACAACTGTCCATATCACATGGGAATGCAAAGGTTCGACAGCGGGCACATGCCGTATGTCGGGTGTGACGAGATTTCGCATGCGTGTAACAGTGATCGGAATGGCAGTTGCATTCCTGTTCATAAGGACATTTGCTCGAACATACAGCACGATGACAATCCGACTCTTCGCATATGAGAAATGCTGGAAATCCATGTCGGCATCGAAATTCTCCCCTAAATTGGCTGTCCGTTTTTAAATACGCATGAGGTCGTTGAATAAACAATACCGCCACGTCTCGTATTACGTGCTCTCGATCGATTAGTGTTCGATACCTGGTGATTTTTGGAAGATTTGGCACCCATGGTATAAGTGGTTTGTTTAAACTCTTATGAATACGGGTTTTCTCTTCAATCGAGATCAGTTTGAGTCGTTGAGAGACTTGCGACAATAGAATTAGCTCCCGGATGTCGATAAACAACACAATTACTGACCATTCATCATCACTGAGATTATCAATGGTGAATCGGGCCGCTCGTGGTTGTTTGATTGGGACCACTTCTTTCTGCTTATCGTTTTCATCATCATCCGATATGACAATGTGTTTGCGCTTCTTTGACATCTGCTTCAAATCAAAACAAGAGACATCGAATCAATAGAGAATGGAACATCGTTTCTCTCAATGCACAACACGAGAACAACGACGATGTTTGTTCTTCTTTTTGTTTTTGATCGGAGGAGGAGGAGGAGGCGGTGTCATCATTTGCTGGCGAGCATGCGCTTCTCCATAAAACAATGGAGTTGGATTGGGATTGTCGGGTGTGACAAACAACTGACGCGCCGCAACCCATTTCTTGAATTCCGATGGCGGAGGTGGTAATTGTTGTGGCGGTTTGATTGGTGAGATGTGTTTGATGTCAACCGTGACGGGCATATCGGGTACCGCACAGTAATCCTCACACAATGCCCATTTGAACACACCGGAAGACGAGGTTGATCGAAGATAGTAATCGACCCACTCTTCGAATGTCCGTGTGATTGGAATGGACATCTGAGAAAGAAGACAAAAAAGAGTCACCCATCAGCCGAATCGATCGGAACAAACGAGAGAGAAACTGAATCCAACCGCGCCAAAGGGATAAGAGCTTTTACAATCTAATGAAAACGGTATGATAGCGACAGCAATTCACGCATTCCTAATTCATCACAGGTCGAGGAGATTGTAAAATATTCTTTGGAGCATCACACATCCAATACACTTCGCCGTTTTCATTCTCGTCCACCGCCACCGCTGTGATTTTACCCGTCATCGGATCTTTCACCAATTCTTTGGTTTTCACCGGTCTTGCAATCCACAACCGCGATCCGTTGGGAATTGGTGAATTGTTGTTTCGCTTTTCATTTGCCAATGTAATCAACTTTTCCCATTCGATTTCATTGTCTGATTTCTCCAATGCTTTCCAGTCTTTGATGTCTTGAATGGGTGTGACGTGTGTGTTGTTGTTTGCGGCGGTTGCGGCTTTGTAATCTTTGTCATTTTCAGATAAAATGTCGTGTTCATCAAACGGC
>Ga0134125_10002785_pt1 | contig 20544 bp, 12 predicted proteins | sample KB31751_FD_96464 | JGI IMG/M metagenome (GOLD analysis project Ga0134125, IMG submission 96464) | Terrestrial soil microbial communities with excess Nitrogen fertilizer from Kellogg Biological Station, Michigan, USA - KB3-175-1 | ecosystem: Environmental > Terrestrial > Soil > Unclassified ... | reverse complement strand
GTCCGGCGCCACCCGGTGATTGTCGAACAGGACCAGGGTCCGCTGCGCCCCGAAATTGCGCAACGCCAGCACATTCTGACCACTGCCGGTATTCCCGTTGCCGGCGGTACGCGGCTGCTGCGAGCCCACAAACACCGGCAACTTGTTCAATGCATCGGCCAGGTTGGAGGGGGTTGTGGCCAGAAGCTGACTGGTCGAAATGACCATCAACGGGGTGGGAGAATCCTCCGGGGCAGAAATAACGCGCGAGCCGGTCACCACGATCTGCTCAAGGGGGGCAGGCTGTGGCACATCGTTCACAGGATTTGCTACCGGCGGATTGAGCGCCAGGATGATCGTATGCCCGTCATCGGCCGCAACTCTGAGATTGGTGCCCTCGAGCATGGTGGAGAGCGCCTGCCGGACGGGAAACCGACCCTTCACCGCCGGTGTCATGAGGCCGTGCAGCGCCTGTCCGGGGGCAATGATCTGGATCCCGGTCTGGCGCGCCAGCTCCGGTATGGATATGCCTGCTTCCTCCGCGGGAATATCGATGGCGCTAGATTGTGCCGCCGCGCCAGTGGACAACAAAAGCGCGGCGTAAATCACGCCCTGGCGGATCGTGGCTCTCGAGACGTTCGATATTATTTCCCCCTGGTCTCTTGCCGACTGCGCGGCATTTCCGGTATGCGGACGGCGAGGTCCGGCTTTTCTATTGGCGGCTCAGTCTCACCTCATGGCCGACGACATCCGCGCGGAGATTAAGCGAAATGGCGACCGCCTTCGCAAAACCGACGGGATCATTGGATAGATAAAGACCGGTGATAGTCTGATTTTCGAGCTCGGGCGCAACCCGAATCTCGATGTCACTGTAGCGCGCGAATTCACGCGCCGCATCCGCCAACGGCTCATTATCAAAGGCTATGTGGCCTTCACGCCACGCCAGCCCCCTTGCCACTTGTATGCGGGGCACGCTTTGGGTGGAGATCGGCGCCTGCGGCGGGGCAAGAGCGACAGAATTGGCGGCGATGCGAACCGGCGGGGCCTGGGGAACATCGGGCCGCTTGATTTCCACCAGTCCTTCCCGCACCAGGACTTGAACCGGCTGCCCCGGCAGCATCCTCACGGTGAAGCTGGTGCCGACGGCCCGTACCTGGGTATCGCCTGCAGATACGATGAAGGGTCGTCTCTTGTTCTTGGCCACATCGAACAAGGCTTCGCCCTGAACCAGGCGTATTTCACGCGTCGCTTTGCTGTACTTGACCAGCACTTGCGAATTCGTGTTCAGGGTGACGACCGAGCCATCGGAAAGTACGGCTTCCTTTGTTTCCCCGATGCGGGTCGAGTAGCGCTCTTCTCCCAGCCAACTCCAAAGCATGGTCGCGCCGCCCGACAGAACTGCGAGCCCGGCGGCGACCGATCCAACCAGAACCATTCGCCGCTTGATGGGTGTGGCCGGAGGCGTTGTCGTGTCCAGCCGCAATGCATCGGGGCCAGCGGCGCCGGCCTGGTCCAGGCGGGCGAGCACGGCTTCCGCCTTCGCGTAAGCGCCCAGGTGACGCGGGTCGGCCTCGAGCCATGTGTCCAGGTCCGCCCGCTCCTGCGCGCTCAGATCAGCGCGCGGGCGTGCCACCCATTCGGCAGCGAGACGGTCAATCTCCTGAGGAGTCGATTTTGTAGACATTATCATCAAGTCGCTTGGTTTTAGACGGTTGAGACGCCGTTTTCCCTCCACGGCCGAACAGCGCCATCAACGCCGCCACTCCCTGGGCCATATGCTTTTCGACAGTTTTGACACTGATATGAAGTTTGTCCGCGGTTTCTTGCTGGGAAAGACCCTCGATGCGCCGCAGGATCAGGACTTCACGGGTTCTTTCCGGCAACTGCGCCAGCGATGTGGCCACGGCTGCGATCTCGTCGCGAAACAGCAATTGCTGTTCGGGCGTGGCGTCGGGCGCGGAAATCTCGAGCTGCTCCAGGTTGCCGGCCGCATCGATGGAAACGATGCGTGACCGGCGCATGTGATCGATGATCACCGAGGTGCAGGTCTGTATGGCATATTGGCGCGGATATTTGATGGCTTCGAGCGAGGGCTGGGAGACGATCCGGGCATACATCTCCTGGATGATGTCATCGATCTCCAATCCATAGACGAACATCTGCCGCAGCCGGGCCCTCAGCATCGGCTCGTAGGGCAGGATGTGGCGCGCAAGCCAGCGCGCCCTTTCTGGAAAGTCGTCCCCCATGCCCCAACAGAAGCATCTGCCGCCCGGCTTTCAAAGACTTAATGGGTCCCGGCAGAAAAAAACGTCAAAACCAGGTTACAGCATAGGGTTTTCGCCTTTCCGTGCGTCTATATATCTTCGCGCCAGCCGCCTTTGCGCCGTTGACGGGTCAATTGGGCTGCATTTCGCCGACCGGTCTAACGGCAGGCCAAGTCCTGGCAGACATTTCAAGCATCCTTGTAGAGGCCGATCGCGGGATCATCGCGTGGACTTCCTTGTCTCGATTTGTGTCAACGTACATCACAAAAGATAGCCGGCACGGTGCTGGGCCGCGCCGACCGCGCGCGGATTGATCCGCGTAGCGAACCATCTTCCGAAGTTTGTTGTCCGGAAGTCGTAGGGATTTGCGAAATCCGTTCGTCAACTCCGCCAAATGCCATGCCCAGAAGCATGGCTTGAACAAAGAGAGGGAGCTGATGTTGCGGAAAATCTCGAAGGCCACGCTCTATGGGAGCGTGGCATGCATTGCTTTGTCTTGCGCGACGGAAGCTCTGGCGCAGGCACAAACTGCCATGGCGACGGAGCAGGTGGTCGTCACCGGTTCGCGCGTTATTTCCGACATCACCAACTCGCCCACGCCTTTGACGGTGGTTACGACCCAGGAAATCCAGGCCACCACGCCGACCGATATTCCTGATGCGTTGAACAAGCTGCCGGTGTTTGTGGGCTCGCAGCAGCCGCGTACGGCGGGCAATGGTGGCAGCGGCAGCGGCCAGAATGTGCTGGCGTTGCGCAATTTCGGGGCGCAGCGGACCCTGGTCCTGTTCGACAATCACCGGGTGGCGCCGGACAATGCCAACGGCACGGTCAATGTCGATGTCCTGCCCCAGATGCTGATGAGCCGGGTGGACGTGGTCACCGGCGGGGCCTCCGCCGTCTATGGCTCCGATGCCGTCACCGGCGTGGTCAACTTCGTGCTCGACAAGCATTTCGAGGGCTTCAAGGTCGATCTCAACAGCGGCATCTCCAATTACGGCGATGGCTTCAGCTACAAGACCGCCGCGGCCTTCGGCACCGACATGTTTGGAAGCCGCGGCCATTTCGAGCTGTCGGTCGAGCACTTCAACCAGGACGGCGTGCCGATCGCCAATCGCCCCTATGGCCCGCAATACTGGACCCTGGCCGGCGCCGGCACCGCCGCCAATCCCTTCAGTTTTGTGGAGAACACCCGCGTTCCCACCCATACCTTCGGCGGCCTGATCACCTGCGCCGCGCCCTGCAGCCTCAATGGCCAGCAGTTCACCGGCAATGGCGTGGTCGGCCCCTTCGTCCATGGTGCCGCCACCGGCACAGCCAATGTCGAATCAGGCGGCGATGGCGCCTATGACCCCTTCGGCCAGGCCATCACCTACTTCCGCACCAGCAACGCCTTCAGCCGCTTCAGCTACAATCTCGACGACACCACCACCTTCTATGTCCAGGCCTCGGGCTCGGAATCCTTCGCCTCCGGCACCTGGTATCCCATGCTGCTCAATCCGGGCGCCAACCAGACCAACACCTTCTTCACCAACAATGCCTTCCTGCCGGCCTCCGTCCAGCAGGCCCTCAATCCCGCCAACACTCCGGGACAGACCTTCCAGCTCACCGAGTACATCACCAAGTTCGGTCTGGGAGAGGCGCCAGGCACCCGCAACCTCAATCGCTATCTCAGCATCGCCGCAGGCCTGGATGGCACCCTGTTCGGTAAATATGACTGGGACCTCTATTACGGCCATGGCGAGGCCCGCCAGAGCATCACCAATGTCCGCAATCGCAACAATGCCCGCATGTTTGCGGCCATGGACGCGGTACCCGGACCCAATGGCTCGGCGGTCTGCTATGTCTCCACCACCCCTTACGCCAATCTCTATCCCGGCTGCGTGCCGATGGATGTCTTCGGGCCCACGGCCATCTCCCAGTCGGCCTATGACTATATCGGCGGCAACACCCGCTACATCATGAGCAACATCATGGATGACCTGAGCGGGTCCGTCTCTGGCACCCTGCTCGACGACTGGGCGGGGCCGGTCAAGGTGGCTCTCTCCGGCGAAGCACGCTGGAACACATATGACGTCAACAGCAATGCCCAGCCCACCGACAAGGTCGATTGCACGGGCCTCAGGCTCTGCAGCAACCAGCTGGTGGTATGGGCCCAGAACACCGTCGCCACCGCCCATGCCTCCAACAATGTCTGGGAACTGGCCGGCGAGGCCGATGTGCCGCTGCTCAAGGACCTGCCCCTGGTGCAGAGCCTCAGCATGAACCTGGCCGGCCGCTATACCGACTACAGCACCTCAGGCTCGGTCCAGACCTGGAAGATCGGCCTGGATTATCACATCACCGACGATGTGCGCCTGCGCGCCACCAACTCGATCGATATCCGGGCGCCCACCCTCAACGATCTGTTCTCGCCGGTGCAGAACTCGGTCACAGGCTTTACCGACCTGCACACCAACACCAATGGCAGCCTCTTCACCTCGACCCAGGGCAATCCCAGCCTGGTGCCCGAAGTGGCCCGCACCTATACCGCGGGCGTGGTCTTCACACCCAGCTTCATCCCCAACCTGACGCTGTCCTACGACTATTATCACATCAACCTGAAGAACGCGATCGCCAGCATCAGCGCCTCCAATGTGCAGATCCAGAATCTGTGCGAGCAGTCCAACGGCGTCTCGCCCTATTGCACCCTCTTCATCCGGCCGCTGCCGTTCAGCGATCACAGTGTGGCCAACTATCCCACCTCGGTCTTGTCGGAGTCCCTCAACACCGCCAACACCATGATCGAGGGCGCCGACATGGAGGCGGACTATCGTCTCGACATGTCGCAGATCGAGCCGTCCCTGCCGGGCACCTTCAACTTCCGCCTCCTGGCCAACTATCAGCCCGTCAACCGCTCCCAGACCTTCCCCGGCGCGGCCATCACCCGCTCCATCATCTCCCGCGGCCACATCACCGCCTTCGTCAATTACGATATCGGTGACTGGAACTTCGGCCTGCAAAACCGCTGGATCAGCAACTTCAAGCAGGCCAGCCAGCCCACCATCATCTATGCCCAGCCCTATATCCGCTCCCAGGACTATGTCGACCTCAACATAACCCGCAACTTCACCGTCGATAGCGCCACCTACAGCGCCTACATCACCGTCCAGAACCTCTTCAACTCGCTGGCCCCCCTCGATGCCACAACCTCCGGCGCACCGGGCATCTACTACCCCGTCCCGGGCGGACAGGGCGGCGGTACCGGCGCCGATATCATGGGCCGGTACTTCACAATCGGTATCAGAGCCTCACTCTGAAATAACTAATAGGGCCCTGACGCCACAGCGTCAGGGCCGGTATTTCCATCCCCATGGCATCGAAGGAACCTGGAATGCGACGGCGCGAATTCATCACAAAGGCTCTGACCAGCGGCGCTGCCGCCAGCGTGCTTGCCGCGCGTGAGGCCGGAGCGCAGGAGCGGGCCGCCAATACGTCGCGCGGCATGCCTTCTCCGAAAATCAAGGATGTCAGTGTCATAGAGTGTCAGCCCCAGGGTGTGCGGCTGACGGTCGTGAAAATCACCACCGATCAGCCCGGCCTTTATGGTTACGGCTGCGCCACCTTCACCCAACGCGCCGATCTGGTGCGGCCGGCGGTCGAGCAATATCTGCGTCTTCTGCTGATCGGCAAACCCGCCGACCGCATCGAGGACACCTGGCAGATGTGTTACGATTCTTCCTACTGGAAGAACGGCCCGGTCTTGAACAACGCCATATCCGGCGTCGACCAGGCCCTGTGGGACATCAAGGGCCGGATGGCCAATCTGCCCGTCTATCAGTTGCTGGGCGGCAAGGCGCGGGAAGCGGTCGATGCCTATGGCCATGCATCCGGCAGCGAAATCCCGCAGGCGATCGAAAGTGCCAAGAAGTATATCGCCCAGGGCTTCCGTCATGTCCGCATCCAGGTAGGCGTGCCGGGGATGGCCGGCTATGGCAGCCGTACCGGTGGCAACCGGATCCCGTCACTGCATGACGCGCCGGTGTTCGAACGGGAAGCCGCGCTCAAGCGGGCCCTGGACTTGTTCGAAGCCGCCCGCAAGGAGCTGGGTGGCGAGATCGAGCTCCTGCATGACGCTCACGAACGCTACACCCCGACCCAGGCGGTCGAGCTTTGCAAGCAGGCCGAGAAATATCGCCTGTTCTTCCTGGAAGACCCACTGTCTCCGGAAGACATCGAATGGTTCCGGAATATTCGCGCCCAATGCGCCACGCCGCTCGCCATGGGCGAGTTGTTCAACAGTCCCCACGAATGGACGCCGCTGATCAAGGACCGGCTGATCGACTATATGCGCATGCATATCTCACAGATGGGAGGGTTGACCCCGGCCCGCAAAGTCGCGGCCATGGGCGAGATCTTCAACGTCCGCACCGCCTGGCATGGGCCGGGCGATGTCTCGCCGGTTGGCCATATGGCGATGTGTCACCTGGATCTGGCCATCACCAATTTCGGAATCCAGGAATATTCCGAAATGAACGATGCGACGCTGGAGATCTTCCGCGGCGCGCCCACCATGAAGGGCGGCTATATCTGGGCCAATGACCGGCCCGGCTGGGGCATCGAAATCGACGAGCAGGCGGCCGCAAAGCATCCCTTCAACCATTCTCGCGCCCTCAATGGAGGGTGGGGCGAGGTCCGTCTTCCGGACGGTCAAATTATCAAGCAATAAGGCTTCCGCGCCTGGAAGCGCTTTCCCGGCTTGCTGTCCCCCTGGGCAGCGAGTGCGTGTCCGGTGTTCGATGCGCAATCTTGACCGCTTGAGCCCCCCTCAAGCGGTCCTTTTTTGAGGGCCCGCGTCCCGCATTCCGCTGTCCACAATCCAACAAGACGCAAGACGGTGGCCCGGCCACACCTCCGGCACGATTTTTTTTTGTGCCTGTGAGGGCAGGCGGGCAAACTTCGTCCTGTCCCGACAGCCTCCTTGAACAGGAGGCACAACACGTCGGGGGCAAAATGCACAGGAAATTGAGCGCACTGTTGGCAAGCGGCGCGGCCATGATCGCGCTGCCGGTATCCGCCATTGCTGCACCGCAGCCGGACGCAGGCACCGAGCCTGCCACACCGGCATTGGTTCTTGCCTCTACGGCCGGAGCGGCTTCGGCCGACCATATTGTGATGCAGGCCACCCCGTCCGACGGCGGCGGCCGGCCGGTCGCCACCGAACAGGTCGTGGTCACCGGCTCACGCATCGCCAACAGCGCGGCACAGGCGCCCACCCCCGTAACCCTGCTCTCGGATGAGCAACTGGCGCAGCTGAGTGCGCAAAGCATTCCTGCCGGTCTGGCCAAGCTTCCCGTATTCGCGGCGGTGCGCAGTAGCGACAGCGCATCCGACGGCGGATATCAGGCAACGGGCAATTATCTCGACATCTATGGCCTGGGTCCCATCCGCACCCTAGTGCTGATGGATGGCCATCGTGTCAGCTCCACCTATTTCGACGGCACAGTCGATATCAACACCCTGCCGCAAATGCTGGTCCAGCGCGTGGAAGTCGTGACCGGCGGTGCGTCCGCCGTCTATGGCTCGGACGCGGTGTCGGGTGTTGCCAACTTCATCCTGGACAAGCACTTCCAGGGTTTGAAAGGTCAGTTCCAGGGCGGCATTTCGACCTATGGCGATGCACGCTCGTTCCGCCTGGGGCTGGCCGGAGGTGAGCAGCTCACCGACCGGTTGCACTTCGAATGGAGCGCGGAATTCTTCAATCGGGACATCATTCCCGCCGACCCACGGCCCTATGGCCTGGATGCAACCTCCCTGGTGGGCGCGGGCACCGCAGCCTCGCCGCTGCAGAGTGTCATCAACACGCGCATATCCAACGCGCCTTTCGGTGGCCTGGTCACCAACGGGCCTTTCGCCAACATGCAGTTCGCGCCCAACGGCACCTTGGTTCCGTTCAATGCCGGCACGCCGACCAGCATCAGCGGCGTGGCGGTGGGCGGCGACGGCGGCTACAAAAAGCCGTCCTTTGTCCTGCCATCAATCCAGACCGCGCAGGCTTTTGCCCGGTTTGACTATGACTTCAATGGCAATATCACCGGCTATGTCCAGGCGGGCTGGTCACACACGCGCAGCTGGTCGCATGAACAGAACCTGATCTCGACATCCGGTTCCAACGCCCTGACCATCTATAGCGGCAATCCTTATCTGCTGCCGGCCTATCAGGCACAGCTTACCGCGACCAACACCGCGAGCTTCAACCTCAACCGCTATAACGAGGACTTTGGCGGCCTCCTGAACCTGACCGACCGCACCTACACCGAATCCCTGACCGCGGGCGTGCAGGGAACGGTTTTCAGCCGGTTCGATTGGGAAGCCTATTACACCCATGGCGAAGGCCGGGTGGAACAGGTCACCCGCGACAACGTCAATACCGAGCGCATGTACGCCGCGATCGATGCGGTCACGGATCCGCGCACCGGAAACACCGTCTGCCGGGTCTCCATCACCGCGCCGGGCGCCTTTCCCGGATGCGTGCCGATGAACATTCTGGGCGATGGCGCACCCTCGCAGGCCGCCATCAACTATGTCAATGGCGAGACGCGCTGGAAGTCGATCAACATCCTGGACGACTTCGGCGCCAACATCACGGGTACCTTGTTCGACAACTGGGCTGGTCCGATCAAGGCCGCCGCCGGCATAGAATACCGGTTGCAGAGCCTGGTGGAGACCTCGAACGTCACCGACAATGTCTTCAATATCCAGAATCTGCGGGTCGGCCTGAATGGCAACACCCCGCCCGCCGGTGCGCTCAAATGGACCAAGAACATCACCGCGCCGATGCATGGCGCCAACTCGGTATATGAGGGCGATCTCGAGCTGGATGTTCCCCTGCTCAAGGATTTGCCGCTGATCCAGGCGCTGTCGCTCAACGCCGCGGGCCGTATCACCGAATACAGCACCTCCGGTCAGGCCGAAACTTACAGGATCGGCGTGGACTGGCAGATCATCGATGACCTGCGCTTCCGCGCCACGCGCTCGCAGGACATTCGCGCGCCAACACTTTATGACCTGTTTCAGAGTCAGACCGGCACGATCTCGGGCCTGGTGGATTTTCTGACCAAGAGCGGCGGTTCGGTGGTGAACGTCACCGGCGGCAATCCCAACCTGGTGCCGGAAGTGGCCCGCAATGTCACCGCTGGTTTCGTCTATCAGCCGGGCTGGCTGTCGAACTTCACCGCAACCATTGATTACTATCATGTGACGATCAACAACGCGATCGCGGTGGTCAGCGGCGACTCCACCCAGACCGAGCAGATCTGCATCGCCTCAGGCGGGACGTCGCCTTTGTGTAATCTGGTGGTGCGACCATTCCCCATCACCAACACGACTGCGGCGAACTATCCGACCTTGAACTACAATGTGAAACAGAACGTCGCGCTGAATTATGCCGAAGGCATAGATCTTTCGGTGAATTACGAGACTGAGCTTGCCGATATCGTCAACGACTGGAGTGGTGTGTTCAATCTGCACCTGATGTGGGCGCATGAGCCCACCCTGAAGAACCAGACCCTGCCGGGTACGACCATCCTCAACGCCGCCGGCACATCGCAGACGCCCAAGGACCGCGTCACGCTCCAGGCCGATTATGTCAACGGCCCGTTCGGCATCACCCTGGTGCAGCGCTATTACGGGTCGATCCATCTCAGCGGCAATCCCACCCTGATCGCGACCAGCTCGATCGCGCCGTATTGGCAGACGGACCTGAACCTCAACTACGACGTCGAGCCTTTTGGGCTGCCCAGCACGGCCTTCCTGAACATCAACAACCTGTTCAACCAGGTGGGCGGCAATTGCTGCGCCTTCACCAACAATCCGGGGATGCAGTATCCTGTTGCGTCATTTACCGACCGTATCGGCCGCTACTTCACCGTGGGCCTGCGGTTCAAGACCGATTGATGTGATGGGCGGCGAGTGGCTTGGAGAGGCGGGACAATGCGTTCATTTGCGCGGATGGCGGTCCTGCTGTTCCTGGTATCGACGCCCGCCCTGGCCGGCATCACCAGCCAGCCCTGGGGAACGTGGGACGGCCGGCCCGTTTTCCTCTACACGCTGACCAACGCCCATGGCCTTCAGGCGCGTGTCACCAACTATGGGGCGATTTTGGTCGGCGTGCGCGCGCCTGATCGCGACGGCAAGCTTGCCCGAGTGGTGCAGGGCTTCGACAGCCTGGCGGACTATACCAGCGCTGATTATCTGTCCCGGAACGCCCATTACGGCGCCGTGCTCGGCCGCTACGCCAATCGCATCAAGAACGAAACCTATGCCATAGGCGGCGTCACGTATCATCGCACCAAGGACGGAAAAACGTTTGACGAACGCGTGTGGACCGGGCGGGTCACTGACGGCGCCGAACCAAGCCTGGTCCTGACCCTGACGGATCCGGCCGGGACCATGGGTTTTCCGGGTACCGTACAGGCGCAAGTCACTTATACCCTGACGGACGACAACGCCTTGCGGCTGGATTATCGCGCGACCACCGACAAGCCCACGATCGTCAATATGACCAATCACGCCTATTTCAATCTGGCGGGAAAGGGGTTGGTGCTGGATCATCTTCTCACCATCAACGCCGATGCCAGCACGCCGGGCGACGCCACCAACACGCCGACCGGCGAGGTGCGGCCCGTCGCCGGCAGCGTGTTCGACTTTCGCAAGCCCATGCGCATCGGCGCGCATGTCGATGACCGCGATCCGTTGATCCGGCTGGTGCATGGCTATGGCGTGAATTACCGCCTCAATGGCCGGCCGGGCACCTTGCGCTTTGCCGCGCGGCTGGAAGATCCCGTGTCCGGGCGGGTCATGGAGGAATGGACCACCCAGTCCGATCTGCAGCTTTATTCCGACAACTACATGCCGCCGAAAGTGGCCCTGGACAAAGGTTATCGCCAGCGCGGCGGGGTGGCGCTGGAGGCGGAGCGTGCACCCAACGCGCCCAATCTTCCGGCCTTTGCCAGTCCGCTGGTGGCGCCGCAAAAGCCGCTGCATGAGGTCACGGAATTCCGGTTTGGTGTGAAGCCATGAGACGCAGGAGACTTTTGCAGGCCCTGGCCGCCGCGGCCGTGATGCCGTCAACTGCCATGGCCGCGCCGGCCAGGCTGCGCGGCCTGTTCCCCATCGCCCAGACGCCTTTCACGGCACACGACAAGCTCGATACGGCCGCCCTGGCGCAGCAGGTCACATTTTGCGCCCGCACCAAGGTGCCAGGCCTGATCTGGCCGCAGCTGGCGAGCAATTGGAGCACCCTTACGGAGGACGAGCGCCTCAGCGGCGCTGAAGCGTTGCTGGCAGCGGCCAAAAACACGCCTGTATCGGTCGTGATCGGCGTGCAGGCGAACGACAACGATCTGGCCTCGTCGCTGCGGATGCTGCGGCACGCAGAGGCGCATGGCGCCCCGGCCATCATCTCCCTGCCGCCGGCCAAGGTGAGCGAGGCCGAAATGGTGACCTATTACCAGAGGATCGGCGCCGCCACGGACTTGCCGCTGGTGCTGCAGACGCAAGGCTCGATGAGTGTTGAACTGGTAGAGAATGTCTATCGTGCAGCGCCCACCTTGGCCTGTGTCAAGGACGAGGCGGGAAATCCCTTGCAGCGTTATGCCAGGATACGCGCCCTGACCGGAAATAAGGTGGCGATTTTCGCCGGCAAGGGCTGCACCGAAATGCTCAATGAGCTCAGGCTGGGGTTCGATGGCTATTGCCCGTCCATGTTCTGCACCGATCTGTTCCAGAAGGTTTTTGAAGCCTGGAATGGCGGGCGCCGAAAGGAAGCCGAGGAATTGTTTGCTCGCATCGTTGCGCTGCGGTCGATTCCCAATGTCATGCCCTATCTGATGGTACTGCGGGGCATCTTTCCGGAAACCGTCACGACACGTACACCCGCGGGACAGAGGATGCCGGCGCCCCTGGGCGCCAGCGAGAAGGCTCTGGTCCGCGCGGTCTGGAACGACTTGCTCGCGCCTTACGCGATCAATGGCACGCGCTAACGCGCGTCTCGCGCCCGATAGCTGCGAGAAAAGCCGTTGCGGGTGTTGGTGACCGTGAACTGACCGTCCTGGCTCACGTCAACGGCGATGGCATGGCCCTGGTCCGGTTCCCCGTCGCGGTTGGCGATATAGTTCGGATCGCCATTCAGATCGGGATAGCGCGTGGTGTCGTGGCTGCGCCAGAAGCCTTGCAGGCCCGGATAGGCCGTCACGGTATGGATCACATCCGCATCGCCGCCCTTGGTGGGACCGTTCTGCATGATCGCCACCTGCGGCTCCAGCGCTGCGGTGGGCGGGCTGCTGGACAGATCCATGCCGTGGCCGGTGACGAAATAGACGTCGGTGCGGCCCAGCTTGTTCGTGGGACAGAATAGCGCGATTTCCTTTTCCCAGGTCAGGTCGCCCAGGTTGACGATGCGGGTTGGGCCGAAGGTCATCAGCATCCCGAGGGAGCGGTTGTTCTCGTCGCCCCCCGCGCGGGGCGGCGGTGGGACGTCGGCACAAGCCGGGTTTTGCTCACCGGCGCCAGGCAAGGATTTGTCCAGGACCTCGCCGTCCGAGGCCACGAACCGGATATGCAGCGAACCGACATCCAGGGCATCGCCCATCCGCACCGAAAGATGGTGATGGCCCTGCCAGGCCGCGACCCAGACGGGATAGCGCGCCTCGGGTGCGTTCGCCCGCTGTTGCGGCGTGGGATCGGGGCGCATCGGCTCGCGATTGGGACCATGATCGACAAAGGTATCGACGGGCAATTTGGCCAGCAGCGCTTCCAGCCCGCCCAGATGATCGGCGTGATAATGGGTCATGATCAGGTAATCGATGCGGCTGACGCCCAAGGTTCTGGCGGCATCGGCAATGCGGTCGGCGCTGCTGGGCAGGCTTGCGGCTTGCGGTCCGCCCTGGCCGGGCGCCCAGCCGGTATCGATGAGGACGCTCTGGCCTTCGGGCGTTTTCATCAGCACCGCGGCGCCGCCTTCGGTATCGATCGACAGGATGCGCAAATCCGCGGCCGCAGCGGGAAGGGGTGCAAAAAGCAGGACGGCAAGGAAGAACGGGCGCATGGTCAATCCGGCAAGGCAAAGGCGGCCAATTCGTCGCCGAGTTTGGGCATCAGAATGGGATTTCCGCCGGCCGCGAACACGACATACTGTTTGCCGCGATAGGTATAGCTGGTCGGGGTCGAAACCGTGGGGGCGCTGAGCAGCGCCTTCCACAACACCTTGCCGGTCTTGAGGTCGATGGCCCGCACGCGGGAATCCATCGAGGCGCCGATGAAGATCAGGCCGGTCCTGGTGACGATGGGCGGGCCCAGGGTCACCGAACCCCAGCTCTCCGGCATATAGAAGCCCCATTGCTGAACCTGACCGAAGGGCTTGCGCCACAGAAGCTTGCCGGTCTTGAGATCATAGGACGACAGGGTGCCGTAAGGCGGCTTCCAGCAGGGCATGCCCAGGGGATTGAGAAAGGGATAGGTGTCGACCGCATAGGGGGCGCCGGCCTGCGGCGCGCCGATACGCTTGCCCTGCTTTCGCGCGGCATCATATTCGGCGCGTGGGATCAGCTTATAGACCTGCACGACATTGTTGCTGTTCACCACATAGGTCTGGCTGACTGGATCGACCGCGCCGCCCCCCCATTCCACGCCGCCGACCTTGCCGGGAAAGGCGATGGAGCCTTTCAGGCTGGGGGGCGTGAATTTTCCGTCGTCGCGCAGCTTGGCATATTCCCGGCTGCAGTAGCCCAGGCTCAGAAAATCGGCGAGCGGGAAGATGCCCGGGAAACGATCGCTCACCGTGGGTTCGGGCAGGGGCACATAAGGCTGGGTTGATGCGGCCTGTTCACCAGGCACGTCCGAGGCCGGCACTGCACGCTCGGGCATGGGATAGATGGGCTCGCCCGTCCGGCGATTGAGCACATACAGGAAGCCCTGTTTTGTCGCCTGCACCAGCGCCGGCACTGTCTGGCCGTTGCGCGTGATGTCGACCAGGGTCGGCGGGGAGTCGGTGTCGTAGTCCCAGATGTCGTGATGGACCAGCTGGCGGCTCCAGATCAGCTTGCCGGTGGCGCCGTCCAGTGCGGTGACGGATGTCGCCAGCGGCATCGGTTGTTTGCGGTCACCGCCATAAAAGTTGGCTTCAGGCGAGGAGACCGGCAGGAAGACCGTTCCTGTTGCCGGATCGACGGACATGCCCGCCCACACATTGGCGGTGCCGATGCGGTTGCGCATGTTTTCGGGAATGAGTTGGAAGGTCCATTTCAACGCCCCGGTGCGCGCGTCCACGCCAAACACGGTGCCGGGTGGGGATTTCTCGAACGCCAGGTCCTCGCAGGCCCAGCCGATCACCAAGGTATCGCCGACCACCGCGGGCGGCTGGCGGATCAGCAGCGGCAGCGACGGGTTGACCGTATTCCACTGGTTGATGTCGAGCACGCCTTTGTTGCCGAAGCGCGCGCAGGGCTTGCCGGTATCGGCATCCACGGCATGAAGTTTGGAATCTTCGGTTCCGACATACAGGATTTTCTGGCAGGGCTGGCCGGCCGCGGCATTGGCGGCGTGCCAGTAGGCAAGGCCGCGACTCTTGATGATTTGCCGCTTCTTGAAATCTGTCTTGGGGCTGTAGATCCATTTGGTCTTCCCGCTATCGGGGGCAACCGCGAAGATCCGCGAATAGGGCGTGCCGACATAGACGGTGTCGTTGACGAACAGCGGCGTCGCCGACCAGGAGGTGCGCCCGGCTCTGCGGCCGCTTTTGCCGGCTCTGCCGGATACGTCGCCGGTGTGCAGGCTCCAGACCTTGCGCAACTGGCCGACATTCTGGGGCGTGATCTGGGTCAGGGGCGAGTATTTCTGCGCCATGGCATCGCCGTTGAAAGTCGGCCACTGGTCGCTTTGCGCCAGCGCGGCTGTCATGGTCCCCACAAGGGCTGCTGCGAGCCCGGCAAGAAACCGTATCATTCTGGTCCTCCGCCCCTTATCGTCCCAAACAAAGGCCAGATGGACACGCAATTGAAGCACGAAATTTTTGCTTGAGGCTTTGGCGCTTGTGTTCGTCTGGTGGTCGAGGACGGGCATGTCCGCGAAGGGACAGAAGAGGGGGCGTTCATGACGATGCGATTGGGATTGGCCTGCGCCAGTTTGCTGATGATGGGTGTGGCGGCCCAGGCGCAGGACGGTGAGCGCAAGATCGACCCCACCTTTTTGCACCGCAACACGGCCAATGCGCGGGAGGTCGCCTCCGATATCAGCGCCCCGGGGTGCCACTACAAACCGCTGTTCGGGGAAGGCGCCGCGGACGCCAATCCGGCCAGCGGTGTGGCGCGCTTTGCCCTGGTGGTGGTCGATCCGGGCGCGAGCTGCAAGCCCGTGAGCTATGCCGGGGAATATCAGATCGACGTCGTCCTGCAGGGCAGCGGCACCACCAGCTATGGCAACCAGCAGGTGGCGCTGGCCAAGGAAGACTTCCTCTATATACCGGCCACCGTGTCACACGCGCTCGCCAATCATGGCAGCGCCCCGGTGACGGTGGCGGTGATGGGCTATCGCACCAAGGGCTTTGCGCCGGCGGCCCTGCCCAGCCATCCCCTGAAGGACAATATCGCCAATGTGTCGCTGGAGCTGGTGGGCAGCCATCCCACGTCCACGCACTACCGCCTTCTGCTGGGCGACAGCAGCCAGACTCGTGATCGGATCGACATCGACAATGTGGTCACGAGCCTGTTCCTGATGGAGATCGATCCCGGCGGCACCAATTTCCCGCATCACCATCCGCGGGAGGAGGAGATCTATCTGGTCTTGGACGGTCACGGCCAGCAGGTGGCGGGCAGTGGCATGGACGGCATCGCCGGCCGGTTCCCTGCCGGTGTAGGAGATGCCTACTATTATCGCGCCAATGCCACGGTCGGCTACTATAGCGCGCCGGGTGTGAAATCGCGGGTTCTTTGCATCCGTTCCTGGCAACCGGGACTGCAGCCCGGACCGCGGCCGAAATAGAGGGTCTTTCGTGGGCCGGGTCTGGATCCTTGCACTTCTGCTGCTTGTATCACTGGGCGCGGAACACGCTATGGCACGCGCACGCGATGATGTCCTGGCGGGCGCCTTTCGTTGCGGTGTAATCGCGGACTCCCGGACCTGGCTGAATTGCTACTATGGCGCTGCTCAGCCTGTGCGGGCCGCGCTGGGTCTTGCCTCCGTGCTGCCGGCGCAGGCGCAGTTGGCAAGCGCTCCGCCCGCAGGCGGAACGCCGCACGACCTCGGCATTCGCGATGCGGTGATGGGCGAGGCGTCACATTGCTACACGCGGGGCGACGACCATGCCTGGCTCAATTGCTATTATGCGGCGGTCCAGCCTTTACGTGCGGTGCTGGGACTGCCGCCCGCGCCCCAGGCGGCCGGCGCCGGCCGGATCGTGACCGATGCGGCGCTGGCACAGCCCCCTGGTGATTGGTTATTGGGCTCGCATCGGGGCCGCAAGATGCAAATGGCGGCCTACAGTTTCGACAGCCAGGGTCATTTCACGGTGATGTTGGACAATGGCCAGAGGTGGCGCCAGATGCCCGGCGATGTGCGCAAGGCGCATTGGACGCGGCCGGCCGGCGACTATGTGGTTTCCATAAACCGTGGCGCGCTCGGCAGCACGAATCTGGCGGTCAACGGACAGCCGGTGCTGTTCAAGGTCGAGCAGGTACGCTGATCAATTTGTTTGGAAGCGCAAGCCAAGGGTGAAATAGCGGCCGATGCGGTCGGTGAAGGACGCCACTGGATATTGCATGCCCGGATTGTTGGTGAAGGCGCAGCAATTGCCGCCGAACTGATTGAACAGATTGTTGACATTGACAAAAGCGATCGAGGGTACGTCGAAGACACGCAGGCTGTATCCCAGATTGATATCGGTCTGCCAGTAGGGGGCGATCGAGTTCAAGGCGATCAGGGTGGGATTGCCGCTGAGGTGGAACGAGCCGTAATAACGCTGCAGCAAGGTGGCGGTGATCGGCCCGCGCAGATAGTCGATTTCCAGGCTGACGCGATCCTTCGGGGTCTGCGAGGTGCCGGCCGCGTTGATGATAACCGTGCCCGGCAGTGTCTGGTTCTTCAGGGTGGGTTCATGCGACCACAGCAGGCGCAGACTGACAACGCCTGACCAGCCGGGCTCCAGCCGCGCCAGATCCGACTCGTAGCCGATGGCGATGTCCACGCCCTCCGCATAGGTCAGGGCAACATTCTGTTTCACATTGAAGTTCAGGGTCGGATAGTTCGCCGCGCTGGTGTTGGTGATGGGGAACGGGCGTATCACCAGGCCGCACAAGGGCGAGGTGCCTGCCGATGCGATGCAGATTTGCTCGGTCTGGGTGGAGCTGCCGCTGACAACGGCGATCGCGTTGTCGATGACGGCATGATAATAGTCCAGCGACGCGTCGAAATTCGGCAGCCAACCCGGCTGATAGGAGATGCCGGCGGTGGTATTGCGCGCGACTTCCGGAACCAGGTGCGGATTGCCGCCCGTGACGTTGACGACCGAACCGCCGGTATTGGTGAGGTAGTCGACGAGACCGGAAATATTTCCCGTCTGACTCTGGAACAGATCGTAGAGGGTGGGTGCGCGGATATCGCGCGAACGGGTGGCGCGCAGGCGCAAATCCGCTATCGGCTGCCAATCCAGGCCCAGGCGCCAGGTCTCGGCCTGGCCGGATGTGCTGTAATGGGTGAGACGGCCTGCGCCGTTCACCGAGAGTGCTTCGATAAGCGGAAACCCGCGCAGCAAGGGCACTTCGAGTTCGATGTCGCCCTCATACACGGAATTGGCGCCGCGCATCGGCGCAGTGACATTCTTGGTCCAGAGCAAGGCGCCCGGCGGTGGCGTGTTGCCATCCAGGCCTACCCGCAGGTTTTGAATGTTGAAGCTGTTGTTGGCGACGCTGCTTGTTTCGACCAGGCTTTGCAGCCGGTATTCGATGCCCGCGGCCGCCTTGACCGGGCCTGCCCAGCCGTCGAACAGAGAGCCGGTGATATTGGCGCCAAAATCATCCAGGATGTTGATCGATTTCCAGCGCGTCTCGCCATTGACATAGGCAATGGCGGCTTCGGACGGCGCCCCATCGCCCAGAATATCCATCGGGACGCATCCGGGATAGGCGGCAGGGGCGGTGAGAGTGACCCGGCAGACAGCCTTGCCGGTGGCCGGGTCCGTCACCGCGTCGATGGCGGCATACATGCGCTGCGTGTTGACGTTGTTGCGCGTGATCTGTTCCACGCGGCCTTCGCCATGGGTGTAATAAGTCTCCCAGTTGAAACGGCGCCAGGCCACCCCCTCCAGCCCCGCCGAGATCGTCTGTGTGCTGGTGCGGTCTGTGAGGTTGAGGATGCCGCCGAAATCCTCGTTGTAGCGGGCCAGATTGAAACTGGGCGTGCCGGTGGCCGTCAGTTGCGCTTGATAGGCGGGCTGGAGATAGGGGTTGCCGCTGTAGATGGTCAGGGCGTTGGAGCCCATGGTGCTGATCAGATTCTGTTCATGTGACCAGGTGCGGCTGTGGGAATAGCCTGCCTGAACATAGGCCATGGTGCCATTCAGGAAATCATAGTCCAGCCGCGCGAAGGCCTGTGCGGTTTGCAGCGAGGGCAGTACGAAGGACGGCCGCTTGTAGCCGCCGTCACCGCCGACGGCCACGCCATTGGTCGTGGTCGGTGTGCCGGGATTGAATGGTATCAACGTGCCATCCGGCGCGAACTGCCTGTTGGCGAAGGGACCCGTGGTGACCAGGCCCCCGAAGGACGCGTTGGAGATGCGGGTATTGATGACGCTTTGCAATGGCGCGGCGGACGTCCCCGCACCCACCAGCGAGGATGCATCCAGGCCATAAGGGCGCGGATCGGCGGAAATAATGTCACGGTTGAAGAATTCCGCGCTGCCTTCGAAATGAAGCCTGCTGGTAAGCTGCATGCCTCCCGCCACGCCCAGCCGAAGCGACCGTGCATCGCCAAAGGTGGAAATGCCCGCCTGGACGACACCCTTCAGGCCCTCGAGATGCTTGTCGAGGATGAAATTGACGACACCGGACACGGCGTCAGAGCCATACACGGCCGAGGCGCCGCTGGTCACGATCTCCACCCGCTGCACCAGCATCTGGGGCAAGGTATTGATATCGACCGTGCCATCGAAATAGGTGGAGGTAACGCGGTGGCCATCGCTGAGGACCAGGGTCCGGATCGGTCCCAGGCCATAAATGTCCAGATAGTTGCCGGTCGCCTGATAGCCACCATCGGATGCGCTGTCGCTGCCGCGCATCGGCGCGAAGACGGGCAGTTTGGCAAGGCCCGCAGGTATGCTTTGCGGGCTGAGCGCCGATAGCTGATCGCTATCCAGCGCCGCGCCGGGCGTGGGCACATGGGTTTCGCTGGCGATACGCGATCCCGTGACAATGATCTGTTCGACGGGCAGTGCCTGTTCCGGCAGGCCGGCTGGGGTGGGCGCCGGTGCAGCGGCGATCTTCTCGACCAGCAGTCCGCCATTGCCGTCGGGCACCACGTCCAGGCCAGTGCCGCGCAGCAGCTCGGTCACCGCTTGCCGCGCCGACATGCGCCCGGAGAGGGCCGGCGCGCTGAAGTGCGAAACCGCATCGGGCATATAGAGAATGTTTTCGCCGGTCTGCTGCGCGACGCTTTTCAAGGCTTCCGAGAGCGGGAGGGGGGGCAGGGACAGGTTGGCGGTGGCCTCCGGTTGCGCCCGGGCGGCTGCGGCCATGCACGCAGCGCCCAACAGCAGCACCGCGCATTTCCAGCGGCGATACATCGCGCGAGAACGGCGGGGCGCGGGTTTAACGGATGCCATCCTGATGCCAGCACCCCCGCGGCGGGACGGCTATCCCTGCCGCATGCGATCGGTATCCACACGCAGCAGCACTTTGCCGTCCGTCTGCTCCACGCGGAGCGGAAGCAGTCTGGCAATGGAGCGCGCGAAGCCCAGATTGTCACCCACCTTGTAGACGCCGCTGACCCGCAACTCGGCCGCGGTCTTGTCGTCGATGGCCAGCTTTACGGCGCTATAACGATTCATCTCGACAACCGCGTCGCTCAGCTTTTCGTTTTCCAGGATGGCCTGACCTTTCTGCCAGGCCAGAAGCGGCAGCAGGCTGGGCTTGTCCAGATGGGTGCCGTCTGCCGACGTGACCAGGCGGTCGCCCTTTTCCAGTACGGCCATCCTGCCGCTGCTGTCGACCGAGGCACGGCCATCGATCAGAACCACTGAGATATTCTCCCCGTCACGACGCACATCGAAGTTGGACTG